>WNGK01000278.1_pt2 | contig 50740 bp, 38 predicted proteins | sample 5400601 | NCBI WGS metagenome assembly WNGK01 (sample SAMN13153376, study PRJNA577476) | soil metagenome | isolation source: 60 cm soil or saprolite under Garry oak tree replicate 1 | place: USA:California | collected 2016-06-15 | reverse complement strand
CGAGTTCCTCGAGCATCATTTTGCGAAGGTGGGTCATAGGTTAGCTCCTTATGACCCAACTTTATTCCTCACACCACTGCTGCCGACACCACGCACGCGAAAGCGTCTGCCGCAAAGCGGCTTCGTTCAAACGGGCTTCGGGGACGTCAACGAACGCCGTTTCGGGCGGTTTGTTGGCCACACGGGAGTGTCTGGATGCCGGTTTACCCCGATCAGTAATGAGAAGTCTTAGGGGGCTGTATCCGAAGTGCCCAGCCCGAGATCAGCCATCGCATAGCTTGCACAAGGGGGCGCTCTAGATACAGCCGTAAGATTTCTGGAGCAGAGTCACATCTCGAGCGCAGAGTCTTTTGCGAACACGAGTATCGTTTCCGCATCTTCAGTACTTTCACAGATTATTCGGTCGCGGTGCGTCGCGCTGAGCTATCTACTGGGGAGGCCTCGGCCACGGCGGCTGAACGAAAGCCGGGTAGCGGCTATGGCCTTGCCGTCCGGCGGTTTGAACGAGAGTTGCTCCGCGAGGAAAGCGATGCGGTCACGGGTGGCTTCGGCGCTGATGCGTGCGGCGCGTCATAGATCTTGACCTTCTTCGGTTCGCTCACCATCTCGAAGTATTGCTTGGCCAGCTCGCCATTCAGAAAGGGTTCATCGGTTGCGTACTGTAGAAACATTGCCGTGTTCATATCCTCCTCACGAACGCAGCCCGTCTTCCCCGTTCCCTCGTGTTACCTCTCAACGCCGGTCTGGGATGCTCATGGAGAAGTGTTTTTCGCTTGACATCGCCTTTTTATAGGACTTCCGGATAGCCGACGACTCCCGGAAAGCGATCACCAGAAAAGTGCGGTGTAAAGTTCGAGCTAGAGCCTTTCATGCTGCCGCTTGCGCTTCTTCCCGCTGGCATCCGTGAACGTCACGCCTCCTCCGAAACTCGGGCGGATTTCTGCGCCCGTCTGCCAATCTACAACCCGATTTCGTAACATCATTTGCAATCAACGATTTGCGATGATTTCCTGCTCGCCACTCATCCGCCGGATACCGTTTTGGCCTGTCGCGGAGCGGGCCCTGGGGCTTCTTGGTTGCCATGCATTTCGGCCTTAGAAATCAGCAGTATTCGATGCTAGTTCTTGCGCTGAACGCATGGACTGAGAGTCTCTCCAGGCCCTGAGTCAAGAGCAGACATCTTGCATGCGCCGCCGCGATAGCAAGAAAGACTTGGCTTGGAAAGCCCTTTCGAGTCGTATTCCCCTTTTGTGCTATGGTTGTCGCCCCCCGGTGCCATTCTCCCCCTCCCCAAAGCGTGACATCTTAACTGTGCACGAAACCTTTAGTGGGGATGTTCAGGGATCTGGGTAGTAGAGGGAAAAGGCAAGACATGGCGGAGCTGACGCAAAGGCCGGAAAAAGCGGAAAACAAAGGCCGTCGCAGGATGCTCATTACGCTAGTCATCTTGCTGGTCACTCTTGTCGTAGTTGTGGTGAAGGACTGGACAACTTGGTTCGGTTCAGACGAGACCACGGACGCCTACCAGACGTCCCCAGCATCGGCTCCGACCAGCGTAGCGCAAGCACCATCCATCGGGAATCTGGCGCCCACGGCCAAGACTGCTCCAACTGCCAAGACGAAGAACGAAGTTGCTGCCAAGAGTTCCGCCCCGACCGCGGCCGCCCGGAGCGTCATCGCGGCCACGCGTACTGAGCTTCCGCCAATGGAAGTGGAAGTAGTGGCCGGCGACACACACCGCACCGTTCATCCTGGCAACAACTCCGTGAAGGTTGAGATGCCGCCGAACTCGGGCGCTCAGGCCGCGGGCTCGGCGTTCCAGTGGAGTCCGGCCACGAGTGCTGTGGAGCGGACGCGGATATCTTCTGATCAGCCTGAGGCACTGCCGCAAGCCGTAGAGGCGTCCTATCCCTCGCTGGCCCGGGAGATGAAGGTCCAGGGATCCGTGCTGCTTCAGGCGCTCGTCAGTGCCGACGGAGGCATCCGTGACCTGCGCGTGCTGAGCGGTCCTCCCATACTGGTCTCGGCCGCGATGGAAGCGGTACGCCAGTGGCGTTTCAAGCCGTATTTACAAAATGGGCAGCCAGTCGAAACGCAAGCCAAGATCAGCGTTAACTTCACAATCAAAGTACTGTGAATGCAGTGTCGCAGCGCGCGGCCTTCGTGCCAATCTCAGGAAAGCTATGACATCTGGCTCGACCCCAGGATGCAAACATTGCGAACATTACTGAGTTTCTAAAGCCCTACGACGCTTGCCAAATGCGACGCTATGCTGTGGGTACGCTCGTAAATAATGTTGCTAACGACGAGCCTCGATGCGCCAGTCCGATTGAGAGCCCGGTATCGATTCAAGGCGGTCTCTTCTAAATATCACTCGTAGAGAGAGAGTCTCGGCAAAGCGGGGGGCGATCCGTCACGAAGTCGAGGCTCCTGCGACGCCCTCGTGAAGGTCTTGGATCTCGTTCGACTCAGCGAGAAGGCCTTCGTGATCAGCTACCACTTTTGTGGCCGCCAGACACTTTAATCTCTGCTTTGATTCTTTCCACGATGAATCCGGCCTCGCCAGCATTTCGCAGACCGGTTGCCAACGTGACCCCTGAGATGAAGTCTGCAAATAGATCGTATACGCGGGAATTGCTTCGGTCCCTTGCCCAGATTGACTGGCAATAGGCGAAGTTACCTGCCGAACATCGCTATAAGCGACCTATTTCGATTTCCCGATCCCGAACAGTGAGTTCCGTAGGGTAACCACGCCATTCTCAAACGTCGGTGATGACGTGCTGAACCACGCCCACAATGCCCAGTAAAGCAACAGTAGGTCTCCAAACATGAATATTGAAAGTGAAAGAGAATCGCTTCCCCAGAAGAAATACAGAATGATCGCAGTCCAGACGCAGAAGGCGACTGTCGCGATTTTGGCTATTCCCCAAATGCCGATTTGCCAAAAATAAAAACTCTGTACCTCCGCGGGGAGAGGGGCGCACGATGACCTGATGATCACCAGGCGATGGATGCGCCGGCAAGGAGACAGGAATAGACGCGTAAAACTCACGGTCATTGTACCCAGGCCTAGCTGTATCGCCGGATCTTGCGAATACCGGCACCTCGAAATATTGAAGAAAATCAACTCCCCGGAAGCGTTGCTAACGCACGCAATTGCCAGACGATTTTGCCATCTGGGTTGGCCGAATCCGTGCTTGGGGCATCGGACGGTACTGAGAATTCGACGGGCAAGGTGATCCACTCAGACTCAGGGGCTGATCGGGGGCCCTTGCTCAAGGGTTCTCCGCGCCAAACCAATTCATCCCAAGTGGTTTTACTGCCCCCAGTCAAACCTCTGTCCACACTCTTTCTCCTCCTCACACAATTGAGCGTGACTTGCACCGGCCTACGCAAGGGGCTGCCCACTGGTAGGTGAATTTTCCAGAAAGATTCTGTCCCAGCCAGAACGGTAGCGAATCCATTTCAAAATAGCTGCCTGAATACTTGCGCGCACGGGCTGCCAAGAGCACGTTCCACCAAAGCAGAGCAATTCCGATGGCCGGCAAGATCAAAAGGAATAAAAAGGAAGGGTTTCTCTGGTCCATGTTTCGGGCCCTTTTAGGGCGAGTCCAACTGTACCGATCACGAGAGCGATGGCACCGAGGAGCCAGCCAGTTCGGCTCGTTTCGGCGTTGGAAACATTCGTACCCGAGATTCTCTTCCGTACCCAATCGGGGTTTTCTAGCCAGGGTTGCTGGTCGGCGGTCAATCAATCTCCCCGAAGCTCATGACTTGCAAAAAAGGGAATCTGGACTGACGGGGCACCCTACGCTGCGACGCCTCTCGACCGTACGTTTTTTGCCTTCAGCAGAAAGAACAGGAAAAAACCGCCCAGCACCACATGAATCACGATTCCCGGAGTGACTGCCGCACCGGCTCCGAGAGTCATGGTCCGAAGAACCACGACGAGAGAAAGCACTTGCACAAAGAGGTTTCCCAAAAGCACGCCTATCAGGCCATATCCCTGTGCTTTTCGTGCGTACCAGTTAATAATCCCAAGCCCAAAGAGTGTTGCACTCACCTCGTGTTTGCCGATATCCGCTCCCCAAAAACAATTTCCAACCTCGAACTCAATTCTGCGATTGAGATTAATGTCGTCGATCCCTTCGCACGAAAAGGCTATCGCTTTAAGGGTACGGGCGAACTAGTAAGCCGGGGTGAGTTGTTTAATGACATATTGTCTTTTTATCGCGGCCGATGGGTCGACTCGGCGCGAAGCCGGAACAAGCCCGCTATTAAAAGATTCGTTCTGGTCACGATTGAGAAGGCACTACCCCTGATATCACCCGCCTACGATAATGGTAGGGATGAGAAGTCAGTCCAGGATTATTGGGTTTGCTACTTCGATCATCTGCACGCACGGGAATGATCTACTGAATCTAACTAGGGTTTGGAGTCCCTGCCGGTCCAAGGCTGGACGTTCGCCACTTCTCAGCGGGCCTGAGCCACATACTCCCGGGCGCTCTCCAGCGCCACATGGGTGCAGTCTTCAGAGAGCAACCATTCGCGACCAGCTCTCGTGTAGTAGTGCCGAACGTGCGCATTTGCTTCTGGACTCTCCCGTCCCCGCGGACGATCAACCATCAGGCCACTGTGGCCTGATGTACGTCCAGCCCACATTCACGTTCGATGAGAGTTGGCATAACGCCTCCATCGGAGGCGATTGCTGCGCGGCAGGTCTGGTGCAGACTGTCATGCGTCCTTCCCGTTTTGCGAGTGCGACAAAAGGCGGTACCTTCACCGGCGCGGGTCAGTCTTATCGACGGGATCTGTGTCATCTCATAGACTACCGACCCTTCAAGCAATCGCCAAACACGGATGCTTGTATCACGGACTGACCCGTTTCTACGTGGCTAGCCCGCTGCACCCTATTTTGACGGTAAGTGTGCGCCAGAGGCGCATGAGGTCTCATCGAAAACGCCTCGGATCGCGTTTCAGTCCATCGCGAAGTGTGCTGCCCCGAGGCGTTTCCGATCAGGGCTAGCGACAATTCGTCCGGAATCGTCGGATTCGCTGCTCACGTGTCACGGTTGACTCGTAATAAGGCCGGAAGTCGATTTTCGATTGCAAATCCGCCCGATGTTATCTTGGGTCTCCCTGGACAATTCTCGGCGGATAAGCGTCAAATGCGATCTCATGCTCCTAAAGTTCTGGTCAGGACCACCTCCCATTCAGTGCATAGACCTTATTTTCGTGCCGTGAGCAGTCCATTGGATACCATCCCTCATGAACGTACTTGATCTCGTTATCGGTAAGCCCATCAAAACCAGTGACGAACGCGCCGAGCAGATCGGTCCTGCGCAGGGCATCCCGATCTTTGGTCTCGATGCGCTTAGCTCGGCGGCTTACGGCCCGGAAGCGGCCCTCAGTCTTCTGATTCCCCTTGGCTTTCTCGGTGTTCGTTATATCGTACCCATCAGCGCCGCCATCATCACGCTGCTAGTGATCGTGTACTTCTCCTACCGCCAGACCGTCGCCGCCTATCCCTCCGGCGGTGGCTCCTATACCGTGGCGCGGTTCAACCTCGGCGCACGTGCCGGCTTGCTTGCCGCGGCCGCGCTCCTCGCCGATTACATTCTCACGGCCGCAGTGGGGATTTCCGCGGGAGTTGGTGCGTTGGTCTCGGCGGTTCCATCCTTGCTGCCGCACACCGTTTCTCTCTGCGTGGGCATTCTGATCGTCATCACTATCCTCAACCTCCGCGGCCTGCGCGAAGCTGGCACTGCTTTCGCAGTTCCTACTTATCTGTTTGTTGGCACACTTCTCATAACGATCGTCGCGGGCGTTCTTCGTGTTCTCTTCAGCGGAGGGCATCCCACACCGGCAGCTCCGCTTCCGACTCCGCCCCCCATGATGGAAGCGGTCAGCTACTGGCTACTGCTGAAGGTTTTCGCCAGTGGTTGCACGGCTTTGACTGGCGTAGAGGCTGTCAGCAATGGCGTGAAGGCTTTTCGAGAGCCCACGGTGAAAAACGCCCAGCGCACTCTCACCGTGATTATCTTTCTACTGGCGATGTTGCTGGCGGGAATTTCGTATCTCGTAAAGACTTACGGAATTGCCGCAACCGATCCGGGCCAGCCCGGCTATCAGAGCGTTCTCTCCATGCTCACCGCCGCGGTTTTCGGCAAAGGTTCTTTTTATTATCTGACCATGGGCTCAATCCTTGTCGTTCTTTCTCTGTCCGCCAACACAGCCTTTGCTGATTTTCCGCGCCTCTGCCGCGCCATCGCGCAAAACAATTACCTGCCGCACGCCTTCGGGTACCGCGGGCGGCGGCTCGTCTACACCTATGGCATCGTCGTCCTGGCGGTATTCTGTGGCGGCGTTCTCATCCTTTTCGGAGGTATCACCGACCGGCTTATCCCGCTCTATGCCGTCGGCGCTTTTCTGGCCTTCACGCTTTCGCAATCCGGCATGGTCATGCACTGGCGGAAAAATCGCGGTCCCAATTGGCTGAAGAACGCACTCGTGAATGGGCTCGGTGCCCTGGTCACCGGCATCACCACGGGCGTCGTGCTGGTTGCGAAATTCGTGGAAGGCGCTTGGATTACGCTGCTTTTCATTCCGTTGACAATTGTTTTCTTCACCCTTGTCCGCCGCCACTACCACTCCGTGAAACTGCTCACCACCTGCAAGGTTCCCGTCGATGCGGCAGGTCTCAGCCAGCATCCGATTGCGGTCATTGCCATCGACCGCTGGAGCAACATCACCCGCCAGGGAATTGAATTTGCTGCCCGGCTTTCCCCGGATGTGATCGTCTTGCACGTCGAACCCAACGAGCATTCCGAACTGCTTCAAGACGACTGGGAACATTACGTTGCGCAACCCTTCCGCGCGGCGGGCAAGGAGCCACCCAAGATCCATGTCCTGCCTTCACCCTACCGCTTCATAATCATTCCCATCGTTCAATTCATTCTCGACCTTTCGAAAAAGCATCCTGATCGCAGCATCATCGTGGTCATACCCGAGATCGTGGAAGACAAATGGTATGAATTCTTCCTCCACAATCAGCGTGGCCGGCTTCTGGAATGGGTACTACTCGCCCGCGGCAATGAGCGCATCTTCACGGTGAGTGCGCCCTGGTATGTCGGGGCACGATCCTAGTTCCATCTGGAGCGGAGGATGATTTGAGAAGTCTCGGGGAAAAACCAATCATTTAACAATTCCGAGACAATAGTGCTCGACCCCAACTCGACTTGCGCGAGTCCAACATTCCGTACGACTTGAAAGCGGCTCTCGTTGAAGAGGCGCTGCTTTGGAGAACAGCCATGGGGATGAGGTCATGCGCTATCTAAGGCGCTAATGAAAGAGCTTAGGTTGTCAACTTGAAGGAAGGCTCTAGTCTGCGCCAAGGGATTGCGTGCCCTGTCGCTTCAGCGGTCTCCAGGCCAGGTCGCCTCGCAAATACTGCCAGAGGCCTTGCAATCGCCAGACCATATGCAATTGCCGGTAAGGAAAATGTTCCAGGAAGCAATAGCTGACGAGCCGCGCGACATCCTGCCAATCGTTGTAGCGTTTGTAAGTCAGTTCTTCTTGAAGCACGGAGCCAATGGAAATGACTGTTGCGAACGCATACCCGAAGATGACAAACTGCAGAAGGAATGAATGACTCAAGACGCCAAAGCATGCTGCCAAGATAATCGTGACGAAGCCACCCAGTTCGATGACCGGGGCCAGAAGTTCGAACAACCACAAGTAAGGAAGCGCCAGGCTTCCGATGGTTCCGTAGCGCGGCCGGAAGAGCATGTCCCGGTTCGGCCACAAAACGTCGAGCAGACCTTTTTGCCAGCGCGCGCGCTGTCTGGCAAGCGACCGGATGTCGGATGGCACTTCAGTCCAGCACACGGGGTCCGGGACAAACTCGATGCGATAGTCCGCGCCTTCCTCCCGTAAGTGGCGGTGCAAGCGTGCCACCAGATCAAAATCTTCGCCAATTGAGCCAGATCGGTAGCCCCCGACAGCGCGCACCAGATCGGTGCGGAACACTCCGAAAGCGCCGGAAATAATCATCAGCATGTTTCCCCGGGCCCAGGCTTCTCTTCCGATCAGGAAAGCGCGCAAGTATTCGACGACCTGGATGACTTCAATGCTCTTCCTGGGTAGGCGAACGCGGCGCATGCGTCCTCCTTCGACCTCTGACCCGTTCAGCACCCTGACAATTCCGCCAACCGATACCACGCGCTCGGGGTCTGCCAGTACCGGCACCATGATTCGCAGCAGCGCATCGCGCTCGAGCACGGAGTCTGCGTCGACGACACAGACATAGGGCGAGGTCGCCGCGTTCAAGCCGGCATTTACGGCATCGGCTTTAGTTCCAGCTGATTCCTTATCCACGATGACAAGGCGCGGGTCACTGTCACTTCGGTAGAGTCCCCGAACCGGCGCGCTGATTACTTGCGGGATATACACCGTTCTTACCAATCGCAGGCGAAACTCCCCCTGCATTATCTGCAGGGTGCTGTCGGATGAGCCGTCGTTTATGACGATGACCTCGAGTTCCGGATAATCGAGATCAAGCAGATTCCGGACAGCCGTGCAAATAAATAACTCTTCGTTATGTGCGGGAACAAGGATGGTGATGGGAGGCACCATCGGGGATCTCTTGATCCAGTCGAAGGGGATGCTTTCCAGGCGCCGCAGGTGTGCTGCACTCGTCTTCAGCGCGACGGCAAGCATCAGCAAGTACCCGAGATTCGAAACGAAGTAGTAGAAAAAAAGCAGGTGGTTCGAGAGTTTGAGAAAGTAAATCATGACCGAGAAGCCGCCGCGGCAGAGACTTTCTCCTGTGACGGCTGGGGCTCGGAAGGCAAGGTCCAGGTCTGCAGTACTTCCAGCAAAATGGTCTTCGTGCGCTTCCTGATTTGTTTGCTGGCTCTGGTTTCTCTTTCGAGCTTGGCTTGCAAGCCGGCGTTTTCCAGCGCTGTCAGGTAGGCATGCAATCCATACCGGTCTCGCATGGCCACCAATTGTTCAAAGATCGGCGCCATCGCCGTGGGGAAATCCACGATTGCTTCTGCTGCCCGCAGACGCACCAGCCGATTTGAATCGCTCAAGCCGAGCAGCAAGAAGGGGATCGCAGTTGGCTGGGAGAGCTTACCCAGGCTCACGATAGCGCGCAACCGCACGAACCACATGGGATCTTTCGCCAACTCACTCAGAACGTTGATTGCCATACGCGGTTCGGCAAAGGAAAGTGCGCGCGCAGCTGCGGCTCGTAATTCGGGCAGGGCGTCGTCGGCAAACTGCAGGAGCTCAGTCCCCAGCGAAGCGGTGGCTACTTCCCCCAGTACGCGTCCGAGCGCTTCGCGCACGGCTGGAGCCGCGTGTTGCAGGTACGGCAGCAAGATTTGCGGACGCTCCGCGCAGCTCTGGACCAGTGCGCTTTGCAAGGGGAGAACGGGCACGACCAGCCCGACTTCGCCGACCCAATGCAGAATTTCCTCGGCCGCTTCCGGACAGGCCATCCGCCCGAGACCGCGCAAGGAGGCGAGCTTGGTTTCCGGATCACGATCCCGCAATCCTTCTGACAGAGCCGCAATACCTTCCGGGGCACGAGTTCGACTGAGTGCTACCAGTGCACGCTGCCGCCTCCATCCTTGATGGTGCCGCGCATCAGAGATACATTTCTCGACGAGCCCGCTGGCGCGCATGAATTTCAGCAGCCTTGCGGATTCCGCCGGTCTTGCGATTTCAAAGGCGTCCAGCACCATGGTTTCGACAAGGTGACGGTCGGACAGTTTGTTACGCCATGTGTCGTAGGGAATCTGCCCAGAAATCAGGTCTTCCCAGCCTTGGCGGAGTTCGAACTGGCGCGCATCACGGCGCGCGAAATAGCGCTTGCGGTAGGTTCGTCGCAGCAGGATAAACCCCAGCAGCAAGACGTCTGCGACGACCATGGAGACGATCGCCTTCAGCACGAAAGCGGCTGGGCCTAGCCTGCGAAATGATTCAAAAGCGGAAACCATAGGTAAATCCAAAACTCGTTTGCGTGCGGTCTTGCGTGCGCTTCTGATAGGCAGCAAAACCAGTCACGTCGTGGCGCTCTGTCAACTGGAAGCGCAAACCGCCACCATATGTCTGCGAAGAAAACGTCCCGATCTGATCGACTTGCGCGAAATTCTCCGTCCCTACCGCGAAGAAGACATTTCCCTGGAGGCGGCGCTCGTCCCACGCAGAGATAGGAAACCCAATACGTGTTAACCCCGAAGGACGCCATTCCGCGCCTGTCCCGGAAAAATGGCTTCTCGCGCCGGTCAGTCCTACAGACCACGTCCAGTCGTGAGGCAAGTAAAACAGGGTCATCTCATTGATGGTCAGAATGCGCGCCGTTGTGTACCAATACCAGTGCTGCCCATAGATAATTTCCAGCCCGTGCAGAAGCTTGCCACCAGCGAGCCTCCATCCTTGGTCGTAGTCGAAGAACGCTTCGTTTTTCGGAATGACATTGTTGTGATGAGCTGCCGCTCCACCCACCGTTAACGCACCCATCCTCGGCAACTTTCCGGTCACGCTCGCTACGGACGTTTCCGCATCCGTTCCCGCCCGCTGGTAAAAATTCTCGGAGACGCTAGTTTTCCAGCGCGGTGTCCAGTGCGAAGTGAAGCTCAATCCTTGCAGGTCATTAGGGCCAACAAAGCTGAAAAGGTCGGTGTTCACCCCCACGCGCATCTCATGCCTGGGTTCACTGCGCAACGAAAGCAGTCCCAACTCGGCCTCTTTACTGGTCGGATCCAATTCCAACGCCCGGCGAAATTCCAGCTTCGCTTCGCTCCGGTTGTCTGCTACCCGCAGCGCACGCCCGCGTGCAGCATGGAGATCGGCGCGCTTCGGGTCGAGCTCCACGGCACGATTTAAGGCTTCGAGAGCGTCCTGGGTTCGGCTTTCACGCGAATACACGTTTGCCAATGCCATCCAGTTGTCCGGATCGTTGGGAACAGCGGTGAGAATGTCGTGATATTCGTGTTCGGCTTCCGCGACTTTTCCTGACCACAGCAGCACGCGTGCACGCCACGCCCGTATGTCCATGTCTCGCGGTGCACGGGCAATTTCACGGTCCACGATGCTCATGGCTGCGGTCCAATCCTGCGCCGCAGCACACCTTCGAACTTCTTCTTGCCAAGCCGACGTCGGCTGTTGCGCCAAAGCGAACAAGCAGAATATTGAGATGCCTGCCAACACTCTGAACATCGCGAGCACAATGATTCTGAGGCGTTTACCGACACCGAATGCATTCATACCTTTGTAGATAGTCTCTACCGAACCGCGGAGAGATACACCACCTTGCGTTACTACGACGGTTACATCAGTAACCGGTGTGAGCGCCTCGGTTCCCAATGGCGGCGGACAGGAGTGTCCGCCCCACACGGGCCTGCCGGGCTTTGGCTGGCTGGACAGACCCTTTGGATCCGCTTAAGTTCAAGTTTTTGGGCTTTCCAACGTGCCAGCAGCCCAGAAAAAATGCTTCCACGGCCAATGGTGTCACGCCTATCCCATCGCGTCATGGGCGACATAGACTCCATTACTTGCGATCTTCCCATCATCGATTGATAAGTTTCTTGATCGCATCGGACGGCATAGGCCGCCAAGACAATTTTTTTGAGGGCCTAAAATTAGTGGTTGGAGTGGCCTAAGTACATTGGAACCATTTTGTCGTCTCGCGAGTTCAAATCCTGTCGGGGAAGTTCAGCGTGGCGGCGACCCAGAGGGGCCTGCGTCGTGCCCCCGGTCGCCTCTCTCGGGAACGCAACTAATCCCGCAAATGACGTTCCGAGTTGCACGATACTTCCGATTACTTCACAACCGTCTCCTGCAGAGGACGTTTCGAGTCAAGATCCAGGTTCAACTCCAACACGTTGACGCGAGGCTCGCCTAAGAAACCGAGCTGTCGATCTGCCGTGTGCTTAGCGACGAGCTCCTGAACTTCATCGGCGCGCATGCCACGTTCTCGTGATACGCGAGGCACTTGAAACTCGGCCGAGGCCGGCGAGATATGAGGATCAAGGCCAGAAGCAGAGCTTGTTACCAGATCAGCTGGTACGGACTTCCCGGCATTCTCGGACTGCAGAGAAGCGGCGTTCTGCCGCACGCGATCAATCAGCTTCTGGTTCGTGGGTCCGAGATTTGTGCCGCCTGAGTTCGCAGCGTCGTAACCGCTCCCTGCGGCCGACTGGCGCGAGTGGAAGTAGCCGGGGCCGGTGAAGGCCTGGCCAATGATTCGTGATCCAATAGGTTTCCCGTCACGCTGGATCAACTGGCCGTTAGCGTTAGCTGGAAACAGGACCGTCGCGATTGCCGTGACCACGAGGGGATAGGCGACCCCGAGCAAGATCGTGGTCGCGAAGGTCATCAGCACGGCTGTAACAAGATTTTTCTTCATGTCTCGAATCCTTTAAGCAAGCCCAACCCGCGTGATCAGCAGGTCAATGAACTTGATTCCGAAGAACGGCACGATGATACCGCCCACGCCGTAGATCAGCAGATTGCGCCGGAGCAACTCAGCGGCTGGCATCGGCCGATACCTCACTCCTCGTAAGGCCAGCGGGATCAGGGCAATGATGATCAGCGCGTTGAAAATCACGGCCGACAATACGGCCGACTGCGGTGTTTGTAAATGCATTATGTTCAGCGCATTCAGAACTGGAAATGTTCCCGCGAACATCGCAGGGATAATGGCGAAGTATTTCGCGACATCATTGGCAATTGAAAATGTGGTGAGTGCGCCGCGAGTCATGAGAAGCTGCTTGCCGATTTCGACGACTTCAATCAGCTTGGTGGGATTGGAGTCGAGGTCCACCATGTTTCCGGCTTCCTTCGCTGCCTGCGTACCGGTATTCATGGCGACACCGACATCGGCCTGAGCCAGCGCTGGCGCGTCGTTGGTGCCATCGCCAGTCATGGCGACCAGTTTGCCGCCCGCCTGCTCGCGCTTGATTAAGTCCATTTTATCGCGCGGGGTCGCCTGCGCCAGGAAATCATCCACCCCGGCTTCCCGTGCGATGGCAGCGGCTGTAAGGGGATTGTCACCAGTGATCATTACAGTACGAATCCCTATGGCGCGTAATTGATCGAAACGTTCGCGCATTCCACCTTTGACCACGTCTTTCAGTTCAATGACGCCGAGTGCACCGCGATTCTTCTCGGCAACAACCAATGGCGTGCCGCCGGAACGAGCGATCTGATCTACGTGCTCCCGAACTGGCTTGGGGAAGTCGCGACCATTCAAGGAAAGATATTTCTGAATCGCATCCACAGCGCCCTTGCGGATCTCGAAGCCGTCCAGGTTGACGCCCGACATGCGAGTCTGGGCCGAGAATGGGACGAACTGAGCTTCGCGCGAGGACAACTCTCGTCCGCGAAGGCCGTACTTCTCCTTCGCCAGCACAACGATTGACCTGCCTTCGGGCGTCTCGTCGGCGAGTGAGGAGAGCTGCGCTGCATCGGCAAGTTCTGCTTCAGTAACACCGGGCGCGGAAATGAACTGTGAGGCCTGGCGGTTTCCCAGCGTGATGGTGCCAGTCTTATCGAGAAGCAGAGTGTTCACGTCGCCGGCGGCCTCGACCGCACGGCCCGACATGGCCAGAACGTTGTGCTGAATCAACCGATCCATGCCGGCTATGCCAATGGCTGATAGGAGACCGCCGATGGTGGTAGGAATCAGACAGACGAGAAGAGAGACGAGCACGAAAACCGTTTGCGGAGAGCCGGAGTAGATCGCGAATGGCTGGAGTGTAACCACAGCGAGAAGAAAGATGATGGTTAATCCTGCCAGCAGAATGTTCAGGGCGATCTCATTGGGTGTCTTCTGACGTTCGGCGCCTTCGACGAGAGCGATCATGCGATCGAGAAACGTTTCCCCGGGGTTGGAAGTGATCTTGATCCTGATTTGGTCTGACAAGACGCGCGTGCCGCCGGTCACCGCTGAACGGTCTCCGCCAGCTTCGCGAATGACGGGTGCCGATTCCCCCGTGATCGCCGATTCATCGACTGAAGCGACGCCCTCAACGATTTCGCCGTCAGAGGGAATGAACTCACCGGCAGAGACCATAACGACATCCCCGGTGCGTAGCCTCGAGCTTGGGACCTTCTCGATCTCGCCGTTTTCGAGCAACCGGTTGGCGACTGTTTCGGAGCGCGCTTTGCGCAGCGTATCGGCTTGTGCTTTCCCCCGGCCTTCCGCCATCGCCTCCGCAAAGTTGGCGAACAGCACGGTGAACCACAGCCATAGCGTGATCTGTAAGTTGAACTTGAATGCCGCACCGCCGCGAAGCAGTAACGCAGTGGTGATGACGCTGCCGACTTCAACCACAAACATGACGGGATTGCCCATCATCTTGCGGGGGTTGAGCTTGAGGAATGCATCCCGTACCGCGCGCTTGACGATCTTCCATTCCCAGACAGCTTTTTTCTTCGTCGCCATATTGAATCTCAGAATGTCTTGCCTGCACTCATCAGCAGGTGCTCCAGGATCGGCCCAAGGCTCAGAGCCGGAAAGAAGGTCAACGCCCCCACGATCAGAATCACGCCGATGAGAAGCGCCGTGAACAGTGGCGTGGTCACCGGGAACGTCCCGAGCGAAGCTGGAACATATTTCTTGCGCGCCAGATTACCGGCGATGGCAAGCATGGGCAGGATCATCAAGAAGCGACCAGCCAGCATCGTGATGCCGCCCGCGGTGTTGTACCAGAGCGTGTTCGTAGTCAGGCCGTTAAACGCCGAGCCGTTGTTGCCTGCCTGTGATGTAAACGCATAGAGAATCTCGCTCAAGCCGTGCGGGCCGGGATTCAATATGCTGGAGGTACCGAATCCTTCGACGGCTGAGATGGCGGAGAATCCCAAAATGACCAGCGGGAAGACGAGCACGACCAGCATCGCCATTTTTACGTCGTAGGCCTCGATCTTCTTTCCCAGGTACTCCGGTGTCCGCCCCACCATGAGACCAGCGATGAACACGGCCAGGATGATGTAAATCAGCATGCCGTACAGGCCGGCACCAACGCCGCCGAAAATGACCTCGCTGAGCATGATGTTCACCAGCGGTACCATTCCGCCGAGCGGGGTGAAGGAATCGTGCCAGCCGCTGATCGCGCCGCAACTCGCATCGGTCGTAACCGTTGCCCAGAGCGCAGTGTTGGCGATTCCGAAGCGGACTTCTTTCCCTTCCATGTTGCCGCCGGACTGAAGCGCACTCGCGTGCTGATCTACTCCGACGACCAACAGCGGGTTCCCCCGGGCCTCAGCCCAGTAGGTGACGCTCACTCCGACAAGGAACAGAATCGCCATCGCAGCCCACACCGCCCAGCCATGACGCGGCGAGCCGGTCATTCGTCCCAGTGTGTAGGTCAAGCCGGAGGAAACCGCAAAAATACAGAACAGCTCAATCAGGTTCGACAACGGGGTCGGATTCTCGAAAGGGTGTGCGCTGTTCGCATTAAAGAAGCCGCCACCGTTCGTGCCCCATTCCTTGATGATCTCTTGTGAAGCAACTGGCCCTTGTGCGATTGTCTGCTCGGTCACGGTGTCCATGACGGATTTGCCATCGGGGCTGAGAACTGGCTTCCCGTTTGCGTCCACTTTCGGCACATGCTGCGGTTCGATCAGCTTCACCGTGTCGTACGGTTTCAGGTTCTGAACGACTCCTTGTGAGACCAGCGCCAGCGCTCCCACCATGCAAAATGGCAGCAGCACCCAAAGGCATGAGCGGACCAGATCAACCCAAAAGTTGCCGATGGTTTCCATTTCGCGCCGGGCGATGCCGCGAATAAATGCGATTGCGATAGCCATTCCGACAGCCGCCGATGCGAAATTGTGATATGCCAGGCCTGCTATCTGCGTGAAATAGCTCATGGTGGTTTCGCCACTGTAGTTCTGCCAATTCGTATTCGTGGTGAACGACGCAGCGGTATTGAACGCGAACGCAGGCGCGACACCGCCCAACTTCTGCGGATTGAAGGGCAAGAAAGCCTGCGCACGCTCGATTACATACAGCACCAGCATTGAAACCGCACTGAATAGCAGCATGGATACCGCATACTCGGTCCAGCGCATTTCGTGGTTCTCATCAACGCCGGTGACGCGATATAGCAAGCGCTCGAGCGGGCGCAGCACCGGGTCCATGAATGTCTTTTCACGGTTGAAGACCCGCGCCATGAAGACGCCCATTGGTTTCGTGACGGCCAGGATCAACATCAGGAAAAATGCGATCTGGAACCATCCGTTAGTGGTCATCAAAACTTCTCCGGACGCAGCAAGGCGTACAGCAAGTACACGATCATCAGCACACTGATGACGAGCATAATGATTGATTCCAAAGTCATCGCTGCCTCACTTCACCCCGTCACAGAAGTGCACATAAGCAATCGACAACATAAAAAAGGCAATCGTAACCGCGACCCAAAGTATGTCCTGCATATGTTCGTTCCCTCCTCGAAACCCGCTGAGTTCCATTCTTACCAGAAGCCTTCTTTCCGCCCCCACCACCAGATGAGGCCTACAGTCGCTGTATCTTGTTGTTTGCCGAGAATGCCTTGCACATCAGTCAAGAATGAGGGCTGGTTGGAGAAATCGCGCCGCCACTCATACCGCACCAGGAAGCCATCAGCCAGCGCGTAGTCGAAAGTGACGGTATTTTCTTTCAGCGCCTGAGTGATGCCGCTGAAGAATCCGCCTCGATCCGAGAGGTATTCTGCGCGTCCCGCCAGCGCGACCTTCGGGGTGAACTGATAGCGTGCATAGGCAGCGCCTCCGTCTACGTGGGAAGGGGCTGAAGAATGACCCGGCGCCGCATTTTGCCACAGACGCTGAATCACGTAATCGCCTTCCAAAGCCAGCGTCAGCTTCGGCGTGGTTTGCCAAATCACATAGCTGTCGAAGATGTGAGTGTACCCGTCCGGCGCCGGCCGAATGGCTTCAAAACTGAGCCCGGGTTGAACCGGGATCGGGCTGGTGGGCGGCACCACAGCTCTATCTGGGTGCTCCTGTCCGAGATAATAGCTTGTCGTCCAGTTGATTGATTTTCGGGGCTTCGCGGTGAAACCAAAAAGCTGATCTTTGAAACCGTTGGTCGCTTCCACCTGATTGGTGCCATTGACTACCCAATAGTTCAGCGTCAGTTGATCGTTGATGGGATAGCTCGCGCGGATTCCCATATGATAGAAAGGCAAGAAATCGAAGTAGAACGACCGCGAATAGTTCATCTGGTCTTTGGTGTAATTACCTTCTATCCCCAACGAGCTGCTCCACTTGCCGAAATCGACCGTCAGACCCTTGCCCAGGGGGACGATGTACGTCCCGTAAGCTTGAAAAATATTTCTGTAAATCTGCGGTCGAGGTTCATTCGCGGGGTTTCCCTGCAAAGTGTCGGTGGCCTGGCCATACTGCAGATCCAGGCGTGCGCCCCAACGGCGTCCGGCGCCGAGATCAGGTGCACGCTCTAAAATGACGCTGGCTTGATTCAAACTGAATTCGTTACTAAGCACATCATAGGCACGTAATAGGTTCACACGCCCAACTGGATTGTTGAAGTTGTACGCGTAATAGCCGTCAACGGTAAGATTCAACGTAGTGTCGTGGAGAAAATCGAGCGTTTTCCCGTCCGCGGAACTTACCAGCGTTTGCGATGGTGCTGCCCGCGGGCTGGAACCGGCGTCAGTCGCCGGATCCTGCGTTAAAGTCTCATTTCTCGATTGCATTTGCCTCAAGATTGCTCTTAGCTCTTTAACTTCTGATTCCAGGTGCTCCACGCGCTGCTGCAAGTCCTGCGTATGCGCTGTCGAATCCTGCGCCACCGCTTGTCCTCTGAGACCTGAAATGCAGGCTCCGAAACACATCAACAACAAAACTTGGTGTTTCATAAGACCAACCTTTCTCGCGACGCCAGTTGTATGAGACCTACCCTCGGATGCTTTTTGATTTCACTGTGCTTCTTAGAATTTGACCAGTATGGCAAGATTGAGCCGGTTCTCGTCTCTGCGGAGATCCGGGGTAAAACCCGAGACCAACGACCCCGGCGAGCCAGTGTTGCCACCCGGAGGAGTGATTCCGTTCTTCCCGGAAAAATAAGGGACACTGGCGGCCCGATGGTCAAACTCCCAGCGAAAAGTGATGTATTGGCTGGGCATGTAATCGAAGGTTGCCGATCCGTCCCAAGCCTTGTACGGGTCCCCTGGATTTTCCGTAAAATAAGGCGTCCCTGAAGTCGCGGTCGCGCCATTGATCGGAGGCAGCAACACCAGATAGCGGCCGGGATTGTTGATCTTGCCACCACCAAGTGTGAAGCCGTAAAGATCTTTGTGAAACCACAAGCGGTTGTAGAGCATGAAGCCGAGGAAGTCCTGCTTGGGCCAAATGACGCGCTGACCCGCGAGCACGTGCACAGAATTGCCGGCACAGCTCACGCCACCGCCATGTTCACATCCCATATCGCCGGTAAGCGAGAAGGCGGCCTTATCAAGAAATTTCGAGGGATTGTCGTGGTACTTGTACTCAATGCTGTCGTCGGTGTGATATCGGACCCGGCCTGGAACTGCTAGCGCATCTTCACCTAAAGCGTATTGATTCCCGAGTATCGACCAGCGCCCGTTCGGGCGCCACAGGATTTGCGCTCCAATTCCGGGCCGGTTGTTGAACCGCCCATAGGATTGCCATCCGTTGATAAACCATGGCTCAATTTTCAGGTGTTCGGTGGGAAAGATCTGCACCCGTACGCCATTGAAGAACCACGGTGTATTCGACGAGACATATGACGGCTGATAAGCCCAGTTATCAAAGTTGTAGTAGCTGAAGAGTCCAATGTACGACATGAAAATTCCCGCATCGACGTTGATCCCATGCAACTTGTGAAAGTGATATCCGCCATAGGCCTCTGAAACGTAGCGATAGGCATCGGCGAGGTTCCATTGGCCACGCGCAGGGCTGGCGTCATTGCGCGGCGTGGTCTGTGAATACAGGCCGAATTGCGTCATCAGCCGGGCGCGAACATGGTCATAGTGAAAGTCGCCTCCGACGCCAAGCTGCGTCACGTGGACCTCGCTGGATCGGAAGACCTCGCTCGACCCGCCAATCGTATCGTCGGATGGATAGTTGAAATCGACGATATAGTCGACATCCGCCCGGATTTCAGGGGTAAAGAAATTGGAATCGAAGGCCGGCTCTTTCGTACGCGGATTGCCGTTCAACCAGGTGTAATCGGCGAAGGCAAACGGCTTCGCGGGTTGCTTCTTCGTGGGCTGTGTGGACGCAGGCAGCAAGGTCACGCCTTCCGCGGGCGCGAGCGTCACTGCGGGAGCAAGCGGAGCCATCGACACCGTAGCTTGTGCTGTGTGAATCGCTGTGATGGGCTGCTCTGCAGCCTGGTGCTGTCTCAGCTCCGCTTCCAGTTGCGCGATGCGCTCCTTCATGGCGTCAAGCTCTTTCGCGATAGCCGGCGGTATCTGCTGATCGGAGTCGGTAGGTTGCTGATTGTTGCATCCGCTCTGCGTCTCAGTGGGTAAGCTCTGTCCAAGAGCGCGCATCGGACTTACGGCAAGACTAAGACAACCGAGAAGTACAGCCAGGCCGCGCGTCAAGTTCGACAACACTATGTGCTCATTCATTTCAATCCGTTGCGTTCTCACACGCACTACTCTGTTCGCCGAGAGTTCATTCTCCGTAGCCCTGAACTACCCGAAGCAATCCGGACGATTACTGTGCTTATCAATCGTGCCCACTTGCAGCGCCGTTCAGCGCGTAGCCGTTGCCCATCTCAGTGGGATCGTGTGTGTCCGTCGAGCTTCGGGCTCAATCATTTGTAGCCTTCATAAACCCTCTTGACGCGGCCCGTCCGGCGGCTTCGACTCTCCTGGTAGAGAGCAATCAAGAAGCGCACAAAGAAAGCGATCACTGCGCCGCCGATGAGAATGACTATCAGCAGAATTGCAGACATCACGCCTCCTCGGAGCATGACCGAATCAGATCGTCCCCGCTAATTCCCAACACTCCATTCGATACTTCTGTGCATAACTTTTGGATAAAAGCTTCATAAAAGCTTCATAAACTCCCGTAGTTCCTAGTTTTATGGTTTCTTTACGAAGATGCGCAGAATGGTTGCAAGGTTACGCGGCCGGGATCGCCAGACGGAGTTACCTGCGTCTGGACACTGTTGTGCGAGAAGACTGACTATCGCTGTTCGCCTTCAGGATTGAAGCGATATCCGACCCACGGTTCAGTGGTAATGTAGCGCGGCGAGGCTTCGTCAGGCTCAAGCTTTTTTCGCAAGTGGCCTATGAAGACGCGAAGATATTCCGGTTGCTCTGTACTGTTGTCGCCCCAAACAGCCGCCAGCAACGCGCGGTGCGTTACCACGCGCTCGGAATGGCGTGCAAGGTAGGTCAGAATGTCAAATTCCTTCGGCGTCAGCCGTACGTCGCGGCCTTTGACCTGGACGCTGTGGGCCTGCGTATCTATGCGGAAATGACCAACTTCAACCACGTCCGATTCGAGCGGCTGTGTTGCCGAAAGGCGCCGAAGCCCGGCTCGGACCCGTGCCAGCAATTCATTCATGCTGAACGGTTTCGTGACGTAGTCATCAGCGCCGGCATCGAGCGCCTCGACCTTCGTGCGCTCCTCGTTTCTTACCGAAAGCACGATGATGGGAATTCCCGACTTCGCTCGAAGATGGCGGCAAAGCTCGACACCGTCCATGTTGGGCATCCGAAGGTCGGTGATCACGAGGTCGGGTGTCCACGATTTCATCACCTGCAATGCATCGTCGCCATCGGAAGCGGTTCGGATCGAATATCCGCGCGCGGAGAGCGTGGTTTTGAGGACTCGCGCAATTTGCAGCTCATCGTCTACGACCAGGATCTTTGGCTTCTCGCCCACGGCAGCCATCGGGCTACTTCACCTCTTGCGTCACGATGTGTACGTCTACCGCCGGCGCGTCACGGAGGAACTTGTGAATGGCGGAAAGGTAAAGATACTTTCGCCAATTGGACTGCGCCGAGCGACCAAAGACAACCTGAGTAATGCGCTTGTCCCGCACCACTTTGGCGACTTCTTCCGCCACATTGTTGCCTTTCGTGCGCAGCAGCTGTGCGCCCAGGCCTTCGGCAAACCGGATGTTCTGCCCGAGAGCCCGTTGATCTTCAGGGCTTTCGTCTCTGCCGATATCTATGTAAATCACGTACAGCTCCGCATCAATACGTTGCGCCATGCGTGCGGCGCGCGCGACTAAATACTGCGCCGCAGGGTTCGAGCTGATGCATACCCCGAATCTCTCCCGCACCGCCGCGTGCGGTGCAACGCCTTCCTTTTGCAAGTACGATTCGAGACTGCGATCTACTGCGCGGGCCACCTGCTGCAGCGCCAGTTCGCGCAGGGATATGAGATTTGCGGGGCGAAAGAAGTTGTCAAGCGCACGTTCTGCACGTTCCACGGGATATATATCGCCGCGGCGCATACGAGTTTGCAGGGCCTCGGGCGTGAGGTCGACAAGAACGATCTCGTTGACTCTTTGAATGACCCAGTCGGGAACGGTCTCTCGCACCGGGACGCCCGTGATCTGTTGCACCAGGGGCGTCAGGCTCTCGATGTGCTGGACGTTTACGGTCGAAAGCACATCAATATTGGCATTCAGCAATTCGAGCACATCGTCATAGCGTTTGCGGTGTTTGCTACCTTCAATGTTGGTGTGTGCGAGCTCATCCACCAGCGCAACCTGCGGCTTGCGGGCAAGGATAGCGTCGACGTCCATTTCCTCGAAGTCCGCGCCCTTGTAATTCAGTCTTCGGCGTGGCACCATTTCGAGTCGGGCCGCGAGCTCCGTAATGCCTTTGCGTCCGTGAGTCTCCACCAGTCCAGCTACGACTTCTTCGCCGCGGCTGGCCCGGCGAATCCCTTCGCTCAGCATGTTGAAAGTCTTGCCCACTCCAGGCGCGTAGCCGAGGAACAGCTTAAAGATGGCCAGCTTCTTCTGCGGAGCAGTCTCCTCCAGCCATTGCTCAGCCGTCTTCTGCTCAGGTATTTTCGCCATCGCGAATATTGTTCACCGGGAAGGCGGATTTGTCGAATCAGCTACAATCTCGTCGTGAAACGATGGGTCCAGCAATTGTTGCGTTACTTGGCGGTTACGGCGCTCGATACGCTGATAACCTGGGTCTGCTTCCACATCCTGAACCGGAACCCGACCACCGTCGGTTTTGTATTCCTGCTGGCCGTTCTTGTCGTATCGGCGACCTGGGGACTTCGTTATGCCGTCCTCATGGCGGTGTTGGCGGCGCTGCTCTACAATTTCTTTTTTCTGCCTCCTCTGTTCACATTCACCATCGCTGATCCGCAGAACTGGGTTGCTCTAGTTGCGTTTCTAATCACGGCGATTATTGGCAGCCAGCTCGCCGAGCGCGCCCGGCGCGAAACCCGACAAGCGACCCAACGGCGGAAAGAGGTGGAGCGGCTCTACGCATTAAGCCAACAGCTTCTCGTCTCCGAAAACGTCTTTGAGCTCTTGAACAAATTACCCGCTTACATCGCGGAAGTCTTCGGCGCCGCCGGCGTCGCCTTGTTTCTGGAGAATAAGCAAAAGATCTACCTTTCTGACATCAACGTGCAGCCGCTATTTCGGCAAGAACAGTTAAGCGCAGTTAGCGCGCGGGGCGAGCCCATGTTTGACCACAGGCAGCGTTCAGGATATATGCCAATGAGGATGGGAGTTCGGTCAGTCGGAACGCTGGCGGTGGTTGGGTGCGACATTTCGCGCGAGACCCTGGAAGCCGTTGGCAGCCTGGTGGCAACCGCCATTGAGCAAACCGCGACGATGGAAAAACTCAGCAAGGCAGAGGGCGCCCGCGAGAGCGATCGCTTGCGCGCTCTCCTGCTGGATTCTGTGACCCATGAGTTTCGTACGCCTCTTACTGCCATCAAAGCGTCGGCCCAGACGCTGCTTTCGGAGGTCGAACTCGACAAGCCACAACTCAAAGAACTTGCCACGGTCATCGATGAGGAGAGCGACCGCTTGAACCGCCTGGTAGGCGAGGCAGCCGAAGTCGCACAGCTGGATGCGCGGCAGGTAGAGCTTCACGTGGAGCCTCACCCAATCAGTGAAGCGGTCGGCATGGCGTTGGAAAAAGTGAAGAACATAGTGGATAAGCGCCCCATCGAAGTTGAAGTTCCGAAAGATCTACCCGCGGTTAACATGGACATAGACCGGGTGGTAGAAGTACTGGTTCAACTGTTAGATAATGCCGCGAAATACTCGCTGCCGGAGAGCCCAATTCATATCAGTGCGGAGCTGCAGAACAACTGCGTGATCACCAGCATTGCCGACCATGGGCCTGGCATTGACGACGTGGAGCAGACCATGATCTTCGAGCGGTTCTATCGCGGACGGAATCAGAGGATTTCAGTACAGGGCACCGGCATGGGACTCTCCATCGCGAGGGCCATTGTCGAGCTGCACGGCGGCACAATGGGTCTCACCAGCCAACTTAGCCGGGGTTCTGTGTTCTATTTCTCGCTACCGCGGAACTGAAGCTGGCTTTAAGGTGACTGACCTTCACATAACATACGCCTGAGGAGAGTGAAATGCTTCGATATTGCGCGACTTCAGTTTTGACCTCATTGGTCCTGATCCTGCCGGGCGCGGCCGGCGCCCAGACCGCCGAAAAGCCTGATCTAAAAAAGCAACCCACCCTCTACGTAGTTGGCTACGCCCATCTGGATACGGAATGGCGATGGGAGTATCCCCAAGTCATCAACGAATATATTCGCAAGACTATGGAGGATAACTTCACGCTGTTCGAAAAGTATCCGCACTATGTTTTCAATTTCAGCGGTGCCAATCGCTACCGTTTCATGAAGGAATATTTTCCTGCGGATTTTGAAAGAGTAAAGAAGTATGTAGATTCTGGCCGATGGTTCCCGGCGGGCTCATCCATGGAAGAGGGTGACGTGAACGCGCCTAGCGCCGAAACCATCATCCGGCAGATTCTCTACGGAAATGACTGGTTTCGGAAAGAGTTCGGCAAAGCCAGCGCGGAATACATGCTGCCCGACTGCTTCGGATTTCCGTCTTCGCTGCCGACCATCCTCGCCCACTCCGGGGTGAAGGGATTCTCGACGCAGAAGCTAGTCTGGGGTTCCTCCGCCAACGCGGGAGGTCCGGAATCGCGAGAGAAGACGCCGGAAGGAACGCCTTTCAACGTGGGGGTCTGGGTGGGCCCGGATGGCGAGAGCGTGCTGGCCGGCCTCAACCCCGGCGACTACAGCGCCGGAATCGACACTGATCTCAGCCGGCCGCTGCCTTCCATGCCGCCGGACGCGACGTTCGAAGAGGGGGAGAAGAGGCTGCAGGCGCTGCGACAGAAACTGGAACTGGCCGACCGAAGCGGACAGCCACCCGACCAGAAAGACGTCCAGGATTTTACGAATCTGCGCAACCAGCAGAGGGCGCTCACCAAGGTGCAACAAGACCGCGACCTGGACCGGTATCAACATGATTGGGCCGCACGCGTCGAGCAGAACGGCAAAGTCAGCGGCGTATTTACGGACTATCACTATTACGGTACGGGCGACATCGGGGGAACTCCGGACGAGGAATCAGTGAAGCGGTTGGAGGCCATCGCTACAAAAGCGAAGGCTAGCCTTCCACCCGAGGGTCATTTCTTGTCGGAGGGACAGCCGCATCCCGAGTGGCCCACAGTAAAGGTGGGTGATGGTCCTGTTCACGTTATCTCCGCCAATGCGGAACAGATGTTCCTCGATATCACCTCCTCCGAGGCAGCTGGCCTTCCACGCTACACGGGCGAAATGGAGCTGACCAACCATTCGGCCGGATCACTGACATCGCAGGCGTATCAGAAGCGTTGGCTGCGGAAAGAAGAGTTGCTTGCCGATGCGGCGGAGAAGAGCTCGATTGCAGCGGAATGGCTGGGGGCGCGCCCGTATCCGCTACAGAGACTGAACAATGCTTGGACGCTGGTGATGGGCGGCCACTTCCACGACATCGCCGCCGGGACGGCCACTCCCAAGGCATACGAGTTTGCCTGGAACGACGACGTAATTGCGATGAACCAGTTTGCCGGTGTGCTGAGCAACGCCACAGAAGCTATGGCCGCAGTGCTAAACACCGAGACCAAAGGCGTTCCGTTAGTTGTCTTCAACCCGCTGAACATCGCGCGGGAGGACATCGTGGAAGCCACCGTGAATTTTTCGGGCGGAGTGCCTAAGGCGGTTCACGTCAGTGCTTCGGACGGCAAGGAAGTTCCGGCACAAATTTCGAACGGCAGGGTATTGTTCGTCGCAAAGGTTCCGTCGGTGGGATATGCGGTTTACGATGTGCAACCCGGCGGTGGTGCGGAAGCGGCAGCATCAAAATTGCGAGCGTCGGAGAACTTGATCGAAAATCAGTACTACCGTGTGAAACTGAATGCGGACGGCGACCTGGCCAGCATTTTCGATAAAGCGATTGGCAAGGAATTGCTTGCGGCTCCGGCGCGGCTTGCGATTTCTTATGACAACCCGGAGCAGTGGCCAGCCTGGAACATGGATTGGGATCAGGAGCAGGCGGAGCCCAAGGCTTACGTCGGAGGTCCGGCGCGGATTCGCGTAGTGGAAAATGGTCCGGCGCGCGTGGCCGTGGAAGTTTCGCGTGAAGCCGCGGGTTCCAAGTTTGTGCAGACGATCCGGCTTTCGGCGGGCGACGCGGGAAAGCGTGTTGAATTCGCAAACGCAATCGACTGGAATACCAAAGAATCCAACCTGAAGGCAACGTTTCCGCTCGCAGCTTCGAACCAGATGGCCACCTACAACTGGGACATTGGCACGATCGAGAGGCGCACAGCTCAACCGAAGAAATTCGAAGTGCCGTCGCACCAGTGGATCGACCTGACAGACATGAGTGGCGAATTCGGCGCGACCGTTCTGACCGATTGCAAGAACGGATCGGACAAGCCGAACGACAACACCATCCGGCTGACGCTGATGCGAACTCCGGGCACGCGCGGTGGTTATGCGGACCAAGGTACGCAGGATATCGGACATCACGAGTTCCTTTACGGCATCGCCGGTCACGTCGGGGACTGGCGCCATGCCGAGACTGACTGGCAGGGCCAGCGCCTGAATGATCCGCTTATCGCCTTTCAGACTTCGCGACATGCAGGCACGTCGGGACGGGAGTTTTCCTTGTTGAAAGTCAGCAACCCCCGGATTCGAGTTCTAGCGCTGAAGAAGGCTGAGCAGGGCGACGAAGTGATCGTGCGTTTGGTTGAACTCGATGGAAAACCGCAGCTAAACGTGCGCGTGCAATTCGCTTCGGCGATCACCGCGGCGCGCGAAGTGAACGGTCAGGAACAGCCGGTCGGAGCGGCACCTTTGACTGGTGGCGCGCTGACAACCTCGTTCACCGCATATCAGCCGCGCACCTTTGCCGTTACCCTGGCTGCGGCTACAACAAGGGTCGCGGGCGTCGATTCCGCGCCGGTGCCACTGCCATATGACCTGGCTGCGGCCAGTAATGACGGCACGCGGTCGGGCGTCGGATTTGACGGCAAGGGCAATGCGATCCCAGCGGAGACGCTGCCTGCGGAGATCACGTTCAACAATGTAGAGTTTCATCTCGCCTTAGCGAAGACGGGCGCACCCAATGCGGTCGTGGCCAAGGGACAGAGGATTGATCTTCCAGGGGGCCGCTACAACCGCGTTTACATACTGGCAGCCTCAGCGGAGGGCGACCAGAAGGCGACGTTCGCAGTAGGCGGCGCAAAGGTCGAGCTAAACATCCAGGACTGGGGCGGATTTGTCGGACAATGGGATGATCGGCAGTGGATCGGAAAGGACGCTCCTGTGCCGGGACAGCCGGCGCGAACCGAGCATGATGACTATGCCGAAATGACCGGCATCAAGCCGGGCTACATCAAACGCGCCGACCTGGCTTGGTACTGTTCGCATCACCACAACGCAGCGGGTGAGAACGTGCCTTACGCCTACTCCTATCTGTTCGCTTATCCGATTGATCTGCCAGACGGCGCGAAAACAATCACTTTGCCGGACAACGACAAAATCCGCGTTCTCGCTATATCGGTGGCAGGCGAGAATCCTGAGGTGAAGCCGGCGCAGCCTCTTTACGATTGATTTCCCACGCTGGCCGCTCTTCGCAGCGCGACGCCAAGAAGCTAGATCGTCATCAGCTAACCCGGGCACAATCCGGAGAGCCACGTTTCACTTTTGATTTTGTTGTGCGATTCATTCGTCCATGCGGGCTTCGAGGACCTGACCAACCCACTCGGTTTCCAGACTCGGCGGCCGCATTAAGGTCTGCATCACCACGCAATACTGTTCTGTTTTCTCTCGCAATCCGCGCAGTTGTTCCGCAGTTGCCTTAGGCGCAGCAACGTCAAAATGAAGATGAATGCTCTCAAAGCCGACGGGCACGTCTTTTGATATGCCAAGCGTGCCTCGGAGATCCAAGTCTCCTTCTACCGTGACCTCAATGCGTTCGGTTGGTATACCCATAGCCGCGGCCACCATCTGACAGGTGATCTGCGCGCAGGCCGCCAGAGCCCCCAGCAAAAGGTCGCCGGAACAAGCGCCGGCCCCGGCGCCCCCGACTCCTTTGTGGGCCTCCGCATGGTAGAGGGCACGTCCGATATCGACCGAGCATGCTACCGGAACATCCGTCTGTCCACCCTTTGCCCGGATTGTGATTAGCGAGGCATTTGGGTCATTGCGGTATTGGTCTTTCAGCGGCTTCTGGAGGGATCGAATATCCATGTCAACCTCGTTATTTTTAATCTCGGACACTTTTCGCTGACCGGGCACAACTGCGGCCAAGCCGTCTTGAAGCCGCTCCACCTGCATGCTAGCATTTGTGCACATCAGGGGGATGCCTGTGCCCAAATTCGTCATCGAACGCGAAGTCCCGGGAGCTGGAAATCTATCCGAGGCCCAATTGCGTGAGCTCTCCCAAAAGTCAGTCAACGTTCTGAAGGCAATGGGCCCCGCGATCCAGTGGCTCCATAGCTACGTAACCGGCGACAAGGTCTACTGCGTCTATCTCGCTCCTGACGATGCGGCCATCCGAGAGCATGCCAGGCGCGTAGGCATTCCCGCCAACCGCGTCTCCGCCGTACGACGACTGATCGACCCCACAACTGCGACATGAGCGCTGAACCTTCCCCGGCATCCGGATCCTTTGCCACCCACGTCAGCCAATCCGGGGCTCCTCCGGGCTAACGCGAGCGAGACGCAGCCTCGGGCGCCAGCACCTCTTCAATAGCTTTCTCAGCCGGGAGAGCCCAACCCTCTAACCAGGCGGCCTCACATGCCGTGTTGGTCAATGCCTGGCGTGCCGGGTGCAGACCTGCTTCCAGTTTGGCTTGTTCCGCCGGCGTCAGCGGAGCGCCAATATTTTGGCGCAACGCAGCCGCTGCGCCCGCCAGTCGCAGCGAACGCTCTGCTTCGAGTTGAATCGCCGCTGAGCACGCGAAACACTCTAGCAGGCGCGCAATTCCGCGCTTATGGTCCAGTTCCTGGAAAATTCTTATGCTTTCCCGGTACAGAGAGCAGGCTGTGGGATAATTCCCCTGTTCTCTCGCTAGGCTCCCTAGATCAGCCAGCGTGCCAGCAGTGCCCCAACGATCACCGAGTTCGCGAAAAATTGCCAGGCCCTGATCGTATAATGCCCGCGCGTCTGCGGAGTCACCCTGATCGCGAGCGACATCCCCCTGGTAGTTCATCGACCAGGCGACGCCTGTTCGATCTCCCAGCCCTTTGAAAATTGAGAGACACTCCGCGTATAGAGATCGCGCGCGGGCATAGTCACCCTGCAATTTGACGACATTGGCCAGGTTGCTGAGAGAACGAGCGACAGCCTTCTGCTCCCCCGATTCTCTCCACAGCACCAGGCTTTCTTCGAACAGAGAGCGCGCAATTGCGAATTCACCCCGGTCCCGAGCACTGACCGCCAGCGCGTTTAGAGAGACGGCGGCGCCCTGCTTGTCTCCCAACTGATGCGCGATGTCTAGACTTTCCCTCATGAGCGCATCCGCCGAGGCGTAATCTCCCTGCTCGTCGGCGAGCACGCCCGCAGCAAAAAGCGCGCGCGCGCGCGCCTTCGTGGGAGCTGCCGCTCCTGCGAGTTTCAGCAGCTTGTCCAGGCGGTCCCTGCCTTCGGCGAGGTACTCGCGCATCTCCCAAAAGCGAAACAGGGCTGTGCCGAGACGCAGACCCCACTCCGCATCTCCGGTTTCTGTCAGCCATTCGAGGCCCGCGCGAAAATTATCATGTTCGAACGTGAAGCGTTCCAGCCATTCCGCCCCTTCCGCGCCGCTCTGTTCCGTGGCCTGTTCTTCTGCCAGCACCAGGCAGTAGGCGGCGTGGGCGCGCTTAGTCAAGGCCTCTTCTCCGCTGGTCTCCAGTTTTTCCAGAGCGTACTCGCGAATCGTTTCCAGCATCACGAACCGAGATTCACCTTTCGCTGGCTCGACCTGCTGCACCAGACTTTTGTCCACCAGGGACGCTATACCGTCGAGCAGGTCCAATTCGAGATCGCCTTTGGTGTCGCACACAGCTTCCACACCTTCCAGAGTGCATCCGCCCACGAACACCGATAATCTTCGGAAAAGCTTCTGCTCGGCAGCGCTCAGCAGGTCGTAGCTCCAATCCATGGCAGCACGAAGCGTCTGCTGCCGCTGCGGCAGGTCCCGCGCTCCGCCCGTTAATAGCTGCAACCGGCTCGCCAGGCGTGGCAGCATGGAAGAGGGCGAAAGAACTTTGACCCGGGCGGCTGCGAGCTCGATCGCGAGTGGCAGACCATCCAGTCGGGAACAAATTTCGGTGACGGCGGGTGCGTTTTCTCGGTTAAGCTCAAAATCCGGCTTGACAGCGACGGCGCGCTGCACGAACAGCGCCACCGCAGGGTATTGTAGGAGCTCAACCGGAGGCATCGACCGCGAATCCGGCATGGCAAGCGGCGGCACCGGAAATTCATGTTCTCCGTACACGTGCAGCGCTGCGCGACTCGTTACCAGGATTTTAAGATTGGGACCCATGACCAGGAGCTCTGCCACGGTAGGTGCCGCCTGAACCAGATGCTCGAAATTATCCAGCAGGAGCAGCATGGGTGCGCGCAGTGAATCCTGTAAATTCTCCTTGAGTATTTCGAGCGGCGACTGACCTCCCGCCTCCCGGATCCCCAACGTCTGAACGATCACGGAAGCGATCAAGCCCGGATCGCTTAGCGAGGAGAGCGAAACAAAATGAGTGCCGCCTGGAAAGCACTCGTCAAGTCCACTCGCCACCTGCACGGCGAGGCGCGTTTTCCCGATCCCGCCTGGACCCGTGACCGTGACCAGGCGCACATCCTGACGCAGCAGGAGTTCTTTCGCGGCAGCTACTTCCTTCTCCCGCCCCACAAACCCGGTCCGCTGCACGGGAAGACTGGCCGGGCGGGTCTCGACCTGCTTAACTGGCTTCTCTGAGAAGCGGTCGCGTATGGCTGCAAGTTCCCGTGCGAGCTCTCGGGTAGAGACGTAGCGCTTATCGGGCTCTTTCGCCAGGCACCTTTCGATAGCCCAACACAGCGGAGCCGGGGCTTCGGGGTTTTGCACTCCGATCGGTTCGGCTTGCTCCCGGAGAATCGCCACCAGTGTCTCTGCTGCCGTGCTTCTCTGAAAGGCACGTTTTCCGGTCACCATCTCGTAGAGCACCAAGCCGAACGAGAACTGGTCGGACCGGAAATCCACCCGACCGGCGCTGACCTGCTCCGGTGACATGTATTCCACCGTTCCCAGAACCAGGCCCGGTTGGGTCTGGCAGGCGACCGTAGGGCTCACATCCGACAGCTCTCCACTGGGTCGCGTGAGCTTCGCTAGGCCGAAGTCGAGGATCTTGACGAAGCCATCGTGAGAGACCATCAGGTTCTCGGGCTTTAAGTCCCTGTGCGCAATGCCCGCATCGTGCGCTTTGGTCAGGCCATCCGCAATCTGCGCCGCAATCTCAATTGCTTTTCGTATGGGCAGTAAGCCGGGGACAAGCAGCTGGCGCAGAGTCTTCCCCTCCACTAGCTCCATCGCAATGTAATGCGTGGGACCGTCCTGTCCGAGTTCGTAGATGGTAACGATATTAGGGTGGTTGAGGGCAGAGGCCGAACGCGCTTCCTGCTCGAAGCGGTTCAGGCGATCACTGTCTGCGGAGCATGCGGTGGGCAGAATCTTGATCGCAACACTGCGGCCTAGGTGCGCATCCCGCGCCCGGTACACCTCGCCCATCCCGCCGGCGCCCAACGGCTCGATAATTTCATACGATCCGAGTTTGGTGCCTGAGGTGAGTGCGCGCGACGGGGCCAGTTGCAGAACCTCCGGCGCGGCTGCACCCAAAAACTGGCTTCCGGCCTCCTCGTGAGCAGCGATCAAAGACTCCACTTCCATGCGCAGATCGGCATCCACCCCACACGCTGATTCAAGATAGGCTTGCCGTTCCTCGGGCGCCAGGCACAGCGCTTGCTCCAGGATTTCTTTGGTCCGTTCCCAGCGTTCCGAACTCATGTACTGGATCTCCGGGAAATCTCCCTATGCAGCCAGGCGCGGGCCGCGGTCCAGTCGCGCTGCACCGTCGCGGTCGCAATCCCCATCACCGCCGAGGTTTCCTCCAAGGAAAGGCCGGCAAAGAACCGCAACTCCACTACCCGGCTCTGCCGCGGATCGACCGCAGCAAGGGTATTGAGAGCATCATCGAGCGCGACGACGTCCACGTCTTTGCGCCGGGGCAGGGCCACGGCATCGTCCAGTGTGAGCATGCAAACGCCGCTGCCGCGTTTGGAAGCGCGACGGCGGCGAGCGTAGTCCACCAGGATCTGGCGCATAAGTTGGGCAGCGATTGCGAAAAAATGCGCGCGGCTCTCCCACTCCGGTAGGTCCTGCCCAACCAGCCGAAAATAAGCCTCATGCACTAGCGCTGTGCTCTGCAGAGTGTGGTCGGGACGCTCATTCCTCAAGTGATGGTGGGCCAGACGGCGCAGTTCGTCATAGACCAGGGGCAGGAGCGCCTCCAAGTCGTTGCGGTCGCCACCCCGCCAACCCTGCAAGAGCTTTGTGACCTGACTCGGAGGCTCATGCGCCAACAGATTCGCCCCTAGCCTGTGGAAATCACTGGCTGCGTAGCCTATCGCTTCCCATTTCGCCTGTCAAACACCGAAAAACACCGAAAAACGGGACACACCGAAAAACGGGAGGGCTGCGAGTTTCCCGTTCTTAAAAGCGATTTCTCATCCGATGATCAAATCCCGATGATCAAATCCCGATGATCAAATCCGCCAATGTTTTTCGCCGTTACATACAGGAGGATTATATGAAACTCAAGACCAGAATCAAGCCGGGAACGTTCGCCGAACAAGGAAAGAGAAATAGGATAGGAACTCCAACCATGCGTCCCGTCCTAAGGTACGGTTTGCTCGCTGGCTGGTTGATGTTCGCTGGCGCAACGTTCGCGTTTGCGCAGGAAAATTCACCAAGTCTGGCACAGGTCGTGGCCTTGGACGAATGCGATCCGGCCACGTTCAATGCCGCGCTGGGGCCTGATTTCTGCAAGAACGTCGCGCTTGCCGCACTGGGATACGCCACCACGTTGTCCGACTTATTTCAGAAGGCAGGCAATGGAACTCCTGACCCGGGCTGGGACTTCGAACCTGACACGGTCAAGATCAAAGAAGGAGCCACTCTTAGCGTAGTCGATCAGGGCGGCGAGCCTCACACCTTCACCGAGGTGGCGCAGTTCGGTGGCGGCTTCATAGGGCCGCTCAATCACGGAGAGGCCACGGTTCCCGAATGTGCCGGCGGCTTTTCGAACGTCGCGGTGGCCAAGACTCGAATCCTTCAAGCCAGCCATATCGACATCCCGGGTCTGAAGAAAGGTAAACATCTTTTTGAGTGCTGCATCCATCCCTGGATGCGCGTGACGGTCGAGGTGAAAGGTCGAGGTGAGAAATGAAATGACCCTGGCACGCGCAGGAAGCCTGATCGGCCGAAGGCGAAGCATCTTGTGCTGATTCATCTGGCCAAGTTGCTTCGCCCCCGTGCTTTCCCGCTGATTTCTGCGACAAAGCGCAGAAGTTACCGGTTTATTTTTTATGCACGTGAACATATGAGCCATCAAGTGCGTCGATCGATGCGCAGCCGAGGAGCTTGAGTGTCCTTTCCACATCGGTCCGCAAAATTTCTAGTGAGCGTGCGACACCCACTTGACCGGCAGCAGCAAGGCCAAAAGCGTAAGCTCGGCCGATCAGGACGGCACGTGCTCCCAGGCATATTGCTTTAACGACGTCGCTGCCGCGACGAATACCGCCGTCCATGAGCACCTCGGCTCGGCCATTCACCGCGGCGACAATTTCCGGCAGCACTCGCAAAGAGGCGGGGACGCCGTCGAGTTGGCGGCCACCATGATTTGAGACCACGATGGCCGAAGCTCCTTCGTCGAGGGCACGCCTGGCGTCGTCGGTGGTCAGAACGCCTTTGATAGCGATAGGGCCAGACCACGCTTCACGAATCCATCGCAGATCTTCCCAAGTGACTGCTGCGCTACTCAGAGCTGCGCCGACGTCAATGAGCGGCAACGGACCTTGGCCGGGAATCACAACGTTCGGGAGCCTCGGGACGCCGCCGTCCAGGAGGAAGCCCGCAAGCCATCCGGGACGCGCCAAGAATTGCGGCAGGAACGGAAGCTTGGCCAGCGGGTTGCCACCCAACAGCTCCTTCATGCCGTTGCGGAAATCACGTTCGCGCATTCCGGCAACGAGAGTGTCAATCGTGACCACGAGGGCCGAGAACCCAGCGCTTCGAGCGCGTTGAATCGCAGCCTCAGCGGCTGCACGACCTCCCATTAGATAGAGCTGATAGAAGACCGGGCCGGAAGAAGCTGACCTGACATCTTCCAGGCGGTGTCCCGAGATGGTGGAAAGAGTGTATGCAGTTCCGGCCATTCCAGCGGCACGAGCGGCAGCAACTTCACCCTCAGGGTGCATCAGACGGCTGTAGCCTACCGGGGCCAGCACGACAGGAAAAGAAAGGTCACAGCCGAGTACACGCGTACGCAACTCACACTTGGGTACGGCTACTGCGTGACGAGGACGGAACGTGACTTCTTCAAATGCGTTACAGTTCTCTCGCAAAGTGAACTCGCCCTCGGCTCCGCCATCCAGATAGTCAAAAACCACTCTGGGCAGACGGCGACGGGCCAACAACCGGAGATCCGCGATGTTCAAAACCCGGGGAGATTCAACTGAGCGGGGCAACTTGATTCTCCATTCATGGGCGAGCTTGAAAAATTCGTTCCGTCAAGGGCGACTATTTTCCTGGAGGCGGAAAACAAGGCCGTTGTTTACGTTATCACGGGTATCTTAGGCAAACGCTGCCAATTGTACGGCTGCCTGCATCCTTATGCCGATGTCCGGGTCAGTTTTTGCGGATAATCAGGGCCACCTTTCACGCGGTTTCGCCATGGTTGCGAGAAACCGTTGATGGACAGAAAAACCGCCAAAACAGAATAGTGAAGTTGAGGCCTTACGGCTGGACGTGGAACTTGGGAGGCGCGGGCTTGTAACCCTGAGGAACGCCCTTGGTAATGAAGGAAAAATCATCGGGATGCTCGACCAGAATACGGCCCTCGGAGTTCAACTTGTAGGGGTTCCCATCGGGATCAACCGGAGTACCTTTCAACCCTTCAGCGAGAGCTAATTCAGACATGCTGGAAGGCAGTCGGCCCGTTCGCGCACCGAACCGCGTTACCGCACTCTGCAGGCGGGTAACCTCTTCGTCAACCTTCAGCGCGCGCAAGTGTTCAACCGCATTGGAGCGAACGTGCCCATCGCGCGTGGTCTGATAGGTCGCAATCCACAGCGTTCTCGCGGTTTCATATTCACCCGCGTGTTGCGCCATTTGTGCGGCGAGTAATTTCAAAAAGGGGTGCGCGTTCGGTACTCGCGAGCCGCGCTCAAAAGCTTCCGCTGCTTTGGCGTAATTTTTTAACTCCATGTAGTAGACAAAGCCCAAGTCGTAATACAGCCGCCATTCGTTGGGATTGTTTTGAATGCCGTATTCGATCAACTGGACGGCGCGATCTGGCTGTCCCGGACCGCTTGGCGGTTTGGGGGCAAGAAAACTAGCGCCAAACTGATAGGCAACCAGCAAGTGAGGGTCGAGATGGGTGGTGATTTCCAGCAGGGGCGCCAGCAGATTGTAGCTCTGCGCGGAACGGTAGTGGCGCTGACCAAAATATTGCACGGTGCGCGTCCAATAAATGTCAGCCATTAGGCCGTTGTAACCCAGGCTTGCGCGCTCTAAGACTTTGGGCGAACTGATGTAGAGGACTTCATCGAGCGTGGCCTGAGGACGGGTTTGGTCCACGCGACGCAGTATCAGAATGCTCATGATCAGCGAGATGACGAGGCACGCGCCGGCGATGAATGTAGTCTGCCGCCGAGATTTCATTTCAGGTCCCGGTGTTCAAAAATCAGCACTGCTCCACTAAGCGCCATGGCCGCGTAAAACAGAGCATAGAGAGTATTATGCAACACTAATTGTCCCGCCACCGGTTGCTCATGCGCGATCGAAGAGATCACGTTGAAGGCGGAGAAGTTCGGCACCAGATAGGCTGCGGCGGAGGCCAGCCACCGCGTAAGTCCGTGGGCCATCCCGGCGAAGCCGCGCAAGTCGTCGGCAAAGCTGCCAATCACAAAAAGAGAAAAAGCAAATACCGCGGAAAGCAGCGGTGAGGAAAACGAAGAGAACAGCAGCGCCAGTGCGCAGATAATCAGAAACTGCAGGATGATGAAATACAATGCCACCAAGATTAGCGCATCAGGCCGTGCGAATTTGTGCGAAACGAAAAGCAACGCGGCAAATACGCCGATGGCCATGAAGAATGTGTTCACCACCAACGTACCGGCCAGTCCGAAGAACTTGCCAACAATGAACTCCCAGCGCCGCACCGGACGTGAGAGCACCGTGTAGAGCGTTCGCCTCTCAATTTCCTTCGAGACCAAGCCGATGCCGATGAAGATTGCAATCACCACGCCGAACAGTGAAACCGCAGTCAGTCCGAGATTGATGACGACCAGCCGCTTGATATCGATCGAGATCTGACCCACCAAGATCGCCGCGCCCGAAAGCAGCAGCGCGAAGGCGATCAGGTTGTAGAGGACCCGGTCACGGACCGCCTCGCGGAACGTGTTGGAGGCGATGTGGACGATGCGCGCGCTCATGCCGTACTCCCAACCGATGTTTCGGACTGTTGCAGCTTCTCAATAAAATATTCCTCGAGCGAGGTACGAACTGGAGTGATTGCAATCAAACGCATCCGCTCGCGACGCAGTGCGTCAATAGCTGCGTCTTGTTGGCTCTCGGCGAGCACGGCGCGTACCGTGTCGCCGGTGACGTGGCATTCCGCACCTAACGCTTTCATTGACGGCGGCACTTCCCTGCCTTGCCAGATCACTTCGACTTTGCTCTGGACGCTGGAGGTTAGATCGGCGACCGCACCCACGCCTCTCAGCTCTCCTTGATGAATGATGGCCACACGGTCGCAAAGCGCCTCGGCGTCGGAAAGAATGTGGGTAGAGAAGAACACGGTCTTCCCTTCGTGCTTCAATTGTTCCATCAGGTCGCGGACCTCGCGGCGGCCCATGGGGTCGAGGCCTGACATGGGCTCGTCGAAAAAGACGAGCTTGGGATCGTGCAGGATAGCTTGGGCGATTCCTGCTCGCTGCAGCATGCCTTTTGAAAACTTTCGGAGCTGCACGCCCTTCACGTCGGTCAGGCCCACGCGCTGCAATACTTCGTCGATGCGGCGTTTGCGATCCTTGCCCGGAACGCCGGAGAGCTGTCCGTAGTAATTGAGAAGCTCGTGTGCGGTCAGATAATCGTAGAAGTACGGCTGTTCGGGCAAGAAGCCGATTTGCGCTTTGACCTCGGGGTCCGTCCAGTCGCGACCCAGGAGGCGAGCCGATCCCGAGGTAGGGAAGACCAGCCCCATAAGCAGCTTCAGGGTTGTGGTCTTGCCCGCCCCATTGGGGCCGAGAAAGCCGAAGACCTCGCCTTCTTCTACGGTGAGATGCAGTGGGTGCAAGGCGCGCTTCGGGCGCTTGCGCCAGAACCCGACTAAGTAGGTTTTTTCCAAACCAAGAATTTCAATCACAGGCATGGCACTCCGAAGGCATGGAATGGAAGAGATACTTCCCAGGAAAATTATATGAAACGAGCCGATATTTTTGTATGGGGTAGAAGGTTACGGCGGTTACTACTTGGGTCTCGACAGTCACCATGCCTAGCGGCGCAGACGATTCTGGTGTCACGCTGGCGTCCATCTAATGCCTTGCGAAGGTTCCTTAGCGAGACGTGGGTATCACTAAAAATTGGCCGATACTCGAAAGCATGGAAGTCCACACACACTAGTTGCCCATCGGGCTTAAGGCCTCGCAAGCGTTATAGCTGGCGACCACGGTGATGTTGCCGGAAGGTTGGAGGCGTAGTACAGCATCCTGAACCGAGCAATAAGCGCGAGTGCCGGACCGGAGGCCGAGAGGTGTGCCAGTTGAATAGAATTGGTCGTTGACGGTGCTGCCCGCGCTAGGCGAGCCGGTGGCGTTGAAGTTGTAGCCGCTTTTGCCGAGGCCGCCGCCGTTAGTGGCCAGAAAGTCATCGATCAGGCAAGCTGTAGCTATGGAGGGAGTGCAAGGCGATGCGCCGCCCAGGGTAGTCAGGCCTGCCGGATAGCCGAGGGTTGTGTAGGCACCGACATAGGCAATTTCGGCTGTGTTAATCATCCGAACGGAGGCGGCGGCGGAAGAATCGTTGGCCGCCATGCGGGCGCGCATGAGGTTGGGGATTGCGATCGCCGCGATAACCAGAATGATGGCGACCACTATCAGCAACTCAATTAATGAGAAACCGTTTTGTTTCTTCATCGAGCGTGCTCTTCTGTCGTCTCTTTCGAAAGCATCTGTACCGGATTCGTCCCGGTCCTAAATCCCACGAGACATACGTGTCGTAGCATGCTGACCGCCAGACTGAAGCGGTTCTACACTTTGGTTATGCTCCGGGCAACTCCCTTACTTTCAAGCCGATTGTACAGCTCAGGGCCAATCTTCCCAAACAACGTGAGTTGACGGCCTTGCGCTTTCGCCGCCTTGACAGACTTTGTCATCGATTCCTGCCGTTCGGATGAGTGCAGTTGACGTAGGCGGAAAAACAAAAGGGCAGCGGAGTTGCCTCCGCTGCGCCCGGCTTGTACCCTCCCCCAGGTACTTTGCCAAATCAATTTACGTTAGTTCGACAGCGGGGTCAGAACCTGGCAGGCCGCGTATGAGGCAACCAGGGTGATGGTGCCCGCAGCTTGAGTGCGAACCACACCGTCATCGTTCGCGCAATACGCCTTGGTACCGCTGGTGGTCCCGAGCGGCGTAGCCGTGGTCCAGAACTGAGCCGGGGTCGTTGCCGTAGCAAGAATAGGAGTAGCAGCAAAGTTGTAGCCGCTCTTGCCAAGGCCGCCGGGGCCGTTGTTGGCCAAGTTGTTGTCGAGCAGGCAGGCCGTGGTTGTGCTCGGAACGCAGGCTGCGTTGATCGCGCCACCCAAGGCTACCAAGTTGGTATAGCCAATCGTGGGATAGGACGCGAAATAACCAACCTCGGCTGTGACGATGGTGCGCTCGCCAGCGGCCGCAGACGAATCGTTGGCGGCCATTTTGGCGCGCATCAGGTTAGGAATTGCGATAGCTGCGATGATCAGGATGATGGCCACCACGATCAGCAACTCAATTAGTGAGAAACCCTTCTGTTTCCGCATCTCGATTTTCTCCTCGTTAGTCTTTTCGTTAGATCTTAATCTGGTCATTTGATGACGCAGTCGAGCATGATGTTCGCACTTGCCGGGCCAATCCTGCCAGTTACTTTAGGGTTGTTGCCGGTCGAGACAAGAGCTTTATTTTCAGTCCAGCGGGTGACCCTAGTACCCATTGTAGGAGATTCGGATCGTCCTTCGCGCCAAAATACGTCGCCCAGAATGACAATTCGTGTCCGGTCTGGCATCGGGACGATCCCCTTGTTGAACGCTGCTCGAAGCCTCTTTTGCGAGCTTTATTTCCAGATCCTAACGCTTCACCGGCCATTCCTGTACGGTACTCTGCAAGCGCTCGACCGCCTTCCGGGCGCCGGTCTGATAGGGGTGGAGTCGCAGTTCGGTTCTATAGGCTTCGAGCGCGTCCGAAAGACGGGACACCTGTTCCAGCGCCACTCCCAACGCGTAGTGGTACCCGTCGGCATCAGGCTGAATCGCCAACGCTTGCTTGAGAAAACCGATTGCCTCGGAGGGGTGGTGTTGCTCGAGTCGGATCTGAGCGAGTCCGAACCAGGCTGTCGCCAGAGCCGGGTTCTCCTCGACCGCGACGGTAAACCAATGCTCAGCCTGAGACAGGTCCCCGGACCTTTGATACGAATACCCGGCGAAGTCCGCAGCTTGCCAACTGGCTTTCAATTTGAAGGACTCGACAAACTCCACCGCGGCTTCCCCAAATCTGTTCCGTGCGCTAAGGGCGGCACCATAGTTCAGGTGTGACCATTCATTGCGAGGAGCGATCCTCACTGCACGAGAAAACAGAAATACATCGTTGGCCCAGTACTGGGACTGAATGGCGCTGGCGAACCCCATGACCACTATCAGAACACCACTAAACAAGGGGACAAGACCGGCATCAGGCCACTTCCGCCGCAAGGCCGCGAAGGCGGATCCTGCCAGTAGAGCCACTCCCAACATACTGATGTACATATACCGGTCGTGCACAAAATCATCTTGATTCATCCAACCAAGGTTTGTGGTAGGGAGCAAAGGAAAAACCAGCCACGCATATGCAACCCAAAGTTGCCGATTCCGCCTTGCCGCGGCCATGGCAAGCCACACCAAAACTGCCAGAATGCCCAGCGTGAGAAGGAACTGCATCCCGCCTGATTCGACCGGACGGAAGTCATAGTGGGGGCTCAATCCAACGGGAAAGACTACCCTGTACAGGTCGAACAGGAGGATCTTCGGGCCACTCAACAGCGTCTTTGTTCCCGCCGCGAGTAAACCGACGGTGGCAGTTTGACCAAGTATCACGGTGCGGAGAAGCAGCCAAAGTGCTGCCGTCAAGCCATAGCCCAACGCGACGTTTCGCCATGATGCTTTCGTGGCGGCGGTGCCATCCGACGACGTCCACAGGTCAACCAGAACGATCGCGGGCAATGTTACGCTGACTTCTTTGGTAATCAGGGCCAGGAAGAAGGAGATTGCAGATATGACCCACCAGACGCCAGCACCTGAGGTTCGTCCGACTGCTCTGGCCTTCCGGTAAGCCAGGAAACTCGAGAAGCAGAGCACCGCAGCGAGTGGATCGTTGACCGAAGAGATCCAGGATGCTGCCTCAACTTGTAAGGGGTGCACACCAAAAATTGCCGCGGCAAGAAGAACCGGGCCCGTGTCCCGCAACACCTTGCGCGCAATCAGAAATGCCATGCCCGTGGCGGTCACGTGCACCAGGACTGTTGTGACATGAAACCAATGAGGATCGAGGCCAAACAGCGATTTGTTAATCAGGAACCAGAGGCTTAGCAGAGGCCGGTAGAAACGCGCTTCCGTTCCCGCTGTGGACGCCCAGAGATGATGGGTGAAAAGATATGTCAGCCGGTTCCATTGCAGATACTGATCCTGGGGAATCTGGGGCGGGTCGTCGTACACCCATCCAAAGGTGAAGGTTGAGGCGAAGGTTAGAAACGTTAGGGAAAGCACTCCCGCCAGCGAAAGTCCCTCTCTACGGCTGAGCGCCGGGTCGTCGTGCTGATGCTTAATCTCGGAGACCAGTTTCGCCTTCCTCACATCTTGAACCCCATACGGCGCTCAATCATCAGGGCAGCTCCTCCAGTTCACCTCCGAAGGGTTGAGCGCTCGCGGAATCTACAGCTTACAATGTTCAGGCTTACATCTATGGCTAACCCTCTCGATTCTGCGTCGATCCTAGTCGCGGAATGCCTTCTGTAAGTATTTGCCTTGGATCAGACTTTTTCCCGTGGTTAGAGTTCGCGGCGAGGAGTGCCCGCGTCACACGGACGTTTTCAGCACGCTTCCGCCTTCAGTAGCATGCAAGTCACATCGTCATGCTGGGGTGTGTTGCCGACGAAGAGGTCCAGTTCCGCCATCAGGCGTTCGAGCATGTCACATGGCCTTCCGGATGTTCCCGCTTCGATTGCGTGCAACAGCCGCGGTTCGTCGTACTCCTCATCGCGCGCGTTGACCGCTTCTACCAGCCCGTCTGTGAAGATCACCAGCCAATCGCCGGGCGCGAGGACGACGCTCGCCGACTCATACCTTGCCTCTGCTTGAATGCCCAGCGGAAGGCCGCCTACATCGAGGCGCTCGATAAAGCCGCCATCGCGGCGCAGAATGGGTTGATTGTGACCGGCGTTGATGTAAGTGAAGATGCGGCGAGCCGGGTCGTACTCAGCCAGAAACGCGGTGGTGAAGCGCAGGCCGCCCTGGCTGTTCGAACATGCGTACTGATTCATGCCGGCGGCTAGCTGTGGAAGGGAAGCGGGAGTCGTGGAGAGTGTCTTGAGGCTTGCCTGAAAGGTTGCCATCAGCATGGCGGCAGGAATGCTCTTGCCCGCGACATCGGCGACGGCGAAAATCAAGCGATTCTCTTCGGGTGTTTTTCCCGGACGCTGGAAGACGTCGTAGTAATCGCCGGCGACGGTGTTCGCCGGGCGCGTGGAGTAGGCAATCGCGAGACCTGGGATTTGCGGCGGTGCGCCGGGCAGCAGCCAGGTTGGGATCTCACGCGCAATTTGCAAATCGCGCTTCATGACTACGCGGTCGGCAATTTCAAGCATCAGAAGAAGAAACAGAAGCAACCCAGCCCAGAATTGGGAGTTAAATTGGATGCCATGAAGACCGCCAGAGGAGTCTTGGTAGCGGGGGTCATCCCAGGGACCCATCAGCATGATCAGCGCCAGCAGCAGCAATACGCGGCGCGCGGGCGAAAGTTTTTCGAGGACGGCCCAAAAGAATTCCTTGAGGACATGGAGGCGGCGGCCGCGAGTGGTTAAGCCTTCCGGAGTCTTGGCCTGGACATCGCGAGAGTAGAGACGATAGCTGGATCTCGTTTCAGTTTCAAATTGCGACCAAAGCTGGCTGACCGCGAGTCCTTCTGTAACTCTTTGCCAAAATTGCTGCAGCCGAGCTAGGAGAGAAGGGCGCTGGGCAGAGGAGTGTCCGGCCGATCTGGGGGTGGTGGTGGCCACAGAGTTGAGCAGCGATTATAGAGGAAGGCGGAGAAAAGAGATTTTCAATTTCCGATCGCCAACTTCCAATTGTCATCGCTACCGCCATCGGCTGACTGGAAGCTTCCTTTCTGTGCAGCGAAGTGGGCAGTGGGGCCAAGGTGCGCGAGAAATTGAAAATTGAAAATCCTAGAAGAGAGTTAACTGCTCGTCGAAAGCCCTCACCGCCCATTTAGTTGCGTGGCGTGGCTGAGGGCGGCGATCCTCGTAAACTTTGTACTTTTGGCGTAAGAGTGCGATAAGTTGAGCCAGGCGCTTTTCATACGCGGGCGGCAGAAAGGCGCGTCCTTCATAGCGTTGACGATAGTTGTCTATCAAGTGCGGAAAGTGCTGCTCGACGAAGGGCAGGAACACCGCGGCAGAGCAGGGCTTCAAGAATAGAGCGTTGGCGAATATGTAGGTGGCTCCGGCGTCGGCAGCGGCTCGTACCAGAGCCTCGAGATCTTTGGGGGAATCCGTAACCGCGGGAATCACGGGGGAGCAGCTTATTCCGACTCTGATGCCGGCGTCACGCAATTGCCGCACGGCGTCCAGACGGAGATCGGGACAAGGGGCTCGAGGTTCCAGAAGCCGTGCCAGTTCGACATCGAGAGTGGTGATTGTCATGTTTATCGAAAGCTGATTGTGCCGCGCGATCTGTCGTAAGACGGGGACATCGCGGACGATCAGATTCGACTTGGTGACGATGCCAAGTTCGAAGCCCTGGTGGCGGGCGAACTCCTCGAGGATGACGCGCGTGACTTCGTACCGACGCTCGGCGGGTTGATAGGGATCAGTGGCGGTGCCTAGTGCTATGGCTTCTCCGGGCTTCACTCGCCGCAACTCCTGGCGAAGGAACTCGGCTGCGTGTTGCTTAACGTAAATCTTCTGTTCGAAGTCGATACCGTTTCGCATCTCCATGAATTCGTGCGTGTAGCGTGCGTAACAGTACTTGCAGGCGAATTCACAGCCCCGGTAGGGATTGATCGTCCAGGTGAACGGCATTTCTCTGTTGCTCACCGAACGATTTAGCAGGGAACGGTTGGGGAGAGTGAAGTATTCAACGTTGTGTCCCTCGCGCAGGGATTCGCCTTCGGAGGCAAGGCGGGCGATTCCGACTAAAGGGGGTTTATCCGGAGGCGGAAACATGGGCAAGGACTTCATGAGGGAGGCGTCGTTATTCGTTTTTTATTCGCCTATCATAGGCTGCCGGGAGTGGGCAGTCAAGCCTCAGTTTTCTTGGTTTCACGTTCTTCCCGCGATGTGCAGGCTCTCGCCGCTATAAATAACCCAGTCGGGTCAGCAAGATGTAGAGACAGCTGAGCGTTAGGATTGGGCCACCCCAAATGCAGATTGCGGAATAAAAGGCCAGACCGCGAAGCATACACCGCCGACTGCTCCAGGAGATCAGAAAAAGATCTTCTGATCGGCCCTTCATGAGGAGCACGGGAGGGTTCACGTTCAACTCGTTCTGTTTTTGGATCGAAAATCTGGCCGAAGCGGGCAATTTCTCTAGACCTGGGAAAGCTAACTCGCGCTGAAGATCGGCGGCTTCTGGGCTGAGATATCGAAGACCTCCAGCTTGGGAACATCTCCCTGAGTTTTCGTTCATCTGATCGATTGCCGGATTGTCCTGAAGCGTGCCTGTCACGAACAAACGGTCGTTTGCACGGATGCAATATTCTTCGACTTGGCCCGACGTAACGCCGTGGCGAGAAAGAAAGTGCCGTATATAGTCAGGGGCGGAATCCCACTCAACATCCTCTGAGAAACTCGGTTCGAAGTCGGTCTCCGCGCCGCGGGGATCGATCAGTAGCTTGCCCGTGCCATCGTCGAGAAAGAAGGGAACACAAAGCGTTTCCTGGCAATCACCATGGCGCGGCAGGATGGCACGGTAGAAGTAGCACTCGGTCTTGGAGAGCGGGGAAATTACGCTGTAGGGCCCGGTCGCTGTACCTGATACTTCCACCAGTCCGAGTGCGGCGCTGCGAACGGTTGACGAGGGGACGCTCTGGATAAGGAGCTTGCGCCGGAGAAGTCCGAAGCCGCGGAAGAACATGTAAAGACCAACAACGATTCCAGCCGCAGCCCATAGTGCTGGCTCGGTTGCCAGAGATACGGGGTCGAATCTCACGTGCGACGGCATCCGGGTTAGAGAATGGCGCTATTGCGCGGGGCTAGTCTTGTCAGCGGGCCTCTCGAAGATTTTCTCGTCCACAGAGGGATTGAATTCGATCGCGCTGTATGCGGCGCTGCTTGAATCCTGGCCATTCTGTTTATTGCGGCGCAGCATGGGGATCGTTATTCCCTCAACGGTCTTCCAGTTTTCCATTTGAGTCTCGCCTTCGACCGGACCTTGCTGGCTGAGGGTCTTGTAGGTCTCGCGCAATATCTGGCCGGTCTGCGGATCGACGTACCAGCGAATCGCAGCGCCCGCCGCGTTCACGTCAACGATGCGGGCTTCCACATCGCCGACCTTCTCCGTTCCATTCGCCTGGAAGACAAAACCGGGATCATTCCAATGTGATGCGATAAAGATGGGATCACGCTTGATTTGCTCCAGCGCTTCCGCCTTTCGCTCAGCAGGCATGGCTTGAGTGCCCATGCCGGAACTGGCGAATGCAGAGTCGGGGGTGACCACGATCGTCACTGTTCCTTGAGCGGCTTGTATTTCTGCATGCAAGTGGTCGGGAAAGACAATGATGGATTCCATTGGCATGGGGAAATCGCCTTGCGGTGTTTTCTGAATGACGGTGAGTTTGGCTTTGAGCGACTTGATGGCCGCAAGCTTTGCGTCGCCTCCCATCGCGGTCACGACTTTGGCGACTAGGGCGTTGCCTTCGGCGTTCGAGGCCGTTGGCTTGGGGGCTTCTTCTTGCTGCGCTCCCGGCGGTGGCGGAATGGTGATGTCGATTTCCTTCACCGGCCCGAGGGATGACAGGGGCTTGTCAAACTCTTTGTCTTTGCCGACGACGAGCGTGGCCAGTTGATCTTTGTGCAGATATTTCGCGGCCACGCGGTTTGCGTCCGCGGGTGTGACTTTTTGGATCTCGGCGGGGTATTTGTCGAGCCAGTCGGCTGGGTACCCGTAGAACTCATAGGTCATGCGTTCGCCGAGAATCTTGTCGGGCGAGTCGAGACGGAAGATGAACGCGTTAAGAATCGCGTCTTTGGCGCGCTTGAGTTCATCGTCGGTAAACGGATGCTTTTCGAGGTCGTCGATGTCTTCTTGCAGTGCCTGGACCGATTCGATCGTGGTCTGACTTTTCGTACCCATCACGATTTGCAAAATGCCGGGATGACCGAAGTTCGCTCCGATGCCGCCGCCCACGTGATAGGCAAGGCCACGCTTGGTACGAATGTCGTTGAACAGGCGCGATGAAAAACCTCCGGCGAAAGCTTCATTGAAGACATTGACGGCATAGTAGTCGGGATTGTCGCGGCGGATGCCGAGTCCCACCATGTGGATGCTGCTCTGGTTCACATCCTCTTTACGGATGAGGTAGTAGGCGGGTTTGGCGGGATGGTATTGAACTTGGTCCTTCGGTAGCGTGGGACCCTTGGGCCACTGGGCAAATGCGGCGCGCAGCTTGGCTTCCACCGCCGCCGAATCGAAGTCGCCACTGACGCCGAGAATAATATTGTTGGGATGCATGTAGGTCTTGTGCCAATCGATCAAGTCTTGCTGCGTTATAGCAGCGATGGTGGCATACTCGGGGTCGCGAGCGTAGGGATTATCCGGGCCGTACGCAAGTTTAGTGGCTTCCCGCTGCGCGATCTCGCCGATCTGGTCGTTTCGGCGGGAGACGGCGTCGAAGGCTCCCTTCTTGGCGATGTCGAGTTTGTCTTCGCGAAATTCAGGATTGCGTAACAGGTCGACGAAAATCTTGAATACATCGTCGAAATCACCTTTAAGACATGACCAGTTGATGGATGTCGAGTCCGGCCCGCCGGAGGTTTCAACCTTTGCCGCACGGACTTCCAGGAAGTCATCGAACTCGTCGCCAGTTCTTGTTTTGGTGCCGCCCGTGCGCCAGACTTCACCATAAATGTCGACCAGGCCGACTTTCTTTGCGGGCTCGTTGTGGGAACCGCCACGAATGCGGGCCGTTCCGTCAATGAGAGGCAGTTCATGATCTTCCTGGAGGAAAATCACCATGCCATTGGGTAACAAGATGCGCTTAGGCGGCTGAGGTTTGAACGCTGGCAGGGGTGGAATCGGAATTTGCTTCCAATCGCTGGCTTGAGCAGCAGACTGGGGAGGGTACGCAGCGAGAATCGCGGCCAAAATTAGAATCGTGCCAAGGATCGCTCTCTTCTTCATTGCGCACCCCCCTCGTCCGAAGTGCTCTGGCCACCACTGGATTGGTCTCGGGCGGCTGCCGGTTTTGCGGTTTCGATCACGCCCACGGTGCGATTCGTATCAACAAATATTTGATTGGCGATGCGACGTATGTCGGACTTTGTCACTTTGTCGATTCGGTCGACAGTGCGGAAAAGCTCACGCCAGTCGCCGTAACGCCTCTGATAAGTAGCCAATTGGATTGCCAGTCCCTGATTCTCTGCTAGTCCGCGAATAAGGTTGGCCTTGCTGCGAGTCTTGATCATCTTCAGCTCGTCGTCACTGATATCTTCTTTCTTGAGGCGCTCGATCTCGACGTGAATGGCTTCGCCGACTTCCTGCGTAGTGTGACCGGGAAGGGGAAATGCATAAAACGCGAAAAGATGCGGATACTTTATTCCAGGCAGCCCTGTGAACCCCGCAGAAAAAGACGCGATCTTCTTATCCCGCACCAGCGCACGATAAAGCCGTGAGGTTCGGCCCTCTGACATTAGGTCGCTAATGGCGTCATACACGGCGTCGTCTTTATCTTCATAGTCGGGGCGGTGGTATCCCTCCAAGTAGAGCGGTTGCGTACTTTCCTTCAAGACAACGTTGCGCTCGGAATTTTGCGGAGGCTCGGTTGTGGTGGCTTCATCCGGCTGGGGACGTGCGGGCAACCGACTGAAATACTTTTCGAGAATCGGCATCGCGTTTGAGGCCTTCACGTCGCCGGCAACTGCGACCGTAATGTTCGAGGCCCCGTAGTATGTATCGAAGAATTTCTGTGCGTCGGTGGCGGAGAACGTATTGAGGTCGAACATCCAGCCAATAGTAGGCCGGTGATAGGGATGTGCCTCAAACGCCCCCGCGGTGAATTGCTCCAGTAAACGACCAATCGGATTGCTGTCGGTACGCAGGCGACGCTCTTCGATTACCACGTTGCGTTCTTTGTAGAATTCGCGCATTACGGGGTGCAGAAAACGCTCAGACTCAAGGTAAGCCCACAACTCCAGCCGATTCTCGGGGAACGAATAGTGGTAAGCCGTTTCGTCGTAATTGGTGAAGGCATTCATGTCCGCGCCGCCATTTTGTTCGATGAGCTTGCCGAATTCGTTGGGGATGACGTACTGATCGGCCTCGGCAATGGCGTCTTTCCACGCCTTTTCCAATTGCTGGAGTCTGGCTTCATCACGGCCCACGCGCTTGTCGCGCTCGGCGATGTAGGCGGCATAAGCGGCCTCCACTTTTTCCAGGGCCACTTTCTCCGCCGGGTAGTTCTTGGTGCCGATTTTATCGGTACCCTTGAAAGCCATGTGCTCGAACATGTGGGCCAGCCCGGTTTCTCTCAGGGGGTCCTGCGCCGATCCCGCGTCCACCATGGTAAAGAAAGAGAATACAGGGGCCTCGGGCCGTTCACAGATGAGAATGATCAGGCCGTTGTCGAGCTGCTTGACCGTAATGCGCTTCTCGAAGGATGCGACGTCCTGAGCTGCGGAGAGGATCGTAAGAAGTAAAATCAGGATCGACAGCTTCAATATGCGGGATTTCATCGGACCTCCAACGGGTTGGACGGACATGAAGGGCAGAAGGTTTGAACTTACGTGGCGGATGGGGCGGCTGTCAAACGGTAACCCGCCATTTTCGTGGTGCTTTTAATTCCTGATAAGGACTGCACATGGCTGACTCGGTAATCGAAATCCAGGAAAAGACTCTCAAGCTCACGAACCTGGACAAGGTGCTGTACCCCGCAACTGGTTTCACCAAGCGCCAGGTCATCGATTATTACGCGCGTATCGCGCCCCTGCTGCTGCCTCACCTAAAAGGCCGGGCGCTGACCTTGAAGCGCTATCCCAACGGCGTGGACAGCGAGTTTTTCTACGAAAAGAACGCCCCCCAGCACCGCCCCGATTGGGTAAAGACCGTGCCCGTCTGGAGCGGAGGCAACAATCGCACTATGTATTACGTTGAGGCAGCCGATCTGCCCACGCTGATATGGCTGGCTAACCTGGCGGCGATTGAGTTGCACCCATCGCTGGCGTTGGCCAAAGATGTTAGTTGCCCGACCATGATGGTTTTCGACCTCGACCCGGGACCGCCGGCAAATATCGTGCAATGCTGCCAAGTAGCATTCTGGTTGCGAGAAATCTTTGAGCACTTCAATCTACAGAGCTTTCCAAAAACGTCGGGTTCGAAAGGATTGCAGATTTATGTTCCTCTGAACACGCGGACAAGTTACGACGTCACCAAGCCCTTTGCCCGGACACTGGCGCAGTTGCTGGAACAACAACATCCGGATGCAGTTGTTTCGGATATGAAGAAGAGCATTCGCACTGGGAAAGTCTTTGTGGACTGGAGCCAGAATGACGAGCACAAAACCACAGTTGCGGTGTACTCGTTGCGTGCCCGTGAGAGACCGACGGTTTCCACACCGGTGAAATGGGAGGAGGTTGAACGCGCCTTCAAAAAGAAGCACGCCGGGCTTCTACTGTTTGAGGCTCCGCAAGCAGTCGCACGGGCTGAGAAGATGGGCGACTTGTTCGAGCCCGTACTCAAGCTGAAACAGAAGCTGCCGGATGTGCGGGGAGCGGGGGTGGGCGAGGGCGCTGCGAAAGCGAGCGAGCCTGAGCGAATCCAGTTAGCGGCGCAGGCGGAAGCGAGGCCCACCCCAGCCGCCAGGGTCCAGCCTAAAAAAGCGGCCACAATGAAGACTGGCAATAAAGCCGCGAACAAATTTAAACGGAAGCCCGTGGCCAAGGATGGCAAGAAGCCGAGCCTAACGGCTGCAAAAAGCAGGCGCAGGGTATAATCCCGTGCTCTCCAAGTTTTCGTAGAGAGTCGCTATGTCCCAACTTTTTGCCGGCACTTCCGGATGGGCGTATCCGAGCTGGAAGCCCGATTTCTATCCTGCCAAGCTGGCGCAAAAAAAATTCCTCGGCCACTACGCCACGCAGCTCAATACGGTAGAAGTGAATTTTAGCTTTCGGCAACTGGTGAAAGAAACAACCATCCAGAACTGGATCCAGGATACGCCGGCGCATTTCCGCTTTGGCATAAAGGCCCACCAAGTCATCACTCACATTAAGCGGCTGAAGGGTACGGAGGACTTCGTGCCGCGCTTTCTCGCGACCATCGAGCCGTTAGCCGCCGCGCACAAGCTTGGGCCGGTGCTGTTTCAACTACCGCCCAACCTGAAAGCCGACGCCGCGCTGCTCAAAGACTTTCTGGCGATTCTGCCGCGCACGGTGCCGGGCGCGTTTGAATTCCGACACGAGTCGTGGTTCGCGGACGCGACTTGGGAAGTGCTGCGATCTCACAAGGCAGCACTCTGCGTCGCCGAGACCGAACAGCGCACCACGCCTGACGTGGTCACGGGCGACTTTGTTTACTACCGTTTCCGCAAGCCAAGCTATACCGATGAAGAACACCGCAGCATGACCGATCGCATCCGCGGGCACCTGACCGCGGGCCGGGACGTGTTTGCTTACTTCAAGCATGAGGAAACGCCGGAAGGCGCTCTTTCGGCGGTGGAGCTACTGCGGGTCGTGAAGGAGGCGTAACCAGCTGCGTCTCTACGAAATGGTCCTGCCTCTACGGTAGGCTTGGTCTTACCCATTGACCGTAGAGACTGTTGCTTGCAACGTCTTTGCCGGGGACCTTTCTCATTACTTTGCCCAGTGTCCGATAACGCGCATACTCAAACTCTTCTCTCCATGGCCTCCGGCACCAACGCGCGCGTGCTTTCGGGCTTTCTCGATTACCTCAGAATCGAGAAGGGGCTTGCGCCGCTTTCCATCAGCGCCTACACCACCGACATTCTGCAGTTCGCGGAGTTTCTGGAGAAACGCAAGCGCTTGCTGCTTACCGTGCGCCGCAACGAGGTTCGCGAATTCATGCAGCAGCTTTTTTCCCATCAGGTGGATGGCAGAAGCGTTGGCCGGAAGCTTTCCGCATTGCGGCATCTCTACCGGTACCTGCTGCTTGACAAGAAAATTGACCACGACCCCACGCTGAACATCGAGTCGCCCCGCCAGTGGAAGGTTCTGCCGAAGTCGCTGGCACGCGATGAAATGGAAGT
>WNGK01000425.1_pt1 | contig 50820 bp, 45 predicted proteins | sample 5400601 | NCBI WGS metagenome assembly WNGK01 (sample SAMN13153376, study PRJNA577476) | soil metagenome | isolation source: 60 cm soil or saprolite under Garry oak tree replicate 1 | place: USA:California | collected 2016-06-15 | reverse complement strand
GACAAGATCGCGGCCATCGTGGATGCGACCCTGCAAACCAAACCGGCGGGGATGACGCACTGGAGTTGCCGAACTATGGCGCAGAGCCAGGGCGTCAGCAAGTCCACGGTGAACAATATCTGGCGCGCCCACAATCTACAGCCACATCGCACGAAAACTGCGCGCCGAACTTTGGAGCAGATCCAGCCCGGCTGCACCAGCCCCAAATCCAGAAAGCGGAAGCAATGACTGCCTAGTTATTTCGCAGACACTACATTAGAGAGACCTCCAGAATGGTTTGAAGAACCGATTTTGGGAGAGATCTAGTTCGGGATTTCACGCCGCCGCGGCTAACACTTCCTGCAGCTTTCCTGGGTCCGAAACTGGCGGCTGGCAGGAGAAGCCCGAGCAGACCACAGCGAAAGATTTCCCCGACGTCAAGTCCGGCAAGTTAGGAATCGTCGCGGCCAGCGCCGGAGGCAGGTTGTTCGCAACCGCTTGGTTTGCTGCCAAACGAATCACACTTTTGCCAAAAGCGAATGAAGCGGCTGCCGCCGAATACAATTCGGCTGCCCGACGATCAGCGTTATCCCCTGCGATCACGATCACTTGCAGGTGCGGCTGGAACAAGTGAGCCACGGCTATGCCGTAGGTTCCTGCAAAGATGCCAAACTGTTCCGCTACGCCCGCGAAAGTCTCGAGCGTCTGCTCGGCCCTGTCTCGATAGGCCGCATCCCCCGTGTAGCCATGCAGTCGCAACAGTGCGATAGCGGCCATTGGATTCCCCGCCGGAGTGGGCGAGTCTTGCAACGGCTTACGCCGTGTGGAGAGAACGCCGAAAGTCTTGTCATCCGCTAGAGGCTCAGTGTCGAAGAATCCTCCCGAAGTGAGGTCGAAAAACTTCGCGATCATGGCGTCGGCAATAGCGTGAGCGAACCTGAAATAGCTGATGTCAGCCGTGGCTTCGTAAGCATCGAGGCAAGCCAACGCGGTTGCTGCATAGTCGTCGAGCAGCCCCGACACTTCGCGGTGCTCGGCCTTCGGATCGGAGTAAGCGACCACATGCAGCAGTTGTGCGGCGCGGCCGCCGTCTGCGCTCCCCGGCTCAGGTCTCCACGCTTTCGACAGAATGCGATCCAGCGAGCGCAAAGCAAATCGGCGCGCTTCATCAAGATTAAGAACTCTTGCAGTTTCCAGGTAAGCCGCTATGCACATGCTGTTCCAGCCGACATAAACTGTTTTATCGACATAAGGTGTCGGACGCTTCAGCCGTGCTGCGTACATCTTCTTTTTGGCCGATTCCAGAAGTTCACTAACCCGTTCTGGCCCCACATTCAACCTGCGCCCGATTTCTTCAATCGGCGCCCGCACGTACAACACATTCTTGGCGGGATTGTGATGCATCTCGCCGACTTCATTAATGTCGTAGCGAAGTGCAGCGACCTTCAGTTCGTCCTCGGAGAGCACGGTACGCGCCTCCTCGACCGTCCAGGTGAAGTAATCGCCATCATCATCCATGGAAATGTCGGCATCCTGCGAAGCATAAAAGCCCCCTCGCTCGCGGTCACTCAGCCACTCATCCATCCAGCGAATGATGTCGCGCGCCACGTCGGCGAAAAATTCTGATCCCGTGGCCTGGTGGGCGTGTACATAGTTTTTCAGCAGCTCCGAGTTGTCGTAGCACATCTTCTCGAAGTGAGGCACAACCCACCGCTCATCGACCGAGTAGCGATGAAACCCGCCCGCCAGTTGGTCATAAACGCCGCCGTTCGCCATGTGCTCGAGCGTGGTGACGAAGAGATTTCGTAGCTGCTGATCGTCGTGGAGACGTTCGGCACGGTCCATGGGGCGACCGCCGCCCTCGGCTGACGGGCGGAGCGAAGCTCCGCTTGTGGTCCGCACGTACTGCTCGATCAAAAGATCAATCGCCGACGAATGCGGAAACTTGGGAGCCTGTCCAAAGCCGCCATTGCGCGCGTCGAACATAGCGAGGGCCGACTTCTCAATGGCGTCAATGACGCCCAGGGACACGTGCCCGCTCCGTCCGGCAAACGATTCCGACTGCGCGATGGCGCTCTCGACCATCTTGGCTTGCTCGACGATGTCTCCATGTTTCTCCTTGTAGGCGTTAGCGATGCTGGTCAGCACGCGTTTAAAGCTCGGGCGCCCATAGCCGTCGGCAGGCGGAAAATACGTCCCACCATAAAACGGCTTGCCCTCGGGAGTCAGAAAAGCCGTGAGCGGCCACCCCCCCTGTCCGCTGACCGCACTGACCGCAGCCTGGTAGCGGCTGTCGATATCAGGACGCTCATCGCGATCCACTTTCACCGCAATGAAATGCTCATTCACAATGGCGGCCACTTCAGGATCGTCGTAGGACTCGCGGTCCATCACATGGCACCAATGACACCAAACCGCGCCAATATCGAGCAGCATCGGCTTATTCTCCCGCTGCGCAGCCGAAAAAGCCTCCCCGCCCCACTCATGCCACTGAATGGGCTGGTGCATGGCAGAGCGCAGGTAGGAGGAGGAAGCGCGCGCGAGCGAGTTCAGGGTTTGGATGGTCATCCCATCAAGTGTAAATCCTTTCCTATCGCAGAGAGCGCTCCCTGCGTTGCCGCGATATAAGCAACCCTCCCACCCGATTCTGCACCTACTGTCATCGGCGTACGCCACCCCGTCGAATCGCTGGCCTGCCGGCATCAGTCGATTTTGCCGGTTGCAAAAAAGTCTCACGTGATACCAGGGCGGGGTGCCCAACCCGCATGCATGCTCCCGCGTGCACAAACTCCGTGCTGAGGAAATCTATGAACAGATTGCGAATGCTAGCAGTCGCGTTGGCAGTACTCACCCTCGGGACAAGCTCAGCCACCTGCCAAACCTGGCAGCCGCTCACCAATCAACGCAGTTTCAGTCCGGGCGCAGTGCTTCTGCTGACTGATGGCACAGTCCTCGCGCATTCCGAGCCAAACTGCCTCAACTGTACGAGCACGGACTACAACTCCTGGTACAAGCTCACGCCCGATAGCAGTGGCAGCTACGTCCATGGCACCTGGACGCAGGTCGCCTCACCCATCGGTTACGCTCCGCTTTACTTCGGTTCCGTCGTGTTGCCTAACGGCCATGTGGTCGTCGAGGGTGGAGAATACGACTGCTCAAGTGGAACCTGCAATGCCGCCTGGACCAATCAGGGAGCGATTTACGATCCAGTGAAGAATGGGTGGACTTCGGTCGCGCCGCCCACCGGCTGGAAAACCATCGGAGATGCGCAATCTGTGATTCTCCCCAACGGAACGTATATGCAGGCAGACTGTTGCACCAAAGACGGTACCGCAGCAGGATTGCTCCTCGGACTTCTGGCGAGCAGGGTCCTGGCTCTTGTCGTTTGTCAGGCAACTCCCCGCGATCCAATGGTGTTGGCCGGTGCTGTTCTAGCTATGGCGCTGATGGGGCTACTAGCCACGTCGATTCCGACCCGCCGCGCGCTGTCGGTTGATCCCATGATCCTACTGCGCGAGGAGTGAACCAGCGCGGCACAGGCTGGAATATGTTCTTCGCCTCACGAAATGAAAGCCGCCCATCTTCACCTACGTTTCTGTCGGTATCCCTGAAGTCGGTTGTTGCGAACAGGCGTGGCTATTGGAAAGCTCTATCCGAGATGTTCCAAGCTCAAAATCTGCTTGGTAACCTACTGAATTTGGCTTCGAACCACACCCTAATATCAGCTGGAAATCACCGCGCAGCGCGCTTCGATTGTGCATTTTCACACAAATGTTTCGGCCCGAAATCCGCAGGTTGGACGAGTTTTTCCTCCGATTGTCTTTCTCGGTCGCTCTGTGACGCTGTGGTGAGGTCATCGTTAACCGTTTTCAAATTCAGCCCGCGAGTTGCTTCGCGATCTTGCAGTACAAATCAATTGCGTCAGCAAGCTGCTGCTTCTCGATGTACTCACCCGCAGTATGCGCGACGTGAATCGATCCTGGACCGATCAGCAACGGCTCACCCCAGTTGCTGAGAAAGGGAATATCGGTAGTAAATGCAGCAGTCATCGTAGGCAAGCCGTCAACAGTGCGCAGGCGCAGGAAAGGAATCTCCAGAGGAAACGTTGTCTTCACCTGATGGCCCGCAGTCGCCTTAATCTGGCCGCGCAAGTCCTGCGACGGTCCGATAAGACGATAAAGCAAATCCGCATGAGCATAGTCAGGAATCACATTAGGTGCGCGCCCACCTTCAATCAGTCCGATATTCAAAGTGCATGGACCAATCTCCGGATCAGAAGGCAACGGCATGACACGAAGACGACCGAGAGCGTCGAGCAGCTTGTTAATCGCGGATTCGCCCAGCTCAGGATACGCCGAGTGCGCCATACGGCCCGAAGCCGTCAACTCGACGCGCAGTGTGCCCTTGGAGGCCAGAGCCATGCGATTCTCAGTTGGTTCGCCATTAACCAGATACTTGCAGCCAGCCGCTTGCTCGTTCGCCACTTTGGCGCCCAGGCTATCGCGCTCCTCGCCCACAACGAACAACATGCCGACATGAAGGCTCTGCTGCCGCAGGCGTTCAGCGGCGGCAATTTGTGCCGCGATAATGCCCTTCGCGTCGCACGAGCCGCGGCCATAGATGCGCGCCACATCCTCGGAAGAAGGAATGAATGGAGGCACGGTATCCATGTGCGTGGAAAAACTTACGACCGGATGCAAATTGTCGGGCGAGGTCGCATAGACATTGAATCGATTGTCTTCGACCTCGATTTTTTTTGCCTGATAGCCGAGTCGACAAAGTTCGCGATAGAGAAAATCTCCCACAGCAGCTTCATTGCCGGTGATGGATTCAATGTCAACGAGTTGACGCGTAAACGCGACTGCATCCATGGAAGAAGGATAAACCACAGGCGCCGTTGAGACAGAGTCCGAAAGTCGTCCGCTTCACATACGAGCAAAGCCGAGTATTCATCCTGTAGTCTGAACATTGTGTTAACTCATAATTCGACCATCAAGTCGTTTTTTCTCGACGCGCCCGCTGGTCGGCTGGAGGCGTTGCTCAACGCGGGCGCGGAGCACGCGACCCATGCCGCGGTCGTTTGCCATCCGCATCCGCTGTTTGGTGGCACGCTGCACAACAAAGTCGTGTTTCACACCATGAAGGCGCTGAACAGTTATGGTTTTCCCGTGTTGCGCTTCAATTTTCGCGGCACGGGTTTGAGCCAGGGTGAACACGATCATGGAATCGGGGAAGTGGATGACGTACACGCGGCGCTCGACTGGCTCGATCACGCACTTCATTTGCCGCTTATATTCGCTGGATTTTCTTTCGGAGCCGCGGTCGGTCTGAAAGCCGCGTGCGCAGATTCGAGAGTGAAAGCGGCGATCAGCGTAGGAACGCCGGTAGTTCCGGTGGCGGCTGATACTGAGTTGCCCCGCACATACACGTTTGACTTCTTGCACAATTGCGCCAAGCCGAAGTTGTTTGTGAGTGGAGCGCGTGATCAGTTCGGCCCGCGGACAAAATTGGAAGCGCTGGTTCGATCGCTGCCTGAGCCGAAGAAATTGGTAGTGATCGAAGGCGCAGATCACTTTTTCGAAGGACGCTTGCGCGAGTTGCGGGAAGCGATCGAGACGTGGGTGAGGGAAGCTGTCAGCTCTCAGCCGTCAGCCATCAGCTAAATCTGGCAGCGCTTCCGGCAATTCCGTGGGGCATGGAGAACGTGGCTGTGAATTCTATCGACCCCCTGCAGGCTGTGTTTTCGCTGATAGCCGACAGCTGACAGCCCTTCCTTATAATCATAATCCTCTGCATGCCTGACGCCGAGCACGAAAGCAAATTCCGCCTGATGCGCGAGACCGCGATGGGAATCTTCCGCTATGCGCTTGCGGAAGCCTCGATCGCCAAAGCATTTGCGCGGCAGTTGCGCTCGGAGCGCGGGGCTTTACGCATCTGCGAGGACCTGTACGATCTGCAGTCGTATTCGAGTGTGCGGGTCATTTCGATCGGTAAGGCTGGCCATACGATGGTCGAAGCATTGGCGGAGCTGGTCGGCGCGTCTGCGCTCGAAGGCATCGTAGCCAGTTCGTTGGAGCCAGCATCGCAGGTGCGCGGCTTTCGCTATTTTCGCGGCGGACATCCCGTGCCGAATGGTGAATCGATTCAGGCAGCGAGCGCGACGCTGAAGTTGCTGCAGGCGCAAACCGCGGCTTCGCTGGTCATCTTTCTCCTGAGCGGTGGAGGATCTTCCATTGTCGAAAAGCCCATCGATGACGAGATCCCACTTGACGATTTGATTGCCACGTATCGCGCTCTGGTGCATTCCGGCGCGCCCATCGCCGAGATCAACGCGATTCGTAAACATCTCTCCGCGGTCAAAGGCGGACGGTTGGCGCAGGCAGCGTATCCTGCTCAACAGGTTTCGCTGCTGGTTTCCGATGTGCCCGACACGACTCCCGATGCGTTAGCGTCCGGTCCGACGATGCCCGACTCGACCACCGCAGAAGACTGTTATCGCATCGCGCAGAGATATGGCCTGCTCCATGACGCTCAGTTTCCCCCCTCTACGCGCGAGCCGTTCGAGCGCCGCGCACTCGACGAGACTCCCAAGTCCGACGACCAGGCCTTTTACCATTCGCGTTGGTGGACTGTGCTTTCAAACGGAACGGTGGTGGCAGAAGCAAAAGCCGCGGCGGAGCGTGCCGGATTCGTCGTCGGTGTCGACAACACCTGTGACGACTGGGATTACCAGCGCGCAGCAGATTACCTGTTGCAACGCGTGCGCGAGTTAGGAAAAGAGTCGGCGCGCGCATGCCTTATCTCCGGCGGCGAAGTGACCGTGAAAGTAAAGAACGGCGGTGTGGGAGGCCGCAACCAACAGTTCGCGCTGGCCTGTGCGCGAAACATTGCGGGAGACAACATTACCGTCTTGAGTGCGGGGACTGACGGCATCGACGGTAATAGTCGAGCAGCCGGCGCCGTGGTGGATGGCAGTACGCTACCACGGGCGCAGAGTCGCGGGCTCGACCCTGCGGTCGCGTTAGAGCGCTTTGACGTGGGTCCGTTCTTCAGTGCTCTCGGCGACGCGATTGAGACTGGTCCGACCGGAAATAATTTGCGCGATGTGAGGATTCTGTTGGTCTACTCCTGAGTTCTGTCGGGAGTACGTGGGCGGACCCGAGCCAGGTTAGAGCCTCCTCCCGGGCTAAAGCCCGCGAGGAAAATTATTGATTGGGAGGGGTCGGCGGCGCGGCTGAAAGCCGCGCCCCTGCGAAGCAGGCCGCCCTTCTTGCAAGAATAAGCCAGGCCCCTACGCGCTCTTCGGCATGTTGGCCATGGTTTCTTCCATTCCTTTTTTCATCTCTTCCATGGACAGGTCAGCCTTATGGGTTCCGATCGACCATTTGTGGCCGAAGGGATCACGCAGCTTGCCGTAGCGATCACCCCAGAACATATCGGCGACTGGCATTTCAACCGTCGCTCCGGCTTTCACGGCGCGATCGAAGGCGGAGTCTACGTCTTCAATGTAAATATGAAGGCCCGTGCCGGAGCCGCCGGTGCTCTGTGGTGACAAAGATCCGAACTCGGGAAATTCGTCGGCGAGCATGATGATGGAATCGCCGATAACGAGTTCAGCGTGCATGACCTTGCCGTCCGGTCCCTTCATGGCGCCCTTTTCCTTGGCGCCGAAGGCCTGCTTGTAGAACTCAATGGCGCGAGCGGCGTCGCGCACAGTCATGTATGGTGTGATGGTGTGATAGCCCTTTGGAATGGCTTGAACAGACATGAAGACCTCCTCATTTCGAAAGTTTCGCGGCAGGAAGTTTACACCAAAAACAGGGTGCTTCGATAGTCAAAGGGCTGTTACAAAACGAAGGGTCGGAACTCAGCGAAACAAAACACTTCAGGTTGAGGATCGCCTCAGAAGAATCTGGTAACACCCTCTTCCATCACGACCACTCGGTCGCTAATTCCAGCTGCGCGCGCTTCTTTTTCCAGCAACTGCAGCGGCTCATCCATGGGCTCGTGCGACAAGCGGAACGTGCCGTAGTGCATGAGCGTCCGCGGGGTTAGTGTGAACATTGCGGAACACCGGTGGATTGTAGGCTCCAATCGGGAGCAGCGCGAGTTCAGGGGACAAGCGCCTGCCGATTTCGCGAAAGCCTGCAAAGTAAGCAGTGTCGCCAGCGTGGTAGACCGAGTGTTTGCCTGCTTTTAGAACAAAGCCACCATACCCCCGATGCGAATCTTTGAGGATGCGGGCTCCCCAGTGGCGCGAAGGCACATGAGTGATCGAGAGATTGCCCTGGCGGGAATTGTTCCACCAGTCCATCTCGATGATCTCCGAGAATCCCAGGTCCGAAACAAGATCCGAAACGTGGCTAGGAACGATAATGGCCGGCGCGGTCCCGCGCTCACGCAGCGTTTGGTGCACAATCGCCCGCAACGATGGGCGATGAAGGTGATCAAAGTGGGCGTGTGAGACCAGAACCAGATCGATCGGGGGTAAGTCGCGAACCCGCAACCCAGGCCGGCGCAGACGCTTCAAGACAAAAAGCCAGCGCGCAAAGTTTGGATCGATCAGGACGCTGCGCCCGCCAATCTGAACAAAAAAACTGGCATGTCCGATGAAGGTGACGGCGAGTTCTCCATTTACCGCAAAGCGGGGATGGTGAGTCTCGCCCGAGAGCGGGGTCACCGCGGAATGACGCACCAAACGCCCAAACTGAGTAGCGCGCTTGCGCAGCGCCCGATTGCGAAGAGTTGACTTAATCATCCCAATGCTGCGCCGACTGGGCGCCTATAGTTTGATGTCAGCGGAGAAACCAAGCTCTATTTTAGTTCAGCAGGGCTCGCTGGAGTATGTCTGAAATCGGGTAACCGAATGGGCTAATTAAGAAAAATTTACCTCACTTGGGGTGCGATCTCAGAAAACCAAGCCGCCAGGCCCCCACAGACCCGTCCTTCCACTACTTTTGTACTCCAACCTTGATAGCCGTCGCGCCCACGGCACGCTCAGTTGGAATTAATGTTCAATCCGTCCACCTGCACAATCGAAGCAGGAGGAAGAATGCCTGTGGGGGAAAGTTGCGGTCTCGCTTCGATTTTCGCCCGGCAGAGGCATCCGGATTGCTTGACCTTCTTACATCCGTCATATCTAATCCAAAATTGCTTCTAATGCACGAGAGAGGTTCCATATGCGAGTTGCTTTTCTAGGTTTGGGAATCATGGGGCATGCGATGGCCACGAATTTGGTCAAGGCCGGCAATGACGTCACAGTGTGGAACCGCACTCCGGGCAAACAGGTGGAGGGCGCGCGCAGCGCCGCGAATCCTCGAGATGCTGCGAATGGCGCAGAAGTACTGTGGATGTGCGTCTCCGATACTGACGCGGTTGAGAGCGTGCTCTTCGGTCGTGAAGGTGTGGAGTCTTCCCTCAGAGAAGGAATGATCGTTGCAGACTCAAGCACGATCTCCCCGGCAGCGACCGCTAAATTTGCGGAACGGGTGCAGGCCAAGGGAGTGTCTTACGTCGATGCTCCGATGACCGGCTCGAAAGTGGGAGCGCAGAATGGAACCCTTGTTTTTATCGTGGGCGGAGACGAAGCCAGCATTGAACGGCTCAAACCGCTTTTTGCTGCCATGGGAAAGAAAATCTTTCGCATGGGCGAGACCAGTAAAGGCCAGGCGACCAAGCTGGTTATGAATCTGCAAATCGCACTCATTTTTGAAGGATTCGCTGAGGCGCTCACCCTGGCCACGAAACTTGGCGTCGACGCCGAGAAGATGGTGGCGCTTATTGAAGCCACCATGGTGCGCTCAGGCGTGGTGGATTACAAGGCGCCTTTCGTGCTTCAGCGCGATTTCACACCGAACTTTCCATTGCGATTGATGCACAAGGATATTCGCCTCACTCTGGAAGCTGCGAAAGAAGCGCGCGTGAAACTCCCGGCACTCGAGACCGTGGAAGAAATCTACGAGATGGCCACCGAAGAGGGTTCCGGGGACCTCGATTACGCCGCAACTCTGACGCTGCTGGAAAAGTGGGCAGGAGTGCAAGTGAAACGAACCGCCGCATAGTCATCATACGACCAAGACGGATCTAGAGCAATTTCAGAAGAACTGGCTTCCGCTTTAGCTGCAAGCACATCCGGCCGTTTGCGCACGAGAGTCTTATTACTCTCGTAATGAAGCTTCGTTCCGCTATTACACAAGTATTACAAACCGCTGCGACTGGCCTTGATACTCTAACTTTATCAATCCAGACCACTGGGGACATCACTTGGATATGCAACTGGAAGACCTAGAAAAACGGCAAGCGGCCAACGGCGAAATTAATTGGGTGACCACGACTTTTATGTCCTTGTTTCACATTGGGGCGATCGCGGCGCTGTTTTTCTTTACCTGGAAGGCGCTGTTCGTCGCCATGTTCCTGTGGTGGGTGTCGGGCAGTTTGGGCATCGGAATGGCCTATCACCGCCTGCTGACGCACCGCGGCTACAAGACGCCGAAGTGGGTGGAATATTTCCTCACAGTTTGCGCCACCCTCACTCTCGAAGGCGGACCGATTTTCTGGGTGGCTACGCACCGCATTCATCATCAGTTTTCCGATGTGGACGGCGACCCGCATTCGCCCATCGACGGTAAATGGTGGGCTCATATGGGCTGGATCCTTATGGGCAAATCCATGCACCATGACACGACCACGCTGGCCCGCTATGTCCCCGATCTGGCCAAAGATAAGTTTCATGTGTGGATCACGAAATATCATTACGTTCCCATGATTGTGCTGGGTGTAGCGCTGCTCGCTGTTGGCGGACTTCCGTTTCTGATGTGGGGCGTCTTCATGCGCACCGTCGTTGGCTTGCACGCGACCTGGCTGGTGAACTCAGCGACGCATAGCTGGGGTTCGCGACGCTTCGTGACCCGCGATCTCTCCACCAACAGCTGGTGGGTGGCGCTGCTCACGTTTGGCGAAGGCTGGCACAACAATCATCACGCCTATCCCACGGCTGCACAGCATGGCTTCACCTGGTACGAAGTGGATATCAACTGGTACGGCATCTGGGTGCTGAAGACGCTGGGCTTGGCTTGGGACATCAAACGCGTGAAATTGGCTGACGTAGAGCGCGGCCTGGTGCCGGCACCGAATGGACGCTTGATCTCCGCGGCACTGCGAGAAGCCTCGGCAGCAGGCGACTGAGTCGCCTGAGGCTAACTTGAATATCGGCATTCGATGACTGCCCCCGATCCGTTAATGATCGGGGGTTTTCCTTTGGGCGCTACCCCATCTCAGATAGACGCTGCTGCGGAAAGCGTTAAAATCAGCTTGGCCGATTGCCATGCGCATTACCAGCCGAAGTAAAGCGATCGCGTTCTTCGTCATTCTAGGCATATGCCTGGTGGCGCTGGCGGTAGCGCTGAACGTTGGCTGGATCATCCTTAACTGGCGCGAAGGGGTGCTGCTTTTCTTTGGGGTAATTTTTTTCCTCCTGATCATTGCGGGGATGATCGTCAACACCAGCTTCCTGGTGCACGAAATCCGCCGCAACGAGCAGCACGACAGCTTCATCAATGCGGTTACACACGAATTGAAAACGCCCGTGGCATCGATCCGGCTGCATCTGGAGACACTACAACGCCGCGAACTGGCGGAACCGCAACGTCAGGAGTTCTATCGGATCATGCTTCACGACACCGAGCGCCTGCTGGGCACAGTCGAGCAAGTGCTTCGCGCGGGCCAAGCCGGAGACAAGAAAGCGGGACGTGAAAAAAAGGAGATCGATTTCCGGCAACTGGTGCGCGATTGCATGGAACTGGCTCGCACGCGGCACCATCTGCAGCCGGACGCGCTGCGCTTTGAAGACTCCGGAATGAACGGAAGCGGAGCTAGCGTGCGGGGGAATGCAGAGGACTTGCGGACAGCCGTCTCCAATGTGCTGGACAACGCCATCAGGTGTTCGGGCCAGCAAGTCGCTGTAAACGTGCGTCTGGCAGCCCCAGACGAGAAGCGGGTTGTGCTCAGCGTGCAGGATCACGGTATGGGGATTCCACCTGAAGATCTGAAATTTATCTTCAAACGTTTTTATCGCGTCTCGCAACGGTCGGTCGCGCATGTGAAGGGAACTGGTCTGGGGTTGTTCATCGTCCGGGCCATCGCGAAAAAACACGGCGGCAAGGTCTTCGCGGCAAGCGAAGGCGAGGGGCGGGGCACTACGGTGACCATCGAGCTACCGAGGAGAATGGCATGAGCCGCGTGCTCGTCGTGGAAGACGAAGCTCATTTGGCTGAGGGGCTTCGTTTTAACCTCGAAGCCGAAGGCTACTCCGCCGAAGTGGTGGGTGATGGCGAGGCGGCCACCGAGCGCCTGCTAGCGAAAAAAGAGGATTTCGACGCGGTCGTACTCGACATTATGCTTCCGGGCAAGGATGGATTCAGCGTGGTTTCCGAGTTGAGGGCTGCGCGGAACTATGTGCCGGTACTCATGTTGACGGCGCGAGGGCGTCCCGAGGACGTGCTGCAGGGGTTTGCTTCAGGCGCGGACGACTACCTGCCCAAGCCCTTCGACCTGTCGATCCTCTTGGCAAGGTTGCAAGGATTGATGCGGAGGAGCCAGTGGCAAAAGTCCGGGCCGGAGAGCAGAGCGAAAAAAACGCCGGGACAAACGGGTGCGAAGCTCGGTGCTTTTGATGATGCCGTCTCCGCGGATGAATTCGGAACATTTTCCTTTGACCGCAAGAGCATCGATTTCGGAACGCTGGAACTCCGCTCCGGCACAAATGTGATTCACCTGACAGTGATGGAGGCGGAGCTGCTGCGTCATCTTATCCGTAATGAGGGACGCATAGTCTCGCGGAAGTCGATTCTGGAAGACGTTTGGGGTCTGCACGAAGACACCGATACTCGCGCGATCGATAATTTCATCGTGCGGTTGCGGCGCTATATCGAAGAGGATCCTGCTGAGCCGCGCCATCTGCTTACAGTGCGCGGAGTGGGCTACCGCTTTCTGGCTAAGCCGGATAAGGCGTAAGGCAGCGGCTAAGTACGACAGAGTTCGGAAATCAGCGTCTCCCTGCGTTGCTCCGCGATGCGGTCCATTTTCTTCAAGACAGTAACGTAGGCGGTAACCGAGATCGCAGCTAGGGCCAGAAAAATCGCCGAAGCCATCCAGGAGCGTCCGTAGCTTCGCGCCACCAGGAAAGCGGTTACACCCAAGCTGACCACAACGATCTGAACCAGCAGACTCACGAGCACCGTCGTCTGGGAAGCGCGCTGCCGCCCGAAAGTGGAATAGTCCAATTTCTTCGGAGAATAGATCGAGAGCAAATTTCCTGCCGCGAGATTCACGGGAGCAGCAAACAACAGTCCGGCGAGTGTGGCCAGCGCGATGCCAGGCGCAGGGGGACCGTAAAGGTAAGTTACTGCCACCCATGCGAGGGCCATTTCAAGGACCAGGATTGTCGCGTGGGTAAGATTTTTTGCCAGAATAATTTGTGAGAACCGAACCGGAGATGCGTAGAAAAATTGTATGCCAGTGGCGTCGCCACCGAAATTGTTGTAAACGAGGTTTGTCAGTATCAATAGCGCATATCCTGCCGCAGCGGGGAAAGCCATGTTGGGTGCCCGCGCGAAGAAGCTCCCTTGGCGGCTCATCGGTCCCAGACGGAAGATCACTAGCATAAAGATGGGCATGATCAGAGTGAGCAGCATGGGGCCGCTGCGTGCAAGATACCGAATCTCTTTTTCAAAGACGGCAGCAACGGATGGTGGGAGTCCCGGCAGATTCCAGCCCGGGCGCAGCGGCTGGCGTTCGATTGAGGCAGATGGCGCGGCAACCTCGCTAAGGTTCTCGCCACGGTATTGCGCGCCAAGGCGCACATGCAAAAAGTAACCAATTGTGGTTCCTAAGGCGCACAAGAGTAAGAAAGAGCTGAAGCTGACCATAAAATGGCTGCGCGCTGCCTGGGCGATAGCGTCAGCCGCCAAGCCTGGAGGGAACAGAGCCTGGGTTGTCCGCAGCAGCTCGATCCAGCGAGTCATCTCGGGCCGCGAGCGCCTGCCAAAGTGCTCCATCAGCGGCCCGATTAGCTGAAGGCTCAGCATTAGGAGAATGAAAAGCACACCGAGGATTTCTCGCGTTCGCGGCCGCGCCAGCCAGCGTTCCACCCAGGCGAAGACCATCTGCATGATCAGCAAATTAACCAACGCAAATGCCAGCAACACCAATCCGGCCCAGAGCAATAAGGTCGGGCGGGCAAATCCGATACCCAGGAAAATCCCCGCCAGCCACATGCTGCCGAGTGCGGGCGCTATGTCGAACGAGCCGTAAGCCAGCCGAACCAGAAAATATGAGCGATAACTCAGAGGGAAGCGAAGAAGATCGGAAGAATCAGGATTATTGGTGAAAGCCGTCGCCATCACCGGAAAGACTTGCCAAAAGAAGAACACAGGCCACAACAAAAGTGCGAGCAAATCAGGCTTGCCTGCGGAGAGGAAATAAAATGCTCCCGCGGCCATAGCGAAACACCCACCCAGACCGCCCAGCAGGAAGGCCAACGATACCAGTCCGCGCGACAGGAATTCCAGCTTGCCGCGCGTCGTGCGCAAGGAGTTGATGAACAGTCGCCAGCGCAGGTCCGCGATGGCTGCGAGTTGACCGCGCGCATGTACCGTGAGATTGAGTTCACTCATGCGCGGCCCTCAGGTAGAGATGTTGCAGCAGAGAACTTGTGCTCCTTCGTATGGGGCAGACGTTAACTCCCACAGCGTCTCAGGCGACCTTCTGTCCCACCCGGTTCATCCCAGCCACGACAGTTCCTGCTCCGACCGGGACGAACCGCCCACCGTGCGCAAGAAAATCTGTTCGAGCGTGAGCTTTTCGCCGGATGATGGCTGCGACCGGCCGTCCGACGGCTGCGCCTCCACGCCGGCGCGAAGTTCTTCCAGAGATCCCTGTGCCACCAGCCGTCCTTGATGAATGATGGCGACGTGGCTGCAAAGCCTCTCCACGATCTCAAGCACATGCGAGGTCAGAAAAATCGTGGCTCCGCGCGCGATCATACGCTGCAACATGGACTTCAAGGTCCCGGAGGCTATTGCGTCCACACCCTCGAAGGGCTCATCGAGAAACAGAACTTTCGGCCCGTGGATGACGGCCGCTGCCAGCGCCAGCTTCTTCTGCATGCCGTGGGAATAATCGGCGACCAGTTTTTTGGGCTGATCTGCGAGCTGTGTAAGGTCGAGCAATTCAGCGGTGCGCTTGGCAGCAGTCCCGCGCTCGAGGCCATACATGCGACCGGCAAAATTAAGGAATTCCGCTCCAGTCAGCCGTCCGAATAGCGCCATGCCTTCCGGGACAACTCCGATTTGCCGCTTCACTTCGACGGGGTTGTTCGCTAGATCCACTCCCAGAATCTCGATGCGGCCAGCGGTGGGAGCCAAGAGGCCGGTCAGCATCTTGATAGTGGTGGACTTGCCGGCGCCGTTGGGACCCAGGAATCCGAAAAACTGTCCCGGTGCGACGCGCAAGTTGACGTCGTCGACGGCAACCAGTTCTCCGAAGCGGCGAGTCAAGCCTTGGGTAGAGATGGTGGGGGCGGCGTCCATGAAACTTCTGAATCTAGCACAGGTGCAGATTCAGCGGCGCCTACCCTCTTGCTCTTTAGAGTCGCTGCTTCTTTCTTCTCGGGTACTTGGTCTAGAACAAATTCCACAGGAACTGGTTGTAAACCTCGTGATGGAACTGGACCTCTGCAGCCTTTACGACCGAACCCAAGAGACGTGGGCAGCGGTCGGCCGAGCCCTGCTTCAGATCGGCATAGCGGCCCTTCACGTCTTTGCCCAGCAGCTTTGTCGTCCACTCGGCATTGCGGAAGTCTTCGATCGCTGTGTAGATGTTGTCGGGTAGATAGCGCTCCGCTTGGCGGAGGTTCTTCATCTTCGCGGTGGTGCCTTCGAGTCCAGTCTTGAAGATCGAGAACATGACCAGGTACGGGTTAGCGTCTGGAGCGACCGCGCGCACTTCCGTACGCATGCTGCGCTCGTTGCCGATGGGGATGCGGATCATGGCCCCACGGTCCACGGCCGATGCCTTGAGCTGGTTCGGGGCCTCGAAGTGCGGATCGAGTCGGCGATAGGCGTTCACGCTGGAGTTAAATACCAGGCAAAGGTCATTGCCGTGGGTCAGAAGGCGGTCGAGGAACTCGTAGCCCAGCTTGCTGAGCTTTTCTTCGCCCTTGGGATCCCAGAACAAGTTCTTGCCGTTCTCACTGACAGAAACGTTAGTATGCATGCCGCTGCCGTTGACGCCCACCACCGGCTTGGGCAGGAAGCTGGCGGTCAGGCCCATGTTGCGGGCGACCTGGCGGCAGATCAGTTTGTAGAGCTGGATATGGTCGGCGGCGGCCACGACTTCCGCGTAGCCATAGTTGATTTCGAACTGTGAGGGAGCGACTTCGGGGTGGTCCTTCTCGTTCTGGAACCCCATCGACCGCTGTACTTCCGCCGTCGTATCGATAAACGTGCGCAGCGGATCGCCGGGCAGGGAATGATAATATCCGCCAGTGTTGACGTATTCGAACTTGCCGGTTTCGTGGTAGCGGCGCTCGGCGTCTGGCCCCTGGAACAGGAAGCCCTCGATTTCGTTGGCGGCGTTGAGCGTGTAGCCGTGCCGCTTGTGCAGCTCTGTGGCAAATAGTTTCAGCACGCTGCGAATGTCAGCGCTGTAGGGTCCGCCGTTCTTGTCAATGACTTCCCCGAACACAAGCACTTTGCCCGGGCCGAAGACGTCGGCCGGTCCCCAGTAAAAGGCGCTCCAGTCAATGCCCAGCCGCAAATCGCTCTCCCGCTGCGCCGTGAAGCCGCGAATCGAAGAGCCGTCGAAGGTGAGGTTGTCGTAACTCTTCAGCAGGAACTTCTTGTCATAGTCGAGCATGTGCAGGCGGCCCTCAAGATCGCTGAACATTACGGTCAAGGCCTTGATGCGCTTCTCGTCGGTCAGGTACTTGAGGCGCTCTTCCTGGACCTTGTGAGTTGCGACGCGGTTCCGGCGCTGCTCCTTCGCCTTCAGATTCAGTTCTTCGAGCTCGTCATACGAGAGTGCCAGAAAATTGCGTAGTTCGTTGGACATGAATCTCCTTCGTCTCCGGCTGTGTTGTCAATACTCTTCATGTGCTGGCTAAATCCAGACTTATGGGGAACATTAATGGCTGGTTGCAACGTTTCAGAATATCGCGAGCTTGCGGACTGTGCCAATCGAAAAAGCTGATGAGGTGGATAAAAGGGTTTTATTCGGCTGAGCTCTGAAACTGCGAGGAGTGTCGGAGAACATCCCCTCAGTAGCGCCATGCGATCACTGTGGATGAGCTTTCGCTTCCGCAGCCAGTTCGCGCATTGCGGTGAGGAAATTGGCGGCGGCTTGTGGGTCAGACAGCGAATCGAGCGCCACTGTGGCAGAAAATTGCGGGGACTCCGGTCGGAAACGCACTTGTAACACGTTCTGCTGCCTGGCCGCCATGAGTGCATTCAGTTCCGGCGCGGGATCTTGCTTCCAGTGCGTGCGGGTGGTCAGAATGATGGGACCAGGTTCGCATACGTCCCATTCGCGTTGATCTCGTCCCGGTGAAGAGCCGCGGCTACGGGCGCACCAGCGGTGCCGGAACACCTCCAGATGAAAGTCGGGAGTGCGATCGAGATCTGCCTCAAAGGTGAGCGTTTCCTTTTGGTGACGGAAGCAGCTCACCAGCCATTGCACCGGCAAAGCCCGCGGCCGAAACTTCATGGTGACGCGCGCATTCTCGAAACAGCGCGAGGGAAAGCGGAACCGTGCATGCAGGTGCGCGCTGCCCAGCCAACGCCATTCAACGATGCGTCCCTTGCCCGCGCAGGCGGATTGAACCCAATGCAACGCCACCGCACCCTTCCGACGGTTGTAGGCTAAAAACACAAAATACCAAAGCGCCAAGACAGCGCCTGCGCAGGCAGCATCGATCAGGAGTAGTTGGAGCAAGCCGTTTTCTCTGATGCTCATGGTACGTCTGAGGTTGCGAGGATGCAAGAGAGGCCGGACTCAATCGCCTTTAGTCAGAAGCGGGATCTGGCTGTGGAAAAACCGGCTCATTATCCCTGGGCGGTCCTAGAAAGCCGGCCCCTTCTCCTGGGTTTGGTCGCAACCGATTGATGGGCCGTGATTTGAGGAACTGCGGCCAAGGCACACCGCTGGGCGCAGTCGTCAATAAGCCGGAGGTGGTCTGAGGTTTGAGGACTTGGGTCCGGTCTAGCTAGAGTGTTATCGGGCGACGGCGGGTGCAAACTTGGACTATTAACGAGGTCAAACAACTCGCTCATGTCGCGAGATGGATCCTGCCAGTAGGCATCACGCGCGGTTAGCACCGGCACATTAAATGTCTTCTCAAATGAACGCCAGAATCGCGGGCGAGATCAGAATCACGGGTACGCGGAAGCCGGTCAGATCGAACGTTCCGCCCAATTTCCCCACGGTGCAGTAGCCCGCGGAGCCATTGTTCGGGTCGGGACACGCGCCCGGCGCGATCGAATCAGGCACCGGGACCATGAATGGCGGCACATGATCGTACAAGCCGCCTCCTTCGTCGTAGCTCAGAATGAAAACTGAGTCCTGCCAGGCATCGCTGTTCATGAGCGCCGCGATGATCGACTGCACATACGCAGCGCCGCTCTGGATGTTGTTGTCGGGATGCTCATCCAAGCCGCTGCCGCCGGATGCACTGTCAATGAACACTACCTGCGGAATCGATTTGTCGGGATCGCAGGGATTGCCGCTGTACTTGCCCCCGAGTCTGGGGAGAAGGTCGCTGTCCGGAAAGGTCTTGGGCTTGACGGCGGGATCCTGAAAGTCAGCGAAGTTGGCCAGGAAAATTCCATCATGATAGTAGTAGAGCCAGCTCACGTTGGCCGTATTCATCGCGCGGAAGATGGTCTTCGCAGTGTACTTGGGATGGTTGGAATCGAGGTCGGGATATTCGTGGCCGAACGATGTCCCCGCCATGAGGTACATGCGGTTCGGCACCCTATTGGCCAGGATGGGCGAGTGCCATGAGTCACTGGTGGCAAAGAAAGTGGCCAAGTCGTAGTAGTACGGCAGGTCTGTTGAATCGTAGTAGCCTGGCACGAGTGCCGTTGGCATCGAATTGTTGCGGCACGGAACCGGTCGTACTGAGAAAGCCGCTCATCCCGAAAGAACTGTGGTTGAACGTGGTCGTGGCCCTGGCCGGGTCGCCGCCTTGGAGCGTCGTATCGTGATGGCTCTCATCCCAAGCTGGAGATAGATTCTCGGTGCACTCCGTTTTTTCATGAAACGGTGTGACCGTCGCTCCGGTATGGGAATTCGTGAGGGTCGCGTTAGCATTGAAGCTGTCCACTGTTTGGTTGTCGGTGATGTTGAATTGTGCAAGCCGGCCTGTCCGATACGCTCCCAGTTGCCCAAAGTACATGTCGAACGAGCGGTTCTCCTGAAGCATGAAGAAGATGTGCTTGATGACGCCGGAATTCGCGGCACCGACGGTAACGGTTGCAGATGCGGTTAGTGCACTGCCATCTGCAGCCGTGGCAGTGGCCGTATAAGTAGTGGTTGTCGAAGGGGTCACAGTCGCGCTGCTTTGAGGCAGCGTGCAGGAACTGCACACGGCATTGTCGAGAGAAAGCGCGGTCGCCGCACACCCGTAACCTGCCAGCTCACCGCCGTTCCTGCGACAACCGTGCTGGGGGACGCGCTCAGGGTCAGGGTGAAGGGAACGGTCACGGTGGTGCTCTGGGGCGCCGCTGCGCCTCCCGGGCCCGATGCGTTGATCGTGAACGTGGTGGTCGACTTCACCGGAACGATCGAGGATCCGGAAGTGGGCAGCGAGCCGGTGTCATCGGTTTGGGGTACCGGGGGGCGTAATCGTTACCGATGTGGCGTTGGTGGTGGTCCAGGTGATTGTTGTGGTTTGGCCGCCGTTTACGGCCGTAGGACTCGCCGTAAATGCTATGATCTGCGGCTGAACTGGCTGCACTACTTGTACAACGGCGGTTTGCGGCGAACTGCTGCTGTTATCAGATCCGGTAGCGACTGCCGTGTACGTGGTTGTCTGCGTAGGTTTATCGGCTTGCGTGCCGGCAGCCAGAGGGCTGCTGATCACGGTGCGCGCCGCCAAACCCGTAGAGGCCGTGACTCCAACTCAGCGTGACACTCTGTCCATTCGTAATTGTCTTCGTGTTTGCGGAAAATTAGGGTCGGCGGGCCTGAATTGTTGTGCGAGGGACTGCCGCCAGCACCCCTGCATGCGCAAAGGCCCAAAAGCACAAATGAGGCCTCCGAAACCGATCCTGCAGCGGAAAAATTTTTCGTTCATCCTACCCCGTCCCTGTTTTGCGTCCGGGGTTCAGACGCCGTGCTGGTGGCCAGAGTTGCTACCGGGAAACCCTGAGGCCACAAGCCTGCCGGGCCTACAATGACAACGTGAGTGCCACCGTTCGCGACTTCCAGCCTGAAGACTTTGACACGCTCTGGCGCATTGATCAGGAGTGTTTTCCGCCGGGAATTTCCTACTCGCAGATGGAGCTACGGTTCTACATGCGTCGCAGCGGTTCTTTTACATTGATTGCCAGCGATGGAAGCGCGTTGACTGACGGAAGAGATTCCACGGGAATCGCTAGAGCTTCTGTGCTCGGCCATCTATCCGGAGACGTTGCCAGGGCAACGATTCGCGGTTTCATTGTTGCTGAAGGTGGCAGACGAGGCGTCGGACACATCATCACCATCGACGTGGTGGCTGCTGCCCGGCGCTGCGGCGTGGGATCGCTGCTGCTGCGGGCCGCCGAAGATCGCCTGCGCGCTGCTGGATCATTCGCGGTTGCGCTCGAGACTGCTGTAGACAATGTCTCAGCCCTTCGGTTCTACAAGCGGCACGGCTACGACGTGATCCAGACTTTGCCTCGTTATTATTCCGATGGGATGGATGCTCTGGTACTTCAGAAAGAGCTGGTCGCCAAACCGCTTATCGGCGCTCACCGCGAATCCAGTGGCTAAAGCCTTTGGGAACCGCAGGTCGGCTGGCGTCGGCGGCTGCTTACTGCTGCCAGCAGGCTGCTCACTGCTTACGCTCCATCATGCGGTATACCCCGTACCAGGTACCGGTGACGATACAGAGCGATACGGTGGCCATGACAATGTGCATCGCAGACAAGTAGCCGGCGTATCCGGCTGCACCGATAATCGCGAATGTAGTGCGGCCAGCTTCCCACGCCTTACGTTTATCGAGACCGCGCACAAAGTTGCGAAACCTCAGTAGACGGAAAATGATCTGGCGCATGGACACCTCTCCCGTGTGTCATCATAATCCGCAGAACCATCTGAGGAAATAGGCTCTCCAGTTGGATCTCCTGGCTTTCTCAGGTATCTTGCCGTTCACATGAAAGTTGCCATCCAGGGAGAACTCGGTTCTTTCAGCCACGAGGCGGCGCGACGCATGCTGCCGCAATGCACGGTAATTCCTTGTGCTCGTTCACTCGAGGTATTCGACAGGGTGGAGCGTGGGAGGGCTGCCGCCGCAGTCATTCCGATCGAAAATACGCTGGCAGGCACTGTCGCTGAGCACGCGGATCTTCTGGTGGCACGCGAGGTCTTTGTGCAGGGCGAATTTCTGCTTCGCATCGTGCACAACGTTATCGCAACGCCGGGAGTAAAGCTTAAATCCGTGCGCCGCGTACTGTCCCACCCTATGGCCCTTGATCAGTGCCGTGATTTTTTCCGGCGCCATCCACGAATCGAGCCAGTGCCTTTCTATGACACGGCTGGCAGCGTGAAGCACGTGCTTGCCAGCAGGCTGAAAGACGCCGCAGGAATTGCCGGGCGCCAGGCTGCCCGCGAATATGGCGGAAAGATTTTGCTGGCCGGCATTGAGGACGACAAGCGCAACTACACCCGGTTTTTTTTGCTGCGCAAAGGAAAACCCCAGCCAGACAACCTTGTTCTAAACAAGCGGAGGAAAAGTCCACTCTCAGGGAATGCGTCGAGCACCGGTACGCACTCCCGCCTCATGCTGCCCGGCGCTGACAAGACTTCCATCGTTTTTAAAGTAAAAAACGTACCCGGCGCTCTGTTCAAGGCACTGAGCGTTTTCGCATTGCGCGATATCAGCCTTAGCAAGATCGAGTCGCGGCCTATGCGCGGCCGGCCATGGGAGTACGTCTTTTACGTGGACTTTTTGCGTGGAGACGATGAGCCCGCACGGAATGCCCTGCACCATCTTGGCGAGGTCGCCGATTTTGTGAAGGTACTGGGAATTTATCCCGCTGCGTGAACCTTTGGATTGAGTTTTTCACGAAGCGGTACAGAAAAATCGGCAGCCCAAGTCCCGGCTTTGCCATCCAAAGCTTGCGGAAGGACTCAGTAAGGCTCACACTACCGGGCAGCTCGCTTCAGCGCGGCGTTTTCGAGAGCTTAAATTCCTCTCATTGACCGATGACAGGATTGGAAATGAGGTCGGGCTCAGCGATTTGGCGCCGCTTGTGCGCCGTTAACTGGCGCGGCGGTTGCGGCAAACTGATCGCCACGAGCGAGCCTGTAATTTTACGGCCGATTCAGGTTGGCATGCGGAGTGCCGACGGTTCACAGTCAAACTCCGGTTCGCGCCCATCGCGGTTGGAACTGATGCCGGAGTACCTTCGGCATATGCAAACGCGGACGCGAGATCGTTAGAATCCAATTACGTTGACTTAATCGACCGGGAGCCTGCATCCTTCCTGGGAAGCGAGTCATCTAAGGTTGAGTGAGTTACACTCAAGGAGCATCATGAGCCAGCACCCCGTAGCAGAGCGCCCCCCTAAGCTCAACGAAACGCAGGAACAACAGCCTCTCCCGGTGCTGCCGGTGCGCGATACGGTTCTGTTCCCCCACGCAGTTTTACCCTTGACGGTAGGGCGGGAAAGTTCGGTCCAGTTGATTAACTCACTGGGGGAAGACAAAACCATCGTTGTCGTGGCGCAACGCGAAGCGCGCGTGGATTCGCCCCAGCCCAGCGATCTCTATTCGTTTGGGACCTCGGCCATCGTTCACAAAGTGGTCAAGATGCCCAACCAGAGCCTCTTTGTCTTTGCCGAAGGCTTGGAACGCGTGCAACTGACCGAGTTTACGCAACTGACCCCTTTTATGCGCGCGCGGGTCTCGCCTGTGCCCGAGACGGCGCCGTCGCCCAGTTCTGAAATAGAAGCCCTCCAGCGTAACGTGCTTACGTTGTTCCAGCAGATCGTTGCGGGATCCCCTACGCTGTCAGACGAACTCTCTACCGTGGCCATGAATATTGATGAGCCTGGTCGTTTGGTGGATTTCGTTGCCTCGTCTTTGCCCTCACTTTCGACCTCGGACAAACAGGACACGCTCGAGACCATTGATGTCCGGGTGCGCCTCGAAAAGATCAATCAGCATCTGGCCAAAGAACTTGAGGTCCAGCAGCTTCGCAACAAGATCCAGACCGAAGTGCAGGACCGTGTACAGCAGACTCAGCGCGAATACTACCTGCGCGAGCAGATGAAGGCGATCCAGAAAGAATTGGGCGAGCAGGACGAAGGCCAGCGCGATGTCGAAGACTTAAGGAAAAAGATCGAAGAAGCTGGCATGCCCGATGAAGTGAAGAAAGAAGCGCTCAAAGAGCTGGGCCGTCTCTCGCGCATGTCTCCCATGGCCGCTGATTATTCACTCACCCGCAATTACATCGAGTGGCTGGCTGTGCTGCCATGGTCCAAGACCTCCGGCGCGGAGGTGGACATCCCCAAGGCCAAGGAAGTTCTCGACACCGATCATTATGATCTCGAGAAAGTCAAAGACCGCATCCTTGACTATCTCTCGGTGCGACGCTTGAAACCTAATATGAAGGGCCCGATCCTGTGCTTCGTCGGACCTCCGGGCGTCGGCAAGACTTCGCTGGGCAAGTCCATTGCGCGCGCTCTGGGCCGGAAGTTCGTCCGACTGTCCCTCGGCGGCGTGCATGACGAGGCAGAAATCCGAGGCCATCGCCGCACTTATATCGGCGCGTTGCCGGGACAAATTATTCAGGGCATTCGCCGTGCAGAGACCAAAGATCCTGTTTTCATGCTCGACGAAATCGACAAGGTCGGGCGAGACTTCCGCGGCGACCCCGCCTCCGCACTGTTGGAGGCTCTGGATCCCGAGCAGAATTCCAGCTTCCGCGACAATTACCTGGATGTGACCTTTGATCTCTCGAAAGTGCTGTTCATTACGACGGCCAACATGCTCGATCCCATCGCGGAGCCGCTGCGCGATCGCATGGAGATCATCGAGCTTCAGGGTTATACGGAAGAAGAAAAAGTCCACATCGCGTTTCAGTATTTGATTCCGCGACAAGTCGAGGAAAACGGCATTACCGCGGAGCAGATCGAATTCCCCGAGGAGTCGGTTCGCTATGTCATTCGCCACTACACGCGCGAAGCCGGTGTCCGCAGTCTCGAACGCACCATTGGCACCATCTGCCGCAAACAGGCGCGGCGGCTGGCCGAAGGTAAGAGTCAGAAACTCATCGTCTCGAAGGAAATTGTGCAGGAGTTTCTGGGTGGGATTAAGATCCGCGTCGAAGGCGAGATCGCCGAGCGCACAGAACGCCCCGGAGTTGCTGTGGGCCTGGCCTGGACGCCCGCCGGCGGTGATGTGCTCTTCGTCGAAGCCAATGCCATGAAAGGCAAGGGCGGATTCACCATGACGGGACAGATCGGCCAGGTGATGCAGGAGTCCATGCAGGCTGCGCTGACCTGGGTTCGTTCCAACGCCGCCCAACTCGGCATTGCTGAAGACTTTTTCGCCAACCATGACATCCATATGCACGTGCCCGCGGGGGCCATCCCTAAGGACGGTCCGTCGGCTGGCGTGACCATGGCCACGACCTTGGTTTCTTTATTGTCCGGGCGACGCATTCAGCCTCTCACGGCGATGACCGGGGAGATCACACTCAGCGGTAACGTGCTGCCCGTTGGTGGGATTAAAGAAAAAGTGTTGGCCGCCAAGCGTGCCGGCGTTACCGACGTCATTCTGCCTGCAGAAAACAAGATGAACGTTGAGGAAGACCTTACCCCTGAGCAGCTGGAAAACCTCAACATTCATTACGTCAAAACCATTGATGAAGCTTTGCACGTTTCTCTGCCCGCAGTGGCGGAGGGGGCGGCCGCGAAGATCCTGTCTACGCCGCCGAAAGATTCCAAGCAGGACTACGAACCCACGCTGCCCGTACAAGAGCCCGAGAGAGTGCTCACCTCGCGACTCGGTCATTAAACGTGAACGAGATTCGTGAGAAGAGCAATGGTTGCCAGTCCTCCCACAAGGACTGGCAATTTTGTTTTGTTCGGATCCCCGCAGCGCGCGTGGAAGTCACGATAGACTGGCAATAGCAATATCCCCATGCGCGTGCGTGTTCTCTTTTTCGGCATGTTGAAGGACCTGGTTGGCAAAGCCAGCGACACGCTTGATCTCGATCAAGGCGCATCGGTCGCCGATTTACTCGCGCATTACGAGGCGCAGATTCCGCGGCTTCAGGAATCGCTGCCTTCGCTGGCGCTGGCGGTGAATCAAGAATATGCCAGTGCAGAGACGAAGCTGAGGTCGAACGATGAGGTGGCGATCTTGCCGCCGGTAAGCGGAGGCAAAGACGGCAGCCGCATTGCGTCCGGCGGAGGGAATCGGCGCGAAACGGCGCACTGCGCCATCGTGCGCGGGCCTATCCAAACTCAGGAAGTGCTAGCCGGCATCAAGCGCGGCGAGGACGGCGCCGCCGTGGTCTTTGAAGGTGTTGTGCGCAACCAGACCCGCGGACGCAAGACGCTCTATCTCGATTACGAGGCCTATGAAGAGATGGCGCTCAAGCAGATGGAATCTTTGGCCGGGCAGGCCCTGAGTCAGTTTCAAATTCGCGATGTCGCCCTCGTGCACCGTCTCGGACGCCTCGAAATTGGCGAAACCAGTGTGCTTATCGTGGTCGCATCCGCCCATCGTGCGGCTGCGTTCGACGCTTGCCGCTGGCTGATTGACACTCTCAAGCGCACCGTCCCCATCTGGAAGAAGGAATATTTTGAGGACGGCGCGGTGTGGGCTGACGGCGAGCCTTTCCCCGATGAAATTCAGCGGGGCTCAGGCAGCCATCCCGCCAGCCGCGCATCTAAGTGAGCAGTTTTTTGGCGGCTTCACTGCGGGCTTGCCTCGCGGTCTGAGTATTTCGGGGTTTCCGCAAAAACGTACTGCAAGATTGTGCAGAAAAAGCCGCGCCCAATTCCGCAAAATAAACTTCATGGTTCGATGAGAAAATCCGCCACTGTGGCTCTAGTGCTGCTGGTCTACGCCGCGGCGCGCGCACAGCAAAAGCCATCCGGACAGCAGCAGCCCGGAAATTCGCAGCAACAATCTGAACCAGCAACTACCCTTAAAGTCGATGTCAAGCTAGTGAATGTATTCGTCACCGTGACGGACGCTCGCGGTTCCCCGGTGGCCGGCCTGAAGAAAGAGAATTTCTCTGTCCAGGAAGATGGCCATGAGCAGAAGATCGCGATCTTTGATAAGGAGTCCGCCCTGCCCCTGTCCATCGCGCTCGCGGTCGACACCAGCTTGAGCACGCGCCGCGACTTGCCGCTGGAACAATCCTCGGCCAAGCGCTTTGCGCACCTGATCATGCGGGCGGTGGACGCGCTCGCGGTCTACAGCTTCAGCGAGGCCGTCAACCTGTCGATGCCTTTTACAGCGGACCTGAGGCGCATCGACGAGGGCATCGACCACGTTCGGCTCGGAGCAGCCACCGCTCTCTACGACGCCATCTATCTGGCCTCGCGCGCACTCGACCGCCGTCAGGGACGCAAGGTGATCGTGCTCATCACCGACGGCGGAGACACCATCAGCAAAGTGGACTACAAGGAAGCCGCCCGCGCCGCCGAAGAAGCCGAAGCGCTGGTCTACAGCATTATCGTGGTACCCATCGAAGCCAGCGCCGGCCGCGAAACCGGGGGCGAGCACGCCCTGATTCAGCTTTCCGAAGACACGGGAGGCAAGTATTACTACGCGAAATCAGCCTCCCAGCTAGACGACGCCTTTCGCAAGATCAGCGACGAACTCCGTACCCAATATCTTCTCGCCTACTATCCCTCACAGCACACTTCCTTTTCAGAATTCCGCCGCATTCAGGTCAACGTGTCCGGCAGCTCGGACGCTGCCGATTACCGGGTCCGCCATCGCGCCGGCTATTACAGCGTCAAGTCAGACTTCTGAAAGCCGGGTCGGGGAGTTGTTTATCTACCCTGGCGGAGTTTTGACTTCCGTTTCCTTGGGCATACATGGCAGCCAAATATAGACCGACAAAAATTTACAATTCTCTGACCGACAGAGAAAAGCTTCATTTTCCCAGAATGAAAATACAATTTTTGGAATTCTTCTGCCGCGCAACAAGTTCCGGTCTCTGCGCTCCAATCACCTCTAAATACTTAATAACAATATAGATACTAATGATTCCCCGACTTTTAATTGTCGCTGGCTGGCAAATTGCACACAACACCATAACAACGTTGGTTATCTTGTGCTTTATAAGTACTGAAACTACTTGCTGAATGTTTGTTTTCTCGGGCCGAGGGTTGAGATTTTGGCTTGCGAATCTCGGTTCGCGGTCGATGACCGACAGTCCAGGGTGCGAATTCTAGAAGCGACCGCAGTTTTATAAACCTATTTCGTGGGAAAAATTCCGAACGAAGGAAGGTGCACGATGCTGAACTTCAACTCCCCTCGCCTGGGTAGACGATTTAGCCTGCTGGCGCTGATCGCGATTTCTTGCGGTTTGTCGGCTTCGCTCATATCGGCGCAAACCACGCTCAGTACGGGCAGTATTAACGGAACAGTAACCGACCCCTCGGGGGCGGTGATCAGCGATGCCAAGGTTGTAATTACCAATACCGGCACGGGCCAGACCCTCAATCTGACCTCAAATTCTGCTGGCGCTTTCAGTTCTGGCCCTCTGGACCCCGGCAACTACAAGGTGCAAGTTTCAGCCAAGGGTTTCAGCAGCGTCAGCCAGACGATTGGTGTCCAAGTCGGCAACGCCGCCACTTTCAATGCCAAGCTGACGGTCGGCCAAGAGAGCACTGTAATCGAGGTACAGGGTTCCGCGGAGCAAGTCAACACCGAGCAGGCCAGCGTGCAAGGCGTTCTCACCTCGGCTCAGATCGAGAATCTGCCGGTGAACGGACGTAACTTCCTTGATCTCGCCCAACTCGAACCCGGTGTGCAGATCCAGGACGGTCAGAATTTCGATCCCACCAAAGCTGGTTATTCCTCAATCTCCTTCGGCGGACGCTTCGGCCGCACGGCACGCATCAATGTCGATGGCGTCGACGTCAGTGACGAGACGGTGGGCACAACTACGGCAGACATCCCCGCCAGCGCGATTGACGAGTTTCAGCTTAGTCAGTCTTCCCTGGACCTCTCGCAGGATTTGACCTCTTCAGGCGCCGTCAATGTGACCACCAAGTCTGGCACCAACACGTTCCACGGCGAAGCTTTCGGCTTCTTCCGCGACCACTCGATGGCTGCGGCTTCGGCCGGAGGACAAGATTTGTACAACCAGCGCGATCAGTATGGTGCCCGCGCGGGTGGACCGGTAATCAAGAACAAGCTCTTCTTCTTTGGCGACGGCGAACGAACCAGGCAGGCGTCCTTTGCGCCAGTTGTATTGAGTGGAACGCCCTACGCTAGCCTCGGTGCGGGTTTTAGCTCGCCGTTCATTGAGGACAATCTTGTCGGCAAAGTGGACTACAACCTGAGCAGCGGCGCCAAAGCCTTCTACCGCTATTCGTATTTCAAGAACTCCCTGCTCGCCACGTTCGGGCTCGGATTTTCCGTGTATGTGAACAAAGATGTTACCCGTCAGCACGTGGTCGGATTCGATTTCAATTCCGGATCTTTCTCTCACAGCATCCGGTTTTCCTATTTAAAGTTCCAGAACCAGATTGTGGACGCGACCTTGGGCGACAACTCGCTCCCGTTCTGCTGCACCGGACTGGAGATGAGTTCTGGCTCGTTCTTTGTCGGGCCTAATCTTCTCGCCCCGCAGAGCACTCCGCAGTCAAACCGCGAGATCAAGTACGACGGCAGCAAGATTGTTCATTCCCATACCTTTCGCTATGGAGTCTCTTTCAATCACGTGCAAGGTGGCGGTTTTGCTGATTTCTACGGAACTGCACCGCGCGTTTCCTGGAGCACAAATTCCGACAACATTGCCGCGGCGGACGCAGGTCCGTTTTCTGGGGGCTCAGCGAACCCTTTGAACTACCCCGTTACCCGGCTCCGGGTAGGAAATGGCCAGGGATTCAATACTCTTCAACCGGCGCTCGGTTTCCCAGCCGGCGGCTTGGGACCGGATAACCGGCTCGGCCTGTATGTTGGCGACTCGTGGAAGATCAAGCCGAACTTTACTCTCAGTTTCGGGTTGCGTTATAACCGCGACACCGGACGCACCGACAGCGATCTGCCTGCCGACGCTAGCATCAACGCAGTTTTCCCCGGTTGGGGCAATCCCGTGAAGCAGGCAAACATGAACTTGGCACCTCAGGTGGGTTTTGCCTGGGACCCGAACAAGAACGGCAAGACTGTGATTCGCGGAGGCGTCGGACTGTTCTTTGAGAACGTCATCTGGAACAATGTTCTCTTCGACCGGCCTCTGCGGCTCCAGAACGGGGCCTTCAACGCCGTTACCTCTGCCTGTTTCCTCGGTTTGCCGCAGCCCGTGGCGGTCAGCAGCGGCTTCATCGCTCCTGATCAATACGATGCAGTGAACAACCCCTCAGGGATCTGCGGCAATCCGCATGTTGGCAACGTGATCCCGCAGATCACGGCCTTCTGGGATCAGGTCTTGGCCGGCAATCCCCTGGATCTCAAAGCTCCGAATCCAAACTATATTGGGAACTTCGTGAACGCGGGGCTAGGCGTACCCGGCCCCTCTCTGTTTGCGCCAGGTTACAAAACCCCGCGCTCGGTGCAGATGAATATTGGCATCCAGCGCGAAATCCGCCATGGCATGCTGTTCAGTGCTGACTTCCTGCGCAACATTGAAACTCGCACTCTGCTAGGCATTGATATCAACAAAGTAGGGGATGTATCCACATTCAATCTAACCGGGGCACAATCGGCAATCTCAGCTACCAACAATTTTTTCAACTGCGGTACTGGTTTTGACACTGCCTCTACTGATTGCGCAATTTCCGGAAAGAATAATATCGTCGATGGTGTGCCCGTTGGCGCTACCATGGTCGACTATTCCGGTTTCGGCCTGGCCACGCCTAACGATGTTGCGGGCGTGGGCTGCAAGCAACCAACTGCCGGCGGCGGTCTGGGGTATCCCTGCGCCTTTGGCGGCCTGAACCCGAATCAGAACCAGGCGTTCTTCCTGGAGCCGATCGGACGCTCGGTTTACAACGCGTTGCAGATGAAGTTGACGCAAAACGTAAGCAACCCCTTCCGCGGCGTAAAAGCCGTGAACTTCCAGATCTCCTACAGCCTGTCCAATTTCAGCAACACCGGCGGTGCACAGTTCACCGGTACCCCGGGGGATAGCGATCAGGACTTCGTTCTTCAAGCCGCCGACAACAACAAGCCCGGCAGGTTCTACGGTCCGGCACTGCTTGACCGCACCCACCAGATCTCGTTCGGTGGCTACGCCGACGTTCCGGGTGGCTTCCGGTTCGGGTTGATTGCGCATTTCTACAGCCCGCTGTCCAGCGCCATCATCGCGCCAAACTTCGGTGATCCGGGCGAAATCTTCCGCACCGACTTCACTGGTGACGGATCCACGGGCGACCCGCTGCCCGGCACGCATTTCGGGCAGTTTGACCGCAGCACGAACGCCGGTTCGCTAAACGCCCTAATCAGCAGCTACAACACCACAACGGGTAACCAGGCCACGCCGGCGGGCAACGTGCTGATTCAGAACAATCTGATGACGTTGGAGCAACTGCAGGCGTTGGGCGGGGTGGCTCCCACAATCGACGCAGCTCCCGCCGACCAGGTGAACTTCACCTGGCTGAGGGCTTTGGATCTGCGGCTGGCATGGCGGCACACGTTCAAGGATCGGTTCACCATCGAACCGAGCGTGGGCTTCTACAACCTGCCCAACTTCAGCAACTTCAACCTGCCTCCCAACACCATGAACGGCATTCTGTTTGGTGCGGGGAACGGGTCAATCAACGGCACCTCGCCATCGGACAACGAGTCGTTCCGCGTGGGCAACGGTACTGGCGTCTATGGGCTCGGCGCGCAGCGCCAGATCGAGTTCGGGTTGCGGCTGATCTTCTAACCACAAGCACTCCTTCGACCCTTAGCCACCAGCCTTTAGGGCTGGTGGCTTTTTCACGCGGCGACATGCAAATCAATAAGGGCCGGCTCCTGCCTTGGCTTGCAGCCTGCCTGGAATTGAGCTACCATCCTTCGCCAGAGGTGCGTTTGATGCCGCGCATCACGCGTTCCCTGTCGGTCCTCGTCGTCTGTGCTGTTCTTGTGCGCCTGGCTTTCGGGTTTCAGGCCACCACGTCGCCACCTCTTGCCGCGCAAGCAACTGCGCCCCCCGCCGCGAATTCACCGCGGCCGCTCAAGGACAAGATCGTCTTTGTGCGTGCCGATCCTTCCATTGGAGTCTCTTCCATGCGCTCCATCACCGTGGCCGAATCAGGTCCCGGATCGATTGGGGAAGCCACAAATATGGTTACGGGGGGAGGAACTCAAGGCGCAATGGTTACCAACACACACGATGCCCCGGATATGCAGGGAAGGGCCGTTGCGAACCCGAAGACCAGCGAGATCGCGCTGATGAATCCGGATGGCTCTCGCGTAGCTCGCCTGCACGTGTTCGGTTCCGATCCGATGCTTTCCCCGGACGGTGCGCAGATCGTCTATTGCTCGCAACGCGAGACAATTTACTCGCAGATCTATGTCATGACTGCCGACGGCACTTCCCCGACGCGTTTGACGGACGCCAAGAACGGAGACGCCTGCGGACCAGTCTGGTCTCATGATGGTAAAAAGATTGCCTACTACGCCTTCGCGCAGACACAGCCTAGCCGCAATCCCGAAATCTGGGTCATGGATGCCGATGGTTCCAATCCCAAGAAGCTTACCGACCACGGCATGGATCCATCTTGGTCGCCGGACGGACGTCAGATTGTTTTTTCCTCCCACCGGGACGGCGTCTTTCAGATTTATGCAATGAATTCGGACGGCACGAACCTCCGCCGCCTCACCAAGCACAACGCCGAAGACTCCAATCCGGCTTGGGCCCCCGACGGTGGTTCCATCGTCTACATTTCCGCCACCGGCGACGATCACCGCGGTTTGTTCCTCATGGCTCCCGACGGCTCCGACCCCCACGGGCTGGCGCATTCCAAGCACCAGGATTTCTGCTTCCCCTCGTGGTCACCGGACGGAAGGACTGTTGTCTTCTCAGCACTGAACCGACTGGGATCGCAAGGAATCGTTGCGGGCGAAGAGAAGCCCCGATGTGAGCAGTGGAGCGGCGAATATCAGATGTTCGCCATGGATGCCGAAGGCAAGCTCAAACAGTTAAGCGACGCCAAACTGATGGGCACGCGGCCCTCGTATGGCCGGGCAGCTGCTGCGCCATAGTGGCTTGCAAGCGCTTTCACAGGTTCGCCGGGGCCTGTTTCTCATGGGTCCCGACGGATCCGACCCGGATGGACTGGCACACTCCAAGCATCAGGACTTTTGTTTTCCATCCTGGTCGCGGGATGGCAGAATGATTGTCTTCTCAGCACTGAATCGCCTCGGCTCCCAAGGCATCGTGGTGGGCGAGGAAAAGCCTCGCTGCGAGCAGTGGAGCGGTGTATATCAAATATTCACCATGGACGACGACCGGAGGCTCAAACAGTTGAGCGACCCCAAGCTCATGGGCATGCACCCCTCGTACGGGCGGGCACTCACTGCGCCCTAGCCGATAGAGACGTCTTCAGGGTGCCACTCCATTGCGGAGCCGTTTCGAGAGTTTCTCGATCTCTTTGAGTTTTTGCTTCAAATCCGCGGGCAGCAGCCCGCGATGAACCTTCTCAATATCCGCGGGGATCGATCCTGCCAGACGCGCCAGTTCGTCGGCATCTTGCTCCAGGTGCTGATGATTTCTGGGCGCTGTGACCTGCGGAGGAGGAATGTTTCGCTCCGAGGCGATCGCGGCCTTGTCGGCTTCCCGAATGCCCTGAGGGACTCGCCTGGGTTCCTGCGAAACGCTTAAAGCGGTGAGAGAAAACAAACTGAAGATTACAACAGCTGTCTTCACGGCGAACCTCCTACCGTTCAATTGAGAGAATTCTACTCCCGAATCCGGCACCAGCGGTTCACTGAGGGCGCCATGCTACGGCGCAATCTCTTTCCTTAGCCGCTTGGCCAATTTCTCCACGCGCTTCAGCTTGCTGACCGTGTCCTTGGGCAGCAGGCCGCGGTTGACCGCGTCAATATCCTGATTCAGCTCTTGCGCAAGGCTGGAAAGCTCCTGCACCTCTTGCTGAAGTTCGGCGGAATTGAGGTGCGCTCTCGGGGAAGTCTGTGGCTGTACGTTTTCTACCGTGGCCGTGCCGGCCGCCTGCGGAGGGTGGGGATAGGTTGGGCGATGCTGTCCGGAGGCTTCCACGCTAGCTAACAGCAACAGCAGCGGTACGATCCAGAGAAGTTTGGTGACCGTGTAGGAATTCATAGCCATGCCCCTATTGCAAACCGATTTTAGCCCCGTTCTTGGGGCGGAGGGTAGGTGAATCCCGTAGGAGCAACGCAGGCCGCGGCGTCCGAAGACGAAGGCATGGGCTCTCCATTACCACGAAGGCTTGTCCAGTCGAAAGGTTGTCCCATGTACAATACCGCTATGGCTTTCCGCCCTCAGGGAAATCCGAATGCCGTCAAGCGCGGGCGCACACCGCCGCCCGAGGATACATTCGAAGAAGCTGCTTTCCTAAAGTCTTTGGGAGAGAAGCAGAAGGCTGTCAGCGTCAAACTGATGGACGGCGAGACCGTACGCGGCTGGATTGAGTATTACGACAAGAACATGATTCGACTTACACGCGAGGGAGCCCCCAATCTGTTCATCTTCAAGCACGAGATTATGTACATCGCTGATGATGGCGCCAAGCGAAAGTAATATCGGATCCCGAGCATCAGGCTACCGCGACAAACTCCAAGCTTCTTGTTGGGCTCCGGGCGGAGGGTTTCCGCTCATCTGATTCGGTTGCTAGGGAATGCTTCGGGAGGGCCTCGGGCGGCTTAGTGAAGCCGGTTTCGCTCTTCAACCCTCAACATCATGTTATCCAATTCCTCGAATCACGATAGCTTTCTGCCCACCATGGACACGATTGCGCGCGAAGCAGGCGCCCTGCTGATGGATTACTTCCACCAGCACTTGAAAGTGGAGTACAAGGGCGACGCCGACCTGGTTACGGCAGCCGATCGCGCGTCCGAGGTCCTGATTCGCGAACGCATTCGCCAGCACTGGCCGTCGCATGACGTGCTGGGCGAAGAGCAGGGACTAAACGATCAGGGCAGCGACTATCGCTGGTATGTCGATCCGCTGGATGGCACTACGAACTTCGCCCATGGATTTCCTGTCTTCTCCGTATCCATGGCGCTGGAACATAAAGGCAGGCTCATCGCTGGCGTGATTTATGATCCGACCCGCGACGAGTTATTCTCGGCCGAGGCGGGAAGAGGAGCGCATCTGAACGGCGAGTCCATCCGAGTATCGCAAATCGCGAACCTAGCTGAGAGCCTTGTGTCCACGGGCTTTCCCAGTCACAAGCGGCACAAGAATCCGAATATTCATTTTTATCACCAGATCACGTTGCACACCCATGGGGTGCGCCGGGCAGGCTCGGCTGCGCTCGATTTGTGCAACGTGGCGTGCGGCCGCTTCGATGGCTTCTGGGAGTTCAATCTCAATCCGTGGGACACGGCGGCGGGTGTGCTCATGGTGCAGGAAGCTGGCGGCCAAGTGAGCCGCATTGATGGGGCGCCCTTCGAACTCAACAGCAAAGAAACGCTGGCCTCAAACGGGCTGATACACCAGGCGTTGTTGCGAGAATTCAAAGAGATTTTCGCCGGACGCGGAATCGAGCCGCTGCCCGATCCCCGCGAATATAAGCGCTAGGCCATTCGCTGGCCGCCAAATCCGGATCAGATTCGAGCCCCGCGAACATTTCCGCTGACCCAAACGCCATAATCACTATGCCGCGTCTAGCTCGCCCGGCGACATCTCGTCGACGTAGCACCACATCCACGACTCCCCTGGTTCGATGGAACGAATTAACGGATGGGTCGATGATTTGAAGTGTTTCGTCGCATGCTTGTTTTTCGAAGAATCGCAGCAGCCTACGTGCCCGCAGGAAAGGCAGAGCCGCAGGTGGACCCACTTGTCTCCGGTTTTCACACAATCTTCGCAGACGTGCTTGTCGGTGGTGGTGATACTAATCTGATTTTTGTGCTTGCAATGCATTCGTCTGATCCTCGTTTTCTGCGTGCTGGCCTAAGCCGCCGTTTGGCGTATTTCCAATTCGCCGCGGTCCCAGTGAGCAAGTGCCGCTGCGGCTTCGTAGGTGCTCTGTAAGAATTCCCGCAGCATTCGTTCAGGTGCCCGTGACTTGCGAATTTCGTCGTACATCAAAATGAATTCCTTCAAGTCAGGATGGTAGAACGCTGACTCCGGTTGCACCTTTTGTTGTGGCAGGCCCGCCGGTTCAGGCGCAGCGTAACAATAGAAGGCTGGCCCGTCGACGCCCGATCCGCCAGGCCACCAACCCGCGCTGATAACCTCGTGTGAATACGCTTCGCGTGTGATGGCATCAGCGCCAGGACGTTCCGGAGCCCGCCTTCCCGAGAACCGAGTCACTGCCAGGTCGAAGCTTCCCCAGAAGAAATGCACAGGACTGCTCTTGCCCACGAACCCCGCCCGGAATTGCTTGAAAACTGAGTCGCACGAGGTAACGATGCGCCAAAAACGATACGCCGCATCCGCATCATAGGCGCGGTACAGCGTGTCCTCGGCGAAAGGAATCGGGTCCACCACTTCTACAGGCTTGGCATAGATGGCGATATCGAGGTCGAGGGAACCGAGTGTTGACATGAACTCGGAGTAGAAATCGGCGACGGTGCGCGGCTCCAGCGCGAGCACCCTGCGTCGTCCGTCGCAGCGGTCAACGATCAGCTTGTGGTCGATAAAATCGAAGCGTATTTCGAAAACATCTTTCCCGTACGGAATTGGCGAGGTCGTCAGGCCCCTTGCATCGATATACAACGGAACGTTCCACCAGTGGTTCGTCTTCGGTGATAGCTCCAGCCGCACCTTGCCAACCATCTGCGTCCACATGTGCAGGTTATGGTAGGTGGGCGTCCAGTCCTTAAGAGAGAGCTCCGGCCAGGTTTCGGAAAGAGCAGTGGAAGTAGGGTGCGGTGTGCCCATGGTCGCCACTCCTGAGGTTATGTGGCTAATTTATCACGCCTCATGATGGAGTGTGAGAGCCGCAACCAAGGCAGGAACGGCCGATAATTCTGGGCGATGGTTGATGGACGTGGCCCTGTGGAGTAAAGGCCCCAGGCGTTACAATTGACTGGGTTCGCGTGCTGTCCTCAGTCCACGGAATTTGCATCTATCAGCATAGGAGATGTTTTGATCAGCTCGTTACTGGAACGGAAAATCGAAAAGCGGCCCGAGAGGGTGCGGCTCGAAGGGCGCATTCTTTTTCTCACCGAAGACCCTGAGCTCATCAAGCGCCAGCTTGCTGGCGAAGATCTGCCCTGGGATACGAAGAATCCGGCGAGGAATCCCCAGCTGCGCGACGACATCTCGACCGATGAAATCACTCCAGCGCATTATTGCTTTTATTTCGACGAGACGCTGGGCGAGATTCCGTATCTCGGATTGAAGTGCGGGAATGTTCTGCCCATAGCCCGCGGTGACGTCAAGAAGGGTGGATTTGTCTGCGCGGTAAGCGGCAAGCGGCGCGGCAAAGGCTCGAGCCGTGAACAATCTCCTTACGCTGAAATGTGCGCCGGCATTCGCCTGGTGATTGCCGAAAACATCGAGCGTATCTACAAACAGAATTGTCAGAATCTGGGCGTGCTGACCTCGACTAATTTTTCTTTGATCGACGAGATTCGCGGCGAAAATGAAATTCCGTTGAACGAATTTACGGCTGGTGAGGACGAGATCACGCGGCAGGTAATCGAATACGGCGGACTGTTTCCCTTCAACGTCGCGCGCATGCAGAAGAAGGTGTTTCTGCCCGCGATCAAAACGGAAAAGCGTCCCATGACGCTGGCCGAGAAGATTTTCGCGCGGCACATGCTCAACGACAAGGGAGAGCCCAGCGTGCCCAGCGTCAAGCCCGGCGACACCGGCTTTGCCCGCGCCGACCTGCGTTTCAGCCACGAATACGTAACTCCCATGGCCGCCATTTTTTTTGAGCGCTACGTGGGCAAGGATGCCAGAGTGAACGATCCAGCAAGCATCCTCTTCTTCCGCGATCACCTCACCTTTCTCGATGAAGTCATTTCGGAAGAGAAAAAGAAGCTCGGCTTGCTCGATCTCGCGACGCAACTCAAGTTTAAGCAGCAGGACTTTGCGCAAAAGCAGGGAGTCAAGCTGCATGGGGAGCTTAAAGATCGCAAGGGATCAGAAGGGATCTGCCATTCGATTGTGCTGGAAACTTACGCGCTCCCTGGGCAGTTGAACATTGGCTCAGACTCTCATACCCCTCACGTGGGCGCGATTGGATGCGTGGCCTTCGGCATTGGCACCACTGATGTGTTCAATTCCTGGATCACCAAGGATGTCCGCGTAAAAGTGCCTGAGTCGGTAAAGATTGTGATTCGCGGCAAGAAGCATCCGAATGTCACGGCGAAGGATTTCATTCTCAAGATTCTGAGCCTCGATTATGTGCGCAGCGGCAAAGCGCTGGCCAAGGTGATGGAGTATGCCGGCGAGGCTATCGAAGAACTGAGCGTCGATGAGCGCGCCACCATGACCAACATGGCGGCGGAGATTGGTGGGTTCACCGGCATTGTAGCGCCGGACAAGAAGGCCATTGATTTTCTGGTCGAGCGCCGGGGAGTGGATCGCAAGAAGGCTCAGGCGATGATCGAAGGACTATACAGCGACCAGGGTGCGCAATATGCGCATGTCATCGAACTTGATGCAGCCGAAATCACGCCAATGGTAGCGACCCCGGGTGATCCGGGAAATGGAAGATACGTCCGCGACCTCAACACGCCGGTGCCGGTGGAACTGGCCTACGGCGGCACCTGTACCGCTGGAAAGAATGAAGACATGGATATGTATGCTGCCGTTCTGGCCGATGCGCTAAAGCAGGGCAAGCGGATCGCAGACTCCGTGAAGTTCTACATCCAATTCGGTTCGCAGGAGACGCGGGACTACTGCATCCGCAAAGGTTATCTCGAGATCTTCAAGAAGGCCGGGGCGCACGTCATCGAACCCAGCTGCGGAGCGTGCATCAACGCCGGCCCCGGCGTTACCACGCGCCCGGAGCAGGTAGTCATCAGCGCTCAGAACCGCAACTTCCCCGGCCGCAGCGGGCCGGGACAGATGTACTTGGCCAGTCCTCTGACCGTCGCCGCCACTGCCGTGGCGGGATACATTGTCGAATACGAGCCCAGCGAGAAAGTGGAATTAGTCTCCGCGTAATAAAATTCCTCGCTCCTTCCTCCACTAAAGGCAGCGCGAAAAGGCTATTAGCTGAAGCAAGTGCCCCCCAAGTGGTTGAATTCAGGCAGGCTGGCCGAAATCAGCCACTCCGCGACACGCAACTTTCCCCGCATTCGAGAGTTCAAACATGTAGACGCTCTGATTAAAGGCGCGTGAATTGATTGGATCCGGGGCCCCTATTAAGGCCCCGGCGGATCTAAAAAGGGGGGCTCGATGCGTCACCTAAAATATCTCGCATTAGTAACTGTCTTGATCATCCCCGCGGCCTTTGCCCATAGCCAGGTTGCGGTCGGCGTTGGCGTAGGATTTGGCCCGGGGTATGGATACGTAGGTGGTCCTCCCGTCTGCCATTACGGCTATTACGGTTTCTATCCTTACGCCTGCGCTCCTTACGGCTACTACGGACCTGACTGGTTCGTGGGCGGAGTTTTCATTGGAGCCGGGCCATGGTACCACAGCTACTGGGGACGCGGATTCTACGGACGCGGTGGATGGGGCTACGGTCGCGGTTTCCATGGACGCGACTACTATGGCGGAGGAGAATACTTCGGCGGTGGACGCGGCTATTACCGCGGAGGCTACGGTGGCGGATATGCCCGCGGCTCGTACCGCGATGGTTATGCGCGCGGTGGTTTCGGTGGAGCTGTCCACGGCGGTGGCGGTGGATTCCACGGTGGCGGTGGCCATGGCGGCGGACGCCGATAATCGTTGCTCAAACTTGTCGTGAGCGAGATGAACCCGGCTGGCTGCCAACGCGGCCAGCCGCTTTTGGTGGCGACGAATTTTGTGCTCGTGTCGTCTCCGCGAACTCCGGGGCGTTGCTCCGCGTTCTCAGCGCTTCAGGGTTTGTTCCTGCCTTGGGTCAATCAAAAAACCGGCGTCCCCGCGGACGTGAGGAACCGGCAGAAGGCGCCGGTGAGAAGACCACCGCCGACATTTGTCGGATGCTGAAACTAGGGCGCTGCATTCCATTGTCTTCTTTGTGCCACGCGCTGTTTTTCTTGCTACAATATTCGGTTCAGTGATCCCCCACTCTTCAGGGAGACAGATAACCGTATGACGTATGTAATTGCAGAACCTTGTATCGGAACCAAGGACACCGCCTGTGTGGACGCTTGTCCGGTGGATTGCATCCATCCCAAAAAGGACAGTGAAAAATACGCGACAGAGGAGATGCTGTACATCGATCCGGTGGAGTGCATCGACTGCGGCGCTTGCGTCCCGGTTTGCCCGGTGTCGGCGATCTTCGCCCTCGATGACCTGCCGGAAAAATGGGCAGCGTTCACCGAGCGCAACGCCAAGTATTTCGGACGGTAGGTAGGTTCTAAACCCGATAGCGAGCTTCCTGGGTTCAGACAGCTCGCCGAGCATCCGTTGCGTTTGATGGGCTTTACCAGCCCTGTTTTCGGCTACGGGGTTCACCGTATTGCTTGCCAAAGCGCCGCGGGCTAATCTTCATCTCGTAGCAGGTTGAGTTAGCTGCTCATGTGGTTCAGAGCGGTCATGGGTTAGTGTTCGCGGGAAGCGCGACGTTCGACCCTCACGATCGCTCCTTCGTTTTTTAGTTAACCTTTCTTCCAAGCTTGGCGTCTGTCCGTATATCCCCCTCTTAAGGTTCTATTTGCACGGCGCAGCCGCCGCGCCCTCCGTGATCCCTGTGAGAGTCGAGACGGCTTGCGTTCCTGAAGCATGCAAAGCTGACGGCTGACAGCGGCTTCCACTAAAATCATGCCTTCACGGTAAACCCCATGCCACTGAAGGAGTCGGAAGCGGTTGTGCTGCGCACCTATCCCCTGCGTGAAGCCGATTTGCTGGTCACCCTGTTCACCCGGACAGAAGGCAAAGTGCGCGGGGTGGCGCGCGCCGCCAAGAAATCCCAGCGGCGCTTTGGCGGGGCATTGGAGCCGCTGACGTACGTACGGGCGTTTTACGAAGACCACGAGCGCCAGGAATTGTCGCGGTTGGATGCGCTCGAAGTACTCGAGTCTCCACTGGCGAGCGAAGTAAGTTATCCGCGGGCGGTGGCGCTGGCGCATGTAGCGGAGTTGCTGGATGAGCTCTTGCCCGACCGTGAGTCCAATGACGCCATCTTTCGCCTGACGCTTTCGGTTCTGCATGCCATGCCCGGTCCCGAGGTCTGGATGCCGATCACATACTTCGAGCTCTGGCTCACGCGGCTGGTGGGGTTCTTGCCCGAGTTGACGGAGTGCATTGTCTGCGGCCGCAGCCTGAACGGGAGTCGCGCCTACTTTCACGCGCTGGCCGACGGTCTGACGTGTGTCGACGATAAGCGCCTGGCGTCTTCCGAGATTTCAAGCGAGTCGCGGATGCTGGCGGCGCGGATGTTTCGCGCTCCGGTAGAGAGTTTCACGGGCGAAGCTTGGCCAAAGGCGCGAGCCGCGGATTTACGCAAGTTCCTCGTGCAGATATTGCAGCGGCACATCGAGAAGAAGATAGTGACGGCGGGAATGCTGGTGAAGGGAAGTTTTTAGCGAGCGACAGGAATTGCGGGGCCCTCCACCACCGAGCATGTCCCTCGCGATGAAGTGCCGCCGAGTCAAGTCTTGTTTCGTAGATGTTCGACGCCCTCGAAAGCAGACATTTTTTTCACAACCTAAACTCCCATCCCATCAATGCCTGCCACCGAAATAAACGACTTACACAGCGCGGATGTGTGCTTTTCCACTGTGTTCCCGCAGGCACGTTTTGCTCATCCGCGACCAAGATCGACCCGTTAGCTGACGTCTGCCATCTGCTTCCATTACAATCGTTGATTAAACTGCTGGCTCCCATGGCACTGTAGGAGTAGGCGATCGTGCTGCACCCAGCACCAGCCCGCGAAGCTGAATGCTGAGTGCTTTCCGAATAGACTCTTTTGACTCACACCTCGAAAAATTCGCCGACGTTTCAAGAGCTCATCTTGCGGCTGCAGGCGTTTTGGGCCGAGCGTGGATGCGTACTGCAGCAGCCATATGACGTCGAAGCGGGCGCGGGAACGATGGCCCCGGAAACGTTTCTGCGCGTGTTGGGTCCGCAGCCATACAAAGTCGCATATGTGCAGCCGTCACGGCGTCCGGCGGATGGACGTTACGGAGAAAATCCCAACCGGCTGTTCAAGCATATGCAGTTGCAGGTAATCCTGAAGCCGCCGCCGGAGAATGTCCAGGAGTTGTACCTGGAGTCGCTGAGCGCGATTGGGATTGACCTCCGCCAGCATGACATCAAGTTTGAGGAAGATAACTGGGAGTCGCCTACCCTGGGCGCGTGGGGCATCGGTTGGCAAGTCATGCTCGACGGGCTTGAGATCACGCAGTTTACTTATTTCCAGCAGTGCGGCGGCGTGGATCTGAATCCGATTTCAGCAGAGCTCACTTATGGCCTCGAACGAATCGCGGTGTTTCTGCAAGATGTCGACTCAATTTTCGAGATCGTGTGGGCGCGCGATCCGGAGAAGAGCGGCGAAGTGAAGTATGGCGATGTGCGCCTGGCGGATGAATTGCAGTTCTCTGTCTACAACTTTGAGGCGGCCGACGTCGAGAAGACGTGGCAGCATTTTGAGCTCTATGAAGCGGAGTGCCGGTCGCTGCTGGAGCGATATGCGGCGCTGAAGAAGGACAGAGCTTCAGGCCACGGAATCGCTCGCGAGAAGGCGCGATTTCCTTTGCTAGGCGCTTATGATCTGTGCCTCAAGTGCTCACACTTGTTCAATATCCTCGACGCGCGGGGCGCGATCTCGGTGACGGAGCGTGTCAGTGTGATCGCACGCGTCCGAGCGCTGGCGGTGGGGATCGCCAAAGCCTGGGTGGATCAGCAGAAGAGCGAGTCCTCCCCGGTCTCGGATAAGTCTGACGAGGATGAACCTGCGAGAGAAAAGAAGCCGAAGGCGAAGAAAGAGAAACTGTCTACTGTCAGATTGTAGACTTTATGAACCACTGAGGCACGAAGCATATGCCAGATTTTCTACTTGAGATCGGTTGCGAAGAGATTCCCGCGCGGATGATCGATGCCGCTTCCCAGGAACTACGCGAGCGCGTCGCCGCGTTGCTGAATCGGGAACGCCTTTCTTCGAGTGGAAACCTCTCGTCGTTTGATACTCCGCGGCGGTTGGCGGTGCTGGCGCCTGGCATTGCCGCCGCGCAGGACGATGTAACCGAGCAGGTCACAGGTCCTTCGGCGACCGTGGCTTACAAGGATGGGCAGCCGACGCCCGCGGCACATGCCTTCGCCAAGAAGGCAGGAGTGGACGTTTCCCAGTTAGCAACAATCAGCACCACCAGAGGCGAGTACCTGGCTGCGAAGATAACGAAGAAAGGGCGGAGCGCCGCCGAGATTCTGGCCGAGGAACTGCCGAAGGAAATTGCTTCGCTCTACTGGCCCAAGAGTATGTACTGGCGCCAGCCGAGTGAGCGATTCATACGTCCGGTGCGTTGGCTGGTGGCGATGCTTGATGAGGATGTGATACGCCTGGAATTTGGCGGCATTCGGGCAGAGAAGACATCGCGCGGGCACAGAAGTCTTTCGAACGGGGCCGTGACGATTGCCCGCGCGGGAACCGGGTACGTGGACGCTTTGCGGCATGCCAAAGTCCTCGGCCGCGACGAACGCGATCAGCAAATCCGCAAGGCGCTGGATGCAGCAACGCGCACCATACGGGGAGCGCGCTGGCGCGAAGACAAAGCGCTACTCGATAAGGTGGTCAACCTGACCGAGTTTCCTTCTGTCGTTCTGGGCAACTTCGATCCCGACTATCTTGTCCTGCCGGAAGAAGTGCTGGTTACGGTGATGCGCGACCACCAAAGCTATTTCGCAGTTGAACAAGCGAGCGGAAAACTCCTGCCGCATTTTCTCGCGGCGCTGAATACTGACGATGATCCGCAGGGGTTGATCCGGCATGGCAACGAGCGTGTGTTGCGGGCCCGGTTCAACGATGCTCGTTTCTTCTGGCAAACCGATCAAAAGATTTCATTGCTGGAGCGGCTTGAACTATTGCGGCACGTTACCTTCCAGAAAGATCTTGGCAGCTATTACGAAAAGACGCAGCGAGTGCAACGGCTGTGCAGTTGGCTGAGCGAGCTCCTGAAGGAGAGCGGCATGGCTGTGCGCCCAGGCGTGATCCACAAAGCCGCGTGCCTGGCGAAGGCTGATCTTACAACGGAACTGGTGAAAGAGTTCACGGAACTGCAGGGCATTGTCGGCGGGCTTTACGCCCGCGTCCAGGAGCTTGATCCCAGCCTGCCGAAAGCGACGCGACTCGCCATTGCGGACGCAATCTACGACCATTACAAACCCGAGTCTACGGACGACGAGGTCCCGCGTTCGGTCGAGGGAGCGGTACTTTCCATCGCGGACAAAGCGGATACGATTGCGGGGATGTTTGCCCTCGGGTTGGTTCCGAGCGGATCAAAAGATCCGTTTGCACTGCGGCGGCAGGCGAACGGGATTGTGAAGGTGATCGCAGAGAAAAGGCTGCCGTTCCGGCTTACGAAATTGATGCAGGACACACGGGCAGGCTATCAAGGGGCAGAAGCCGAAAAGAAGTTTATTGCTCCCCGCTCATTTGAAGATTCCATCCGAACATTTTTCTACGAGCGGCTGGAATTTTATCTGCGCGATGTGCGTGGTTACGCTCTTGACGTGGTGAAGGCCGTTTTAGCTGCCGATGCAGACGACGCTGTGGACGCGATCGGGCGCGCGGCTGCTGTCAAAGAAGTAATGCATGTGCCGGAATTCCAGGCGATTGGCGCGGCCTGCAAACGTATCCGAAACATTCTGAAGCAGGCTCGAGAGAACGGCTTCGAACCAGCGGGTAAATTCGAGTACTTGCCAGGAGCTGCAGAGGAAGAGAAGACTCTGATGGCGTACTTGGAACGGACCAGCCCTCGGGTCGAGGTGCACCGAAACCAGAGACAATATCTCGACGCGCTCCTTTTGTTGTCGACGGCCAGAGAACTGATAGACAATTTCTTCGATAAAGTGATGGTGATGGTCGACGATGAGCAAGTGCGAGCAAATCGACTTGCGTTGCTGCAAACCCTGCTCAAAGAATTTTCTACAATTGCAGATTTCTCAGAGATCGTGATTGAAGGAAAGAATCCATCAAAGACTGATTCATAGGTACGTCGGCTATCCCAGAAACAAAGATTCACGAAGCCAACGCCTCACGACCAAAAACGTGCATTCTTCATTAGAGTTAGAGAGAGATTCAGAGAGGGAAGTGCTCCTCCTGTTCTCAACTTCAGGAATGTGTGGGGTGGTGTGATCACTGCACTTTTTGCAGGCGGGCGATCAGTTTTTGGGCGAGATTGTCTTCCGATTCAGACCAGAGCACCCGGCCGCTGGTTCGGGTATTTTTTTCCGCGTGAGTCGTAAACTCGACCAGTTTCTGAACGTTGGCACGAACCTTGGCTTCGTTTTCCCCTGTGAGGGCCAACTCTTCGTGGAGGAAGGGCGCGTCCAGGCCAAAGTCCACTTCGATATGTCCGCTTTGTTCGCTGGTGCGTTCGTCAAATTCCTCGCCGTGAACTACGAACTTCACCAATGTGGGCACGAGCGTCCACTGCCGGCCACTCTCGTCGGGCGTCCAAAGGTCCCAGTAAGCCTCAAAAACATAAGCGAAATCATCATGGATATGGTCGGCGGCGATCACCAATGCTTCTTCCGGGCTGATGGCGGGGGTAAAGCGCTGTTCCAGCAGCGTCGCTTCATTCCACGATACCGGATGCAGGGCCAGATAATTGATCCCCGGCCGCTGCGGCGAAAAAGGAAACTGCTTGAGCACGGCGAGAATGTGCGGCAGCATCTCCGGGCCGGAGAAGCTGGGGAACCACAAACTTAGATAAAGCGGATCAGACACAGTGCCTCGGGCAAATTCTGCCTCTCGAGTAATTCTAAATTGTCTTCAGCCTGAAAATGAGTTGCGCAGGTACAATCGTTGCAGGAACATCACCATAGGTCATCGTAAGGAGGTCATTCGAATGCCCTGCAGAGCTCGGAACTGCCGTAGTTTTTTTGACAGACTCGAGAAGCGCTTGTTACGATAATTCCTTACCCTAAGATCCCGCCTTAAATCGTCCCCGTCGTCTAGCCTGGCCTAGGACATCGCCCTTTCACGGCGGTAACACGGGTTCAAATCCCGTCGGGGACGCCAACAAAATAAACGGGTTCCGCACAATCACCGTTTTCCTTCATGATCCAATTTGATCCACTTAGGCGGGCTTGATTTCCGAAACGGCGCCCCGCCTCACCAATTTGACCAAATTGCTCTGTGCCTCGCGCTTCTGCGGACCGACTGCCTGCATGTAAACGTCGGTCGTGACTCTCAGACTCGCGTGGCGCAGCAACTCCTGTACGACCTTCGGATTTTCTCCGTTCGCGTTCAGGAGCGTCCCAAACGTGTGCCGGAAGGTGTGATACGAGACTTGCTTCGTCACCCTGGCACGTTCCAAGGCCGGCTTGCCGTAATACCGCCACAGCGTGCCGGGCCAATAGGGCTGTCGGCCTTTCATGTGCGGAGAGGCAAATAGCCAATCGCCTGGACTTCCGTACGGAGAAAGGTGTCTCCATGCCCAGAGCGATTCGGCCGTTTGAGCGTCCAGCGGGACGTCTTTCAGAGACGCTTCCGTTTTCGGCGCACCTTCCACCATCGCCACTACAGATCGACGGATATGCAACACGAGGTTTTCGAAATCCACGTCCTGCCACCGAAGCCCTATCAGTTCTCCTCGGCGCAGCCCAGTGAAAGCATCCAACTCGATCATCGTGCGGAGTGGGTCTGGCAATTCCTTGAGAAATGCCATGATTTCTTCCGGAGTCAGAACGTCTGGTGCTCTCTGCCGTTTCGCGCTCTGGCGAACACTCGTGATTGGATTCTTCTCGGTCCATTCCCACCTGATCGCATGAGAATAGAGCGCACTCATGATGTTTCTGATCTTCGCCCTGCTGCCCCGTGCTAGCGGAACACCAGTTCTCGGAAAACAGAGACTCTTGAGCCATTTCTCCACGTCGGTCGCCTTGATGTCCTGCAATCGACATACACGCCATCGTGGGAGAATCCACTTCCTTAAATAACCCTCGTAGGTCACCTGCGTCGAGTACGATTTGCGATCCTCGTCCGGCGCATCTGGCGTCGGCTTGGTCTTGTTGAAAATGTCCGGCAACTCGTGTTGGCGATAGTGATTTACAAGCGTCTCGAAACAGATGCTTTTGATGAGACGTTGAGGGGTTTGTTGGTTGATCTCTAAGCGGATGGCATCTACTGCGGCTTGGGCGGCAGACTCGGTTGGCAAGTCTTCCTGCGTTCCAATGACGATGTGTTTTCGCCGGATTGCTCCGTCCATCTGAACTTCTCTCCACAAGAACTCCCAAACCCTTCCTTTTTTGCGATCCGCCAGTCTCAGACTGCCTTTTTGATAACTCGTGCGCCTCATTCAAATCCTCCATTTCGGTTGAGGCAACACGGATGGCTGGAACGAGAGTAGCCCAGCTTTGATCTTCTGTCGAGATCGCCTCAATGCGATTCCTTTCTCAACTGGCCATCTTGTGTTCAAGCCAATCGTTCAAGACAGAAGCGCGAAAACGCCAAAGCTTTCCGATCCGAACGCCGAGAATCCGGCCGCTTCGGGCCATTTGCTGCAGAGTCTTGGGATGAATTTTTAAGAGAGCGGCTGCCTCATCTGTGTCAAGGAGCTGCTCAAAGTGCGCGTCAGCGTTTTCAATGCGGTGGGCTGGTTTGGAAACAAGGTCGGGCATAGCCGCCTCCGAGAGAGTTTTTCGCAGCTTCTGAGCTGCCAGAGCAGTTCGAGGTTAGTTTTGGTACTGCTGAGTAGTCCAATTCATTTTGAGCTGAACCTTATGAATCCCAGTAATGAATCAGTGTGGACGGATTATCTGGACACTAGATCCTCACTATAAGCGTGAGGAATAGTGCTCGGCTGAGAAGTCATTGGACTGACGCAACTCTTCCCGACTAATGTTGGCCCAATGCAGCGACTCTGATGGTTGCTGCTGGAGGCCGTCATGCCGCACACAACGCCTGTCAAACATCCCTTTGGGACTCGCTTGATAATGACTTTCGCGTCTGCAAAATCGGCGCCGATCCTCGTCGTATTTCTCATCTTCGCCGCAATAGCGGCCCATGCCCAAGGGAGTCCTTTCGACACCGGCTTTACCGCCATTCAGAGCCTTTTCACGGGCACGATTGCGAAGGTCGCGAGTCTCGTCGCCATCGTGATCGGCGGCTATGGCTTCGCGCACGGCGAACCCGGCGCAAAGAAGGCCTTGGCCGGTGTCGCGGCTGGAACCGGGATTGCCGTTCTCGCCGTAAACGTCCTGAGTTGGCTTTGGGGCGTATAGGAGGTTCTACCCGCCAAGTTCAACAGACGCTGAACGAGTCCCTTATGCCAAACAAGACAGAACAGAAACATCGCACAAATCGAGTCTTCAAGAGCATGCATAAGCCGCTCACCTACCTGGGCGTCGAACGCACGCTGTTCTACTTCGTTTGTGTTAGTGCAGTGGGGGCCTTCAATCTCTTCAATTCCATCTTGGCGGGAATAGCCGTATTCATTGGGGGTTTTGCCTTCGGACATTGGGTAACGAACAGCGATCCGGCATTTCTCCACATCCTGGCCAAGTCCGAACGCTACAACGTGCGCTATGACGCCGCGAAACAACGAGTCCCCCACGTGGAGGTGTTGTGATGCTCCGTCTCGACAGAATCATCAAGCCGTGGAAAGAGAGCGCAGCTCTCAACGACCACATAAATCTCTACGGCTTCTGGAACGAGACGACCTTTCTTACGAAAAGCGGAGACCTCGGAATCGTCCTCAGTATTTCTGGCGTGGATTATGAAAGCCTTGACCGCTCCGAACAGGAGTATGCGGTGAAACGGCTGGAAGCAGCGCTCAAAGCGTTTGGCTCAGGCTTCCACGTTTATCAATACCTCTTCAAGTCAAATCGCCCGGACATACCATTCGCGAGCTATGACAACCCGATCGTGGAGGCAGCTATCGACCAACGGCGGAAGTTCTTTGAAGCCAAGCGAGGCCATCTTTACCAAGTTGAGATCTTCTACTGCATCCTTCTGGAAGGCACCAGGTCGAAGACCGGCGTCGGAACGGCTCTGGCCCGCCTCCTACACGATCCAGAGGGCGCGATTAGCGAACTCAAATCGCAGTTCACCAACGACAGCATGAAGACGCTGTTGCGTACGCATATCGAGCGCGATCTTCAACGGCTCGACCAGCACGTGCAGGCATTCGCTCGGCAGCTTGCGGATTTCATGCAAATCGAGGTCTTGAATCAGCAGGACCAGTTCAGGTTTTTCCGCCGCTTGCTGAATTATGACGACTGGCGTATTGCCGGCAGGCCGCAGTCCACGCAGTTTCTCGACTATCAGGTGGTCAACTCCGACATCGAATCGGAGCGCGATCATCTGCGCGTAGGCGGTCACATTGTCCGCGTGCTGACGATGAAAGAGGCCATCACAGAGACGCGGCCCCTGGTGCTCGACGCGCTGCTGAAGATTCCGGCCAACTTCTACGTGGTCACGGAGTGGACGCCGCTACCGGCGGACAAAGCCCGCAAAGAAGTCAACAAACGACGCCGTCACTTCAATATGTCGAAGACGGGTTTCGTCTCTCAGATGGGCAACAACGCCACGCAGACGAATCCTCGCGATGTGCTGGTGGATGAGTCCAAACAGGCTGACATTGAAAATCTTGGTGATTGCCTGCGCGCCCTGGGTGACGGTCAATCGCTTGGCACTTTCTCGCTCACGATTGTGTTGCATGGCCAATCACGGACAGAACTCGATCGACTCGTGGCCCAGTTTACTGCCGTCTTCACCAACGCAGACGGCAATCTGTTCGCGGAAAGCTACAACCAGCTCAACGCCTATTTCGCCACTGTGCCGGGCAACTCTGCAATGAACCTTCGCCGGATGTATCTGCTCAACACGAACTACGCCGACCTGTCTTTTCTCTTTACGATCCTGCCCGGCGAAAAGACGAACGCGCATCTCGGTACGGAGTACCTAGCTGCGCTCGAAACCGACAACAGCACGCCATACTTTCTGAACCTGCATAACGGTGAAGTCGCCCATACGCCGATTCTCGGTATGACGGGGAGCGGAAAATCCTACTTCTGCAATTTCCTGTTGCAGAACGCGCAGAAATACGCGCCGCTTACTTTCATCTTTGATATCGGCGGCAGCTTCCAGTCCCTTACGACGATTTTCGGTGGCTCGTACCTGAACGTAGGCCAGGAAGCGCGGGATTTCACCATCAATCCATTCTCCCTGCAACAGACCAAAGAGAATCTGCAATTTCTCTTCAGCTTCTTCCGCGTGCTCATTGAGGGTAACGAGCAACGTTACCGGCTCGATTTCAAGGAAGAACGCCGCCTGTGGGAGGCAATCGAGCGAATCTACGTGCTGGAACCGAACCAGCGCACGATTTCGAACTTCGCCAACATCATCGGCGAGTTGAAGGAACGCCTGTACCGTTGGACGCGCGGTGGGCAGTACGGATTTCTCTTTGACAACGCCGATGACACGCTTTCGTTCTCCCGCTTTCAGACTTTCAACTTTCACGGCTGGAACGATGCGCCGGAGGTTCTTGAACCACTCCTGTTTTACGTTTTGCATCGCGCGTCAAATGAGATCGCTGACCCCAAGAGACTCGCCACGTTTAAGACCTTCCTGCTCGATGAGGCGTGGCTGTTCATCAAGAACGAGACGATCCGCAACTATGTAGTGCAGGCGCAAAAGACTTGGCGTAAACACAACGCCGCCATGATTCTTGCCACACAATCCATCAAAGAGTTGGAGGAATCGGGGATGCTGGCGATAGTGGCCGAAAGTTGCCCGACAAAAGTCTTCCTCGCCAACCCTGAGATGAACCGCGAAGTCTACCGGGAGGCATTTCATCTCAACGACACAGAGCTAGACATTATCGGAGGCCTTATTCCACCGGGCCAAATGCTGATTCGGAAAGCCCAGACCTCAAAGAAAGTGCAGTTGAACGTCGATTCGGTCTCGCACTGGATGGCAACCAACAATGCCCGCGACAACCTCAAGAAACGGGACTACTTCGACCGCTTCGGCTTTG
>WNGK01002181.1_pt1 | contig 50829 bp, 35 predicted proteins | sample 5400601 | NCBI WGS metagenome assembly WNGK01 (sample SAMN13153376, study PRJNA577476) | soil metagenome | isolation source: 60 cm soil or saprolite under Garry oak tree replicate 1 | place: USA:California | collected 2016-06-15 | reverse complement strand
CGAGGCCGCCGGGCTGAACGCGGTCGCCGAAGGCTTTCGGCATCTCGGCTTCAAGGATGACCACGAGATCAATGCCGCGGAGTGGATTGTCTACGATGCGCTGTATGCCTATTGCCAGGAAATGATCCGTCGGGGAAAAAAGGACGGCGCATTCATGTAGTCCCGCCTTGATCGAAGTCTGTTCGTCACGCACAATCGGATCCCCGCCATTGCTGGTAATTGGATTAGCGCAATGTCAGCTTCGAAAGCCAAATCCAAGGGAGCGGATTCCAAGACTAGGACCGTTGGAAAGACAACAGCGCTGCTTTTGACAGCGGCACTGATTGTCGGTACCGGCCTCTTCAATTCCCTGGGTGCGGCGACGGCCGAAGCGGGCAGCGGAATTCTTGCTGCGATGCTGATCGGGGGATTCATCGCACTGCTTACGGGTATCAGCGCGGCGCAAGTCGGCGTCAATTACCCGGACGAAGGCGGCGCGTTCATCTGGCTGCGCCGGTTCGGCTATCCCATTCTGAGCTTCATCGCCGGTTGCTCATATTTGTTCAAGGGCATCCTGGGAGCTGGCGTGCTGGCTCTCGGATTTGCCAACTATACGGCGCACATGTTTCCGGCCTTGCCTATTCCACTGACGGCAAGCGTCGCATTAGTAACCGTCGCAGGAGTAAATGTGCTGGGGATTTCACCGACCTCGAAGATCTTGATCGGTATCTTCTTCGTCAATCTCATCGCGCTGGGTCTTTACGTCGGCTTCGCCGTGCCCCACGTGCGAGCGGAGAACCTGAAATCCATCCTGGGCCAGGACATCCTCGGCGTGCTGAGCGGTGCGGCCGTGTTCTTCTGGACCTGGGACGGTTTTCAACGTACCGCTATCATGGCCAACGAAATCAAAGACCCTCGCAAGTCCATTCCGTTTGCGATCGTGGGCGGAATCGCGATCGCCGCTGCTATCTATCTGCTCGTCGCGGGCGCGACGCTCGGGGTTCTTGGTCCGGACGCGATGGGAAAAGGCGACACGCCGATCATCGCTGCTGCGGTAATCGTGATCGCGGGATGGGGGGGCTGGATGATCTTGGCATCGGCGTGGATGGCTGGATTCAGCGAAACGCTGGGTGATCTTCTGAGCACGTCACGGGTCGGCCATTCGATGGGCCAGGCGCGCGAGTTGCCGCATTGGCTCGCTGCTCTGCATAGGCGATTTCAAAGTCCGCACCGCGTGCTTGCGCTTCTCGCCGTGATCGGCATAGCACTCGTCAATTTCGTTCCGCTGCGGCAGCTGCTGCCGGTGGCGAGTGCCTGCACATTGGTCTGGTATGCCGCGACCAATTTCGCTGCGCTCAAGCTGGAAAAGAAACAGCGGTTCGCATGGCCGGTGGTGTCCTGGATTGGTATCGCCGCCTGCGTCGGCATCTTCTTCTCATTGCCGCTGTGGAGTATCGCGGCGAGCGCCGGAATGCTTGGTCTACTTGCCGGAGTTCGCTGGCTGCTGATGCGGACTCGTGTCAAACGCGCTTGACTCGGATGCCGATCACACGCCCTTTCTCAGCCGATTCATGCAAACAACCCTTGGAGGCACCGATGACTGAGCTTGCGTCGCCTGCATTTGCCGCTTCAGCAACCCTCAAGCCGCTCGGCTTCGACCCGGCGAGGCTCAACGGCCTTTCGGAAAAACTCATTCGCTCCCACTGGGAGAACAACTATGGGGGCTCGGTCAAAGCCCTCGCGGTCGTGAAGAAGCAGCTCGCCGAGGCTTTGGGGAACAAGGACACGCCGCCTTACATCTACAACGACTTGAAGCGCGAGCATCTGATGCGCACCGGGTCGGTCGTGCTGCATGAGCTGTACTTCGACAACCTCGGCGGGGACGGTAAACCGGATGCCGCGGCGCGAAGTGCGCTTTCCGACGCGTTCGGAGCTTACGACACCTGGGAAACCGAGTTCCGCCGGATCGGTCTGGGACTCGGCGGTGGATCCGGGTGGGTCGTGCTCGGATACAACGTTCATACCGGCCTTGTGGAGAACTATTGGCTATGGGATCACTTGCATGGACCGCCCGCGACCTTGCCTTTGCTCGTGATGGACATGTACGAGCACTCCTACCAGATGGACTTCGGCGCGTCGACGGCCAAGTACGTCGATGCGTTCTTCCAGAATATCCGCTGGGAAGCGGTGCTCGCTCGGTTGGAGCGAGCAAAGACACTCGGGAAGGGTTTGCAATCATGAAGAGACTCATGATTTCGCTGATCATCGGTTCGTGCGTGCTTGGCACCTCGGAGGGAACGGCAATGGCTGAGACAGTCAACTTCGATCAGGACAAGGCAGGTGCGCTGCCGGCCGGTTGGAAGTCGGGCGTCACCGGGCGCGGCTCACCCAAATGGATGGTCGAGAAGGACGACACGGCACCCAGTCCCCCGAACGTACTCAAGCAGTCGGGAAGCGGAACGTTCCCGTGGTGCGTCAAGAGCGACACGGCCATCGAGAACGGCTCCGTCGAAGTCAAGTTCAAGCCGATCTCGGGCAGCGAGGATGCCGCAGGCGGCGTGGTCTGGCGCTGGAAAGACGGCGAAAACTATTACGTCGCGCGAGCCAACGCGCTGGAAGACAATGTTTCGCTCTACTACACGCAGAACGGACGACGTAACACCATCAAGTATGTCAACGCGCCCGTGGCGAAGAACCAGTGGCATACGTTGAGAGTGGAATTTGCCGGGAAAAGCATTCGCGTCGCTCTGGACGGCAAGATCTATATCGAGCAGGAGGATGATCACATCAGCGGGTCGGGGGCAGTGGGCGTATGGACGAAGGCGGATAGCGTTACCGCGTTCGATGACTTCACCTACAGTTCCGCCGCGAGCCGCTGATTCACAGCCGGCGACGACATCATGAAACATCGAGGAGAAATCAATCATGCATGCTGTTCAAATGCTTACGATTTGCGGAGTGGCGCTAACGATTGCCACCTTCACCAACGCTCAAGAGATCGATTGGAAGAAGGTCGATGCTGCGCTGGGAAAAACGGCCGCCGTGTCCGGTGAGGTTCATCGTTACGGCCTTCCACGGTCCGATTTGCAGGTAACAGTCGACGGCGTCGCCATCAAGCCGGCGTTGGCGCTCGGCGGCTGGGCCGCATTCACACCGATGCGTGGCGGAGCGATAGTGATGGGCGACCTGGTGCTACTCGAAACCGAGATCAATCCGGTGATGGCTAAGCTGATCGAAGGCGGCATCGAGATCACGGCGGTTCACAATCACCTGCTGCGTGCCAATCCGGAAACCTTCTACATGCATATCGGCGGCCACGGCGATCCTGTCAAAATGGCGGAGGCTATTCGGTCAGCTCTAGCACTAAGTAAGACTCCTTTCGACCCGCCAGCTGCGCAAGCCCCAGCGGCGGCAATCGATCTCAACACCGCGCAACTCGACCAGATCATCGGCGCCAAAGGCACGGTCAATGGCGGCGTCTACCAGTTCAACGTGCCGCGGCGTGATCCGATCACGGACAACGGCATGACGGTTCCCACCCCGATGGGCTCGGCGAATGCGATCAACTTCCAGCCAACGGATGGAGGAAAGGCTGCGATTACCGGCGACTTCGTGATCACCGGCGATGAGGTGAACCCTCTGATCAAAGCGTTACGGGCGAACGGCATCGAGGTGACAGCGATCCACAGTCACATGCTGACGGAACAGCCTCGTGTCTTCTTCGTCCACTTCTGGGCGAACGACGACGCGCTGAAGCTTGCCAAGGGCCTGCGCGCGGCGCTCGACAAAACCGCTGCGGCAAAAAGTTGACATCGAGTACACATTGCAAGGCTGGGCGCGGTGGGGGTCTGCAGGAAGGCGGACAGCTTTACCGCAATTGACGACTTCAGCTACGGCGCCCCGATTTGTGATGCGACGGAAATCCTGCGCCACCGTTTACGATGAAGGGATGAATCATGCTTAGCCAGCTCTATTTCAAGTTCCGGATTCACCCGTTTGGCTCGGGATCACGATGGTCTGCCCTGCCAGCCGTACCCACCTGCCTGACAGCGCTCATGGTCTTGTTCGCTTCGGCTTACGCTTATGCTCTCGATGCCACACCGGCAAGCACCTCCGCAGCCGCCAAAATGGAATTTCCTGAAGGCACGGCCACCCCGTCTGAAGCATGTGGGGTTTGTCACAAGATGATGTTCAGCGAAATGTCCAACGGCACCGGATCCGATTTGAACTGGAAGAGCATGAAGGTCCAGTCAACGTCCAAGGCGCTACTCGACCTCCCACCAAACATTTCCCGATCCGCAACGGCGCATTTCGTCGCTGGCACCGATCCTTGGCCCATCGAGGCGGCGCGAGTAGAGGAGGACGGAAAGAAATGCAATGTGTGCCATTACCCCCAGCCGCTCGCGTATCCCGATATCCTTAGTGCCACGATCGATAAGCCCAAGCCCCGTGACCTCCATCAGGAAAGAGGCGTTACCTGCGCCTCGTGCCACCTTACTCCCGATGGGAAGATCAGGGGGCCGTACGGGTTTGACGCGCCACACGAAACGGTGGTTGACGAGCGCATCCGAACATCGGCTGCGTGCGCATATTGCCATTCGGCGGGTGCGCGCGTCATCGGCAAGCAAACTCAAACCTTCCTCGAATGGCGAGAGGATTTCAGCAAGCCGGGCCTCGGCCGGCAACATTGCCAGGATTGCCATATGCCCAAGACGGTTCGAAAGTTGGCGGAGGATTTCGACGTGCCTGAACGGGCTGCGGCTAGGCATTTGTTGACCGGGTCGCATTCATTCCAGTTAATCGCGAGTGCGCTCAATTTGACCATCGCGCAAACTAAGGAAGGCCAGTCTGAGCTTGCTCTGCACGTGACTAATACCGGCGCCGGCCACTCGGTGCCGACCGGTTCCAATCGTCGAGCGATTTACCTTACAGCGGAATTAGTGAACGCCAAGGGAAAGGTGGTCGCGAGCAAGGACTGGATGTTCGCGCCTTGGATGCTCGGACGGCCCGACGATAAGAAATATGTGGAAGAAGACCTCAAAGGTGACGACCCGATCGCGACCTCCCAAGCCGATGCGCAAGGGCCGCACGAAACGATCATCCGCGCCGGAGAAGATCGCGTGCTCGACTGGAGTCCGCCGGTTCCCGCTGGCCAATATACTGTACGCGCGACGCTCACCTACGATTTGAACCGGTACAACGATCGCGCGTTCAAGGCTGACCAGTACGAAATCGGCAAAGCGAGCCTGCCGATCAAAGTGGCGAGTCCCGCGAAGCTCTCCCAGGCGGGGGGCAACTCGGCGGGGCGCTGAGGTCCGACGATAAGTTCATCCGGGTGGACTGACTGTAAATGACGATACCGGTCTCGAACGCCGCCCAGCCACGGCGCGCGCGCCTTGTGGCATGGGCAGTGTGCGCTTTCTGCGCCGCCGCGCAGGCCCTTCCGGCATTAGCATATAGGCCTTTCGACTCGACAGACGCGAGCGTCGCCGATGAGCGGGAATTTGAGCTCGAGCTGGGGCCGCTTGGCTATTTGCGCGAGGGTCCCGCGAAGTCGCTAATCGTACCCGCCTTCGTCGCCAATTACGGTTTGCCCGGCGATCGTGAAATCGTGTTGGAAGGCAAAGTCCTAAAGACTTTGCACGATGCAGACGGTACCGACTCGCGGGCGAGCCTGACCGATACTGCTCTCTCGCTCAAACAAGTGCATCGCCGCGGTAGTCTGCAAGACGCAACCGGGGTGAGCATTGCAAGCGAATGCGGAGTGCTATTGCCAGAGTTACACGGACAATCCGGCACGGGCGTGAGTTGCGCATTGATCGGCTCCCAGCGCTGGACTGCCGCCACCATCCATTTGAACGGCTCACTCACGTTAAATCGCGAGCACCATTGGAATCGATTTTTGGGGACCATTATCGAGGGCCCGGACGGATGGACCGTGCGGCCCGTCGCGGAAGTCTTCACCGAGCGGGAAGCGGGCGCTGCCCAAACCCGTTCGGCATTGCTCGGGTCGATTTGGCGGGCGAACGAAACCCTTTCTTTCGATTTCGGTGTGCGATTCGCGCGGGCTGAGGATGCGCGTGTTCGCGAAGTCAGGGCCGGACTGACTTGGACGCTTGCGTTCGGGAAATAGCAGGTTGTGGGTTTTTCGATGACGGGCGCTCTTCTCGGCCCGAGGCAGACAAGAATTAGGCCGTGGTTATTTACTCCCAATCAATTCGAGGTGTGGCTAAGACCATTATTTCATCGTTGCTGTTGATGGGATCGCTGCCGGTGGTCGCACCTGAAACGATCACCTTCGATCAAGATCCGGTGGCTCGTTGCCCAAACAGGTGGTTTGCCGGCGTGACCGGCCGTGGCGCGCCTAAATGGGCCATCGAAGCGGACCGCACGGCGCCGAGCCCGCCGAATGTGTTGAAACAATCCGGCGCGGGGACCTTCCCTTGGTGCGTCAAGAAGGAAATCGCCCTGGCCGATGGCATGGTCGAGGTCAAGTTCAAGCCGATCTCCGGACGCGAAGATGCTGCGGGTGGTGTAGTCTGGCGTTGGAAGGATGGGGACAATTATTATGTTGCGCGCGCAAACGCCCTTGAGGACAATGTGTCGCTGTATTACACGCAAAACGGACGCAGGAATACCATCAAGTATGTCAACGCCGCTGTCGCGAAGAATCAGTGGCACATCTTGCGCGTCGAATACAGCGGGAAGCGGATCAAGGTCGCGCTCGATGGCAAGGTCTACATCGAGGTAGACGACGACCACATTGCCGGGCCAGGCGCAGTTGGGGTCTGGACGAAGGCCGACAGCGTCACTGCATTTGATGACTTCACCTATAGTCCAGCAGCCAAGCCATGAGAAGGCTCATCGAGGCTTTTGTTAACGGAGGAACCATGTCGAGGAATTCACTTCTGTGCGTGTTGCCGGCCGCCTTGCTGTGCTCGGCGCTTTCTGCCTGGGGCCAGGAATTGCCCGATGGCAAGGGCAAGGAAATCGTCTTGGCCCATTGCAATAGCTGCCACACGTTCTACAGCCGCGTCGGCGCAGGATATACGGCCGACGGCTGGACCACCGTTATGCGAATGATGGCCAATCATGGAATTACCGTGCCGGCGGATCAGGTTGCTACCCTGACGGAATATTTGGTGAAGAACTTCCCGGAAAAGGGGAAGCCCGCTGGCGTGGTGATGCCGGGGCCCGCCAATGTCTCAATTAAGGCGTGGCAGGTAGCCACCCCCGGGTCCCGACCGCACGATCCGCTTGCGGCAAGGGATGGATCGCTCTGGTACACGGGCCAGATGGCCAATGTGCTCGGCCGAATCGATCCGAAGACCGGCGCAATCAAGGAGTATCCCCTCAAGACGCCTCACTCCGGGCCGCACGGTCTGGTGGAGGATAAGGACGGCAACATCTGGTACACCGGAAATACCGGAGCGCTGATCGGCAAGCTCGATCCGAAGACCGGTGCGGTCACCGAATATAAGATGCCGGACCCGGAGACGAAGGATCCGCATACGCTGATCTTCGACCAGAGCGGAATCTTGTGGTTTACGGCACAGAATGCCAACCGAGTGGGGCGGCTCGACCCGCGGACCGGCGAGATCAAGCTGCTCACGGCGCCTACGCCGAAGGCGCGCCCCTATGGCATGGCGGTGAGTTCGAAGGGCACGGTGTACTTCGTCGAGTTCGGGACCAACAAGGTGGGAAGCGTCGACCCGAAGACGCTGGAAATTCGCGAGTATCCGTTGCCGGATCCGGCATCCCGCCCGCGGCGCATCGCGATCACCAGCGACGACATCGTCTGGTACTCCGACTATTCGCGCGGATACCTGGGCCGTCTCGACCCCGCGACCGGCAAAGTGACCGAATGGCAATCTCCAAGCGGGCCGAAGTCCGCGCCCTACGGCATCTCGGCGATCAACGACATCATCTGGTACAGCGAGTCCGAATCGACCCCGAATACGATCGTGCGCTTCGATCCCAAGACCGAGAAGTTCCAGAGTTGGGCCATTCCCGGCGGTGGCAACATCGTGCGTAACACCTCGGTCACGCGCGACGGCGATTTTGTGCTGGCGAACAGCCTGGTCAATGAAGTGACGTTGGTCAAAATCCCGAAATGAGGTGTAGGTCAACGAAAAATTGCTACACGAATTCGGTCGGACCGAACAACTCAGCGTTCGAGCAAGGACTGACAATCGAATAGGCGGCGGCCTCCTCGGAATTGCGCGGCAGGAGTTGTGTATGGACTTGTGTGCAGGGTCGCTTTTGTGAAAGCGAGGACATGCACCGGGGAGTGATCTACGCGCTCCTGGCTGCCGCGTTCTTCGGCGCCAGCACGCCCTTTGCCAAGGCACTGCTGGGGGAAGTCCATCCGATCGTCCTGGCCGGATTGCTTTACGCGGGATCGGGCATCGGCCTGGCGATCGTCCAGATATTCCGCGTGTCGTTCGTCCGCAAAGCGGAGCCCGTTGCCTGGCCATCGCGCCGAGACTGGGCTTGGCTCGCGGCTGCAATCTTCTTTGGAGGGATTCTCGGTCCCGTCCTGCTGATGTACGGTTTGGCAACGACGGCCGCCTCCTCCACCTCACTGTTGCTCAACCTGGAATCGGCCTTCACGGCGCTGCTGGCGTGGTTTCTCTTTCGGGAGAACTTCGACCGTCGCATCGCTTGGGGCATGGCAGCGCTATTCGCCGGTGGCGTCGTGCTCTCCGTGGGGCCAGGGAACATCGGCGGAGTATCGCGCGGCGCGCTGCTCGTTGCAGGGGCTTGCCTCTGCTGGGCGATCGATAACAATCTGACGCGCAAAGTGTCAGCCAGCGATGCGATTCTGATCGCGGGCCTGAAGGGACTCGTCTCGGGTGGAGTCAACCTCTCCCTCGCGCTCAGCCTGGGCTATGCAATGCCCGGCCTCGGCCGGATCGGGGAAGCCGCAGCGGTCGGATTCTTCGGGTACGGAGTGAGTCTTGCGCTGTTTGTTCTCGCGTTGAGGCACCTGGGAACGGCGAGGACCGGGGCCTATTTTGCGATCGCTCCGTTCTACGGCGGAATCCTGGCGGTGCTGTTCTTTGGCGACGCGGTCACGGTGCAACTCTGTATTGCCGCGGCACTCATGGCGGTCGGTCTCTGGTTGCATCTGAGCGAACATCACGAACACCAGCATACCCACGAAGAAGTCAAGCACACCCATTCTCATCGGCACGACGCACACCACCAGCACGCGCACGATTTCGAGTGGAATGGCATGGAGCCGCACAATCATCCACATCGTCATGCGGCCACGATTCACCGGCATGCTCATTTCCCGGACATCCATCATCGGCATCGGCACGGATGATCGTAGAATAGTGCACGTGACGATCTTCGTCTCGCTGGAATTCTGACGGCTGCACAGCCAACGAGAGACGATGTCCCTACGTCATCCCATCGGTCTCGCCGCGCTGACGGTGCTCGAGCTCTCGCCGCCTGACATGGTGTCTTGCGCGGCGGACGCAGGCTTCGATTGCGTCGGCCTGCGGCTGCTCCCAGCGACAGCCGAGGAAGTGCAACATGCAATGGTCGGCGACTCGCCGCTCGTGCGCGAGACCGCGCGACGGATTGCGGATACCGGCATGCGTGTGCTCGACATCGAGATCTTTCGCCTGAAGCCGGATACCGTGGTCGAAAATTATCGCGCCGTCCTCGAGACCGGTGCGCGACTCGGCGCACACGAGGCGCTCGTGGCAGGCAACGATCCGGACGAAGCGCGGCTGGTGGAGCGCTTTGCGGCTTTTTGCGACATAGCCCGCGAGTACGGCATCGCCGCCAATCTCGAGCCCATGCCATGGACCGACGTCAAGACCTTCCTTGACGGCGCGCGGGTCATCGAGGCAGCCGCGCGCGACAACGCGGGCGTCCTCATCGACCCGATTCACTTCGATAGAGCAGGGAGCGTCCCGCGCGATATCGCTACGGTCCCGCGCGCGCACCTGCGTTACGCGCAGCTTTGCGACGCCCCTGCCGAACGGCCGCGCGACACCGAAACGCTTCTCTACCAGGCTCGCGCGGAACGGCTCATGCCGGGCGACGGCGGCCTGGATTTGCGCGGCATTCTGCGCGCCGTGCCTCGAGATATCCCGCTGAGCGTCGAAATTCCGATGCAAACACTGAGCCGCACGGTTCCTGCGCTCGAGCGCACACGGCAAATGCTCGCCAAAACGCGCCGGTTGCTCGAGACCTTATGAATGGCCAAGGCAGACCCAATCGACTTGAAGGTCCTCTGCCATAGACAATAGTCAACTTCTGCCGTTGGACGCCGCAGTGGCGCGGGCATAGGCGGAGATGTTCATTGTTCAACCATTCAGCTGTAATCTGCAAGAACGATCCCGGCTCACTGGACCGCGTACTTCACCAGCTCGTAGGTGTCTTCGGCGACCTTCGTGCCGTCCATCGTGAGCACTGTGCGCACGTGCTTGACGGTGCGCTTGGCATCGGGGGAATACCATACGACGTAACGGATGCGCGCGGGTGCTGTCTGCGCCGCCGAGCTGGCGCTGGCAGTGCGGTTGCTATTCAGTTCGACGCGCAGCGCCTTGAAACTGCCCGCGGGCACGGACACCGAGTCCCATCCGATGACGCGGCCTTCGCTGTACCAGTTGGAAAAGAACGGGTCTTCAATCGGCGTCGCGAGCGACTTCCACGTCGTGCCGGGCTGCAATGCGCCGAAAGCCTGAAGGAAGGGGTTGAACTCGACGAAGTAGTAACCCTGGCCGCGCCATTCGACAAAACGGCTTTCGGCGCCGAAGGACTTGCTGTCGGACGTTTTGCCGCTGTTGGCGACAAAGCTCATCGTTTCCCGCACTTCGCGATCCGAGACCGCAGTCACCTGATGGACAAAGGTGCGCGGCTCGACATTCTTCCACATGCTCTTGAAGTTGTACTGCCAGCTGTCGCCCACGTGCGGGAAGCCGGCTGGGACGGCGGCGACCGCCGCTGGCGCGGGGATGATCTCCAGGGTGACCCGGTCGCCGGCCTTTAGTTGCTCGCCGGCTTTGGGCGACTGCGCCGCCACCGAGTCCACCGTTCCCTTCGAGTCCGATTTGCTTTCGACTACTCGCACCTCGAAGCCGGCTCTTTCGAGTTCGGCGGTTGCATCGCGCCGCGATTTCCCGATTTCGTTCGGGACGGCGATGAGCGGCGCTGGCTGCGCTTTCACCGGACCCGGTTTCACCGGAGCCTCGACGGCAATCGCGCGGGTAGCAATATCGCCAGTGGCGCTGCGGGCGGTCAGGGTGTAAGTCTTCCGAGCACCGCCGGCAACAAACACGCATTCCCTCTCCAGCGGCTTCACCGCACCGGGCTCGGGGGTGATCGTCGCGCTCGCTGCATTCTCCACGCCGTAACAAAGCTGCACCTTGTCGTCGACCAGCCGCGAATCAAAGCGAAGGATCTTTGGCGGTGCGGCCGCGACAGCGCTCTTGCGCTCCTCCGGAGGCCGTGCAGGAGGCGGGGGGCCGGGCTTTTCGATCCCCGGGGTGACCTGGGCCACCATGGACTCGATGCCGCGCCCTTGCATGCTGATCGTTGCCGCCGCGTTCGCGGCATCAATAATAAGCGTGGCGGCACGCGAGCCGGCGGCCTGCGGTGTGAAGACGATTTTTATTGCGCACGAGGCACCAGGCGTAAGCTCGGCACGACTGCATTGGTTCTCGCTCAGTGTGAAGTCTGCAGCGGCCGGCCCCTCGAGCTTCACGCTGCCGACGTGAAGCGTTGCCACGCCACGGTTAGTGAGAGTGACCACAGAAGCCGGCCCGGCAAGCTGCAGCTTTTGCTCGGCAAACTCCACCTTGTCCGGCGTGACGGAGAAAAGGGCCGGAGGCGGAGCAGGCTTGATGTCTCGGCGCCAGGGATGCGTCAGATAGAGTGCGCCCGCGGCGATCAGCAGGAGTAGCGCGCCCAATCCCCAGTAGAGTGCGGCCGGGCGACGCTGCACGACCTCCGCCCGTGGCTGCGGCTGCGGCGTCGATTCGGCGGGTTGGGCCTCGGCGAGTGCGCGCTCGACCGGCTGAGCACCGGCGGCTCGCGGCTTGTCGCGATCAAGGATTTTCTCTAGGGTGCGGATCAACTCGGCGCTGGTCGCGTCCCATTGTTTGTGGCTCAACTCGACAGCCTGCCTCCGCACGAGCGGGAGTAGATCCGCAGGTAACTGGTCGGAGCGTGGCATTACGGCGCCTTCGACTAGCACGGGCACAACACGGATGCCGCGAGCGAGGGCCGTGGCGGTTTCGAGGCGCACGAAATCGGTGGGATCGTCGAGACGGCGCCGACCTGCGCTGTCGGCAGCGAGCCAGTCCTTGCCGATGAGAACGATCAGGATTTCGCACGAGGCTAGCGCGCCTTCGATGGCCTCGACGAAATCGACACCCGGCTCGATTCCCTGCACGTCCATGAACACGCGATCGGCGCCAAAGTGGGCGGCGAGCCGATCGTAGAGCCGGCCGGCATAGCCGGGAGCGTCGTCGCGCCGGTAGCTGATGAATATGCCGTTCATAGGTTTAGAGCAGGGTCCTGCCTTTGCCCGGTCGGCGCCTGGCGCCTAGGATCCATCCGCGGCGTCACAAATCCTCGCTCAAGCCAATGGCCACGGAGGACGGAATGGCACGAGAGCCCCGACTCGGCTGAAGTCGCTAACGCCCCTCGAGATTCCATGGAGCAGCGAGCCTGCGCGTTGAGGCGTTTCGCCCCGCCGAAACGCGGTCCCCGTTGCGGTAGCACCACGTCGGACCCGGACTTGTCGGCTAGGGAAGCTCTGAACAAGTTGCCCGTTCGCCCCGAGCTTGTCGAAGCTTGCCCTGAGCAACGTCGAAGGGGGCGGCGGATAACTGACTGACTAACATGGATGAGGGCCCGTTCATGGTTCGACAGGCTCACCACGAACGGGCTAAAGCAGAGGTTCCCTAGCGCACTCGCCATCACGCCGGTAAAGTAAGCATTCTGTGCTAAACAATTCACGCTGCCGGGACGCTAGCATGCGACCAAACAGGAGGCAAGTAACAACCCAATGACCCGCGCATTCATCATCCGGCCTTTCGGCGCCAAGGGAGGAGTCAACTTCGACGCGGTTGACGAAAGCCTCATCCAGCCGGCGCTCGCTCAGATCGGTGTCACGGGCAACACCACCACGGAAATCGTGGAGCAGGGCAACATCCGGGAGGACATGTTCCGGCTTCTGGTGTGCGCCGATCTCGTCATCGCCGACATCTCGATTCATAACGCCAACGTTTTCTACGAACTTGGCATCCGGCATGGCATGCGGCCGAATGCAACTTTCCTGCTGCGCGCGAACATCGACGAATACCCGTTCGATCTGCGCACTGATCGCTATCTTTCGTACGATCAGAACGATCCCGCTTCGAGCGTCACCGCATTGGCGCGCGCGCTCAAGGCTACACTCGATTCTTCGCGCATCGACAGTCCGGTCTATCAAGTCCTGCCTAACCTGAAGGCACCGGACGCGACGGCGTTGCATGCCGTCCCGAAAGATTTTCGGGAAGAAGTCCAACGTGCGTGGGAGGCCGGCGAGCGCGGCGATCTGCGGATGCTCGCGCACGAGGCGCGCAGCTTCGACTGGGCGACCGAGGGCCTGCGCACCGTGGGACGCGGGCAGTTCAGGCTCAAATCCAATGCCGGTGCCCGTGAAACGTTCGAATGGCTGAGGGAGCTGCGGCCGGACGACATCGAGGCCGATGACCGCCTGGCGAGCATCTATCAGCGGTTGGGCGATGTCACCCGCTCGAGCCAGGCTATCCAGCGCGTGATTGCGTCATCGCAAACTGACCGGCGCGAGCGTGCGCAGGCGTTCGCGCTGCAGGGCCACAACGTCAAGACGCGATGGCGCGAAAGCCTTGAACCATGTCTACCCGGGACTGAGCGCCTTGTCGCTGCTGTGCATCAGGAACGAGCTGGCGCAGGCGATGCCCGACGTATGGAAGGATCAGTTCGACAGCGACGATGAGGCCGCGCGGGAGCTCAACGCGAACCTGGCGCAATTCGAGCAACTCGCGAGCGCCATACAGCTCTCGCTCAAGTCGAGCCGCCAATCGCTGCAACCGGAATCGGCGTCCGAGGGCGAAGACGCGGTTTGGATGGAAGTATTCGAAGCCGACTTTGCCCTCCTGACCGGCACGCGTCCCAAGGCCGTTGCCCAGCGCTACCGAGATGCGCTGACCGATCGGCCGGCAGCGGTGTTGAGCTCGGTTTACGATCGTCTCGATATTTTCCGGCAGCTCGAGGTGCGCAAGGACTTCGCGGCTGCGGCCCTCGCGACGCTCGCCGAGTTGAGCGCGGCGCAGCCCGCCCTTGCAAAGCCGGAGGAGCCGCCTGTGCGCGTCCTGCTTTTCACAGGGCACATGGTCGACGAGCCTGGACGGGCCGAGCCGCGCTTTCCTCCGACCAAGGCTGCGGAGGAAAAGGCTCGGGACATGCTGCGCCAAGCGATTGCCGCAGAGCAAGCCCTGAGCGAGGGAAAAATCATCGGCGTCTGCGGTGGCGCATGCGGAGGAGACATCCTCTTCCACGAGGTCTGCGCCGAGCTGGGCATCCCCACGCGGCTCTACCTGGCGTTGCCGCGCGAACATTTTTGCGTCACATCCGTCCAGCATGCGGGACCGGACTGGGTCGAGCGCTATTACAGGCTTTGCACGCGGCTGATGCCGCGCGTCCTGGCGGAAAGCGAGGAACTGCCGAAATGGCTGCGCGGCAAACAAGGCTACGGAATATGGCAGCGTACAAATCTATGGATGCTCTACAACGCGCTGGCGCTTCACGGTAAGGATTTGACGCTTATCGCGCTATGGAACACCGCAGAGGGCGACGGACCCGGCGGTACCGATGATCTCGTGTTCCAAGTGCGATCGCGCGGCTACAAGCTGCTGCGGCTGCCGGCCGAAGAGCTCAAATCCCTGGTTTAGCGCGGAAGCGGAGACGCAGTATCGTACACATTTGAAAAGGTAGTTCGGACGTCACCCCAGGGGATCGCGCTTCATGACAAACATAATTATCAGCGGCCGTCTCGACTTCACTCCGAGCATCAGTGATCTCGCGAAGTCGTTTCCGGGGCAGGTCACACCGAAGTACAGCGCACAGATTCAAGCTCCGAGGGCAGCAACGGTCACCCATCGACTCGATGTTGCCGACGACGACATCGTCGAGCTCGAACTCGAAGGAGGTGTCCGGCTCTGGCAGCGTGCCGACACGCTGCAAACCGATTTTCCCGGCATCGCAAGTCGCGGCGCTGCGGCCGACGGTTATGAGTTGCCCTCCGTGCTGCCATTAGGCAGGGCGAGCCGCGGAGTCGGACCCTGGGTGATCAAAGGGCTCAAGATCTTCGGCGTCGACCTCGCAGGCGACATCACCGACATCGTCAGCAGCAAGGTGGAAGGAGCGCTCAAGCCCGGCCCAGGGCTCTATCGCTGCGGACAGTCGAGTGCAACGGAGTTGAAGCCAGTCGGCAAGCTCGACGCCACAAAGCCTATTCTGGTTTTGATACACGGCACGGCGTCGACAACCGACGGCAGTTTCGGGGGCCTCTGGGAAGGCGGCTCCGGCTCCCGCTACGCGGAGCTCGACAAAGCCTACGATGGGCAGGTCCTTGCCTTCCAGCATCGCACACTGACCCAAAGTCCCATCGAGAACGCGCTTGAATTGGCAGACGAGCTCCCGGATTCGGCACGTCTGCATCTGGTGTCGCACTCGCGCGGGGGCCTGGTCGGCGAGCTTCTGTGCCGGGCGATGCTCCAAAGCCGCTCGCCATTCGATGAAAGCGATCTCCAACTATTCAGCGAGCCTGATCGAAAACGCGATCTCGATGCGCTTGTAGCGCTGCGCAAAATGCTTGCCGATAAAAAGTTCTTGATCGAGCGCTTCGTGCGCGTTGCGTGTCCGGCGCGTGGCACGACGCTTGCCGATGGGCGCCTCGATCGCTACCTATCGATCACCGTCAACGTGCTTGAGCAGATTCCCGGCTTCAAGTTAAATCCTGTTTACGATGCGACGTCCGCGTTGCTGCTCACGGTCGTCAAGAAGCGCACGGTTCCGGAAGAGCTACCCGGTCTCGAAGCGCAGATGCCGACATCGCCGCTCGTTCGCATGCTCAATCGCCCTGGGCAGGCGACCGACGCCGACCTGCATGTCGTCGGTGGCGACCTTGCGGGAGACACCGTGTGGAGCAGCCTCAAAGCGCTGGTCACCGATCTTTACTACCAGGAAGACAACGATCTGGTCGTCAATACCCCGTCGATGTTCGGTGGCGCCGAAAGGAGGGGCGTCATTCGCTATTGGATCGACACGGGAGGTAGCGTCGACCACTTTCATTACTTTCGAAATTCCGATACGGCGAGCCGAGTCGTCGCCGCGCTGGTGCATCCGGATGCGGATGTCTTCCATCCGCTCGAAAAGAAGCCGTCAGAGATCACGCCGGACGACTACCAGAAGCGAACCGCCGCACCGCAGCCGGTCGTCATCGTGCTGCCGGGCATCATGGGCAGCACTCTCAAAGCGGGCGATAACGCGGTATGGATGAACTATCTTGCGCTCGCCGCAGGCGGCTTGGCCGACCTCGATATGTCGGCCGCGAACATCGAGCCGTACGGCTTGGTCGCCGATTCGTATCAACGCTTGCTGCTGTATCTGAGCCAGACTCACGAAGTGATTCCGTTTCCATACGACTGGCGAAAGACAATCACCGACTCCGCAGAGCATTTGCGTGCCGTGCTCGAGCAGGCAGTCACGAAGGCGGAAGCTCAGGATCAGCCGGTACGAATCATTGCGCACTCGATGGGCGGGCTGGTGGTCCGGGCGATGCTGGCCGATCGGGACGGTCAGAAGCTGTGGAAGCGAATGTGCGCGAACCCCGGAGCGCGATTCATCATGCTGGGCACGCCGAATGGCGGATCGCACGCTATCGCCAGCACGCTCATTGGGCGAGATGCGCTGGTCAAGAAATTGGCGTTGCTCGACTTCAAGCACTCCTATGGCGATCTGCTGCATTACATCACTCGCTTCTTCGGCGTGCTGGAGCTGCTTCCCTACAACGGCACGCTCGACGCCTATGAGCCGGGCAGCTGGCAAGCGCTCCAGACACAGGATCTTGCCGGACAGCGCGGAATCGGCAAAAGCCAAGTCGCAACGTCCCAGTCGGCCGGTTTTGCGTGGCTTCTGCCCGACGCCGATCAGCTGGCCGAAGCGCGACGGATTCGCGATCTCATCCGTTCGAGTCCGATCGACCCGGATCGGATGATCTACGTCGCGGGCTGCGCGGACGCAACCGCAGTCGACATCACGGTCGATCCCAACGCACCTGCCGGGCAACGCGTCGTCGTGCTCGCGAGCGCCGATGGCGACGGACGCGTACCGTGGGCGACGGGCATCCCGCGCGAGCTCTCCGCCGGTACGTACTATGTCGATGCGGTGCATGGAGACCTTGCAAACGTTCCCGAAACTTTCCCCGCGCTGCTCGATTTGCTCATGCTGGGCGCGACGACCAAGTTGTCCAAGGCACCACCTGCTCGCCGCAGCGCGGCGGGCGGGACCTTCGTTCTGCGCGCCGAGCTGCCGACGATGTTTCCTGACGAGCAAGACATCCTGAGCTCGGCATGGGGCTCCAGCCGTCGCGATGTTGGCGCCAAGGAGGCCGAGCGCAAGGTGAAGGTCCGCGTGGTCCACGGCAATCTGTCCGGCGCGACGACGCCGGTGGTGATGGGTCATTACCAGGGGGACACCATCGTAAGCGCCGAGGCTTACATGGATCGCCAGCTCAATGGGAGGCTGCGCGAGGCGCAGCGCCTGCGCCTGTATCCGGGCGAGCTCAACACCGTCAAGCTCTTTCTGAATGATTGGGATCTTTGTGAGCAGGGAGCCCACCCCGGCGCAATCGTCATCGGCCTGGGCACGGTCGGCGATCTCTCATCGGGGACATTGGCGAGCACGTTTGCCAACGCTGCTACAACCTATGCGCTTGCACGCGTCGAGGAAGAGCGCGCACGCCACAAGATTGCGGCCGTGATCGTCCACGAGGATCGGTGTCTGGACATTTCGCTAACGAGCCTGGTCATCGGTTCCGGTGAGGCCGGCCTCAGCATCGCGGACTCGCTGCAGGCGATGCTGCGCGGTGTACGCCAGGCGAACCTCCGCCTGAAGGAATTGAATCCGCCACAGCAAGCCGCCGCAGGTTCCGCAACAGTCCCGAAAAACCGCCCGCTCACCGCGTTCATCGACAGGATCGAGTTCATCGAGCTCTGGGAAGATCAGGCGATCCGAGCCGCGAAATCGTTGTTGCGGCTGGCCATGTCCGCGGAAATACGCTCGAGCTTCGATGTTGAAGAGCTGCTCGTCGAAGGGCGCGATGGACAGCGCAGGGCAGATTTCGCAGAAGAACCCAATTGGTGGCAGAGGGTGCGCATTTCGACGCAGACAGATGGCGCGCTCAAATTCGAGACCTTTGGCGATCGCGCCCGGTCAGAGTCATGGTTACAGCCGACGCAACGAAAATTGGTCGAAAGCTTCCTCGATCGCGCGACGAAATCGACCGTGACCGATCCGGATGTGCCTTTCACGATGTTCGAGCTTCTCGTTCCCAACACGCTGAAGCAGGCGGCTCCGGATCGCCGCAACCTCGCGCTCGTGCTCGATGAAAAGTCGGCTGCTTTTCCCTGGGAGCTCTTGCAGGACCGGTACGAGGACGCATCGGCACCATTGTCGGTGCAGGCGGGGATGCTCCGGCAGTTGGTCCTCAAAGAATTCCGGGAAAAGGTCACGCACGCGACGGATTTTTCCGCCTTGGTGGTCGGTGATCCGACAAGCACCGACGCGTCGCCGGACTTTCCTCCGTTACCCGGCGCTGCCGAGGAGGCGCGCGCCGTTGCGCAACACCTTCGCGACGGTGGTTATCGACAGGTCGTTGAGCTTGTCGAGGCTGACGCGACGCCGGAGGCAACGCTGGACGCTCTTTATGCGCGTCCCTACCGCATCCTTCATCTGGCGGGGCATGGCGCTTTCGAATACCCCGTGTATGAGGATGAGGATCCAGCGCAGAAGAACGACGATGGGGATGGGCCTTCCAAGACCATCACCGGAATGGTGCTCGGAAAAGGCATTTTCCTCACGCCGGCCGAAATCGAGCAGATGCGCATTGTTCCCGAGCTCGTGTTCATCAACTGCTGCCACCTCGGGGAGATGACAGGGGAGTCGAAGCGGACGCCGCCGCCGTACCACAAGTTGGCGGCAAACGTCGCGTCCCAGTTCATTCGCATGGGTGTGCGCGCGGTGGTGGCGGCCGGGTGGGCAGTCGACGACAACGCGGCCTCGACCTTCGCCACCAAGTTCTATGATTGCATGCTCAGTGGTGCAGCTTTTGGTGACGCCGTGCGCACGGCGCGCAGCGAAGTGTACCGGTCCGGCGGCGGCTCCAACACCTGGGGCGCCTACCAATGCTACGGCGATCCGGACTTCTCGCTGGGCATGCCCCAGCACTCGACCGGACGAGCCGACGCCCGAATCGTTTCCGGCGCGGAACTGCAGGGACTGGTCGATGTGATCGCGCTTCGCGCGAAAACTGCGGACAGCGCGACGACCAAGCGACTGATCGACCAGCTCCAAGCGCTGGTTTCCATCAGCGCTCAGGGCTGGATGGAGTCTTCGTCGACTTGCGCGGCACTGGGAAGTGCGTACAGAGAGGTCGGAATGTTCGAGGAGGCTCTTTCCTATTACGAGAAGAGCCGAGGCATCCATCCGTCCGACGCCAAGGTCGAATCGCTCGAGCGCCTCGTCAATCTCAACGGACGCTGGGCCGTCGAGCTCTTCTCGGACATGCTGGGGACGCGTGCAGCCGACGCACCGCGCGAGGTGCGTGCCAAGGCGAAGAAGCTTTTTGCCGATGCCGAGCGGATTCTGAACGCGCTGCTGGTGATCGGCGAGACGTCCGAGCGCCTATCGCTCAAAGGCAGCCTCTACAAACGTAAAGTGATGGTGGCAGTGGATGCCGAAGAGCGCCGCGAGCTTCTGCAACAGATGGCCGCCTATTACGATGCGGCGTATCAGTTGGATGTTGCCGCCAAGCGTGATGATGCGTACTACTCGCTCGCCAATCGCGTGTCCGCCGAGATCGTTCTTTCGTGGGCTTCCAGTGGGCGCCGTCCTCCTTCGAAGGCCGCGCAGGAGCGGCTGGACGCGATCGAGAGCGGACTGGAAAAAATAAGAACGATCACCGAGCAGACCAAACCTGGAACGGATTTCTGGTCGGATGCCCTGACTGGGAATGTATTGCTCGGAAGATGTATGGCGCGGCAGGAGATCAGCGAAACGGACCTCGAGAACATGCGGATCGTCTATTCGAATGCTGTGCTCCGCGGCGGGTCCGTACGTTCGCTTCGCTCGGTCACCGATCACATCCGGTTTTTTCAGGCGATGGCCGACGCCGGGGCGAACACGAGCCGGAAAGACGCACTCATCGAGTCGCTCGAGTCCTTGCGCGAAAGCGTCACCGCTGCCACGGCGACGAGGCTGTGAGCGTCAACATGAGGCGCGCCTTTGTCCGACCATTTTGCAAGCGCGCGCACCGCCCGCAAAGCGGCTGCTAATGCACACTTTTTGGATAAATGGATTTTGCAAACGCGTAGTCTCGACTGTCGATGTCGACACCACCGATGATGGGTTTGTGGTCCTTGGTGATGCTGCCGGGGATCTGATAACACATGATGGAATGGGCATCGGCGTGCGTTGTACCGAGCAGGGATGACTCTTCCAGCGGCGTGAGAACCTGCTGTCGCACCTCCTCGGGAGTCCATCCCTGAGTCGTGCCGAAGAGGGCGATCGCCTTGGCCGGGTCGATTTTCTCGACCAATTCGCGCCGCATGTGTTCATGCGGGAAGCCAAGCGTGTGGCCGGTCTCGTGTCGGACCACACGGTGGAACTCGGATTCGGGCGTACTCATCGTGAACGCTTCGAGGTTCATCGTCGGCTCATGGGCCGGAATGCTCAGTATGTCCGTTCCAAGATAGGACCAGTAGCCCGCGACCTCTGGCGGCGACGACGCGCGAGCAATGCGCACCTGAGGATCGGTCTTGGTCTCCGTGAACTCGACGTTGGCGGTCTTGGCCCAGGCATTCATGTGAGCGATGATGCGGGCGCGAAGATCGGCGGGTGGATTGTCGAGAAAGCCGACGGTCAAGCGCACGCCGGCGGTATGCCAGCGCTTGGCGATCATGACGGCGATGCGTTCGAGCTGTGAACCCGGGCCACCCAATCCTCGGGCAACAAAGCCTGTGGGCGGTTGATTCGCCGGATTGATCTCCACCGCCTTGCGGGCGGCGTCCACCCATTTGTCACGGGGCAATGATTTCGGCGTACATACAATGGGATCGCTCATTTGATGGTTTCCTTGTCGACCTTTACCGAGGAACTCGATCGCTGGATGGCTCACTATGCGTTTGCAGCGACGTGTATGTATTTCACCCGATTCGGATCGGCGTCTCAAGTGAAAATTCGACAAATGCGCTGCACGCGAAGCAAACACTTGGAAGCCTGCCCCGTCTGTGCGTGGCACGCTTGAAAACCGACTTCGGTCACTGGACGATGCGATCGATCCGGATGGGCGCTTTCGGGTCCATCATTTCTGGTGTCACGCGGACACCTGGCGTCCCGTGATGCGCGCGCTTGCGGCTCGCTGCGACCGTCATCGCCAACAGCGCGACCGCGGGGCAGGGAGCTTACTGCCCGTCTCTTCGAGGCAATGACCGCCAAGCACAACGAGCCGCGTTGAGCACGCGTTTTGCATTCGACCGATTCGCCTGCCGCACTCTTGACCTCCCGCAAGAAACATGATTACCTGAAGTTCGAGACGGGTTGTGCAGAACAATGTAGTCAATCATGTTTCGGACATCTCACTCGATCGGGGAATGACGATGCGCTCGCGCCTCGCATGGCTGTGTCCTGCATTGAGCATTTTAGGATTGTCCTGTAGCACCTTACCCTCGGGTTCGATGTGCGGACACGGTTCCGGACATGTCCTGGACGAGGCCCTGTGCGTCGGCCGGGCCGCCGAAAGCTTTCCCGCGGCCGACGAGGACTATTTCCGCGACATGGACTATGGAGCGACGAAAAATCCGGCCCAGGTCGCTGCGGCGTTGGCTCCTTATGTCCCGAATGTCTCGCCCGATCAGGCAGTTTCAGCAGCGGTAAAAGGCCGCAACAACTGGATCGTCTGGAGCGGCGGCAACGACCGTTTGTGGGACGTACTGTCCGTAAAAAGCGCAGGCGCGCTCGATTTGCTCAAGGTCATCTCCACCCACCCCAGCCACCCCGACAACAGCCGCGAAAGGCGCTGGCTGTATCTCGGCCTGGTGAATGAGCCGTGCTTCGAGAAGGCCGACGCGCCGCGAAAAGACCGATACGGGTTGTGGCTCGACGTCAGAAGCGAAGCCTGTCCGCCTGATCCCTTCGAGAACGAAGCGAAGTATCCCGGAGTCAAGATTGGCGCCCGGGGCAAGAACATTCCCGTCGGGTCCTATTATGGCTACGCAACCGGTATCGTAGGCTTACGGCTGTTTCCCAATCCCGACTTCGACGAAGCCGCCGCAAAGCGCTGGGACCCCGAGCTCTATTACACGAAGGCCGAGTATTACAACAACAAGAGCCTCATCAGGCCCTACCGGGTAGGCATGTCGTGCGGGTTTTGTCACGTCGGGCCGAACCCCAGCAACCCACCGACCGATCCGGCGCACCCCAGGTGGGAGAACCTCAACTCCAACCCGGGTGCGCAATATTTCTGGGTCGACCGTATCTTTATTTGGGAGAAGGACGAATCGAGCTTTACGAATCAGCTGTTCCACACTTCCCGCCCCGGCGCGCTCGATACCTCGTTTGTTTCCACCGACTATATCAACAACCCGCGCACCATGAATGCGGTTTACAACTTGGGCGCGCGGATGGCATTGGCCAAGAAATGGGGCAAGGAGGAGCTCGCAGGCGGTGAGCTGAACAACGAGCATCTCAACAAATATGTTCCGCCCGGCAGCCCCTTGACGCAGTTCTATCAGGCGCCCAACACGGTATGGACGCCCCGCATCCTCAAAGACGGATCGGATTCCGTCGGCGCTCTCGGTGCGTTGAACCGCGTGTTCGTGAACATCGGCCTGTTCAGCGAAGAATGGTTGGAGCACTTCAGACCGTTCGTCGGCGGCACGAAGTTCACGCCCTTCGAAATCGCGGTCGCGAACAAGAACTCGAGCTACTGGAAGGCGACCGAGGCGCAGACCCCCGATGTGGCGCTGTTTTTTCTCGCCACGGCCGGGCCCGACTATTTGAAGGATGCACCCGGCGGCCGCGCGTATCTTTCCGGCGATAAGGCCGAGCTTGATCGCGGAAAGGTCGTGTTTGCCGAGCGCTGTGCCCGTTGCCACTCGAGCAAGCTTCCGGAAGAGGCCTTCCGATTTTTTCAGGAGCAGTCCTGCGCTGGCGGCAATTACCTCAAGTGCTGGAACGATTACTGGACCTACACCAAGAGCGATGAGTTCAAGAAGTCGATGACCCGCATCGCGTTGGCCAATGACTTTGCGTCGGATAACTATTTCTCGACCGATCTTCGCGTGCCGGTGACTTTGCTCGAGACCAACGCCTGCTCGTCGCTCGCGACCAATGCGCTTGCCGACGACATCTGGGATAACTTCTCGTCGCATTCCTACAAAAGCCTGCCCTCGGTGGGAACGATAACCGTCCATCATCCAATCACGGGTGCGCCTCGCCCGTATCCCATGCCCGCAGGGGGGCGTGGATATATTCGCCCGCCGTCGCTCATCAGCCTGTGGTCCTCGGCCCCCTTTCTGCTGAACAATTCGCTGGGAGACTTTTACTGGAGCGGATCGGTTGCCGACCGCATGAAGTCCTTCAATGGCGCCATCGAGCAGCTGCTCTGGCCCGAAAAACGAGAGGGCGATCGAAAGTACATGACGGCCTCGGGGAAAGAGGTTCCCGGCACGATCGATGTGACTTCGGCCACCAGCTATCTCCGCGTTCCGAAGGGGTATTTGCCGGATTTCGTGCAGCCGTTCGTGGGTCCATTGAGCTATGTCCAACCATGGCTTTTTAGCGAAGTCGAGATCGAGATCGGCCCGATTCCCAAAGGCACGCCCATTAATCTGCTATCCAATATCGATCTCGAGCAGACGGACAAAGTAAGCTTCTTCCTCAAGGCAGTGCGTGACCTGAAGTCGCTCCCCCGCGGGGCGAGCGACGAGGACGCGCGAAAGGCCTTCGCGAACCTGATCGAACCGCTGCTCAAGCTCAGCAAGTGCCCGGACTTCGTCGTCAATCGCGGTCACTACTTCGGTACCGATTTTTTCAGCGAAGAGCCGGGTCTAAGCGACCAGGACAAGCGTGCTCTGATCGAATTTCTCAAGACCTTGTGATCTAGTCTGGAGAGTCAGAAGGTCGCGGGTATTTTTTGTCGTCATTCCGGCCCCCGATTTAGGCACTCGAGGGCAGGCTCCAGCGGGAATCCAGTAAGTTGATCAAGGGCCGTCACACTCGTACCCCATCTGCCGGCGCCATGTCCCGACGCCGTTTCATTCGGGTGTGCGGCGTCTGCGCCTCCGCAGTAAGCGCGCTCGTAAGTGGATGCGCATCGCTCTTCAAGCTCGGCGACTCGGCGGAGGCCGCTCAGCCGCTCAGCTGCGCTGCACCGCACGACGGGGATGTGTTCGACTATGTCATCGTGGGCTCGGGTGCCGGTGGCGGCCCGTTAGCGGCTAATCTGGCGCTCGCCGGCTTCAAGGTGCTGCTGCTCGAGGCCGGTGGCGACGAAGAAACCTACGACTACCAGGTCCCTGCATTTCATGCGCGCGCCTCGGAAAACGAGCGCTTTGCCTGGAACTTCTTTGTGCGCCACTACGCTGACGATGCCCAGCAGAAGCGTGACGAGAAATTTCAAATCGCGCGGAACGGGGTGCTCTATCCACGATGCGCAACGCTGGGCGGATGCACAGCCCACAGTGCGATGATCGTGATCTATCCGCACAACAGCGATTGGGATCATATCGCTCAAGTCACCGGCGATCCGTCCTGGGCGGCCGACAATATGCGGCGTTATTTCGAGCGGCTCGAGCGGTGTGAGTACGTTTCCCCCGCACTGACCGAGAGCCGCCATGGTTTCCGGGGTTGGCTTGCGACCAACGTTGCCGATCCGCTATTGATGGTGCGCGATGAGTTGCTGAAGACTCTCGTTGGGGCCGCTCTACGGGAGTCGTTTGCGACGCTGGGCGAATCCCTCACTCGTGTACTGGGGCGGCTTGAAAGTCACTTGGATCCCAACGATTGGCGGCTGGTCCGGCAAAGTGGAGAAGGGATCTGCAAGATACCTCTTTCCACGCATCGAGGCCGGCGTGTCGGAAGTCGTGAGTACATTCGCCGAGTGCAGCGCGCCTGCCCAATGAATCTTGTGGTGCGCACGCATGCGCTGGCAACCCGTGTCTTATTGGACGAGCACAATCGCGCCACAGGCGTGGAATATCTTGGCGGCGAGCGCTTGTATCGCGCAGATCCTCGCCCCCTGTTGGACAGCCCGGCGCAGAGACTCACCGCTTCGGCGGCACGAGAAGTGATCCTTTGCGCGGGCGCGTTCAACACACCGCAGCTTCTCAAGCTGTCCGGTATCGGGCCGCGACAGGAGCTCCTGCGATACGGAATACCGGTCAAGGTCGAGCTGCCGGGCGTGGGCGAGAATCTGCAGGATCGCTACGAGGTGTGCGTCCTGTCCAGAATGAAGGGGGGCTTCTCGCTCATGAAGGGCATGAAGTTGCGTCCGCCGCTGCCGGATGAAGCGCCCGATCCGCAGTTCGAAGAATGGTTGAAAGGCAGAGGGCCTTATGCGACCAACGGTGCGGTCATAGCGATGATGAAGCGATCGTTTCCAACCCGGCCGGAGCCGGATCTGTTCATTTTCGGCCTCCTCGGTTCTTTCAAGGGCTACTTCCCGGGTTATTCAGCCGCAATCGCGCGAGAAGACGATTTCTTCAGCTGGGCCATCCTCAAGGCGCATACCAACAATACTGCCGGGCGCGTGACGCTGCGCTCCACCGATCCGCGGGACGTGCCGGAAATCAACTTTCATTATTTCGATGAAGGCTCGGGCGCTGCCGATGATCTCGCAGCGGTGGTAGAGGGCGTGGAAACCGTGCGCCGCATCACCGCGCGCTGCCAGAGCATAATCGCAGAGGAAATTCTTCCCGGCGAGAATATACGCAGCGGAGAGCAGATTCGTCAGTTCATCAAGGACAACGCCTGGGGCCATCACGCGTCCTGCACGTGCAAGATGGGATCCGTCAGCGATCCCACTGCGGTGACAGACAGCCGCTTCAGGGTCCACGGCACGCGCAACCTGCGGGTGGTGGATGCGTCCGTGTTTCCGAAAATCCCGGGATTTTTTATTGCGTCGGCTGTGTATATGGTGAGCGAAAAGGCAAGCGACGTGATCATCGAAGATGCGAAGGTCGCCGTCGGAGCTGAACAGTATGATGGGGTAGCGCAGACTGCGTGATGGGTGACACACCCGCGCAAGCACACCGGCCAACACCAGAGCTATGTTGCGCAGCCGCAATCAAGTAGCACAATTGCACCATTGTGTCCGGCAAGTGTCGGATGGCAATTGGAAATTACACCTGTACCCAGCGAGTGTCGAACCTACCCAAGGAGATCGCGATGCCGGAATACCTGTCCCCAGGCGTCTACATGGAAGAGGTCGACGCAGGCGTGCACAGCATCCCCGGAGTCTCGACATCGATCGACGGCTCAGGTTGGCAATCGCTCGTCGACGGGCTCAAGAAGATGGTCGCGTCCCAGGTCCCGGCGTGGACCGGTTCGAATGAGACCGATCCCGGCGTGACGCTGCTCGAGATTCTCGCGTGGCTCACCGAGAATCTGCTCTACCGCGTTGGCGAGATTCCGGAGCGGGGCCAAACCGCGGCGCTGCGGGCCGCCGAAGCACTGTCGGCGCTCGGTCATCCTCGCACCGCGGCATGCCCGACGCTGACGCGCCCATCCTTCTTTACCGGACAGCTACTGGACGCCGCGGCGTTGCAGGCCGAGCAGGACTATCACCGGGAGAAGCTCCGGCGCCACAATCGCAGATTGCACGGCTTCGGGGTCGTGAGCGGGCTTGGCGTTCACGTCGAAACGACGTCCGATCCCGATGGCGGCCGCATCATCGTCGATCCTGGCTACGCGATCGACGCATGCGGTGAGGAGATCGCCGTGTGCGCGGGCGCAGCACTGAAGCCTCCCAGCGACGGTAACGAAGCATTCGTGAGCGTGCGCTTCTGGGAGCATCCTTGCGGCCTGGATTCGCGCTCGGAAGGCGGCGAGGCGGGCATCGAGGAGGCGTGTGTTATCGGTGTCGGACAAGCAGTCTTGCCACCCGCTTTGGCGCTGGCACGACTGATTCGCGCAGACGGGGCATGGCGCGTCGATCCAGTCTTTGTCCCGCCGCGCGCAGGCTCGGCGACAGTATGAGGGGCTCTAGCGTATAGATGTTTACGCCAGAGAGTGCGTGCTGCTAGCGACGCTTGCAGGTAGCAGCCGCTGCCGTAAAAGATGCCTCGAACCCTCCCACGTTCAATTCCAGCGACTCGATGAGCGGCCCGTTGCCGAGCGCATTCAGGCTCGACACGAGGTAACCGAGCGGCTGCGCCGCGGTAAACGTCCAACGAATCGCGTCCGTGCCGCGTTCGTCGAGGAGCACGACAAGCACCTCTCGCTCGAGCGCCGAGCTGCGCGCGCGGCTCCACCAGTCATACCATTCGCTGGAACGCGTCAGCCCACGCCGTAGAGTAAGCGTGCCGTACTGCGTTGCGCGCAGCTTGCGCGGTCCTGCGACGATACGCGCGTCGGGGAAGATCACTTCGACTGCGCCGGTTCCCTCCATGCCTTCGATCTCGATGCGAAAGCGCATGTTGGTGAACGGCTGCCGATCCGGCGCTTGCATGGCAGTGTGCTGCGTCGTTGCCCAGGGTCGCGCTCACTGAACCCGTTCGATGCCTTCGTTCACGAGCTCGAGCGTCTCTATGATGACTTCGTTGCCTGTTGCATTGAGCGCGCTCGGCTCGTACTTGACCGGCCATGCCTGGCTTACGACGAAACGCGCGTGGTCGGTGCCCGTCTCATCGGCGATCACGATGACGACCTGCTTACGGCTGGTCGCCAGCTGGCCGGCGGCGACTTGCTTGTACCAGTTGTACAGGTCGAGCGAATCGGTAAGACCGCGCTTGAGCGTTATGTTGGCGAACTTGGTGAGCCCGGAAAGCTTGCGCACGTGTGGAGGGTCGGTTCCCTCGCGATAGTCGATCGCCTCGGTGGTCGTCGGGCCGATGACGACCTCGCTGAAGCCGGCGACCGCGATACCGTCGATCTCAACTCGGAAGCGGAAATTGCGCAGCGGATCCTTGCGGGTCATGGGCTACCGCTCCTCAGCCGCTTGCAGAGGTGCGCAAGCGGATGCTCGTCGATTGCAAAGCGCGCGGTCCCATGACGCTGGACTCGTCGTACTCGGCGCGTCGTTGCCGACGAACCGGGCGACGAGCAGGACATCGACATCTTCGATCTAGGACGCGTGGTTTCGATGCGCAGTATCGCTGGCCGCATCCAGGTCAGGCACCACGACTGACCACGATTCATATACGGCCTGCGGAGGAGCCTTCCAACGCAGCATCCAGATGTCCGGCCTCTGAAAGACCAACTCTCCGTGTTCGCCTTGCGCATCCTTCAGCGCGTAACCCTGCTGCGCTTCATTCGGCAGGCCGAAAAACTGAATGAAGGGGTTCCAATGCGCCAGATGCAAGTGAGCGATCGACAGAGCCTCATCGAGACACCGGTGCACGTGCTCGCGCACGGCAACGGGTTGTCGGGGCCGCTCCGGGAACAGGAAAAGAAGTTGCGCCCACGCCGACTCAGCGGCAGCGGGCCAGTCGGGAAAGTGAGACTCATGCTGCTGGGTACTGTAGCGCGCTGCGCGCTCACTTCTCGAAAGGACGTGACCATTCACGGCCACCAATTGCAAGGCGCTGAGCGCGCCAACACCGTACGAAGTCCTGCGCAACACCGGCTCGCCCTGCGCATTGCAACCGATGGTTATGTAGGTGTGCGTGTTGCGGTCAGGCAGGAGTTCATAACCAAACAGCCCATCTTCGACAATAGGCAACAGATCGATCGCCAGGCCGGTCGGTAGCGCATAGCGGGCCGCAGCAGCGATGAGGTGGCTTCGAAGCAGCGGCAGCAGACGCCGGGCTTCGGAGAGTCGCGGACAGTAGGATCTGGATATCACAGACTCCCGATGGATGGACGAGGGAGCACTCTTGACGGGACCTACTATTGGAAACCAAGATCGCCGATGCGCGCTACTTTTTTTCAACGCATCTGAGGTCCGAGTCGTAACTGTTTGAATCCAATCTGACCCTCAAGAACTTTTTCCTGACGGCGAGCCTCTCGCTGCATCGGTCCGGCCGATGAACCGGCGTGCATTGATCGCCGTGTAGGCATACGAAAGGACCGCGCCGAACGCGAAGTGCGAAGCGATGCTCACCCAATCGTGCCCCACGCGATATCGACTGCCGGCATCAACAACGCCAGCAATGTGCCGTAAATAATCGAGAGCGTCAGGTGGGTAAAGATCGCGACCAGCGCGACCGAAGGGTCGAATGTATCGGGTGGCAAAAGCACGGCCGGTCCTAGCACGATCGCTCCAATCATGCGCAGCGACGTCCAGGGCGAGATCCCATGCAGAGCCCAGCCGAGCCCTAGAGCAAGAGCCGCGAACACGAGCCCGGCGATGACGCTTGCCGACAAGGCAGCCCACGCGCTGAACGGCGCATAAACCGGTATACGAGTATGGTTGCGAAGGTGAAGTTGCACCATGGCGTTCCGTTTGGTAAAAATATGTGGCATTCCGGCTTTAGGTGTTGATTGTGCTTGGCGACTCCGGGGTCGAGTTCCAACTTGTATTGCCAGAAGTAGCAACCCATCTCATATTACCGCCGGCGAGGGTAGTCTTCAACGCGAATATTCATGCTTGCGGCCGCTTGCTAGTGTGCCGATCTATAGGACGGTGAAGCTCGTGCGCATGAACGGGTGATCGGCAGTGCGTGAATAGGCGGGCAACCGGTCAGCATAACGATCAACACTTTCCTTGGTATTAAGCCGGCTCCTTGGGCCGGAGTCGTTTATGATCGATTTCAGCCATGAACTCGAACGTTAGCCGCCCCGTACCGCCAGCCAATACCGGATCGGCGGTACTGAACTGGCTGGCGGATGCATCTCTGGCTTTCGTGCATTTCGAGCGCCGATTCGATCCTTTTTTCCGTCCGGCATTCGATGCCGTGCTTCGCGATCCCATCGCGACCTTGACCACGACCTTGATCAACATGAGGCGCTCGAACGAGCATTTGAAAATCGCCGAGGAAAAGCCGATACCGGATGAAGAGGTGTACCTGGAGTCCATCATCGCGAGCTTCCAAACGCAGATGCGCGACCTCTGGAAGCCCGGCGGGTTCGAGCGGGGAGGAAATACCAAGACGCACGGCATCGTGCGCGGGGAGTTTATCGTTCACGATGGTCTGCCTGCGAATCTGCGCCACGGCATTTACGCGCAGCCGCACACGTTCCGTGCATGGGTGCGTTTTTCCGGGCCGGGACCCTACATCACGCCCGATATCGACGATGTGGGCTTCATGAGCATCAGCATCAAGTTGATGGGTGTGCCCGGACCGAAGTTGATGGACGAGGAGAAGTTCACGCTGGACATGTTCGGCGTTTCCACGCCTACCTTCGTGACGCCTGATACCAGGGCGAACGCGCAGTTGCAGATCGAAAGCGTGAAGAACGCGTCGATTTTCTATTTCCTCAACTTTCGTCGTTCACACGTACTCGACTTCATCATGCAGGGGCTGTGGATCAAGACGCAGAGCAGCCCGTTCGAAGCTCCCTATTTCAGTTGCGTTCCATACCTTCTCGGTGAACGGCAGGCGATGCAATATTCGGTATGGCCGAAAACGAAGAAGCGGACACCGATACCGCGGCTTCCCTTACGCCCTCCCGACGACTATCTGCGCGACGCTATGGTCGCGACGCTCGGCGAAGAGGACGTCGAGTTCGACATTCGCCTTCAACTGCAAACCGATCCGCACCTCATGCCGATCGAGAACAACGCCGTGCTCTGGCCGGAGAAGCTTTCTCCTCGCATATCGGTGGCCACGCTGCGCATTCCCCGGCAAAAATTCAACTCGCCGGCGCAGATGGAGTTCGCTAAACGCCTCTCGTACAATCCGTGGCATTGCATTGCCGAGCATCGTCCCTTGGGCAACCAAAGCCGTGCTCGACGGCGGATGTATGCTGAGCTCTCGAAGCTGCGGCATACGATGAACGGCGTGCATCATTACGAGCCAAACGGGGATGAGATTTTCGAGTAGCGCGCCATGACTCCGCAGGCGAACTTCATGGTCCTCGCAGCGATCGATCCGGCGCGCGAGGCCGAGCTTCGCGGGCTGCTTACCTCCATGAACGACGCTCCCGGGCGCGTGAACGCTCACAACGCGCTGATACCGTTCGGGGAATTCGACACGCTGCATTTCGCGAGATTCGTCATTCTGGACGACAAGACGCTGGAAGACGTTCGCGTCTATGGCATGGCTGTTCGCACTTATCCGCTTTATCTCGCGTTCCTGGGCGACATCGACGGGGAGCTGGATGCCTTTCTCGGCAATTTGGTGAAACGGGCGGGGAAAGGATTGCGGTCGATTTTTTCGTGTTGCAAAGAATTCGCGAGCGATACCGATCTCCTCGCGTGGATGAAGGAACGCGAGACTTCTTCCACTGCCAGCTATGTGAATTGGCGGGGGCGGACGGTGCGGCGCATTCGCGAAGAGGCGGCGTTGAAAAAAGCGCTCGACGATTACCTCCAGAGTCATGCGCCCGCTTTCGCCGTCATGCCGCCACGCGAAATTTTGTCGAAAGTACAGCAGTTCGTCGATGCGGAGAAATCTGCGGGACGCCTTACCTTGTCTGACGAGAATCCCACTCCGATGGGTTGGTGGATCAAGAATGCGCTGCATCTGATCGGCGTTCCGTTGCTTTTCTTGCTTGCGTTGCCCTTGGTCATCTTTATCGCACCGATCCTTCTGATTCGGCTTCGCCAACTGGAGAAGACGGATGTCGAGCTGTGTGGGCGCGTGGACCAGGCACACTCCGACGCGTTGGCGCTTTGGGAGGATCGCGACATCACCAATCAATTCAATGCGATGGCAAGCCGCAAGCCGGGCTTCGTGCGGCTCTGGACGCTGATCGGCATTCTCGCGACCGTTGATTACGCGGCGCGGCATGTTGTCCGGCGCGGCCGCTTGGGACGCATACGATCGATTCACTTCGCACGCTGGGTATTGCTCGACGGCAAGAAACGAGGGGTGTTTTTCAGCAATTACGACGGCACGGTCGAGAGCTACATGGACGATTTCATCAACAAGGCCGGCTTCGGTCTCAACGCCATTTTCTGCAACGCCATTGGCTATCCCAGAACCAATTGGCTCGTGCGCGACGGATGTTCAGACGAACAGAAGTATAGGAACTTCCTGCGCCGCCACACGCTGCCTTCGCGGGTCTGGTACAAGGCCTATCCGGGTTTGACGGCGATCGATTTGGAAAGGAATCGGCGCATCCGCGAGGGTTTGGAGTCATCGTCGATGAGCGAACAGGAAACCCGCGAATGGGTCGCGCTTCTATGACGCAGAGCGAAGTCGATTATGGCGATGTGCAGGGCTTGGTCCGCTTCGGATACGGGAAGATGAAAGAGGCCTCGTACGTTCACCTGCGCGTGAAAGATGGTACGGCTGCGCGAGCCTGGTTGCGGAACGCCCCCGTCACCAGCGCCGTCGCGATGACGCGTCCCCCGTCTACCGCCATGCAGGTCGCTTTCACCGCCGCCGGTCTCGAGGCGCTCGGCGTACCGCCTTCGGTTCTGGCGGGCTTTTCTGCCGAGTTCCTGATGGGGATGACGGAGGAAAATCGCGCCCGCCGCCTGGGTGATGTGGGAAGCAATGATCCGTCGCAGTGGGAATGGGGCTCTGCTACGAGCGTACCGCATCTGATGGTCATGTTCTTCGCCGAGCCGGGGCGCCTGCAGGCCTTCATTCAAGACTCCAAGGGAGTAGCATGGAATGCGGCATTCGAGGAGCAGCGTTGGCTCGGGACAGCAGATCTGGACGGTGTCGAACCCTTCGGCTTTACCGACGGCATCAGCCAGCCGCAGATCGATTGGGAGCGGCAGCACAATGTGACTCGCCCGCAAATTGATTACAGCAACGTGGTTGCGCTCGGAGAGTTTTTGCTCGGATACCCTAACGAGTACGAAAAATATACCGATCGGCCGTTGATCGGCGCGGATTCCGCCAGCGCGGGGGGGTTATTCGCCGCGGAAGATGCCCCGGAGAAAAAAGATATCGGTCGCAACGGAACGTATCTAGTGATGCGGCAGTTGCGGCAGGACGTCCGGAGTTTCTGGCAGTTCGTCAACCGTCAGGCCGGTGGAAATTCCGCGGAGGCCGACAAGCTTGCTGCGGCGTTCGTGGGCCGCACGAGAGCAGGCGATCCATTGGTGCCGCTGCAGGAACAACCGATTCCCGGCATCGGACCGGACTCCGACCAAATTCGTCAGAATCAATTCACGTTCGATAAAGATCTGATGGGCGCGGGCTGCCCTTTTGGCGCGCATGTGCGTCGCGAGAACCCGCGCAACACCGATTACCCTGGACGCCCGACCGGACTCGCAAAACTCATCACCATGCTCGGTTTTGGTCCAGGAGGCTTCCGAGACGATCTGACGTCCCCCGTTCGCTTTCATCGCATTCTGCGACGAGGCCGCGAATACGGCCCCGGGCTTTTGCCCGAGGACGCGCTCGCACCGGCACCACCGAACGAGCCGGAACGAGGATTGCACTTCATCTGTCTCAACGCGAACATCTCGCGTCAATTCGAGTTTTTGCAGAACGGGTGGACAATGAACACCAAGTTTTCCGGGTTGACCGGAGAGAGCGATCCGCTGGTCGGCAATCGGCAGCCGATACCGGGTTGTCCGATGACCGACAATTTCACCATGCCGAAAGACGGCGGGTTATCGCGGCGCGTCTCGGGCCTGCCGCAATTCATCACCGTGCGCGGCGGCGCATATTTCTTTCTTCCGGGCCTGCGCGCTTTGCGCTACTTCGCCCGCGCCGTAGAATAGCCGGGGATCATGAATTCAGCTCGAAAAACTACTGTTGCGCGCGCCGTTCGCCCCCTTCGACTTTGCTCAGGACAAGCTTCGACTTTGCTCAGGACAGGCTTCGTGGAACCATGAACGGGTTTTCAACAAGTGGCTAACTCAAAACTGCAACGCAAAATTGATGAGCCGTTTCTTGCCCCAATAAACGACGCCTAGATAGCGACCCAGCGCAATCAGCCGGATTTCGTCGCGGATCCGGTGCGCGACGAGCGACGTCTCGGAGTAATCGAGCACAATGCACTCCTTGCCGTCGAGCCAGCTTGGGCCCTTATAGACCTTCGCGATGATGGCCTGCAACCCGAAGGCAAGAATCCGGTTCTTCAATGTGCCGTGCTTCGCGTCAAAAATCTTGCCTTGCCAGGCAAAATGGTTGATCAGCTCGGCGATCTCGGCACTGTAGGTCGTACCCGGCGCGATGATCGCGGTCCCTTTTGCCTCGCCATCCGGGATGTCACCGGAAGGGCTACTGGTGAAAAGCTCATCGAGTTGAGCTTGTGACAAAGTCAGCAATTCCGGCACGTCGTAAGTCATGTCGAGGGTCCTCCTTGGGCGAGTGGCATGCGGAGATTCAGAGGTTCCTTAGCTCACCCTCGAATTGTCAGATAACGAGTCCAGCATTGCAACGCTCCGACATTCGTTCGGTGGAGGCGAAGGAAACGCAGCTCGTGATCCGCCGCTCGAACGTCACGCCTGCATTGCACGAAAACCTGCGATAAGCGGCACGCCGATGGGAAGAGAAATCTGCTTCTTGCTGTTCAGTTTGACATTTCTGCTCGGAGCGTGCGCCGGTACGAATGGGGGAGTAGATCCGCAAGGCGATCTGGCGTGCGCGAAAATGGCGGCGGGCGGCTTTCGACCGGTGGCTGAGGATCGCACGAGCCGATTTCTCGGAAAGGTTGGAGCCGACACCGCGCGCTGTCGCGGCGGCGACACCACTGTTCGATTCCGGGACTCGCCACACGTCGACTGGGCCAATTACTGGGCCACGGGCGACGCGCGCAGCATGTCGCCCGGATCCGACGTCGTAGGATCGCACGTCGGCCGCAATGGCCGAGGGATCGACGGCGCGGTGCTCGATCTCGAGTACCAGAGGATCGAGCTCATCAAGTTCAATCTTTTCGATAACGATGGCACCTACAGAGATTACATCTTGGGTCGCGACGGCATGGCCGGCTCTGCGCTGAAGATCTGGGATGCAATGCGCTTGCCTAAGGAGCACCCTAGCTACGAAGCTGTGGGCGGCGCCGGCGAGCAGCTCTGTCGCGGTGAACTGATCCGCTTTCGCAATCTCGACGGAATATGCAACGACCTGCGCAATCCCCTCATGGGTGCAACAAACCGGTCCTTCGCCAGAAACGTCCAGTTCGAATCTACATTTCCGGATCTTGGCAAGAACCTGCTCGCCCAAAACCGACACGGCGATCGCCTGGGCCTGCTCAAGCCCGATCCGCAGGTGATCAGCCGCAAGCTGTTCACCCGTGCCCAATCACACCCCGAAAGATGCAATGAGGGGAACGGCCTCCCGGATTACTCGGTCGAGGCTGATTGCGATTACAAGAAGGCCGCCGCCCTGAACGTTCTGGCGGCGTTCTGGATTCAGTTCATGACCCATGACTGGTTTTCCCATCTGCAGGAAGGGCATAACCAATCGGACATGATGGCGGTGGGTTGCGCCAGACAGCGCATCGGCAACGTCGAGGAGCCGCTCGCTGAAGAAGCAATCGCGAAGCTGGGATGCCGCCCGGACGACCGCATGGACAAGAGCTACATCGAAGAGGATTCCAATCCGGAAGTCTTCGGTGCCCAAGTCAAGGAGCACCTGACGCGGGCGTACAAGACGACGCGCAATACCGTCACGGCGTGGTGGGACGCCTCTCAGCTCTATGGATACGACCCAACCTCGCGCCGGCGCGTCAAGCGCGATGGCACCGACTCCGCGAAGCTTCGGCTCGAACCTATACGCGAGCGAGCGGAGTCCGGTGAGAAAGGGGGCTACCTTCCGCTGCTCGACGCATCCGATCCGATGAATCCGCAATGGACGGGTCAGGAGACGACGGCGTTTCCCGACAACTGGTCGGTGGGCATGAGCTTCTATCACAACCTTTTTGCGCGCGAGCACAACGCCTTCGTCGATGCATTCCGGAAGCAGATGGCGCGTACGCCCGATGCCGACTCCGGACTGCGCAATCCGGCGCATCCCGACCTGATCATCCGCTACCAGGACGTCAGTGCCGACGAATTGTTCGAGGTCGCGCGGCTCGTCGTGGCTGCGGAGATCGCCAAGATCCACACCACCGAGTGGACACCGCAGTTGCTTTACAACGAACCGCTGTACAAAGCGACTAACGCCAACTGGGACGGACTCTTTCGTGAGGAAGATGTCGCCGCAACCGCGCTTGCGCACATTGTCCTCAGCAACTTCGGCGCATCGAAGGATGCCAGGAAGGCAGCCCAGTGGTACTCGGTGCTGGCCTCGGGTCCGGGAATCTTCGGTCTGGGTAGTCGCGTGTACGCGGACGAATCGATCTTCGCCAAGCACGATTCGAGGAAGACCGACTTGTGGAGCCTGGAGAATCCCGATCATGTGAACGGCGGCATCAATCATTTCGGATCGCCGTTCAATTTTCCCGAGGAATTCGTCTCCGTCTACCGCCTGCACGCCATGGTGCCCGACCTGATCGAATACCGTGAGCTGGCCAAGGACCCCAATGTGATCCGGAGCAAGATCCCCGTCGTGGCGACGTTTCGCGCCAAGGCGACGCCGGCGATGCGGCAGCGAGGCATCGGCAACTGGGCGCTTTCCATGGGGCGGCAGCGGGCGGGGCTGCTGACCCTGCAGAACCATCCGCAGTTCCTGCAAAACTTGAGCCTGCCCCGTCTGCAGAGCGCGACCCACAGGATCGACGTGGCGGCCCTGGATATCATTCGCGACCGCGAACGGGGCATACCGCGCTTCAACGAATTTCGGCGGCAGTACGGCCTCAAGCCGCTACGCAGCTTCGACGACTTCGTCGATCATCGGCTGTCGAAGGGCTCCTCGGAGCGGGCGGAGCAGGAACGGCTGACGGGGTTGTTGCGAGAGGTCTATGGAGTGCATCGCTGCGATGCCTCGAAGATCATAACCGCCGCGCAGCTCAACGAGGACGGCACATCCATCAACGATTGCCTAGGATTTCCCGACGGCAGCATGGTAGACAACATCGAGGACATCGACACGGTTGTCGGCTGGCTCTCGGAATTCACACGTCCCCACGGCTTCGTCATTTCCGAGACCCAGCTTCAGGTGTTCATTCTCAATGCCTCGCGACGGCTCTTCAGCGACCGCTTCTACACCTCCAGCTTTCGGCCGGAATTTTACGCTCGGCTTGGAGTGCAATGGGTCACCGAGAACGGCCCGGACGGCAAAGTGATCGAGCGAAGCATGCCGAACGGCCACAAAGTCGAGGTTTCCCCGTTGAAGCGCGTCCTGCTGCGAAATATTCCCGAGCTGCAGGTGGAACTCGATCCTGTGATCAACGCCTTCGATCCGTGGGCACGCGATCGCGATAGGTACTATTCACTGCAATGGAAGGCACGGCCGGATGCCCGGTCGGATCCGGCTTTCAGTGGAACGGAGCAGAGTCCCAGCCATTGACGGTGATCCAAACGCAAGGCTGAACGCGAGTTCCGCTAGCGTGGAGAATCAGAAGCGAGCGGATATTTTTTGTCGTCATTCCCGCGAAAGCGGGAATCCAGTGGCTGTGAAAATAAATGGATTCCGGCCCTCCTGGGATCTGACGTTCACATCTAAGAGCGGACCATGCTTCTTGCAGGATCCGACTCCGGCAACCCAGCACAATATTTCGTGTGCAACATGAATATTCGTCTTGTGGGCCGCCATTGGCGACGGGTAAGCTGATTGCGTGACTTACTTCGGCTTTCGGGACCGCGGTACGCGTCTGTCCTACCGTTCAGGGAGTTTTCATGTCCGTAGCAATGACGCTACTCTTGCGCATCCTTTTCATGATCGATGATCGCGCTGTATGCTGAACCCGTGTTCTTCGTCGGCTCGGTGGAGGCCCTATGGCATCGCTTTGGGTAACGCAAACGTCCAACGGGCTGACCGTTACGGCTTATCGAGGAGAGGGCAGTTGTCTCCTCGCCATGGACATCGATGAAAGTCTGAGGACGACGGACTTCGTCGGGTTCAGCATCGAGGTGCGCTATCCGGGATCGCAACAATTCGGGTTCCTCAAGAATCTGCTCAACTTCGAATACGGACCGGGGCACGAGCCGCCATTCTCGTCTAAGGACTCGCCGTTCCAGATTTTCCGCTGGGTGCATGTCCCGACAGAAATCGGCACGGGTCAGTTTACGTACCGGGTGAGCATCGCGACCATGGACGCACAGGGAAATATTTCGCACACGATCTCGCAGGAAGTTTCGATCGACCTTTCCCCAAGAACGGTGCCGGATTTTGTCAACATTGCCTTCACCCGCGCCTTCGCCTCGTCGCAAGCCTACGACAGGAAGTTCAGGGCTCAAGGCGGGCGCGACATCCTCCCGCCGCCCGCAGCCGGCGGCTGTAACGAGCTCGGTTGGCCGGTGCAGCAGTATGAGCCGATGTACGCCTGGCTTGGGTTCGAGTCGCGGAACACGTTGCTTGGTTTCCTCAACGCGTATGCCAGTGATACGCATGTAACGTTGGACGTGCTCGCGTATGACTTTGCCGAGCCCCATGTCGTCACGCTCTTGACGGGTTACGGCGATCGCGTGCGCATTATCATCGACGATTCAGCAGACCACTCCGGAACCACGACATGCGAAAGCGTCGCGGCCGTGCAACTACAGCAAAGCGCAGGCACAGATCACGTTAAACGAATGCACTTCTCCGGGCTGCAACACAACAAGGTCCTCATCGCCAAGCGCGATGGCAAGCCATTTCGGGTGCTCACCGGGTCGACCAATTTTTCGCTCAGGGGCATGTGTATCCAGGCGAACAATCTGCTCGACTTCAGTTCCGAGGACGTCGCGAAGCTCTACGAAGATCTTTTCAACGCTTACTGGACGAGCTCCAAAAAGTTTCGCGGGTCGGCAATGGAAAGCGCGTGGCACGACGTGCAAGATCCGTCCGGGATTGAGTATTCGTTCTGTTTCTCTCCGCATACCGATGCAAAGCTCTCCCTTCAGGAGGTCGCCCAGGCCGTCGCCGATGCCCAGGCTTCGGTGCTTTTCGCCATTGCGTTCCTCTACAACTCGACAGGCCTCGTCCGCGACGCCATCGATACGGCAGTGCAGAAGCCCACAATATTCACCTATGGGATATCGGACAAGAAGGGCAACCTGACGCTCAGCAAACCGAGCGGCAGGCGCGCCATCGTCAACTTTGCCGCCTTGGGCGCGTCGGCGCCGCCACCATTCCAGCAAGAATGGACGGGTGGATCGGGTATCGCAATGCATCACAAGTTCGTCGTCTGCGATTTCAACGGGACCAACCCCGTGCTGTTCACCGGTTCGTCGAACCTGTCGCCGTCGGGGGAAGCGAACAACGGCGACAACCTCATTCGTGTGACCAACCCGCGGATTGTCGTGTCGTATGCGATCGAGGCGGTCAAGCTGTTCGACCACTTCGCATTCCGAGTGTCCGTCGACGACAACGGCGGCGTCCCCAAGGCGCTGAAGCGGCCGCCGACGGGAAACGACAAGCCCTGGTTCGACCCCTACTTTGTCGACGGCACGGCAAAATTCTGCGATCGCGTCTTGTTTACGAGACGCGATTCGCGCTAGACGCGCCGAGTGGCCACAGCCCCCGACGATTAGCGTGTACCTGATCGCGTCCCGCGGTCACTCCGATGTCGCGCCCGATTCACGCACGATCAGCTTCCACTTTTCATTCTCGCGCCGCACGAACGCTGCGAACTCGGCCGGCGTGCCGCCGACCGGATCGGCGCCTTCGCGGATCAGTTGCTTCTCGATGGTGGCCATGGCGAGGATCTCGTTCACCGTCCGATTGAGCAGGGTGATGACCGGCTCGGGTGTGCCCTTCGGCGCGAAAAAGCCAAACCACGAGCCGGCCTCGAATCCCGGCAAGCCGTTCTCGATGACGGTCGGCACTTCCGGCAACGAGCGCGAGCGTTTCGCGCTGCTGATCGCGATGGGTGTCAGCTTTCCCGCCTGGATGTGGTGGATCACCGACGGAATCGTCGCGAACATGAACTGCACCCGGCCGGAGAGAAGGTCGTTGAGGGCGTCGGCACCCTTGTAGGGTATGTGCGTAGCGTCGATCGCCGCCCGCCTGCAAAGCATGTAGCCCGACAGGTGCGACGACGTCCCGATCCCGGTCGAGCTGTAGTTAAGCTTGCCCGAATTGGCTTTGGCGTAGGCGATGAACTCCTCGAAATTCCTGACGCCCATCGACGGATGAACCACGAGCACGTTCGGCACGTCCGCGATCTTCACGATCGGCACCAGATCGGTCAGCGGGTCGTAGGGAAGGCTTTTGTAGAGGGTCGGATTCACCGCGATCGGTCCGACCGAGTCGACGATCAGCGTGTAGCCGTCGGGTGCGGACCGAACGACAAGCTCGGTGCCGATGTTTCCCCCGGCGCCGGGCCGGTTATCGATGACGAACGGCTGCTTCAGCCGCTCAGAAAGCTGTTGTCCGATGCTGCGCGCAAGGATGTCGGTCGTGCCGCCGGCGGAGAACGCCACCACGATGCGCACCGGCCGGCTCGGATAAGCCTGTGCATGCGCGATGACGGAGAGACTTGTGAGCCAGGTGGCGGCGAGCCCTGCGAGGACGAGTAGCTTGGGCGAATCATGCACGATCGTCTCCCGGGTTCTGCACGAAGCTCAATCCTTGTAGCTCGGATCGATGCGATCGAGTTTCCTCAACAGTGCAGGCCACTCCATCACCCCGTAGGCCCTACGCGTTCCCGGCTGGTAGTTGCTCCACGTTTCCTCGAGCACTTGCTGCGGCACCGGAACGAGCTTGGCGTTGCAGGCCATGGCGGCGAGCTGCGAGCGGCACGCGAGCTCGAGCCGGTGCGTCCAGTTGAACGCTTCGCCGATGGTACGGCCCGTGATGAGCGCGCCGTGATTGCGCAGGATCAAGGCCTCCCCCTGGCCCAGGTCCCGGATCAGCGACTCCTGCTCGTCGACGTTCAGGACGACGCCGCAATAGTCGTGGTAGCTGATCTTCAGGAAGCGCATCGCCGTCTGCGTGATGGGCAGCAGACCGCACTCGAGCGATGACACCGCCATCGTCGCCCAGGTGTGGATGTGGATCACGCAGTCCACGTCCGGCCTCGCTGCGTGCACGGCGCTGTGGATCACGTAGCCGGCCTTGTTGACCCCGTAGTTGAGCGATCCGAAATCAGGCGTGCTCAGAATCCCGCCCTCATGGTCGACCTTGATCAGGCTCGACGCGGTAATCTCCTCGTACAACATGCCGTAGGGGTTGATCAGAAACGCGCCTTTCTCTCCCGGGACGCGCGCCGAAATGTGATTGGCCACCATGTCGGACATGCCGTACAGCTCGACCAGCCGATAGCACGCCGCGAGATCGACGCGCGACCGCCACTCCGCCGCGGAGCAGCGTGCGCACATCGACTTCAGTTGAAGGCCGCCGGCATCGGACATGGTGCTCTCCTCGATCTTGAACGGCTCGCGGCTGTCAGGCACTGGGTCAGAAGCAGCCGGGAACCCTACCACGCATGATATCGGCGTTCGCCTCCAGGCAGCACCGACGCCTCCGGAGCGCCGGACGATCGAAGCGGCCCGCCGACAAGGCAGCCCGCGCTTACTCCTTATCAGGCGGTGGGCAACCGATAAGGCTGGAGCCCGTCAAAAGCGAGACCCGCCATCGGTCCACTCCCTTATTTATACCGTGTTGATACGAAAAGCGCGGGTTTTTACCGAGCCGCTACGTCCAGCGCGCTAAGCTTGTTTCCTAACTCCTGGGGCATCTGCTATGAGCACTGAGAACATTGGCTCACGAAGCATATTGTCGAACCGCCGTAGTGCGCAACGATATATATGGGCGGTCCTAGCCTGTTGCGCGACGGCGGCAATTGCAACACCGCTGCGTAGTGTTCTCGATCTCGCCAACATCCTGATGCTGTTTTTGCTGACCGTGCTGCTTGTCGCCTTGCGCTCAGGACGCGGCCCGGCAGTGATTGCTTCCTTTCTGAGCGTTGCGTTGTTCGATTTTTTCTTTGTACCGCCCCGCTTTTCATTCGCCGTTAATGATGTGCAATATCTTGTCACGTTTGTCGTGATGCTCGCGGTTGCTCTCATCACTGCCCACCTAGCGGCCGGGCTGCAGCAGCAGGCGGAACTTGCGTCGCGTCGCGAACGGCACACCCGAGCGCTGTACGAACTCGCACGTGACCTTGCTGGCGCGGCATCGATTGAACAGGTGGCGGCAATCGCCGAAATGTTCTTGCTGAACGTTGCGAATGCCTTTTCGGTTCTGCTGCTTCCGGATGAGAAAGGTGCGCTACATCCTGCGAGCGGTAGCGACGCCAAGCTCGATTATCTGGAAGAGCGTCTTGCGTTTCTTGCCTATGAGCGTGGGCAGCCGGTGGGCGCCGGGGCGCTCGCAGACATCGACCAAGCCGTGACCTATCTTCCACTCAAGGCACCGATGCGAGTGCGCGGCACGCTCGCTGTCAGCCCGAGGGTCCGCTCGCGTTCGATCGCCCCGCTGATGCCCTTGCTGACCACGGTTGCCTCATTGGTCGCGATCGCAGTCGAACGCTTGCATTACGTGCACGTCGCAGGACAAGCGCAAGTCGAAATGGCGTCGGAAAGGCTGCGAAACTCCATCCTCTCGGCCCTCTCCCATGATGTGCGAACGCCGCTCACCGCTCTGGTTGGACTGGCGGATTCGCTTGCGCTTGCCAAACTGCAGCTGCCCGATACCGCTCGGGAAACCGCTGAAGCAATTCGGGAGCAGGCGACGCGCATGAGTGGGATGGTCAGCAACTTACTCGATATGGCGCGCCTCCGCGCCGGTCCCGTGACCCCCAAAAAGGAGTGGCAACTGCTGGAAGAGGTCATCGGCGGGAGCGTCCAGCTTTTGCGCCATGCGCTCGTCGACCATCCGGTGAATCTCCAGCTGCCGCAGGACATGCCGCTCGTCGAGTTTGACGCCGTGCTGATGGAGCGGGTGTTTTGCAACTTGCTGGAGAACGCGGCTAAATATACTCCTCCGGGCACGCCCGTCGACGTTGCCGCGCAGCTTGCCGACGGTTTTGTGCACGTCTGTGTGATGGATCGCGGCAAGGGCTTTCCGAAAGGGAAGGAAGATGCGGTTTTCGAGATGTTTGTTCGCGGCGAGACTGAGTCAAGCGCGCCCGGTACGGGACTCGGGCTTGCAATTTGTCGCGCTATTGTCGAATCGCATGGCGGGACGATCCGCGCTCAAAATCGCGCTGGAGGCGGAGCACAGATAACGTTCACGCTTCCGATGGGTAGCCCCCCGTCAATCGACGAAGAGCCGGAACCGTTCGTGGGGGCGACCTCGGATGAGTGAACTGTCGGCCTCGATCGTGGTGGTCGAAGACGAGAAGCAGATCCGGCGCTTCGTTCGTTCGTGCCTCGAAAGCGAAGGCTATCGAGTCTTCGAAGCCGAAACCGGTCGTGCCGGACTGATCGAGGTTGGCACGCGGAAGCCCGATCTCGTGATCCTCGATCTGGGATTGAGCGATATCGACGGTATCGAGGTCATTAAAGACCTGCGCGGCTGGTCGGAAGCACCCATCATCGTATTGTCGGCCCGGTCGACAGAACCGGACAAGGTGGCCGCGCTGGACGTCGGCGCAGACGACTATCTTTCGAAGCCATTCGGAGTCGCCGAGCTCGTCGCCCGTGTGCGCGCTCTGTTGCGACGCCACGCGCGGGGCGTAGACGGCAACGCGCAGGTCGCATTTGGCGACGTCATGGTTGATCTCTCACGCCGCCTGGTCTTGCGAAACCACCAGCCCGTGCACCTGACGGTCATCGAATATCGCCTGCTGGCGCTGCTCATCGCGAATGCTGGCAGAGTGCTCACCCATCGTATGTTGCTGCGCGAAGTATGGGGGCCGAGTTACGTCGGCAGCAGCCACTACGTGCGCATCTACGTCGCGCGCCTGCGTCAAAAGCTCGAAGTCGATCCGGCGCAGCCCGCGCATCTCTTGACTGAAACGGGCGTCGGCTACCGCTTTCAACCTTAGGCATAAGATGAAAAAAACGACGCCAGTGTCCGGCTCGCATGACCCAAACCCAGGGCGCAGTCGCCTCAGCACGCTGGCGCTGGCCGCTCTCGGCGTCGTGTACGGCGATATCGGCACCAGCCCTCTCTATGCGGTTAAGGAAGTATTCAACCCCAGCCACGGCATACCCTTCTCCACGGCGAACGTTCTGGGCGGTGTTTCCGCGATTTTCTGGTCGTTGATGATCGTCGTGTCGGTCAAGTACGTGATCCTCATCATGCGCGCCGACAACAAGGGCGAGGGCGGCATCATGGCGCTTGTTGCGCTGGCCATCGCGTCGGTTCGTGACCATCCCCAATGGGGGGCCAGGCTCGCCTTGGTGGGCGTATTTGGCGCTGCGCTGTTCTATGGAGACGGAGTCATTACGCCGGCCATCTCGGTGCTCAGCGCGATCGAAGGGCTCGAGGTCGCAACGCCTTTGTTCAAGCCGTATATCGTTCCGCTGACCGTCGGGGTAGTGATCGGCCTCTTTTCCTTTCAACGCAAAGGCACCTCCACGGTCGGCGCATTGTTCGGCCCCGTGATGATCGTCTGGTTCTTGACGCTTGCAGCGATTGGGGTAATCAATATCTTGAAAGAGCCGCAAATTTTCGGCGCGCTGAATCCCGCCCACGCATTTCGTTTCCTGACCGATCACGGCTTTGCTTCTTTCGTCGTGCTCGGGTCCGTCTTTCTTGCCGTTACCGGAGCGGAAACACTTTACGCCGACATGGGCCACTTCGGTAAGCGCTCGATACGCTTGGCTTGGTTCGGATGTGTGCTGCCCGGACTGACATTGAACTATTTCGGCCAAGGAGCGTTGCTGATCGGCAATCCGCTGGCTGTCGAAAATCCGTTCTACCTGATGTTCCCCGACTGGGCGCTCTACCCGATGGTCGTCATCGCCACGACAGCGACCGTCATCGCGTCTCAGGCGGTCATCACCGGAACATACTCGATGACAAAACAGGCCATTCAGCTGGGGTTTTTGCCGAGAACCAAGATCGTCCAAACCTCCGAAAGGGAGATCGGGCAGATTTATATCCCGGGCGTCAATTGGGTCCTACTTGTCGCCATCATCACGGCCGTGATCGGTTTTGGATCGTCGACCAAGTTGGCTTCCGCTTACGGGGTCGCTGTCTCCGGGACGATGCTGATTACTACATTTCTGACGTTTTTTGTCCTGCGCTATTGCTGGCACTACAACTTGATGATATGCATCCTTTCCACGGGCTTCTTTTTCATGGTGGATGCCGCGTTCTTATCGGCCAACATGGTGAAGCTCCTCGAAGGTGGCTGGTTTCCGTTTGCGATGGGAATTTTCATCTTCACCATCATGGTGACGTGGCGCAGAGGAAGAGAGATCTTGTTCGAGAACCTGAAAACGTCTGCAATCGCGCTGCAACCGTTTTTGGAAACGCTGTTCCAACACAGGCCCCATCGCGTCCATGGCACTGCGGTTTTTCTGATTGCCGAACCGGACGCCGTTCCGCACGCGCTCCTCCATAACCTCGCCCACAATCAGATCATGCACGAGCGCACGATTTTCATGACCATAATGATCAAGGACGTTCCCTGGGTGCCGGTAAAGGAACGAGTGAAAATTGAGTCGCTCGGCAACAACTGCTATCGAATAAGCGCCTACTTCGGCTTTAAGGACACTCCCGACGTCCCGCACGCGCTCGAGGCTTGCAAGGCTCACGACCTCGAGTTCAACATGCTCGAAACTTCCTTCTTCTTGAGCCGGGAGACGGTGATACCGACGGCGGGAACCGGGATGGCGATGTGGCGCGAGAGATTGTTTGCGGCGATGATCCGAAACGCTGGAAGCGTCGTGGAGTACTTCCGAATCCCACCCAACCGTGTCATCGAGTTGGGAACTCAAGTCGAGATTTGAAGCAATCGACTGGTCGGCAATGGATATCGTCGCGTAGGCGTGCTTTTCTGGCCGCGGAACTACAATTCGTGACCAGTATGCGATCGCTCATTCGGTATCCATCGGAGAGCAGCCTATGAGCCGCGACACGCGAATCGGGACGTCGGGGCGCTGAAACTGCGCCGCCTTTTCCTGCAGCTCGCGGTCGGCGACGGTCATTCGCGATCGCAGCCGCACGTACTCGGCCCACGACGCGATCACGTAGCGCTCGACAAAACGCCCGTCTTCGCCCAGATCGCGAAACAAGCGCCAGCTCGTCGCGCCGTTGCGACGACGCGTCGCAGCCACGGCGTGAATTGCGCGCAAGAACGCCTTGCGATTCTCCGGATCGATGCGATATTCGACCTGGATCAGAACCGGACCGTCGTCCGGCATGGGCTCGACGGCGATGGCCAGGTCCGGCAGTTGCGCGCCCGCCGTGACGTCGGCCTCGTTGCCCATCTCGACTCGCACGCTGCGGCTCAGCGCGTACAACACGATCATCACGCCCGCGGAGGCCGCGAGCGCGATATGCGTTCCGGTAAACGTCGCCAGTGCACCCCACAGGGCGCTGCCCAGCGCGAGGCTCGCCTGCACCGCGACGAGATTCATCGCCAGCGCGCGCGCCCGCACCCATGAAGGCGCCGTGCTCTGCGTCGCGGCCGACAGGCTGGCGAAAACGTAGACCCACGCCACACCGGCGCCGCATGCGCCCACGACCGCGACCACAGCCGTGTCTGTCGCGGCGATGACGAGCATCGATGCCGTCCATACCAGAATGCCCCAGATCACGACCGTGTTGAGCGCTCGCCGCGCAAGCTGATGCGGGATCGACATCGCGCCGAGGACGGCGCCGGTGCCGAATCCCGCCGAGAGCAGGCCGAAGCCGCCGGCGCCCATCCCGAGCTGGTCGCGCGCGATCACCGGCAGCAGCGCCCACAGCGCGCTGGCACAAACCGCGAAGCTCAGGTTGCGCAGGATGAGCGCGCGCATGGCCGACGAATGTCTTGCGAAGCGCAGGCCGCTCAAGACGCCCGAGAGCAGCGTTTCGGGAACGCCTGGAAGCGCGCGTTCGCGCCGTTTCAATCCACGCGCCGCGACGAGCATGAAGACGAAAAAGACCGAACTTGCCAGCAGCGCACTGCCCGAGCTCAGCCAGGCGGCGATGGCGCCCGCCAGCGCCGGGCCGACGGCGCGCGCCACGTTGAACGCCACGGCGCCGAGCGCGACGGCTCGCGCCAGCTCGGTGCGCGCCACCAGCTCGTTGATGCTCGCCTGCTGCGCCGGAAGATAGAAGGTGAAGCCGAGGCCGACCATGAATGTCAGCACGAGCAGCGATGCGGGGCCGATGATGCCCGCGAGCGAGGCCGCGCCGAGCGTCGCGGTCGCGCAAAGCAGGAGCACCTGGGTACTCAGGATGATCCTTCGCCGGTCGACGATGTCCGCCAGCGCTCCGGCGATCAGGCCGAACAGCAGCGTGGGGGCGGTGCTCGCGGTTTGAACCAGGGCGACCATGAAGGGCGATGGTGTGAGCGTCGCCATCAGCCATGCGGCGATCGTGGCCTGCATGGTGTAGCCCAGCGCCGCTCCGATCGATCCGATGTAGAACAGCCGGAAAGCGCGGAGCCGGAGCGGCGATGATTCGAGCAGCCGTAAGAGGCTGGCGGCGGGGGTCGACATTCGCAAAGTCCAGCTAGTGGTCCTGGCGTGCACCCGGGTTCCGGATGACTCGACGCGTCGCATCGCCGGCGGTCGCGGTCACGAACCGCGTTCCTTTCTGACATAGGAGGGCTCGTTGAATAACGAGTCGATCCCGACTTTGTGTATTTCGGGGTGGTCTGCGACCGTATACACGATCGGTGTGATCAATTCCTCGAATATGCCTCGCAGGCTGCGGGCACCGGTCTTGTACTCCGTCGCCAGTTCCGCGATCTGATCGAATACCTTGCGATCGACCGTCAGTCCCACTCCTTCATTCTGGAAGATTTGACGAAATTGTTCGTAGATGCAGTTTCTAGGCTCGGTCATGATGCGCACCAGCATCGGTTTGGAAAGCTCCTGGAAGCGGACGATGATCGGCAGTCTTCCGGTGAACTCTGGGATTAGCCCGAATGTGAACAGATCGGTCGGCTTTACGCGCGCATTCAGTCTGTCCAGGATCTTCTTGTCGTCGCCTTTGGCGATGGAAATATATTTGTAGCTGGTCGACTGCGACATGATCTCATCCAGGCCGACGAAAGCGCCTCCGCAGATAAACAGTATGTTCGTCGTGTCGATGTATTTTCCACTTCCAAGCTTGACCGGAGAGCCTTCCATAATCTTCAGGAGCGCGTGCTGCACGCTCTCGCCGGAAACGCTGCGGGGTTGACCGTCGATGGCCTTGAGCTTGTCGATTTCGTCAATGAACACGATTCCATTCTGGGATCTGTCGATGTCGCCACCCGCCTTGTCGACGAGCCGCTGCAAGATGGCCTCTATTTCGTCATTGACGTAGCGAGACTGTGCCAGCGCAGTGGCTTCCGCAGTCACGAACGGTACATCCAGAACTCTCGACAGCGTCTCGCAGGTCAAGGTCTTTCCCGTTCCGGAAGGGCCGATCAGCAATACGTTGCTCTTGGTTAGCAGCGTTTTGTCTTGCTGCGATTTTGCGATTTTCTTGAAATGCAAATAGACGGCCACCGCAATAGTCTTCTTGGCGGCATCCTGGCCTATCACAAACTGATCCAGATAATTCACGATGAAACTCGGTGTTATCGTCTTGTCGAGCAAGGTCGTATCTCCGCGATCGCGTTACAGGTGTTGTGGGTCAGTTCCTCGCTGGAAGGAGCGTCGCCAGTCAGGGTGTGAGTGTCTCACTTACCGACCCCGGAGCGCTCGCCTTTGTCCGTACGGTCGGATCGGGAAACAGCATCCTGCCGCTGCGCCCGGTCAATGCAGGGACATCACAAACCAGGCGACAACTGCTAAGATCGCCGCTGGTGAGGGTAGGCGACGCTGCTCGGCGCAGGGGCTGCAGAGCGTTGAGCCCGCGCGCCGCTTCGCCACGACAAACACAATCAACGATCCGCCTCCGACGCTCAGGCGGGCCCGCAAGGAGGATTCCATGCTCATCAAATCCGAAGCGCCGGTCACTCGCGCGACCTGCGCTGCAATCATTGGTCTTGTCGCGGCGTCGCTGTGCTCGCTCGCCGGAGCGCAGCAGCCGCAGCCGAGTGCGCCGGCTGCCGCGCCGGCGGCTCAGAGCGCACCGGCCGTCGTTCCCTTCGTCCCCGCATCGACGCCGGAGCAGGAAAAACTGCGGCTCGTCCCGGCCAAGCGCTATCCGGGGAAAGTGCATGTCTTGCCGGCAACCATGGAGACGACGCAGTGGGGGTGGTTCAACAATGCGCAGCCGCCGGTGCTGAGCGTCAACTCGGGCGACACGATCGTCTTCGAGACGATGATGCATTCACACAATCAGGTCGTGCCCGGAACGACGATCGAGCAGATCAAGAAACTGCGCACCGATTATCCCGGTCGCGGGCCGCACACCTTGACCGGGCCGGTCTATATCGAAGGGGCGGAGCCGGGAGACGTGCTCAAGGTACGCATCAACAAGATCGTCCCCCGCGCATACGGCACCAACTTCAACGTACCCGGCATGTTCGGCGAGTTTCCGACCAAGTTTCCCGATGGGCAGGTCAAGTATTTCTATCTCGATCTCGAGCGCAAGGTGGCCGAGTTCGCACCCGGGATCGAGATTCCATTGGCTCCGTTCCCCGGCACGATTGGGGTTGCCCGCGCCGAGCCCGGCCAGTACTCCTCCGTGCCGCCGGGACGCTACGCCGGCAATCTCGACATCCGCGACCTGACCGAAGGAGCCGCGCTCTATGTCCCTGTGTTCGTCAAGGGGGCGCTGCTATGGACCGGCGATTCGCATGCCGCACAGGGCAATGGCGAGATCAACCTGACGGCGCTCGAGACCGCGTACAAGGAAATGAACGTCACCGTCGACATTCTCAAGAACATGAAACTCGAGTGGCCGCGGATCGAAACCAAAGATGCCTGGATTACCGTCGGCATCGATCGCGACCTCAACAAGGCGCTCGATATCCTGAAAGAAGAAACGACGACATTCCTGATGCAGCAGCGGAAGCTCAACAAGGAGGATGCTGAAAAGCAGATGATGTCTTCGTGGGACTGCCGCGTGACCCAGGTCGTCGATGTGAACAAAGGGCTGCACTGCTTCAGCGCCAAGAATACGAAAGAGCGGCGCAGGATCGAGGCGTTGCCGGAGCAGGAAAACAAGACCTATCTCGTCACGGTCGGCAAAGACACCGATCTCAACAAGGCGATGGACGACGCCTCGTGGGCGATGATCGGCTTGCTCGAAGCGAACAAGCAACTCACCCGCCTCGACG
>WNGK01000826.1_pt1 | contig 50906 bp, 60 predicted proteins | sample 5400601 | NCBI WGS metagenome assembly WNGK01 (sample SAMN13153376, study PRJNA577476) | soil metagenome | isolation source: 60 cm soil or saprolite under Garry oak tree replicate 1 | place: USA:California | collected 2016-06-15 | reverse complement strand
CCACAGTGTTAGACCGCGACGAGGACGGAATGTGGATTGCCGAGTGTCCCTCGATTCCCGGCTGCGTCAGTCAGGGTAAAACGCGCGAGGAAACACTCGCTAACATCAAAGAAGCGATTGCGCTTTGCCTCGAAGTGCGTGCCGAGCGCGGCATGCCCCTGACAATCGAGGCTCAGCAGATTGAAGTAAGCGTCTGATGTCGCAGCTGCCGCGCATGAGTGGGCGCGAAGTCGTACGCGCCTTCTAGAAGCACGGCTGGGAAGTTGCCCGGCAGCGTGGTAGCCACATCATTATGGTCAAAGCTGGACAGAACGTGACACTTTCAATTCCCGATCATAAAGAAGTGGCCAAAGGAACGCTGCGAAGCCTCATCCGCTCAGCGGGGCTGACCGTTCAGCAATTCTGTTCGTGAAACTGAAATTCGCCACCGCGCAGCCCGCATGAAAAACGCGGCAGCGCCGATGGCTGCGGATTCGAATTTGCGTTAGCGTTTTTCGTATGATTCGTGGGCCAGAAAATCCGCAATCCAGCGCTTCCGCTTAGGCGTGAAGAACTCGCGAGTCATCGAACTGCATAACACCAACCACTACGTGTTCATAGTAGACGAAGCGTCGGTCGTTAGAGAAATGCGCAAGTTCTTGCTCGATCAATGAAGTGCCTATGCGCGCATTAACTAGCCGCTCATTCCTGCGTTGCTCCGGCTGGATGCAATGTTCGGAGCGCGTGAGAATCTCAAGGAAGCGGTCGCAATGGTGTTTCAGGCGAATCGAGAATTGACAGAAGAATCGTTGCTCGGCGCAGAAGCTCTACGCGAGCCGCGTCACTAGGCGCTGGTCTGCGCAGCGGATCGATTGCGGAGCAGGCAGATGCCGGACCACGGGCGGGAGCCTTGCTTGCCCTGCGAATCGGGCAAGAAAGAGAGAAGGCGCATCCAAAGAGTGAGGCGCTTCAGTCGCGCGGCAGTCTTTAACGTTGAGCGAACGTCAACCACGTCCCATCCATTCTCCGTGAAGAACCTGGGACCCTCCTCCGGCGCAAACTTGAACTCCGCCTTGCCTTCCCTGATTTGCTCGCCCATGCCCTTCTGAAGCATCTTCACCAAGCCAGGCGACACAATATCGATGATCCAGTGATGGAAGGGGCGTACGGCCGCGAGGTCCTGCGCTAGAGACGCGACCTCGTCGCGCGAGAAGTAAATCAGCAATCCTTCCGTGATGATGAGGACGTTCTTCGCGGTACCACTGAGGGCGGCGAAAAGCTGGCGGCGCGCAGCGATATCGGACAAATCGAGGCGCGCGCGATCGAGAATGCAGGCCGGCTTCTCGCCACGAAGAATCTCCTCTTTGTAATCGAGGATTCCCGGTAGGTCGACTTCGATCCAATGAAGCGATGCTGGCAAATTCATTCGATAGGGACGCGCGTCGAGGCCGGCAGCCAGGTTGACGACCATGTCGACGCCCTCCCTAACCTGCTGCTTGATGAATTCGTCGTACGCATAAGTGCGTGTGATCCAGGCCCACGTTGCCCGCTCGCTGAAAGGCATGGATTTCGCGATCTGGTCGCCGCGCTCGCCCGCGAGGCGCCGCGCGAATGGATCGCGGAAAACAGCATCGGGCCGTTCCGTTTCGCGGGCGCGGTAAATGGCCGCGAGGAGCGCGGTGTCGGAGATGTTGCGGACGAGGGGTTCGCGGGTGCTCATTCTCATAGCTTACCTCGATTTCGATCACTTTCCGACTCCGCGATTGGCTTTCATAGTGGAATTCCCAAGTTCTCGAAAAGACTTGGTCTAGGGATGCGCATCATGGATAGGAATGGCCATATACTGCGTATTTCCGAACGGGTCGATATAAGCCGCAATCCAGCGTTTCCGCTCAGGCGTGAAGAACTCGCGAGTCATCGAACTGCATGACACCAACCACTACGTGTTCATAGCAGACGAAGCATTGGTCGTTCGAGAAACGCGCAAGTTCTTGCTTGATGAGTGAAGGTGCCAACGCTTGGATTGACCGCCGGTCACTCCTGGGTTGCTCCGGCTGGATCCAATGTTTGAGCCACTGCGCAAAGATCCGCGGTTTCAGAAACTGGTTGCCTCCTCCGTGCCAAAGTAGGATTCGCCGTGCCGCCTGCAGGCTGTTTCATAACTTCGCCAGTGGTGTACAGATCACGCGGCTGCAATTTCGGCAGCTTTTCGCAACGCGTTTGCCGCATCCCGTCGCGACCGCTTGGGCGTTCAATCGGCTCATCTCCCAAGAGACGCAACCATGCGTTCATAGACCTTCCGGGTCACTCGCACGTCATTCAAATTGTATTCGCGAATCTCGGCCAACTTACCAGCCTGATAGAGCTCGAAGAGGCGACTGCCTTCAACGTCCGCCGTCTTGCTTGATTCAATTCCCAGCGCCCAAGCAATGTCGTCGAGGCTGACACGTGCTCGTCGGTCGCCCAAGCACCACACGCGCATCGTGTCGAACACCCCGCGTACATTGTAATCGCCCAGATTCACAAACGGCTTCACGGCGATACCGTCCACTAGGCACCGCTGAAAGATGAACGGCAGATCGAAGCCAATGATGTTGTGACCGACAATCTCGTCGCATTCCGCATCGAAGTCTGACATCAAATTTAGAAAGTCAGTCAGCAATTGCCTTTCAGTGTGCTCGTTCCCCTCGGCATCGATCCCGAAAGCGTATTCGGTGTGAGCCTGCGTCAGGCCCTCGATTGTGAATCCAGCAATTGGTCCGACATGTACCGCGATCGAGAGGACACGCCCCGATGTCGCGTGCAGCGAACCGAGTTGATACACGAGTTCTTCCTCGGTGGCGGGGTTTTCCCGGTAGCGTTGCTGCTGTTCGAGCCGCATGTCGCCGAGCCTCAAACTCTTTTCTAGCTTTGGTCCGACGCGTTCGCGAAAGCCGAGAAGCGCAAGTGTTTCAATGTCGATCGTGAAGGCGCGTGGCAAAACCGGCTCAGCCTTTTGGTGTTCGCGATACTTCTCAATCGTCGTCCGGGTGTATTTGGAAATTACGAATTGAGTTTGGTTCTGATATACTTCGAGCTTGCCTTTGATAGCCCAAAAACCCGGGCCCGATTTCTTCGCACCCCTCAAGCGCGTCTGACCATATCTTCAAGGCCAGACTCCCTGTCGAATTGTGTGCGCTGACGTCGCGAAACGGTTTCCCTTGTTTTGTGCGTCCCTCGCGCACGGACGTAACGAAAACCATCAACCAGACTTCTTCTTCCAAGGGCAGTTCTGGGATAGGAATGTTCACTTTCACTGTTTGTTTCACGAAAAGATGATCATCCGTCATTTGACTCGCGCCCAAAAATCAGACCGTTTCCGATAACGCAGTTCGAATTTTCTCAAACCGTTTTCGAAGAGATTGAAAATCTTTTGACGAAAGATCTGCTTCGAGTTTCTCAAACTCGTCTATGCCGATCATTCGCGCGATCATTGCTTCATGGATGAGGTTGAGACTGTTGACGATTTGTTGCAGCGAACAGAAGATTCCAGTTCCGTTGATCTTCGGACTTAAGAACGTATCGATATCTTGATAGTTCGCCTTAATTCGCTTGCGATAAAGCAAACTCAGTAGTGATGTGTGGCCGAGTCCTTCTGAAACCTGTGACCAATCACCGCTACGGAACGCCCGTTTTCGTTTCCCTGCTTTAGTAGGAAGTTTTATGTGCTTCTTCTTCTCCTGGAGATCCCGCTTCCGCGTCGCATTAAGAAAACATGCAATTATCTTGTCTGCCGTTTGTTTGTCGTAAGGTGTTATAAGCGTGGAAAACCCCGCTTCCTGTTGGACGCCGCTGAACCGGCATGGTCGTGGACCGGACGCAAAGAAGGAGACAGATTCCGGATATTTCCCTTGTTGAACTAGTGAGCCAAACTTTCGGATGACCGATGTGTGACTCGCCTCAGTGTACCCGGCTGTCTTGAAACACGCGCGTGTTACGGAATAAACGGAGTAATAGGCCATTGGGAACGCCCATTGCAGCCCACTCGGTAACGCACCTGGAGTTAAGCTGTCGGCCGTAATACCCAGAATTCGCTCCGTGTTCCAGCCATTGACCAAAAAATCTTCTATTACGTCCAAATCTGAGGCTTGACGACGCGATAGCGAGAGAAAGTGCGGCAAGCGCATGAGTTCGTCGAGCGCGGCATCGGACTGAACCTTGATAGCCAGAGCAGCGAATTCGTTATTCGTTGTGATCGCCGCGTGATCTCGCTCGTCATTTACGGAAGCGCTAGTGATGAGGGACACAACAACGTGTGGTTAAGCGGAATCAGTGAAGTGTCGGATCGGGGAATGAATCTATCGACGACACTTTTTGATCCTGATGCAACAAAGACTACACCAACAGACCTACCTATCCATGAACGGCGCTGTTGCAATAAAGTCGGCTAATTCGTCAACGCTCGACACGCTACGCATCCAATTCCGATGAATGAACCCGTCCCTTTTTGCAGCTGATGCGTAAACGTACATTACGCTTCTCTTGGCAGTATCATACAGCTTCGCAAAGAATGGGTTTTCTATGCGCCAATCGCCACGCCAATGCTGAGCAAGCTTTGCCCGATACTCATGCTCTCCATACTGCCGCTGCAGAACCAACCCCGCCGCGTGGATAATAAACCATTTGCGCTCTAGGGAAGCACGCTCAATCGGCGCAATCGTTATCTCCCGATCATGCTTGAGCTGACGCCCAAACTCATCCGCTAGCCACCATACTGCACTCCGCAGCTTGAACTCTTCTTCTGGCATCTTAAGCCACACTTCGTGACCATCTCCAAAAACTAGGCGGTAGCCGCCCACTTTCCGACTCGTCGAACAGAAACGAGGTCTGACCAGAGAATTTGATTGGATCGCCAAGAAATGAGTAGATGACCTTCGCGAACTCCTCGAGTCGGATCTGCACGGCGTTAGGTCTCTTTCGATCCGTTCGCTTTGGGACGTAATCGACGGGCCTACCAAACCGTGAGTAATTGAATTTGGTCTTAAGGTCTTGTTGGATTGGATCATTACTCCGAAAATCGGAGTCCTTGATGACGTTCTGCGTGTTGTTAAACCTGGTTACGTCCGTGGTGAAAGCGCCCTCGGCGGCGTAGCCCTTTGAGATTTCCGTTATTCGGACGAGAATCGACGGTTCTGGGTCGAGATGATGCCCCTCTGCGGCGCGTACTAGCGCTTTGACAGTTTGCGCTCCATTGATTATCTGAAGGCCCTCAGCTTCAATCCTGTCCTTTGAGTCTGCTAAGGTCACCTTCTTTGCGAGACATGAAATACCGTTGTTGAAGTGGAAAAAATGGTTGGGTCGAGTGCGAGCAGTTTTCAGAATATTCTTATTCGTTTGAGTACTCCCGATGAAATTTCGGATGTTTAGTGTGAACAGAGAATCTCGGGCGCTCGAATTCTTGTAGAGCTCCACAATCTGCATCGCCGGGACCACCATCACATAAGACGGATGAGCCTCAGTGTGTACCTGAATGATAGGAGTTCTGTTGCCTCTCGAACCGACAGTAACGAGTCTGCTGATGCCGCTGATACCTGCGCTTTGCGACAAGGCATTGCGCAATTCCTGAGTCAGCATGTTCTCGTCTAAATATTCAACGGTGACACGGTCCTCGAGCGCTTTTAATTTATCGGGGAACCGCAGCGGCTTTGCGGTTTGATCAGCCGCCTGTCCGGTGATTTTTCCTAAACAAATGAAGCGCAGGATGAACGTGTCGTTCGCAAAATCCAGGTCACTGAGTTTCTCCCTCAGCCGGGTTCCTCTCTTCGTGAACTTGCTGTCGGCAATTCGATCGAAGACATTCTGGAAGTGCAGAATGTCTTTTAACTCTGCACCCGATCTTTCGTTGAAGTATTTGGACTGCAAGAGATGTACTACGTTGTCGTCCCTGTGAATCAGATCGAGGCCAAGGTCATTCGGCCCATCGATGAGAGCTTCCTCCAAATCATCTTCGTCGATCTCTGTCGTCATCCGATTGTGGATCTCTGAAACGTAAAATTTCGTCAACGCGGTTCCTAGTTCGCGGGTCGTTAGTTGACCGAAAGGCTTGCCGAATAAGTTCTTCGCGAAATCCCGGAATGCTGCGCGAAAATGTTCTTTCTGCATCGACTTCATCGATATGATTACTAACGGAAGTTACGAGCATGTCTAGAAAACTTGAAGAAGCAAAAGCGGTCACATCTAGAAGCAAGATTGGAGCAAGATTGGGGTAGCAAGATTGGGGTCGTCTCTAAACTCTGAAAGATTTGACTCACTCGCTCCCGCTGATTTCGGCCTCTCGGCTTAACCCAGCTATGTCGCTCGCACCCCTGCGGCTCCATTCGCGAGCGGGACATTTGACTTTTCTGCTTCGAACTCGTGAAGACTAAATTTATTTGAGCGTAGCGTGAAATGCCGCGTCGAGTTTTGTTTCTTTCTCGTCCGCCCTTGTCTTAGCGGTGCCGGTGAGATCTCGAGGGCAATTAAGAATTACCAAGTAAGAAGGAGGAAACACGGAACTGACGAGCCAACATAAGAATTAGGAATTAAGAAGGAGGACGGTTCTAACGCCAAAGTTCTGGATCGCCATCAGACCGCCCAAAGAAGAAACGTGACATCAGTGAGATTTCATCATTAGCTGTAAATTGGGATCCTTTGCCGCACGGCGAGCATACACGATTATGAAGCTGAAGAATTTAAGGAAAAAGATCCGACGGCTTGAAAAGCGTCTGAAAGAAGGCCCAAAGAAGCTGGCCAAGCTACGACGAAAACTGGAAGCGGTGGAGGCAGCAAAGGCAATGAAAGCCAGTAGGAAATCGGCTGCTCGCGCTCGCGCTCGCTTGGCTGCTCAGTCTTCTACGTCAATCGGCAGCGTCAAGAAAGCGAAAAGAAAACTTAATCTCTCACCGGAACGTCGTGCGCAGCTTTCAGCTGCGATGAAAGCCAGGTGGGCTGCCAAAAGAGCCGCTGAGGCGAATTCGAAAGCCGCCTCGAGCGATGATCAGCATTCTGCGCCGGGACCAGCGTCCCAGGCGCCGGAAAGCAGACCCGACGGCGCTTGAACGGTTTGTTAGTGAAGCGAGCAAAACGTTCAACTCCGAGAGCGCCGCTACAGCAAATGAGAATCTTTAACAGAAGGAAAGGGGTTTGCTTACCTGTAGCCCTTCGTTGTCTTTGTTGCCTTCTGTTCCGTTTTTTCTGAAGACGCCGCGGTCGCCGTCAGCGTCGGCGCCGGCTCGATGTAGGATCGTCCGGATCGTATTCGTACAGCCGCGACGGATCGCCGAAGACCGCACCGAGCGCGCGCTCGGGCCAGATCTCGAAATAGCTCAGCAGCAGCGCCATCAGCGGCACCAGAATGAAGGCGAGGCCGTGCGCGGCCATCATGAACATCGCCAGCGCGCGCAGCACCAGGAGATACACATCCCAGCGCACCCGCTGCTTCAGCTCGTTGTCGGGCAGCGCGTCATAGCCTAAGTGGAACGCCTTCCAGAAATGTCCGGCCGCGAGCGAGCCAAAGGTGAGCCAGAGTGCCGGGGAATGCGCGAGCTGGCGGCGCAGTTCGCCGCCGAGCAGCAGATCGTGGAGCGGAATCTGCACGATCCAGTACGGCAGACCGACGATGCCTACGAGGAAAATCCACGTGACGACGCCGCGCACCAAGTTCATCGGCCACGCCGCGCCGACCGACTTCGCCTGCGTCTCCCGCAGTGCACGCGGAATCAGCGCGGCAACGATCGCAGCGAGCGCGGTCAGTCCATCGAACCAGTAGTTGAACACGGCGAGCGCAGCGGACCAGCCGAACCCGTAGATGCCGACGACCGGAATCAGATTGCGCGCGAGCACGAGCCATGCGTCGCGCCGCGACGCCAGCTCGCGCAGATGCTGCGAGAGCGGCGGCGGCGCGCTCGAGCCGGTCTTTTCCCGAGGCTTCGCCATCTCGACAGATTAACAGATAGATCGGCGGCACGGAATCAATTGGCTTCGAATCTGGTGCAAATCTGCGAATGGAGCTAACCGATCGGCGGCATTGAAGACAAAGCCGCGAGCAGCGCGTTCCATTCTCGACAAGATGATCGAATCGATCAGATTGGCAGAGTGATGAGTCGCAATCGCATTAAACGAACGTCGAGGTTTGTTCTGTGCGCGTTCGTATTGTCCCTCTCCGCGGTCCGCGCCACGCCGGAGGTTACGTTGGATGATTTAAGGAAGCTGGAGATCATCTGTTTTGTTCCTTCGCATCTACCGGAGGGTTTTCGATTGCAGCGAGTCGACATCACTTTTGACGAGCTGCACGAGGAGTTCGACGACATGAAGCATCAGTTGCCGCTCTATTCGATCGTCTACAGCAATGACCCGCAGCGCGGAGCGACATTCTCGATCGAATCGGCACGCGAAGGCATCGGTGACCGGAATATTATGCCCGACGAGGAGAACGCGGAGGAAACGGAAATCAAAACGCCGCTCGGCCCAATGTATCTAATCTACCGGCCGAAAGGAAAAGAAGGCCGCAAGATCGAGATCCTCACCAATTGGGTAGAGGACGAAAACATGAAGGCGGAAAAAGCAAAAGATCCGCAAGGGCATCCGATTCTCGGGCGCTTTCATGGTTTCTCGGCGGCTGGAATCACTCTCGCCGAGTTTCAAAAGATCGTCGATTCGCTCCATCCGGTTAACTCAAACCCGGAAACCGCGCCGGCTGCTGCAGGAAAGACTTCCGCGCTGAAGATTCACCCGAAAGTTTTCAATATGATCGATTGCTGGATTTCGGATTCGGAAAGCCCGATGGTGACAGAAATCAATCTGGATGCGGTCGAGAAAAATGGGAACCAGTTCAACACCGACGACGTGAAACCGGATGGAGAGTGGACGAGATCTCCCACGCCGGAAAGTAAGGAAGGATTCATGCGCTACCGCGTACGCGAGTCGAAAGGGAATCATTACAAGATCGAGTATCAGGAGAATGGCGGCGGCACGCTCACGACAGCGTCTATCATCGAGTTCGAGATTGAAAAACGGAATATTCGCCGCGACGGCAAACCGGTAACGATTCGCGTGCTTCGCGTGTCATCTTACAATCAAAAATAAATGGCTGCGTGAAAAAGCGTAAGCCCGCAACCGGAGGGTGTCCGCGTCTGACCGATTGACATTTCACGCCGACTTACGCTTTAGCCCCAAAGTTCACGAGACGGCATCTCGATCTTGCCATTGCGATACGCGAGTCCGTGGTCGCGGTCGCGGACGAGAAGCAGCGGACCATCGAGGTCTACGTAATTGGCCGCGCTTGCGAGCAGGCGAGCGGGAGCGATGCCTAACGACGTGCAGACCATGCAACCGATCAGTAATTTGAAGCGGCTTTCGCGGGCGCGCTCGCACAAGCGTAGCGCTTCGCTTAGGCCTCCGGTTTTGTCGAGCTTCACGTTGATCGCTTCGTAGCGATTCTTCAGACGCGGAAGATCGACGTTGGTGTGGCAACTTTCATCGGCGCAGACCGGTACCGAATGATCGAGAGTTTCGAGGATTTCATCGGCGTCGGCGGGAAACGGTTGTTCAATCAGCCGAACGGCTAATTCTTTCAGTGCCGGAACAATTTTCCGATAAAGCTCAGGCGACCACGATTCGTTCGCGTCGATCAGAAGTCGCGCATTCGGCGCGACCTCGCGCACGGCTTCGACCCGCGGGAGGTCCAGTTTGTCACCGCCGAGCTTCAACTTCAGCGGCCCTGGCACGCCGTAGCCTTGCGCGGAGGCGGCCATTTTCTCGGGCGTATCGAGACTGATCGTGAACGACGTTTCGACTTCAGCGACACTCGGAATGTTCGCTAGTTCCCAGACGCGTTTGCCAGAAATTTTCGCTTCCAGGTCCCACAGCGCGCAGTCTAACGCATTTCGCGCTGCACCTGCTGGCAGCAGTTTTTGCAGCTGACGTCGATCCAAATTTTTCTCTCTCTTCATCGATTCGATCTGCGCCAACACCGAATCAACACTTTGGCCGTAGCGCGCCAAAGGTGCACCTTCGCCACGTCCGGTGTGTTTGCCGTCCGTGACGGTCACAACGATGACGCGTGCCTCCGTGCGGCTGCCGCGCGAAATCCGGAACGGTTCCTTGAGCGGCCAGATTTCTTCTTGAGCTTTGATTTGCATTCATCTCTAAGGAACGCAGGAAAGAAGGAAGTCCAAACGATCAGACGGATTCTTCACCGCAGAGGCACAGAGTTGACGGAGGCAAACTGAATTTATTTCTCTGCGTGCTCCGTGTTCTCTGTGGTCAAATCTTGCGTTTGCAAAAAAACTGACGTGATTTTTTCGCTCGCCTTAAACAGGCGCGCCGGAGAGGCTGGACGCATGCGAATTTTACGACCGCTGACGGTGATTGCATTTGCGGCTGTCGCCGTTTTTTCTGTGCGTGCCGCGACAGGGCCACTGATGAAGGCGGTGGTGTTGCGCGAGTACGGCGGGCCGGAAACATTAAAATTGCAGGAGGTGCCGCGGCCGGAGCCTAGAGATGACGAGGTCCTTGTCCGTGTGATTGCGGCCGGGGTGAATCCGGTCGATGCGTACGTGAGGCAGGGGATGCTGTCGAGGAGGGGATTCGACAAACGACCGATGATCATCGGTTATGACATCGCGGGCGTTGTTGAAAAAACCGGAGCCAACGTCACGAAGTTCAAAGCTGGCGATGCGGTTTACGCTTACCTGTCGATCATGCGCGGCGGCGGTTACGCCGAGTTTGCGACTGCGAAAGAGGGAGAGATGGCGCTCAAGCCGAAGAACATTGACTTCGAAAAGGCCGCCGCCGTGCCACTGGCGGCGACGACAGCGTGGCAAGCGCTCATCGATACGGCGAAGATCGACAAGGGACAGACCGTGCTGATTCATGGCGGGTCCGGCGGGGTCGGCTCTTTTGCGGTGCAAATTGCGAAAGCGCGCGGCGCGAAGGTGATCGCAACTGGTTCGGCGACGAACCAAGATTTGCTGAAGCAACTTGGCGTCGATCAACCCATCGATTACGAGACGACGAAGTTCCAAGACGTCGTGAAAGATGTCGATGTTGTCCTGAACTGTGTTCGTGCAGATACACTTCCTGCGTCGTACGGCGTGGTGAAGAAAGGCGGCGTGATCGTTTCGATTACCGGCGACCCTGATCCCGCCGAATGCGAGAAACGCGCAATTCGCTGTTCCGGACTGATGGCGCATCCCGATGCAAAAGTGCTCGATGAGCTGACGAAGTTGATTGAGGCGAACAAGATCATGCCAATCGTGTCGCAAACTTTTCCATTAGCCGAAGCTGCGAAAGCGCATCAGCAAATCGAGACGCGTCACGCGCGCGGCAAGATTGTGTTGCGAGTGGCCCCGGAACCAAAAAGCTGAGACGCTGAGAAACTGAAGCGTTGAAATCTGCGCAGGCTAGCCGCGGAGCGCTTTGGTGAAGCGGACCAATTCGTCGACGACTTGCTCGATTCGCTGGGTAATTTTTTTGTCGGTGATGCGGTCGCCGTCGAAAGCGTCGGCCGTGGCAAAGGCGAACTGCGGAATAATCACGCAACGAAAATCGAGCATGAGGCTGTTAGCATAAGCCATGACCGACATGTAGCTGGCTGTGCCTCCGGCAGCGCAAAGAAAGCCGACGATTTTGTCTTCCCACGCGTTCCCGCTAAGCTCGATCATGTTCTTAGCCGCGGCGGCGACATCATAATTATACACTGGCGCGGCAACGAGAATGCCGTCGGCGTGTTCAATCGCCGAGCTCAGTTTTCTTGAGCTGGGTATCCCATAACATTTATCCGCGTCGCACAGCGGCAGGTCCAGTTCGCGGATGTCGATCCAATCGCAGTCGACTTTTCGCTTCTGCAGTTGCGCGAGCGCGACGCGGCCCATCCGGCGGCTGTTACTGTCGGGATTGCCGCTCGTGCTAATGACAAGGTACTTAGGCATAAATTTGAAGAAGCAAAAACGACAGGTGACAGCCTTCGCCAAAGGCTCCGGCTTGGCAAGCGAGTGACGAGACCGGCAAAACAAGAGCCGCTTCGCAATCGATGCAACCCCGCCTTCGCTTGGCTGCGGCGCGGCAGGCGCTCAACATTTAACCTGACTTCGTGACCTACCGCGCGGCAAGCAGACGTCAGTCGGAGTCGAACTTTGGTTTCTTAGTGGAAACTTTTTTGTAAGTGCCTGCGGCGGTCACGTTGTTGCCAAACCCGCAAACGCTGGTTTGGGTGACTGCAAGTTTGCCGCCGGTGAATTTTAGGGTGATCCGGCATTCCTCTCCCGCGCCCTCTGGCTTGAAGATGGCGGTGTCGCCTTCAATGGTCGCGATGCCGCTGCCTTCGCCGGTATTGGCCGTTGGGCCTTGCGGCGTTTTGTATTCGTAAACGCCCGAAAATTCGATCTGAAGACGCTGTTGGCCGAGCGCCCAGATTTTAAATTCACCGCCTTTCCTTTGCCAGGTGCCGTTGACCTGAGTGGCAGTGACACTCTTTTCGCTGCCAGCCTGTACCGTAACAATGCAGGTAGCGGTCAGGCAGAGCGCGCTGATGATGATAACTTTTCGTGCTTGTCTCATGATGCTGTTACGAAGGATCAAAATACACGAAAATCGTTCAGTGAATCAAGAAAACTTAAGCCCGAGGACGGGGAGGAACAGGGAACGTGAAAGGAAGTTAGCGCAAATATTTGTCGAACCATCCGACTGTCTTATCCATTCGGTCGGCCTGGTTGTCAGGCTTGATGAAGAGATGGCCTTCCCCCGGATAAATGATCAGCTGTGTCGGCACACCGAGCGTCTTCAACGCGTGCCAGAATTCGTAGGACTGCGACGCAGGACATTCCGCATCGCGTTCGCCGACAATGACGAGGGTAGGGGTCTTCACATTCGTGATGAAGTGAATCGGCGAACTCTTCTCGTAAACGGCGGGATCGTCGTAAACTGATGCGCCGAAGAACGGAATCATCCATTGATCGATCAAGTTTTGGCCATAGTAACTTTGCCAATTGGCAATGCCGGCGCCGGCGACTGCTGCACGAAATCGATTGGTCTGCGTGACCGTCCACATGGTCATGAATCCACCGTAACTCCACCCAGTCACGCCGAGCCGCGCAGGATCAATCGGATGTTTTTTTATCGCGGCATCCACTCCGGCGAGCATGTCGCGCAGATCGCCGCCGCCAAAATCTTTAACGTTGGCGCGAGTAAAATCCTCTCCCTGACCGTAACTTCCGCGAGGATTCGGCATCAGCGCGTAATAACCTCGTGACGAAAGCGCTGCGATGATGGCTCTCGACATCCCAAATGAAGCGGGCCAGTCGGGTATTTCCGCGCTTGAAGGTCCGCCATGGATGAGAACGACTAAGGGATATTTCTTGCCGGACTCCACTTTCGCCGGCGACAGAAGCCAGCCTTGAATATTGAAGCCCTCGTTCGTCCACTCAAGATTGTCGGCTTTGCCCCAGGATGCGGTTAGACCTGAGTTGTTGCCGGTCAGCTGATGCCAATCACCGATCGGTCCGGCCCAGATCTCGGGAGGCGTTTCAAAACTGCTGCGTTCTGCACCCGCGAATTTGCCGTCCTTGGAAACAGCGAAGTTCGGAAAATTACCGAACGCGTAAAGATGCTCCGCGCCTTTCCAAATCGTCCGCACCGAATTATTGGCGAGTGCCAATTCAGAGATCGCACTTGCGCCTCCGACTATCTCTGTAAAAAGAATGCGATCCGGCGCGAGGCAGAAAAGTGAGCTGACCGAACTTTTACGACCTCGCGTACGATTTTGCACGTTGCGGCCGTCGGCAGCGATCGTAAATAAATCGCCGCCGTGAAATCCTTCATCGCTCATCAAGCCTTCGATAAACGCGATCGACTTGCCATCCGGCGACCAGCGCGTAACTGCGACCTGAAGAGAAGGCTTGTAGATGGATGCGGCGTTACCCTTCGCGATGTCGATCGTCTAAATCTGCGCGATCCACCAATTGTTGTCGCCTGGCCCCGGCGCCGCGGTTGCGACGAACATCTTGTCGTCTGGCGCCCAATCGTAATCGTAGACGTGAAGATTCTCTGGTGAAACCTGGCGTAACTGGCCGCTAGCGACGTCGAGAACAGCAATCCGCTGATTATGAATCGCTCTGTCGATGACGCCAGTCGTGGCAGGTGCGGCCATTAACGGGCCGCCGCCACTCGCGCCTTCGATATAGAGGAAAGCAATTTGTTTCCCATCGTGCGACCAATGTGGACGGGCTGCGTATCCTTTCAGGCTTGTAATTTTTGTAGGATTGGAACCATCGGCATTTACCGTCCAGAGTTGCCGCTGCTCTTCCTCGCCCGCGCTGGAAAAAACTGCGAGCGTCTTGGAATCGGGGGCCCAGGCGGGATCGAAGTCTGTCCTTTCGCCGGCTCTGGGGATGTTAACCATCGCCGCCGACGCACTTCCGGATGTTTCACGAATGTAGGTGTGCTTTGATGTTGTCGCGGCCGTGGATTGCACCCATGCGACATGTTTGCCGTCGGGAGAAAGAGCAATGTCGCCGTACAGCACAGTTTTACCCAAGTGTTCAGTCAGCTGCTGCATGGTCTGAGCTGTTAACGCCATCGGAAAGAGACAGGCCAGAAGAAGATGCTTCATTCTGCGATCCTGACAAAGGCCCGACCGAGCGGCAAGACTCGGTTCGATCCAGTGAATCCTATGTCGTTTTAGGCGAGTGAAATAATCGTTTGCGTTTCGCCCAACCTGGGCGATACTCCGCCCTTATTGGATTACTCTGTTTAACTTCACTGCACGGTAGATCGTCAGGTGAGCGTCGCTCATTGGTGGTTTGAAACCCGATTCCCGGGAACGGCTCTGTAGATCGGTAGTTTTTCCAAATTCAAAACACAATGAAACTGTACGTAGGTAATCTCTCTTTTGAGACAACCGAGAACGATCTTCAGGATCTGTTCGAACAACACGGCGCTGTCAACGAAGTCCGTCTGATGATGGACCGGATGACTGGCAAATCGCGCGGGTTCGCGTTCGTCACCATGAACGATGGCGCACAAGCCAATGCCGCGATGGCAGCGGTCAACGGCCACGAACTCAACGGCCGCGCGTTAACTGTGAATGAAGCGCGTCCGCGCGAGGAACGTCCACGTTCTTACGGCGCGCGGCGTTCCTTCTCGGGCAATCGCCGATAGCATTGATTCAGCAGCCGGCCCCGGAAGGTTTCGGGGCCGCGCTGTTCGCAATTCGCCGAGAATCGACACTATGGACTCCGAAAAAGCCATCGAACTGGAGGGTACGATTATGACGGTGCTCCCCGGGACCATGTTTCGGGTCGCACTCGCTAACGAACATCTCGTTCTTGCGCATATCTCCGGCAAAATGCGCAAACGCTTTATTCGTCTGACGATCGGTGATCGAGTAAAAATGGAGATGTCGCCATACGACACCGCCAAAGCTCGCATCGTTTATCGGCTCTAACATGGCGACGCGATTCTTTTTCGATCCACCGCGACGGCCGAAAACAAAGGCCGGTCCCAACATCAAAAGCTTACTCGTGCGCTGTCCTTCCACTTCAAAGCTGACCGATACGGGAAGGACAATGGAGGAAAAACGCTGGCGGACGGCCAGAATGAAAACACAAAAATTCACCTGCGCGCACTGCGGCAGCATTCATACCTGGACAAAAGAGGACGTTGTTCTCGGACGACCGACAACAATGAGCCGGTGATCCTCTTCAAACTTGTTCTCCTTGATTTTCCGCATTCCGACAGACCGCATCAATTGGACGACAAGCTCGTTCCTGATCGGCACGTTTGTTCTCACACTCACCGCGGTGCCGTTGTACCTATGGTATTTCGGCGTTGATTGGTTCCAACTCGCCCTGTTCGCGGTGTTATTGGGCGCGACCGGCTTCAGCATCACGCTCGGTTATCACCGTCTGTTTTCGCACATGACTTTCCGGGCCAGACTGCCGGTGCGCCTGTTCACGCTCATCTTCGGCGCTGCTGCGTTTGAGAATTCTGTCCTGATGTGGGCGAGCGATCATCGACGCCATCATAAACATGTCGATCACGACGAAGACCCGTACGACATCAGCAAAGGGTTTTTCCACGCTCACATCGGCTGGTTGTTGTTCAAGCTCTGGCCCGAACCGCCGTTTGATAACGTCGCCGATCTAAAAAAAGATCCGTTGGTCATGTGGCAACATCGACATATTCATCTCCTCGCCGTCGTGGTCAGCTTCGTCCTGCCGGCGCTGGCCGGGTTCGTGTGGGACGGCTGGGTCGGCGCTCTCGGTGGTTTTCTCATCGGCGGCGTCGCAAAAGTTGTCGTGCTCCAACACGGCACATTCCTGATCAACTCGGCCTGCCACACCATTGGGCGGCAGCCGTATTCGACGCGATGCAGCGCGCGCGATTCATTCCTGATGGCGCTGTTTACCTTCGGCGAAGGTTATCACAATTATCACCACGAATTTCAACACGACTATCGAAACGGCGTGAAGCCGTGGGAGTGGGACCCGACAAAATGGTTGATCTGGATTCTATCGAAGGTCGGCTTGACGAGCGGTCTACGACGGGTGCCGGCGGAAGCAATTTACTCCAGGCAAGCGCGACTCCGGGGTTTACGGAGGGATAATCACGAAGGGAAATGAATCGCCCCCAACTTCGAAAGTTTTCGCGAACAGGCCATTTGACATTCCGCGCGCGGCTTACGAGATCTCAGGCCGACTGATTGCGGTCGTAAGGATTAATATTGTCTCACCCATCGGCGGAGGATAAATGCGGGAAGAAAACAGCCCAGCTTCGCCAGCCGTACGCGCACAAGAAAAACGGCGGGAGCCGCCTCCCGCCGCCTATTAATTCACGACGCAAGGCTTATTGTCCGCCGCCTTGCTGACCGCCGCCCGGTTGGCCGCCACCCGGCTGGTCGCCACCGCCCTGTTTCTCACGTTCCTTCTCTTTGTCGCGATCTCCCTGTTGGCCGCCTTGTTGTCCAGGAGCCGCAGGCTTGATCGGTTCATTCGGATTACGTTCTTCTTCCATAGTACCTTTCTTTAGTTTATTGATGGCTCCCTTCGCGCTTTGCGACGAGGCCTTCTCTCTCTGAAATCGTCTTGGAAAGTCCTTTTGGACTGGAGAATTTTACGAGCAACTGTCCGGCACCGTGGAAGAAGCAACCCGCTTCACGGCGGACTAGACTGATTTCGATTGTAAGGAATGATGTTGTCCCATTCGTCTGCGGATGAGCAGGCTACGAAGGCGACGACAAGTTGGGTGTCGCTCATATTGAAGAGTTGGTGAGGCACGCCTTCGACAAGTATGCGAGAACAGCTACAGGCCGCGCACACAGGCTAGCAACCGGTCCACTTCTTCCGGCGTGGTATAACAGGCACAACCCGCGCGGACGAGTCCGTGCGGAGTTTGGCACAATCGCTCCACCACTGTCATCGCGTAGAAATCGCCGTGTGAAAGGAATACTCCGCGTTCCGCCAATTTTTTCGTTACCTTTATTGACGGCACGCCGTTCACAGTGAATGCGATCGTTGGTGTGCGCTCTGTGCCAGGTGGCGGTCCATAGAGGCGGACACCCTTTATTTCCTGCAGTCCAGTCCAAAGTTGCATGATTAATGCATCGCCGCGCTCGTGTAGTTGCTGGAACGCAGCGCGCAGGCGTTCGCGCCGCGTCGCGCCTGGAGCGAGCGAGGCGAGAAAATCGACAGCCGCTGCTGCGCCTGCGATTCCTTCATGATTCTGCGTGCCAGTCTCAGCCCGTTCCGGCGCTGAATCGGGTGCCGGGATCAGTTTCGGAAAATCAAGCGAGCGAAGCAGGTCATGCCGGCCGTACAGAATTCCGATGTGCGGGCCATAAAACTTATAGGCGGAGCAAGCGAGGAAGTCGCAATCCCAATCGCGCACATCGATCAATTGATGCGGAGCGTAATGGACAGCGTCGACAAAGATTTGCGCGCCTAACGAGTGTGCCATTCGCCCGGCGCGCCGCACATCGCTGATCGTACCGAGAGCGTTCGATGCCGCGCCGATCGCCACCAGCTTCGTGTCTTCGTTTAATTGCCCGGAAAAGTCGTCCCAATCGAGCTCTCCGGTTTCAGGAATCATTTTCACCATTCGCACCTTCACGCCGCATTCCTTCTCGAGAAGCTGCCAGGGTGCGATATTGGCGTGATGGTCAAGCTCGGTGACCAAAATCTCGTCGTTGCGTTCGTATCTGCAACCGAGAGCGCGGGCGAGGTGAAAGGTTAATGTCGTCATGTTAGCGCCGAACACGATTTCGGTCTGTCTTGCGTTCAGGAAATCAGCCAGCACGCGCCGGGCTGAGTCGATGATCGCGTCGGTCTCCTCGCTTGTTGGATACGCCCAATGGGTATTGGCGTTATGGTGATAAAGATAATCGTTCATTGCCTCCACCGCGATTCGTGGCACTTGAGTGCCGCCTGGCCCGTCGAAATAGGCAACTGGATAACCGTTATGAGTGCGTGCGAGCGCCGGAAAACATCGCCGTATTTCCTCGATCGACATCATCGCTGCGCGCGGCGGACATACGGTCTTTTTCAAAGTGAGGGTCATTCCGGCTGATTGTGGTCGTAGGGAATGATGCAGTCCCACTCATCGGCGGAGGAGCGGGCGACAAAGGCGACGACTGGTTCGGTGTCGCTCATGTTAAAGACTTCGTGTGGCACGCCGGGCTTAATGTAAATGAAATCGCCGGCTTCGTTCTCAATGACCTGCTTAAGGCCGGATCCAAATTCGTGGCGCACTTTTCCTTCGATGATGTAAAGGATCACTTCGAAATCGACGTGAATATGGGCGTACGCGACGCCGCCGGGTGGGATCGTAGCGATGTTCGCTGACAGGCTTGTCGTTCCGACGTTCTTGCGTGACATGCCCTGTTTATAATGAATACCATTCCAATCCCTACGGGCGCCGCCGCCACGAATGGTCAATATCCCACCATGATCTTCCACCGCGCTGAACTGGATATTGTCTTTGTCGTCTTTCAATGCTTCGGAACAAGTATCATTTAGCCTTATGAAAGAAATCGTCGAGCGCTCGGTTGTAATACATCCACCCTTTTGATGTGGGATGCTCACGACGGGCAATTAGAAAAGCCGGGTCGGCATCATGGTCTTCAAACTCAATTACCCGGAAGTGATATCGCTGGGCAAGCTCGCGCATCTTGTCGTAATAGACTTGGCGAGCCGATCGTGAGACGCCCCTCGCGGCATAAGCGTCAATCGGCATGCTTAGAATGAGCGGTTGCGCTCGGAGCTCTCTAAGTGTGCGAAACAATAGCTCCAAATCGATCCATTCACTTGCAGCCGCGACCCGCGCGCGAAACGCCGCATCGCCGGCCGATCGAATTGCACTGCGAGGCTCGGTCGTCACGGATCGGTGGCCATCGTGACTCGGAGCGTTAGGCGAATGCGGTTTGTGCAAAGAGAACAGCCGTAACCAATGTGGGATCGGTTTACCGCCACCCAAAATGTAAACGAGCGCTTCAAAGTGGTCTTGCAAATCGAGTGCTATGTTCTGCAACTTTCCCAACGGCCAGATAGCCATCAGCACCATCCGGTCCAGTGGACGGTCAGAAGCGAGGCAGGTAGCAGCAAGCTGGAGGAGGCCACCCTTTGGTAGCGTGTCGGGGAACTGCAGCATTCGCCTTGCGATCTCAGTCTTCAGGTTCAGATCAAGGGCATCGCCAAAAAGAATGTGGCTGGCCGCCGGTAGCGAGAAGCTTCCGGCATAAAAATCCGGCCTGATGGCACGCCTTAAAAACCAGCTCGGTGACAGCGAGATCGCAACTTTCCGGCCGCGCAACTCAGAGCTCAGTGCACCGAGTTTTTGTAAAATAATCAGTGACGTAGTGCCTGCCCTCCCTACAGGACACACCTGAAATCCAGTAGGCTCACTGGAAAAGAAATCAGATGCTCTGTTGGGAATAGGATCGCTCAATTCGGAGCTGCCATAAAGGAGCAGGATATCCGGCGCGCGCGCCGCAGCGCGCTCGAATGCAAGTCCCTGATTCTTAATAAAGAAATCTTTGGGAGCGGTCGCATGAATCGTCTTTTCCTCGAGATAAATTGCCAGCAGCCTGCCGCTGCACAGGATCACAATCGGAAGCGCGCAGGCGATCAAAGCGCTGGACACGTGCGGTGCGCGCGGACGGGCGATAGCACGCGGAATCATAAACATTCGGTAATATTGTGTTCGACGAGCACTTTTCCAGATAGAAGTGGATTGCTCGAAAATCGTTAGCGGGGAAAATATATGGATCTGCCCCGTACCGTCGAATTGACCATCTTTTAAAATCTTACTAACCACAACATCACTTTCATCCTCTTTTTCCGATTAGGGCGCGTTCTGATTCTTCAAAGCAGCTGCGAGGACCGCATTAAAGCAGGACGTTTTTTCTGCAGTTCATGAGTTCTTGCCTTTCTTTTTGTTTACCGGCTTGCTTCGGCGCCGGCGCTGTACACCACCGAGTTCCGTACGTCGCGGACATGTCACGAGGTGATCGTTGACCATGCCGGTCGCTTGCATCAACGCGTAGCAAATCGTGGAGCCGACGAATTTGAATCCGCGTCGCAGCAGATCGCGGCTCATCGCATCGGATTCCGCTGCGCGCGCAGGCACCTCAGCCATGGTACGCCAACGATTCTGGATTGGTTTGCCGCCGACGAAGCTCCACATGTAAGCGTCGAAAGACCGGAATTCTTTGCGCACGGCGAGAAACATCTTTGCGTTCTCGATTGTGGCCGCGATTTTCAATCGGTTGCGCACAATCCCGGCGTCGCCGAGTAGTCGCTGCATGTCGCCCGTGCCGTAGCGTGCGATCTTCTCCGGTCGGAATCCATCGAACGCCTTCCGATAGTTCTCCCGTTTCCTTAAAATAGTGTTCCAACTCAGCCCTGCCTGCGCGCCTTCGAGGATGAGAAATTCGAAGAGCAGCCGGTCATCGTGCACAGGGACGCCCCATTCCTGATCGTGATAACTGATGGCTGGTTCGGTCGTAGCCCAGGGACAACGCGGCATAACGTTTACGGATTAACAGAGATCGTCACAGATCAATTACACAGAATCCATTTTCTTTGAATCTGCGCAAATCATTGGCCGCGCTCATATCGCGCTCTCTGTTACTAGCGCGCCCATGCCGTGCATGTCGCTCGCTTGGCTTACTCCGTTCTGAATTGAGAAGCCAAAATTACCGCAGACATTGGATTAGAAATATGATTGCAACAAAAGGAACAGTTATGAAATCGACATCAGAACTTAATGAGGAATTACGGCGCAGGATTCTCAGCTTGCCGGCTGTAACCGAGCGACGGAATGCTGGAATCCACGAAGACGCCTTTTTCGTCGGACGGACAATGTTCATGCATATTCATGGCCGCGGCCACTGCGATATTCGATTGTCGAAAGACGATCAGGAGCGGGTTCTAGCGGAAGGTAAAGCACGCCCGCACCGCTGGGCGCCGGAAGCAGGATACGTCACCTTCATTGTGAATGATGGAGAGGATTTGCAGCCGGCAATGGATCTGATTCAGAGGTCGCATCATCATTTCGCCGGCAAACAGAGCGTTCTGCGAACGAAACACCAATTGAACCAACAAGAATCGTAATAGCAAGGAATCGATTATGAAACTATTTGTCATAGGAGCAACGGGCCGCGTTGGACGGGAGATTGTTAAGCAAGCTCTTGTGAGAGGGTATGATGTCACCGCGTTTGTTCGTTCGCCTGAAAGCGTCACCTTAAAAAATGAGCGACTTACCGTGCTCAAGGGGAATGTGATGGACGAGAACCAACTGTTTGATATAATGCAAAATCGCGATGCAGTCCTTTCCGCACTAGGACCGCGCGAGGTTTTCAAACCGAGCTCGCTTCTTCACGACAGCGCACTTGCGACTACTCGAGCAATGCAGCGTTCAGGAGTGAAACGGCTCGTCATTCTTTCGGCTGCAGCACATTTCCCCGGTGTTCCCAATCGAATCGTCAGTTTTATCCTTCGAAACCATATGCGCGATTCGTTGGCAATGGAAGAAATCGTGCAAGGTAGCGAGCTCGACTGGACAATCGCCCGTCCTCCTCGTCTCACTGAGGAAGACTACCTCACCTATCGAAGCCGGGAGGGTGCCGCGCCCAGGATGGGTTTCAGTCTGGCCCGCAAAGCGGTTGCAGCATTCATGCTCGATGCCATCGAGCAAAAGAAACATATCAACAAAATCGTGGGCATCGCGAAATAATTATTGGAGTTCCTCATGTTTGCCGCCTACCTCATTGTCACTCTCCTGGCCGCTGCTGCTAACATCTTCTCGGCCACGCTCGATTTCATCCGCTACAAGCAAATCCTCATCAACATGCAGAAGGTGGGTGTACCGGAATCATGGATTACCATTTTGGGCATCCTCAAAGCAGCAGGGGCGCTCGGGCTGCTGGTCGGCATCGGCGTGCCAGCCATCGGGGTAGCGGCTGCTATCGGCCTTACGTTGTTTTTCATCGGCGCCATCATCACGCACCTCCGAGCGCATGATCACTCGTTCGGCCTAGCGATCATTTTTCTCTTGCTGGCAATCGCCGCGCTGGCGTTGCGGATTGTCTTATGAAAATCAAGGAACCAGATAATAACTGAACCGACACAAACCTGTTTATGAGGTGGGTTCTAGGGGTTTGACATTCTATCTTGGGAATGCGGAGTTACTACGACGAGCGCGATCCCGCCAAGCACCGAGATTGACGCGAGCACATAGCGCAGGGTAACGAGTTCACTTAGCAAGAGTATTCCGCCCGTGGCAGCCACAACCGGGACACTAAGTTGGACAGAAGCGGCGCTGGTAGCTGTCAAGCCCGGTAGTGCGCTGTACCAAATCACGTAACCAAGGCCTGAGGTGATCGCCCCAGAGATGATGGCATAAGTGACTCCGGTAAAATCGACATGTGCCCACGGAACGAAAATGATGCTGACAGCTGCCGCGAACGGAACTGCGCGAACAAAATTTCCAGTGGTCGCGCTGGCCGGATTTCTTTCTCCTTTGCCGCGCAGTGAATAAATGCCCCAAGCCACGCCAGCTCCAAGCATCAGGATCGAACCAATTAATGGCGGTGCGGAAAGTCCAGGAAACACAAGCACGACAAGTCCGGTCACGGCAATGAGGAAGCCGGCGATCTGGGTTGCATCCAACCTTTCGCCTTTGTGCATGCCCCAGAAAATCATCGTGGCCTGAACAGCGCCAAACAAAAGCAGAGCGCCAGTTCCGGCCGAAAGAGTCGTGTACGCAAATGAAAAGCCGGCCGCGTAAACCAACAGCGCGAGCGCCGAGAGCCAGTTGCCCGCGACGACGCATGTCGTTCGTCGCAGTGATGAGTGATCAGTGATTGGTGATGAGTGGGAAAAAGAAGCGGCCCGTGGCGAAGGCGTTCGATCGGTGATCAACCAGGTTCTGATCTTCATGATGAGCCAGAGCGCGACGGCGCCGGAGAAAATGCGAATGAATGTAAAACTGGCTGCGTCGATGCTGGTCTGCTTTAGCGCTAGCCGGCAAAGCAGCGAGTTGCTCGCAAACGCGATCATGGCCAGCAGCGTCAGTGTGAAGACTTGTGGGGTGGTCACCGGAGAAGGGCTTGCTGTATAGCGGCCGATTTGCGCAAACTCAGTTCTTCCCAAATCTTCGCCTGAGACCGATCCACTGATCACTGTTCACCTAAGAAAACTACAATGAAAGCGATAGAAGGTTTCTTTTTGATTACGCCGGACGACCTCCATTGGCGTCTCTCTGAGATGATGAAAATTCTAAACGCGGATTTTTTGGAGCGAACCAAGAGCGAGAATCTTGGAGCAAGGCTTTGGCGGTTGCCACCGAATAGCGCCAACACGCTCCACAAGCATATCTGGGCAGAAGAATTCTATTTCGTCTTGGAAGGAGTGGGGCGAATCCGTGTGGGCGACGAGACATTGACTGTGCCGAAGCATGGCGGGGTGCTCGTTGGGCCAGACCAGTTGCGTCAGGTGTTCAACGATACCGAAACCGACGTGCTCTGGCTCATCGTGGGTGGGCCGGAGGAACTTGAATTTCTGCCCGGCGCAAAGACCAAGCCCGACATGTCGCTCATTTACCCGGTTGACCCAAAGCAATTGCCAAAGGAATTGGCTGGCGTTAAGTGGCCGCCAAAAAGTTGATAGGCAAAATTTCCACAGGAGCAGGCATGATTGAGATAGTCTTTGGCCGGCCGTGCGTGGGATGGGGGACCTCATTTAACGTGGCTCCGCTGCTTCCCCTCTGAGAGCGCCCCGACAAACGCTGGTAGCGGTGATTCGTCTAACAGCGCGATAAATTCTAGCGAGTGACCGTCGCGGTCGTGGAAGTACAACTGAGCGGAAGGCATCCAGCCGATTACCGATGGCTCAGTCGTTTTCTCTCCAGCAAAATTCTCCGTCTGGATTCCTGCGGCGTTTAGTCGTTCGCCGGCAGCGAGCAGTTCAGCAAGCGGAACATTGAATGCGATGTGGCACTTATGAAACTCGCGGCCGAGCGCCGTGTTTGGACTCCACAGGCCGAGCATCGATCTTCTATCGGCACCAGCCCACAGAAAAACGGCATCGCGTGTAAGGTCGCGATGCGCGAACTGCAATCCGACGATCTCAACGTAGAATCGTTGCGCTACCTCGGTATTGGACACGGGCAGATGCGCTTCGTACAAGTGCATGTGCGCAGATTACACGCGCTCCGCCTGCCCGCACGCGATTACTCGTTCGGCGATCTTTAGGTGTGCCCATCCATCTCGCTCAATTCCCGCTGGCTCGATTCTCGTTAGTCCATTTCCCATGCTTGAATGCGCTGGCTGGCGCACTGTTACTTGGTAATCGCCATTGTTCTCCATTGTTATCCGGCCGTGGTCTTGGCTATTTAAATCGTGGCGGTTGTCGAGGTCATGTAATGCGCAAACGTCCTTGGGGAAGAGAAGGTCCAGTGTCCAGTCAAACGCCACGCGAACCTTTTTGTCCAGGCTGGGCAACTTGCTGAGGTAAACCGTCCGCCACATCCACCATGCGAAGAAGCCGGAGAAATTGAAACCGAAAATCCTCGCCACGCCCATCCGGCGACCGAGTGAAGCCAGCAGCCCGATGGTCTTGAATGAAAATGATTTTAGCCGACGACCTAAGAGTACAGCCGCGATATTCTGAGCTACAACCTTGCCCTCGCGTATTGCATGTTGTGCGGTTGGCGGATGAGATCTCCCCGGATTTTTGATGTCTGGCACAAACGCACAGTCGCCCACGGCCCAGACATTAGGCCAATCGGGAACTTGCAAGAATTGGTTCACGACTACTCGGCCTTGTTCCTTTGCGCAAGGGAGCGAGAAGATGAGGGGACTGGGCACGGTTCCGGCAGTCCACACCAAAGTGCGGGTTGGAATTGAGACACTATCGCCTAAGAAGACGCTGTTCGCGGTCATACTCTTGACCCGTGTGTTAAGCCGGACTTCTACACCGCGGCGCACGAGCACCTTCTGCGTATATCGTCCCAGGCTTTCACCCAGTTCTGGCAGGATGATCGGGCCAGAATGCACTAGTATAACTCGCAACATCTCTTCACACAGGTTGGGGTAGAAGTGCAGCGCTTGTCGCGCGAAGTCATTTAGCGCCGCGACTGTTTCCACACCTGCGAAGCCGCCGCCCGCCACTACGAAAGTAAGTAGCGACTGCCGGTCGCTGGGATGACACTCAGAATTTGCCTCTTCCAAACGTCGTAGGATGCGGGCACGCAATTGAATCGCATCCCGAAGCGATTTCATTGCTAATGCTAGCTCGGGAAAACCGGGGAGGTTGTAAAAGTTGGTGACCGATCCCAGTGCGATGACCAGATGATCATAGTCGATTTGTTGCGAGTGGTTGCTGTAAGCCCGCGAAAGCAGGACACGCTTGTTTGGCAAATCAATCTGATTCACGTTACCAACCAACACCTCAACCTTGCGGAGTAGCTTCCGAAGGGGATTTACGATATTCGTGACCTCGAGATCGCTCGCGGCGATCTCGTGAAGCATAGGCGTGAACAGGAAAAAGTTATCGCGACTAACGAGGCAAATCTCCACCGACCTGTCTCGCACCAGCAATTTTTCGAGATGAATGGCGGCATAAACTCCGCCGAAACCACCACCGAGAATGACGATTCGTTTTTTGCGCAGCCTACGAGTTACCCGAACGATCATCGAATTCTTCTTTCTGTAGCGAAGCTGCCGGTGAGAAGCCGTCGAGAACCATGTTGATGCCACTAGGACTACCGCGCAGACGGCAGCTCGCTTTTGGCGTCTAGTAGTTTGGACGGTGCTACTCCGTTAGGGCCGGACTGACTGAGTCCCCTGTCAACCGCATCTCGGGCTGCGGCGAACTCCTTGACTGCTTGACCCATTCCCCGGGCAAGTTCAGGCAGTTTCTTTGCGCCGAACAGGAGCAACACGATGAGGAGGATTACCATCATGTCCGGCCCCATAAGATTCAGGATACTAGCGGTCGTAATCGACATAAAAAATCTCGGATGTGTTTGTTTCGTAGGGAAGCTGTGCGGTGTTCAATCCATTCATACCGAATTGGCAGAGTTATATTCCTAGGAAGTGATCTCCCGCTTGGTTTACCCGCGGACCTCTAGGGGAGGAAGTTCGATCGACTAGGCCTTCTTGTAAGAAAGAGTGGAATAAAGACGGGCCCGCGCCGGTTGTATTAAACAAATGGAAAGATGCATGAACGAAATGGAACTCCTGAATGCCACAACCGTCGCCGGACTGCCCAAAGATGGGTTCGACGAAATAGAGAGGTGTTATAATTCTCGAAGTCATCGGTGCGCGTTACACATGCGCGCAATGCTACGGCGTCCGAAAACGGTTCGGTTTCACTGGCAAGGAATTCTCCGCGAGTTGACCGGCGTCGAAGTCCGCCGGTTTGGCCCTGCCTGTTCGCCGCAATCCTCTGGTTTAATCAGCACATTTCGAGTTCCTCAAAGGACCTAACTATTTCACTCATCTCAATAACTATAACTATAACTCATACTTAGAACGGATAATTCTTATGAACTATAAAAACTTATTGCAGTGACAATTGCTCTTACAGTTTGCGCTTTTACAGGCTCGAACGTGTTGGCGCATGGTGGTAGCAGCGGTCACGGTGGCTTCGGTGGTGGAGGCGGCTTTCACGGCGGCGGCTTTAGTGGCGGTGGCTCTCGCGGCCATGGCTTCAACGGAAGTGCCTTTCGCGGCGGCTCGGCATTCGCCCGACTAGCACCGAGCTTCAACCGCGCTGGGCCGCGCGTTGCCCATGGAATGACGCGGTCCGGAACATTCCGCAATGGAGGTCGGGATCACGGTCGGTTCCACCATCGCAACTTCAACGATCGATTCTTCTTCTTTAGCGATTTTGGAGACCCGTTCTTTTACTATCCGTATCCATACTACGGGTACTATCCATACGGTGATTATCCTTACGATTACGGATACGATTCGTACAATCAACCAGGTTATCGAGGCGGTGCGGGATACACCGACTCTTTGGTTGGGCAAGTCCAGCGCAGTCTGGCTCGTGCAGGCTATTATCATGGCTCAATCGATGGCGTGAACGGCAATGGAACGCGGAGGGCGATCCGTGAATATGAGCGGGCTCACGGCTTGCCGGGAGATGGCAAGATCGGCCAACAATTGCTCACCACCATGGGCTTGAGCTAAGGACCGTCGAACAATTTGGACTAGCGGGCTGGCGACGTCAGGTTGCGGCCCGCTGCCTTTTTGCGACGCTTAGGATGCGAACTTACAAGATGCATCGCTTCCACAGCTTGCCCTGTTCACTATCGGAAGCCCCGGCTGATTTTGTTTCCGTTAGACTCCAAAAGGTCGATCCAGCCACGCGATGCAGCTATACCCCGGGCACGTGATGCTTTATCGTGCGTCCCGACGAGGAGATCTCGCTCCACAAGCCGTTTTTTCAAAGATCGGGGAATAAAAATAGGCCGCTGCCGGTTGTATTAAATGAATGCAACCGTGCATGACCAAAACAAGAGTCTTGTACCGCCGAGCGACCACTGAAGCGTCGAATGACGGAATGGCGGATAGCTTTCGAAGTCATCGGTGTGTGTTGCATAAAGGCACGATGCGGAGGTATCCGCGTGCGGTGCGGTTTCAGCGGCCGCGATTTGAGACGCCTGGAAACTGGCCGGTGTTACTGCGGTTTTTCGATGCAAACGCTCTGGTTCTAAATGCAATTTCCAGCCGAGGTGACCTGATTAAAAAAACGTTATGGCCACAGCATTGAAAGCCGAGTATGATTTTGACACTGAAGATCTCGAGGCGAGTGCCAAGATTGTGAAGTTTGTCATACCTAAGAAGCACCAGGAACAAGATGCCGCTCAGGAGCACGAATTGGCGTCTTTTGAAGAAACAATGTTGCCTCACATGGATGCGGCCCACAACCTCGCCAGATGGTTGCTTCATAACGAACAGGATGCGCAAGACGTCGTTCAAGAAGCGTATTTGCGTGCATTCAAGTCTTTCGGCGGATTCCATGGCTCCAATGGCCGGGCCTGGCTGCTGACGATTGTCCGGAACACCTCCTACACGTTACTGAAAAAGAACCGTGCGGTTGATCTCACCACACCTTTCGATGAGGAAATACATGCATCCGGCCACGAATCGGTTAGTCCTGCAACCATTCTCGAGCAGAGTGAAGACGCGGAGTTAGTCAGGGAGGCGATGGATGAATTGCCTGTGGAATTCCGGGAGATATTAACGCTGCGCCACCTGGAAGGCCTGTCCTATAAGGAAATAGCCGACATCGCGCAGCTTGCGCCCGGCACGGTCATGTCGCGGCTCGCGCGCGCCCGCGCCAGACTCAAACAAGGTCTAGCCGCTCGCATTAACAGGGAGAAATAAAATGAACTGCGAAGAAGCTATAAATTTAATGGATGGTTATCTGGATGGCGAATTGGATCCCATTACTAACCAGGAAATCGAGCAGCACTTGCGGGATTGCCGTAGCTGCGAGCAAGCCTATGAAGCGCATCGTGCGCTGGTCCGCACGATCGCTAGCGCCGTCCCGTATTACAAGGCGCCAGCGGAATTGCGTCACCGAGTTCAATCCTCTTTGCGGAACGAGATTGGCGCAAAGGCCACGCACAATGGTATGCGAGGAAGTCAGGTATTGCGGACAAGAAAGCAAGCGGAGCGGCGTCCGATTCTTTCTGACATGCCATGGAATTGGCTCGGTCTCTCCGGGCTCAGTCTCGCGGCCGCTATCATTTTCGCTGCAATCATCGTTTCGAACTTGCTACCTGTGTTGCGACGCCCTGGTGCCGATCAATTCCTCGCGACGCAGCTGATAGCCGGTCACGTCCGCTCGCTTATGGCAGACCACCTCACAGACGTGGCGTCCTCTGACGAGCATACCGTGAAACCATGGCTCGACGCCAAGCTCGATTTTGCGCCTGTGGTAGTGGACCTCGCCAGCGATGGATTTCCTTTAGTTGGGGGTCGCCTTGATTATTTAGATAACAGGCCGGTGGCGGCTTTGGTTTACCAGAGACGTAAGCATTTTATTAACGTGTTTGCTTGGCCGGCAGAATCGGGAACGACTGGAACGACGAAGACGATGACGCGTCAAGGTTATCACCTTTTGCATTGGGTGCATTCCGACATCAATTACTGGGCTGTCTCTGACATTAGCGATAACGAGTTACAGACTTTTAAGCAACTTTTCGAAAAACAGCTGCCGCACTATTGATAGGGCGGAGACTCATTCGCGGATAGTTCATTACCGCGGAGTGGCGCATTCTGATCGAGTGTTCGATCGGGCGCACTTACTGTGCCGTAGGTGTTGCGCCATCCGCCGTTAGGTTCCTTTCTCAGGTGTTAGGCCTGTTGTTGTTTCTCGCGTCGTACTGAGTTTACCGCTTTGTCCAAATCTGAAGTGCTGTCAAGAGATTCTGGTTCCCAAGAGCACTTCTTACGATGGGAATATTCGCTCAGCAAAACGGTATGTATAAATGAAGACAATTTTACGGATTGCTCATAATGAAACCGAACGAAAAAAGCGGTCACGTGATGTCACCGTCCCTTGTTCACGATCAAAAGCCCCCGACGAAGTGGGTGTCCATACTCTCGCCATTCCTGAGGCATTTAAACACGAGCACTCTGGCCTTCATCATGTTCATTGCTCTCGCACTTCTGAGTAATACTCGTGGTAGGGAGGCTGAAACCAGAGAGTCAGCTTCTGGCGGCTCGACCAAGAGCGAGGTTGTTATTAACAAGCGCCATGAAAGTATTGGTGCCGTGAGGCCGGGGACATCGGACGATCGCACCGAATCGGCCCAGGGCTATCTAAAGGTCTATTCGGCGACCGATGAGCTCAACGATGGTGGTCTCGCTTATTATTCGCACAGCTCCTACGCAATCTATAGGACCGACGGAAAGCTCTTTAAAAGCGTGGAAAATCACAGTCCGCGCAGTGACGAAAGTCCCGAGTTAGTGGCATTGCCCGTTGGATCTTACCTAGTGATAGCCCGATCTGACAAACACGGAGAAGTAGGCATTCGCGTTACGATCAAGGCACGCCAGCTCACGGTGCTCGAACTTGACCTCGCAGAGAGGAACGGACAGACGGTTAGCTTTTCGCAAGTCATCGCAAATAGGGGACAACTCTGGCGCCAGTCGATGGGGGGCACAGAAATCCTATTGTTAACACTGGTCGAGCGAGGCTGACTCTCACATCCACCTTCAAAGATTTCGGGAATAAAATCGCGCCCAATTAGTAAAGACAAGTGTAAAAGCAAACAACAAGCAACCAAACAAAAACCAAATATTATGTCCGATCACATTTCTCACGATCACGAGCATGACGGGATTGATCGCCGCGGCTTTCTCCAATGCATGGCATGGGCCGGTACCGGCCTGCTTTGGACGGTTAGCGGCGGCGTTCTCGTATCGAAGACCCTTGCTCAAATTGCAAAGGCCGGGGAGCCATTGCCGGCTACTGACCTTAGCTTCCTGCAAATCAGCGACAGCCACATCGGCTTTAGTAAAGAGGCGAACAAAGATGTCACCGCGACGTTTAAGATTGCGCTCGATCGCATCAACGCGATGCCCACTCCGCCGTCTTTCCTTATCCATACGGGAGATATTACGCAGCTGTCGAAGCCAGAAGAGTTCGACACCTTCGATGAAGTGCTCAAAAGCTGCCGGACCAAGGATGTTTTCTATGTTCCTGGAGAGCACGATGTGCTTAACGATGGCGGAAAGCTTTATCGTGAACGGTACTTAAAGAGAGTCGAAGCTAAGGGCTCGGGCTGGTACAGTTTCAATAAGAACGGGGTCCATTTCATTGGACTGGTCAATGTCCTGGATCTCCAGGCTGGTGGTCTGGGGCAGCTCGGCGAGGATCAGCTCGAATGGCTCGAGGCTGATGTGAAAGACCTCGGAACGAGCACGCCGATTGTTGTATTCGCGCATATCCCGCTCTGGGCAGTCTATCCCGAATGGGGCTGGGGGACGAGTGACAGTGAACGCGCTCTGGGATATCTGAAACGATTTGGCTCAGTGACAGTTCTAAACGGTCACATCCATCAGGTGCTTCAAAAGGTCGAAGGCAACATCACTTTCCACACCGCGATGTCCACCGCCTTCCCGCAGCCAGCTCCTGGAACCGCGCCGTCGCCCGGTCCTTTGAAAGTACCAACTGAAAAACTGCGGAGCATGCTTGGCCTAACAAGCGTTCAGTATAAGCAAGGCAAAACTTCCCTCGCCGTTGTCGATTCAAACCTCAGCTAAATCCACTCAAACTATGACTACACTTACTTCTAAAAATAAAATAGCAGCACTGTTATGCGGCATCAGTTTTCTCAATCTGTCCCTCTTCGCATTCGCTGGCGAGATGAAGAACGCCGACGACACCGGCACCAAGCAAAATAAAATAGAGATCAAGGATTTCGCCTTCAAACCCCAGACGTTAACCGTTAAGTCCGGGGAGAAGGTTACCTGGATCAATCGGGACGAAGAACCGCACACAGTCGTGAGCGTCGAGAAGCAGTTTAAGAAATCGACCGCTCTCGACACGGATCAAGAGTTCACGATCACAGCAGGCGCTCCCGGCACTTACACCTATTTTTGCTCCGTTCACCCGAAGATGACTGGGACGATCGTGGTCGTGAAGTAGCAAGGCGCGATTGATACCCACTCATAGCATCGCCACTCATAGCATCGGTTCCGTGAAGGTTAAGGACGTTATGAAACTATTTCTCGTGGCTTCCGTGAATCCCTTTGATGTCAAGGCCGCGCTTCTCCAGGGACACGCGCAGCATCCGGTCATCATTCATTTTCCAATTGCGCTCTTTATCGCGAGCGCTGTCTTTGAGGTACTGGCAGTTTGGTGCAAGCAACCGGGTCTTGCATCGGTCGCCTATTACAATCTCATCGGCGCCGCGCTGACCGTCCCATTGGCGATTGCCACCGGCCTAGGCGCGTGGCGGTGGCAGCTCGAAGGCGCGGCTCTCAAGGGCAACTTACGGCTGCATGTGATCTGCGCGCTGACTTCGGCATTGCTAATCTTCTTTCTCTGCTGGATGCGCACGCACCTGCGTACCAAAGGGAAGTCTCCTGGCGTGGCTTATTGGGCAGTAGCGCTGATCGCACTGCTGGTAATCACGCTCACCGGACATCTCGGCGGAATCCTCAGCGGCGTCGAAACGCCTGGTAGTGGGACGTGATAGCAGCTTAGCTCGTGTAAGTCTTCTCGGTTTTCTTTTCCTGCATTCCTCGTCTTCCGAGCGGTTGAGACACGGCTCTTGCAACGCTCTCGCGGGGGCCGATGTTGAGCGGAGACAACTTGAAACTTCCAACAATTAAAGAACGTCAACGGTTTCCTTCGCCCGCGGTGACACCACAAGCGTTGGCATGGGATGGCAAAGATCTGTGGATGAGTTCCCGCGATCTCGGCACTCTCTACAAGATCGGCATCGATAGGTGGAAAGTGGTCCAGGAAATCGATCCGCCCGGGATCGTTTGGGCAGCGGTGGCAACAAACTGCGCGATGTATTTCACCATCGGCAAAGGATTGAATGACGATCGCTACGTTTATCACTATGCCGCCGAATCGGGGTTCACAAACCTTTTCGTGTGTCCTGAATTCACTGGATCGTACCTGAGCTATGACGCTGAAAATCTTTATCTGAGCCAATGGTACGAAAAGCGAATTCTGAAGTTCGATAACAAGGGGAACGTTATTCGCAAGATTGACATCGGCGCGGAAATCTGCGGTCACACCTTTGTGGACGGAATGATTTACGTGCTGCGCGGCGTGGAAAAACCAAACGAAGATTGGACCATCGCGCGACTCGACCCGCGCGAGGATAGGCCGGAGGTTAGAGATATCGCCGTTGTTCCGTTCGCGTGCCGTTCACTGACATTTGACGGCGAACTTTTTTGGTCAAACTATCGCGCCCAAGACACCATCATTTCATTCTCGCTTCCGAATTGAGAGACGGCGCAAGCCAGACTGGTAGTTAGTGCGCTAAAGTGGGTTGCCGAGATGCACAAAGGACCGGCGCCTGCGGGCAGGCCGGAAATACCAACCGTACCATCGCCCGTCGCGAGCTTCAACACTTCGCTTTCGGCCTCGCTCTTCTGAAAGTGCGCCGACCCGCGAACAATTTCGTTGAGCTCTGCGATCGCCGCGCGCTGCTGGTTCAGTGACAGCTTCGAGTAACCGACCGTGTCGATGAACAACACATGCGCGATCTCGAGCTCAATTTCTTTTTTAATCTCAGTCGCCATCTTTATTGGAGCGCGACCGGCTGTTTGGCTTCTTCGAGGAGCTTCTCAAAGCGTGGATCGCCGCGCAGCGGATCCCAGAACGGGAGTAGTTTCAATTGGCCATAGCTGAGACCGCTCGCGCTGCGGATGGCAATGGCAAGCTGTTCGCAGGCGAGATCTTTGTCACCAACCCATGCAGCGATCATCGCCAAATACGTGACCATGTTCATGCCTTGCATTGAATCTTTTTCCACGGGAAGAAGCTCGACCGCGCGCCGGCCTTCGCGCAGCGCTTCCTCCTTCCGTCCGAGACCGGCGTCGATCAAACCAAGCATGCACAGCGCCGGGCCGTAATTTGGTTGAGCTTGGACGATTTTCTCCTGCTCCGCGCGCGCCGCAGTAAAAGCCGACTGCGCTTTCTCATCGTCTTTTGTCATACGCGCGATAACACCTTCTGCAAATGGACGACTGAAACGAACATTACCGGGAGCGAAGCTAATTGGCTCCTCGCCAAACGCGATCAAGGCGTCTCTTGCAGCCGCGGCGTCGCGTTCGGCTAGTGCGCAAATAAGCCAGTCATTGACGATACTCTGTGGCGCAGCGGGATTTGTGGCCCGAATTGAATCGATTGTTTGATGCAACGGCCGGGTATCGGCTTTCCAATTATAGTCGACGTATGCAAGCAATACTTTTGTAACAGCATCATTGGGTTCGAAAGCCAATACACGGGCCAACCACGGTTTTGCTTCTGCATAGCGCCGAAGAAGCGAGTAATTCGCTGCCACGCCCGCCTGCAGCAGTTCAATATCGCGCGGGTTCAGCTCCAGCGCGCGCTCAAGATTTCGAGTGGATTCTTCCCAGTGCCCTTGACGCCTCTGAATGAGGCCCGTCCACCGGAATATCCGCGCATCATTAGGCAACGTCTGGCGGGCAACTTCCAGTTCAGCCAGAGCGCCGTCGTAATCGCCGTACGCCCAATAGAGATTCTGCGCTCGCGCGAGGTGCGTTTCACCAGCATCCGGACGAAGGCGAGAGGCCGCTTGAAGGGCTGCTTCCGCTAAGGCCAGGCGCGCCGACGTATGGTCGAGGCCGTAAAAATAAAGCGCGTCATGAGCGAAGGCGAGCTGACAATACGCATCGAAAAACGATGGATCACGAGCGACAGCCTGGGTTAGCAGATCGACCGCCTGTTGTAAATCCGCTTTTGCAGTACCGCTGGAGGTCGCCCTCAGAAGAAGATTTTTGGCGCGCGCGTAAAGATCGAAGGCGGTGATGTCGCCTGTCGGAGGACGCTCGATTGCCTTCTCTTCACGCGGCGAAAGTTTGGCCTGTAACTGATCAGCAATCGTCTTCGCGATCTCGCTCTGAATGGCGAACACGTCCGCCAGATCGCGGTCATAGGTCTGTCCCCATAAATGCCGGTCGGTGCGCGCATCGACCAGCTGCGCGTTAACGCGCACCCGATTGCCGGAGCGTTGAACACTTCCTTCCACCACATGCGCCACACCAAGTTGCTGAGCGATCTCGCGCAGATTGTGCGCGATTCCGCTTTTGTATTGCATCACACTCGTCCGGCTGATCACTTTAAGATCGGCGATCCTGGCCAGGTCGGTTAAGATTTCATCCTGCACGCCATCGGCAAAAAAGGCGTTTGCTTTCTCTTCACTTAAATTCTCGAATGGCAGGACCGCGATGCTTTTCTCTGGTGCCGCCGCGGAAGTGCTCGTTGATTTGGGCGCGGCTAGATGGGCAACTGCTGTTTGACCGCCTTGTTTTTCGCCTCGTTTGAAAACTCCGAAATACCATGCGCCGAGGGCGAGCAAACAGATCGATGCAAGCATGATGATGGCGAGAACTTTCTTTTTTGGTCGCGGAAAGAACGGCGTCGCAGACGGCGCGCGCGTTTCCGGTGAAGGCATCTGCAATTGGCGGGCAATCTCCATGACCGACTGTGGCCGCCGCTCGGGATCTTTCGCCAGACAAGCCGCCACCCATTCTTCCCACACCGCTGGAATCGGCTCCGCCTCGATGTCGAACTCTTTCCGGCGCTCGGTCATCGACGGGGGAATCTTTTCTCGAATCTGTCGATCGATGTTACCGACATAAAACGGTGGCTTGCTGGTGAGCAGCTCATAAACGCTCGCGCCTAACGAATAGATATCGTCAAGATGAGTGCCCCGCTCGCCTTCGAGCTGTTGCGGACTCATGTAAGCAAGTGTCCCGCTCCGGCCACCTGCCATCGTAATCACGCTCATCGAATCGCCCAGGCTCCGGGCGATCCCAAAATCGGACACCTTGAGCTCGCCACGCTGATTGACCATCAGATTAGCCGGCTTCAAATCGCGATGGATGATCCGCGCGTAGTTGTGCGCGTAATCCAGCGCATCGCAGAGCTGGCTTATCCAATCGCTCAGTTCGGCCGGCTCAAAGACCTTGTGCTCTTTATCGCAGCGCAAACTCGATAGCGTGTCGCCATCGACGTATTCCATGGAAATGCAGCCCGAGCGTTCATCGTGCACGAAATCGTAAATGCGCACGATGTTTTTGTGGGTGAGTTCCAGGCAACGTCTGGTCTCGTGCTTGAGATTGCTTAGCACGGCCGCATCGTGAATGAGCAAGTCGGGGAGAAATTTTAGCGCCACATCGCGCTCTAGTTCTTCGTCGTGCGCCAGCCAGACAATTCCCATTCCGCCTCTGCCTAGAATCTTAATGAGCGTGAAACGGCCGAAGAGTCTTTGTCCGATGGCAAACTCACGCTGCGTCACCTCCGATGCGCTGCCGGTTCGCTCGCCGCTCACGCTGCTAGGATAATCCTCAAGGAAAAGCGATAAAGCCAAAAACAGCCAACCTTAACTGTTGGCCTACAGTTATGAAAAACCCAGATTTCTCGAGCGAATCGCTAGTTCGTGGAAAACGCGTTGAGATTTCAATCGACAATTGAGCCAAGGAAGAAGGTTCACCCCGACGTTTGTTTTCTTCGTCATCTTCTATTCCTCCTCTTTGAGTCTTGCGTGTGGCGTGCAAGGTCTGATTTTCTGAGCGATATTGCAGACAAATGGTTGCAGGGCTGACGCAATCTGATTACGCGGCTCGCTGGTGGATGATGTTGCCGGACGGGCGTATTGAGTGCCGGCTTTGTCCGCGATTTTGCAAGGTGAACGAGGGCCAGCGCGGATTCTGTTTCGTTCGGCAACGCTTGGGCGATCGAATGGTGCTGACGACTTATGGCCGGAGCAGCGGGTTTTGCGTCGATCCGATTGAAAAGAAGCCGTTGAACCATTTTCTGCCGGGAACGAGTGTGCTCTCGTTTGGTACGGCCGGTTGCAATCTCGGTTGCCGGTTTTGTCAGAACTGGGACATTTCCAAGGCGCGTGAGTGGGACAAACTCGCCGATGCCGCGTCGCCGGAGCAAATCGCGCTCGCAGCGGAACGGCTCGGCTGTCGATCTGTCGCGTTTACTTACAACGATCCGGTGATCTTTGCCGAGTACGCGGTCGATGTTGCGGACGCGTGCCGCGAGCGCGGGATCAAAGCCGTGGCAGTTACGGCCGGTTACATCTCTGATGATGCGCGTGCAGAATTTTATCAGCACATGGACGCGGCGAATGTCGATTTGAAAGCATTCACTGATGCGTTCTATCATCGGCTTTGCTTTGCGCAGCTTCAGCCAGTGCTCGATACGCTCAAATATCTCCGGCACGAGACGAATGTCTGGTTTGAGGTCACGACGCTTCTGATTCCGGGCGAGAACGATAGCGACGCAGAGCTGCATCGGGCGTCCGAGTGGTTCGCGGAAAATCTGGGCCCGAATGTGCCCTGGCACTTCACAGCCTTCCATCCCGATTTCAAGATGCTCGACAAACCGCACACGTCTACGGCGACACTCACGCGTGCCCGCGAGATCGCACGCTCGAAAGGCTTGCACTACGTTTACACGGGCAACGTGCACGATCGCGAAGGCGGCAGCACGTGTTGTCCAGGTTGCGGCGAGTTGCTTATCGAGCGCGATTGGTACGAGCTGGGCGAATGGAATCTCGAAAACAGCCGCTGCCGATCTTGCGGTTATGAAATCGCCGGCGTTTTTGAAGAGCGCCGCGGCGACTGGAGCGCGCGACGGCTGCCAGTGAGGCTCGCAGCGATCACGTAGGATTCTGTAGGGGAAGCAGACTGCTCCCCCCTGAGGCGCTAGCAGCGTTCCCTACAGTGGCTGCCGAAGAAAACGTCCAACGCCCACACCGAACTCCCAACGTTCAAAGTCAGAGATCAGCAGTGACTCGTCAGTGGTCTATTTTCCTGCTCGCGTTATCGGTCGGTGCAAGCAGATTGCCGAAGAAGCGGCCAGCGAGTAGGAAGATGATGCCGGCTGTGCCGCATAAGGCGGAATGTAAAAGCCAGAAGTGTGTGGCCGCCATTTTTTCCAAAAGACCGCCGATGGTGCCGACGAGATTGTTCGCAGCGAAGAACGCCAGGTAATAGATGCCGATGATAGTGGCGGACAATGCGGCTGGTGCCACGCGCGCGTAAAGCGCGAGCGAAACTGGAAAGATGTTCGCGAATCCGATGCTGTTGAGGACGTGAAAGGTGACGAGCCAGCCCATTGAAACTCTTCCTCCCGCACGTACGGCAATCGCTGCGCCGATGGCGAGCGAAATGAATCCGGTCACGGCTACGAGGCTGCCGATGCCGATCTTGGTGATTTCGGGAGGTTCTGGAAATTTTTTCGACCAGAGCCGCCAAAACACGACCGAGCCGGCGAGGAAACTTACCGATACAATCGAGTCGAGCGTGATCAGCCATGTCGTGGGCATTTTTTTGCCGAAGAAAATGAGATTGGCGTTCCGTTCTGCCCAGACGAGATAAGCGTTGAAGATTTGTTGATTACCAATTATCGCCATAGTGAGCACGGGTAGAAGGAGAAGCAGCGCAACGACTGCCATTCGTTCGCGATGAGTCAGGCGAGGTTTTGGTGCGCTTTCACTTTTTTCCACAATGGGCGAATCGGGAGGAAGCCATTTGCGCCCGGACAGATAAATTGTGAGACCGATTAACATGCCGACTCCGGCCGCGCCGAAGCCCCAGTGCCAGCCGTAAACTTCACCAAGCGTGCCAGCGATGAGTGGGGAGATGATGACACCGGCGTTAATGAAGATGTAGTAGATCTGGAATGCGTCGGCGCGGCGATTGTCGCCCGTCGCATAGAGCGCGCCGACCTGACTGGCGAGGTTTCCCTTGAAGCAACCGACACCGATGAGAAGAGACGTCAGCGCGACGAGAAACGTGATGTCGAAAGCTACGAGAAATTGGCCGGCCGCCATCAGTAACGCGCCGATCGTGATCGTGCGGGTGCGACCCAGAACACGATCCGCTAACAATCCGCCAGCGATCGGCGTGAGATAAACCAGACCGGTATAGAGACCGAAAATGGCAGAGGCGAGCGGCTGCACCGCGAGAGGCCCGCGATACACAATCTCGAGCAGATGCCGAAATGGAACGAATCCGGCGATGTGCTCGATGTGACCGGGATGCAGTAACCGGTGAACCATGTAAAGAACGAGCAGCGACTGCATGCCGTAGTAAGAAAAACGTTCCCAGGCTTCAGTGAACGCGATGTAGCCGAGACCGCGCGGATGCCCAAAGAAGCTGCGATCCTCGGGGTCATGCATGGCCGCAGAGTGTTGTGCTCGGTCGGCTTTGGCAAGCTCTTCGGGTTAATGTCATTCCGAGCGGAGTCGAGGAATCTCTAACTTTTTATGCAGTGCGGGCCATTGAATTGTGATAGCGAGAGATGTCTCGACTTCGCTCGACATGACAGAGGTACCTATGAGATGGGTCTCTGGAAATCAGAAATAAACACTCGTGTTCGTTGGCCATTACAGCATCGCTTTCGCAGCTAAGACGGAGCGAAACAGAGTCCCGCTCTGGGTCTTGTTCGTCGCCGTCCAATTTCTTGATTACATCTGGTCGCTTACGGGACATTTTGCAGCCGACACGGCTGCCAGTACAGAAAGTCTGCCGCGTTGATCGTCGGCCTTGCTGTGTTTTCGCACTGGATTCTCGACCTCATTGCGCATCCTCGCGATCTCCCGATCTACGACAACACATGGAAAGTCGGTTTTGGCATGTGGAATTATCGCGACCCGGAGTTTGCATTGGAAATCGCTGTGCTGGCCGGCGGGATCATCCTTTATCTAGCAAGAAATGCGACGGCGGCAATTCGCAGAAAAGCCGTAATCGTCTTCGGAATCGCTCTCGTTGTCGTCCAGATCGGCGACACGTATGTGCCACGCACGCCATTGACCGATAAGGCCACGGCGATAGGCGTTTGGATTTTCTACACGCTCTTTGTTCTTATTGCGTTCGTCGTAGAGAAAATCGGCAGGCGCAGGCAGATTGATTTGCCGTGATCGTGATCATCTATGGAGTCTCTGGTGCTGGCAAAACCACAGTGGGCCAACTGCTCGCGCGAGAACTGGGCTGGCATTTTCTTGAAGCTGACGAATTTCATCCGGCAGCAAATATCGAGAAGATGCACAGCGGTCATCCACTGACGGACGAAGATCGATGGCCGTGGCTGGAGAGTTTGCGCGAGTTGATTACGCGCTGTATCGCCAGGGGTGAAAACGCTGTGCTGGCGTGCTCGGCATTGAAACGAGCGTATCGGGAGCATCTTCGTGTCAGTGAAGAAGTGAAGCTGGTGTTTCTTCGCGGCGATTATGCGCTCGTGGCCGAGCAACTACGCCATCGGCACGGTCATTTCATGAATCCTGCGTTGCTGCGAAGCCAATTCGATGACTTGGAAGAACCCGATCCCGACGAAGGCGCAATCACGATCCAGTTGGGCCGACCTCCACGGGAGCTTGTCGAGGAAATCAAGACGAAGCTTCAAGGAACGACGACTTCCTAGTCGTCGTGGCCTCTCGACGGCAGGGAAGCCGTCGTTCCTTGGTAAAGATTATCGCTTTCGACGTTGAAAATGCGGTTCCAACGTGCGCGATAATTCTCAAACGCGATTTGCGCGCCCAATTGCATCAGTTGTTCCTCGGAAAATTGGTTGCGCAACCGCGCGTACAAATCATCGGAAACGTTCGCTGGCGTCTCTGTCACGGCATCAGCCAGTTCAATGACCAGTCGCTCCGCGTCATTAAAGGGCGTCCTGTCGTCGCCAAGAGCGGCGAGCAGCTTTTCATCGCTGAGGCCGGCTTTTCTGCCACGGCAGAATTGACGTCTATTCAGAATGGACAACCGATGCGCGCCGCGGCGCGCACTTTTCCCAATTGAATGTAACGCAATGAGACAAGTCGTTTGCAGCCGAGGGCGGCTTCCATGGCGACGCCGCCCCACACCAGCCCGGGCAAACGCATCTGCACTTTCGCCGGCGTCGATCTTTTCCGAACATTTTGCGCATCACGCCGTAGAACCAGCGCAGATGCCACGGTGCCTGCTTTTTCTCCAAGCCTGAAACACGAGCCATGACGAATCCATATCGTTTTGCCGAGTGCGTTTGGTCTTGGTCTGCCGAAGGTCAGCGCGGCGGACGTGTAGCTACATCCGCCACGGTGTGTTATTTTTCTGGGGATGAAAGGCACTGCTGCGAAAATCGACATCGTGCGCAATCACATGCGCGACGTTGATCGCACATTGCTGCGCGAAAACCTCAAACTGACTTTCGAGCAACGCGCGCAAAAGCATTTACGCACGTTGCAAATGGTTGAAGAGCTGCGGCGCGCCGGCAAAAAGCTGAGACGGAATCGCGATGGCTGTTGATCTCGGGCAGATCATTCCTCCGCTGGTCAGGGCAAAGGTTGATTTCATCCTCATCGGTCGAATGGCGGCGATTCTGCACGGTTCTGCGCGCGTCACCTTCGATGTCGATCTGTTTATTCGCGCGCACATAAAAACATTGAGCGCCTCGCTGCTGCGCTGGCGGTGCATGGCCCAAATCTCCGCGATGCTCCGCTGAACCTGCCATTCTCGTGGGACGCCAAGACGATCCGCAGCGGCTTGAATTTTACTCTCACAACACGTCTCGGTGACGTCGATCTCTTCGGCGCAGTGGCCGGTGGTGAGACTTACCAGGATTTGCTGGCGCATTCATTCGATGTCGATGCTTTCGGAGTCCGATTCAAATGTATCGATCTTCCGACGCTCATTCGCATCAAAGAAGTGGTGGGCAGAGCGAGAGTCCATGAAGCGCTCGCGGAATTGCGAGTTCTCTTGGAAGAGAAGGAGAAGAAGCGAGTCTAGGCGTGCGTTGGCTTCTTTGATGAAAAGAGTTTTTTCACCAGCGTATTGGTCGATTTTTCCAAGAGCATTCCCCATGCACTAAGAACAGCCAGCGTCGGGATGGTGATCAATAGAAACATCCAGATCGGCACGTCACTGATGCGCAGTCCGAGCCAGATGACGTACGGTTGGTGAATCAGATACAAACCGTAAGAATAAACGCCGACAAGGCCGAACAGTTTGGCTGGCCCTTGGAACAGCGAAATGGCTCCGGCGATCCCAATAATCTCTAGCATGCAGCATGCGCCGGTGGCGAAATCGACGAAGACGTAGGTAGTGGCGTTGTGGTACAGCCATAATGCCGCGGGATACAAGAGTAGGCCGACGATGAATCCAGCGCCGCGAAGAAGAAACCATTCCACGCGCGTGCTCGATTGACTATGCCACATTGCCAGTACCATGCCGAGCGCGAACTCCGGCAAACGACACACTGCGAACCCACCGAGTGTCCACAAACCATTTTGTGGCCAAGCCACGAGGAAGATATAGCGAGTGAAAAATCCTGCGCCGCACGCGATTAGTAAAAACAACCATGGCCCAAGCCGACGTGCTGCCCAAAAGAGGAGAGGAAAAATAAAAACGAACTGGATCAGCATGGAGAAATACCACCATGCCGCGTTGAGGTACATGAGATTCATCTGGATATCGATGAAGCGCAGCCCGAGCAGGCTCAAGATGATGCGGTCATCCACCGGTTCCAGGCGCGCAATGAAAGGTGAGACCAAATATACCAAATGCGCGACCCAGTACATGGGATAAAGCCGCAGGAACCGTGCGCGATACCACGCACCCCAGGCGACTGCGCCTGATTCGGCCCGGCGGATGGTGGATCGCATGAGTGCCCAGCCGCTTAGGATGAGAAAAACCCCCACGGCGTGCAAAGCGAGTTCGGACACTTTCAACCATGCGACTCCCAGGATAGTCTGAGCGCTGGCGGCGAGCCCACTCCAATCAGCTTGCGGAAGCCTACCGTGCTCGAAGTAGGTTCTGTAAAAGTGAAAGTATACGACCCAGAGGATCGCCAGTCCCTTTGAAATATCGAGCCAAAGGAGCCGTTTCACCGCATCGGCTTAGCAGGGCAGACGCAACTTGGTCAAGAAGCGTGACGATGCAGGCGCGCTGGACCAGCCTTACTCTTCCGGCGCTGCCAGCTTGGCCAGTACGCTGAAATCTTCCAGCGTCGTCGTATCTCCGGTGACTTTCGCGCCGCTTGCGATTTCCTTCAGAAGCCGCCGCATAATCTTGCCGCTGCGCGTCTTGGGCAATGCTTCGGCAAAACGAACCTCGTCAGGCTTGGCGATAGCGCCGATGTGTGCGCCCACGTGATCGCGCAATTCATCTTTCAGCCCGCGGGTGGGATCGACTCCTGTTTTCAGCGTGACAAAGGCGACGACGCCTTGCCCCTTCAACTCATCTGGCCTGGGGACCACGGCTGCCTCAGCGACTCGCGGATGACTGACAAGCGCGCTTTCGATTTCCGATGTGCCCAGCCTGTGCCCGGCAACGTTCAGGACGTCGTCAATCCGGCCAACGATCCAGAAGTAACCGTCCTCATCACGGCGCGCTCCGTCGCCCGTGAGATAATTTCCTGGGAACTCGCTCCAATATTGTTTTTTGTAGCGCTCCTTATCGCCGTAAATCGTGCGCAACATCGCCGGCCAGGGCCGGCGTATGATCAATTTGCCGCCAATATTCGGTCCGACTTCTTGTCCCTTTTCATCAACGATAATTGGATCGACTCCGAAAAAAGGAAGCGTTGCGCTGCCTGGTTTGGTCGGAATTGCACCCGGAAGAGGCGTAATCAGAATCGACCCGGTCTCCGTTTGCCACCACGTATCGACAATTGGGCAACGGCCCCCACCGATGTTCTTGTGATACCACATCCACGCCTCAGGATTGATAGGTTCGCCGACTGTCCCAATGAGGCGAAGCGATGAGAGATCGTGTTTCGCCACCCATTGGTCGCCCCAGCGAATGAACGCACGGATCGCCGTCGGGGCCGTGTAGAGAATGTTGACACGATATTCTTCAATGATTTTCCAGAATCGATCGGGCTCCGGCCAGTTTGGTGCTCCCTCGTACATGACGGTCGTCGCACCATTCGCCAGCGGGCCGTAAACGATGTAACTATGGCCCGTGACCCAGCCAACATCGGCTGTACACCAAAAAATGTCTTCATCGCGGATGTCGAAGACGTATTTCATGGTCGAGTAAACGCCGACGAGGTAACCGCCAGTCGTATGTAAAATTCCTTTCGGTTTGGCGGTAGAGCCACTCGTATAGAGGAGGTAGAGCGGATGCTCGCTATCGAGCGAAGCTGGCGGACAATGTGCATCGACATACTCCAGCTCCTGATGCCACCAATGATCGCGGCCTTCCTCCATGTGAATTTCGTTTCCAGCGCGGCGAAAAACGATTACCCGTCTGATCGATGTGCCGCCACGCAGCGCGTCATCGACGTTTTTCTTTAGTGATACAATTCCGCCGCGGCGATATCCGCCATCGGCCGTCACTACGGCAACTGCGCCGCTGTCGGCAATGCGATCACGAATACTGTCGGAGCTAAATCCGCCGAAGACGACCGAATGCACGGCGCCAATCCGCGCGCAGGCCAGCATGGCAATAGCAGTCTCAGGAATATTCGGCAGATAAATGATGACGCGATCGCCCTTTTTGACCTTGTTCCGTTTCAGAACATTTGCGAATCGGCAAACTTCGCGATGCAGTTGCTGATAAGTGAGCGTGCGTTTGTCGCCCGGTTCGCCTTCCCAGATAATTGCTGCCTTGTTCCGGCGCGGCCCGGTCAGATGTCGGTCCAGACAATTTTCCGAGACATTGAGTTTCCCGCCGGCAAACCACTTCGCCAACGGCGCTTTCCACTCGAGAACTTTTTTCCACGGCGCGCGCCAAAGAAGTTCATTCGCTTCGCGTGCCCAGAATTTGTTCGGTTGTTCGATCGATTCCCGATACATCCGCTGATATTGACCGAGGCTTTTAATACGAGCCTTCTTCGCGAAATCTTTGGACGGTTTGAAAACGCGCTTCTCGACGAGATGCGATTCGATATTGTTTTCCATGAGCAGCCACTTATATGCCGAAGAAATTTTTCTGGGCAAGCGTTCCGTTTGGGGATGTAGAGGCGGTCGCCGCGGCGACCGCGCGTGTTTTTTGTAACTTACGCGTGAGCAGCCCTCGCCAGGCTGCGGCTGGCCAAGGGAGACGTGCCACTACAGCACACTAACTTCGCTACTTGCCACCTGAAGCTTCCGAAGGCGGGAATAAAGCGCTTCATCACTTCGGATTTGCTGACCCGCCACCCGCAGTCGCCTGGTAAATTGCTTGCTTGGCGTCGAACTAGCCGTCTTTAGCGCCCTAGCGCGTGATGCAACGGTGCAGCACCCGGCGGCGAAGGTGTGATCCCACTTAGAATCTCATCGGCCCTGACCGGTCGGCCATAGTAGCGAAAATTCGAATCCCTTTGCCTTCCAATCACCGCGCCCTCGAGGGACACGCCCGCAAAGAGGCCTTTGCTCTTGCTGTAGGTGTAAACGGCAGCTGCCGGCGTGACCGCACCTTCTGCTGTGCGACCCACTGGGCCTGCCGCGGCACTGACATCCCCGCCAATTGTCACATTCCCTCCGCGAGAAAATGCTCGCACGGCAGCGTCATTGTTAAGGACAATCACGAAATCGGTCACTTGCGCCCCGATTTGAAGGCCCCATCCCGCACCCCCTGTGGCGATAAATGATGGGCCAGACCAGCCATGGCGCGTGCGAGCGACGACGACGCCCTGACCGCCTTTGCCGCTAAAAATGAATCCGGCCTTAAACACACTCATGATCGCGAGTCCTCGTGCATGCCGGAGCACGTCTCTTGGAATTGCTCTCTCGGGTATTTGCCGAAATTCGCGTATGATCGCGGCGCAATGATTCACGGTGTCCTGTTCAGCGGCACCGGCCTTCATCAGCGCGAGAGATAATATCGCGAGAAACAAAAATATTTTTTTCATTGATTACAGTTGCTTCGCCAGCGGACATCCAGGTGGATGTATGTTATGATGATGCATCTGTTGTAGCCGCCTCGCTGTGCCGAGGCGCGCAGAGAAGCATGGCGACAGAGCGCCATTTTAGATTCAATAGCAAATTGCTCTTTTAGCAGCATCTTCCAAATGCTTCGCGATCTGTCCAGGAGCACAGAGAAACACGGCGACAGAGCGCCGTGGCTACAACTACAACTCAAACAGTGATTGAAATCCCAACCGACAAGAATTTCATGCGCGAAGCGTTGCGACAGGCAAAGAAAGCGTACGATGCCGATGAAGTGCCTATTGGCGCAGTTGTCGTTCGAGGAGGAAAAATCATTGGACGTGCCTATAACCAGGTTGAGTTGCTCAAGGACGCGACTGCGCACGCCGAAATGCTGGCGCTGACGCAAGCCGAAGCCGCGGTGGGCGATTGGCGGCTAACTGACTGCGACCTTTACGTTACAAAGGAGCCATGTCCGATGTGCGCTGGTGCGCTTGTCCACGTTCGAATCCGTCGGATCATCTTCGGCTGCGCTGACCTGCGCGCTGGCGCGGTTGGAAGCATCATAAATCTCCTTCAGTTGCCCTCTCTGAATCACCAGTGCGAGATCACATCGGGCGTTCTAGAAAGGGAATGCGCGGCTATTCTTCAGGATTTCTTTCGGAAACGCCGCACATCGCCGAGTCAAATACAAGATCGACACTCTGATCTCTGATGTCGGCGCTGGTATCGAAGCAAATCGGATAACGCTTCGCTAACCCTCAAAAACGAACTGACTCGGAATTGCTTCCGAGCCAGCTAGCTGATTCTTACATCATTATTTCAGCGTTAATAGCTGTGGTAGTAATGATGATGGCGATGGTGGCGATAGTAAACTCGATGCCCGTTGTACCAGTAATATGAAGGGCCGGAATAATAGGACGAATAATATGGCCGAGAATAGTAGTACGGCCTGTAATATCCGTAGGGATAATATCCAGAGTAAGAGTACGCCGGATAGCCATAATAGCCGCCGCCAATCCCGACTCCTGCAATTCCTGGAATTCCGACGTAGATTTGAGCGTCAGAACTCTGCACGGGAACGAAAGCCAATCCACTTGCCACCAATACCATTAAGAGAAGCTTTTTCATTGTTTTCCCTTTCTTCTTGTCTGTCCCTTTTTGTTTTTTCTTCTTGGGCGATGGAAGCTCCTGCTAAGGAGTTCCACGACGCACTGAGACTGCGCGTCTCCCTTTATTAGTACAATCGAATGCGGGGGCTGTTGTGGTTCCCAGCGACGGCAAAAAAAGACGAGGGTCTGGTGACACAATTGGCAACTGAGGCGGAATCATTGGCAAATTCGACGCCGCTTCCTCGCTCAGCGGGTGGAAAAATCGAAAATCGCAATTTCGCCAAGCAAGAAATTGGATCTGGCTTGCGCGTTCTCGACAATCAAAAGCGCGAATTATTCAGTGCATCTTTCGGACAAGCCGGAAAATCTTCTTTAATACTCACACAGGATTGAGCATTACGTGCCGCGTGTGAAGTACTGGGAAATCATTGCTGACACTCTCAGCAAAGCCGGATGGAGTTGGGGGTGTGTCGCAGCCGTGGATCTTCGCGGCCGGATCAATCTTCGTTGCAGAGGCGCATCGCGACGACGGAAAGCCCTTCGTTGTGCGTGCGGATTGAAGCGGCGATCCGCCGCGCAGTCGCGACGACAGTAGGATAAACGCACACGAGCTATCAGCAACGATACTTAAGTACCATGAAAGCGTTCTTTTCGATCATTCTCGCCGTCTCCGTCTCCATTGGCAGCGTTCAGGCAGGCCCCGTCCATACGGCAGCCAATGTGGCGAAGAGCACTGCGCAGACGGTCAAGAATGTCGGGCACAGCGTGGTGAAGGGCACAAGAAGAGCCGTGCACACTGTAGTCAATACGCTCACGCCCGATTAGGTGAGGTAAGGCTACCACTCTTTGAAATCGCCCGTTTGCTGATGTGTTTCGATCACGTTGCCAGTATCATCGTAAATGCGAATCACAGCATGATGTGAGCGGCTGAAGAATCAGGCGGGTAGTGGCTCAGTTTGAAGACGCCACCAGCTTCTTGAAGACAACACGGGTACCAAGGTCGTGAATTGTCGCAGCCCAGCCGTTTGACTTTGCGAAAGCGTGGATCCGCTCTTCGCGTTTTGGATCGGCTGCCAGTCCTACCGGCCACACTCGCGCTAAGCTGTTTTCAAAGACAGTGCAAGACGCCCTTGATTCAAGTCGCTCTCGGATATGTTTGGCAAGCGTGTCAATAGGGCAAATATCGGCTATTTCCGCAAAAGAGCGATCATTTCTTCGATCGACCAAACTGAGCCACTACCATCTGGCGTAACCGGCTGCGTTGCTGATTACATTTGGCTCGCCGTACCACAAGCGACCGAATGGCAGTGCATCGGAAATTAGATCAACGCCGCGTTTATCTTTGCGCGGGCGCACTTCGTAAGCGTGCATTTCTTGTGTCACATCAAAATCGGCGCAAGATTCAGAACAATACATTTTTAGGATGCGAAGCTTTCTAACTTACCTCTCAGAAAGATGTAAATGGGCATCAAAAGGGACTGGCGGAGTTTGTGGGTGGGTATCTCTCATTGTTGGAGCCACGCTGGCGGTTCTACTGTGGTTTTCTCCACGGTGGTTTCACGGCCACATCTCGGATCGAATGAACGCATTTATTCTAGTTATGGTTCCCTTACTGGCTGGAGCGAGCGCATTTCTCGTTCGGTGGTTCGTTTCTCCCTATCCAATTTATATGCAGATTCGAAGGACGCTAGACACACTAACCGACGCGAAGAAGGAGGAACGCACCAAGGCTGTCCAAAGCTGCTTTGAGCGAAGCGCTGCAATCCTAAAACAACATCATTCGGTCTTACTGTCCTTTCACGCCCTATCGCGTTCGGAAGGACACAGATTGGAATCTAATGAGGAAGTTGCCGAGGTTTGCGATCTAATCCATGCCGCGGGATATGATCATCCATTTGAGGGAATATCGCCGGGATACGTGCCAGAAAAAGATTGGCTGTCTTTTTTGAAGTACGTCAAACACGCTCCTAATATCAATCCAGAAGAGGGTAAGGATTATATTGACGCTGCCGACCGGTGGCGACAAGACCACGGCTATCCTTTGCCACCTGACGATGCTGGTTACGTATCGTTAGTTGAAAGGACGTTGCTGCGATAAGGTGGCAACCACGATCTTATTTTGTTCAGCTGAAATCGCAGGAACGGGTCGCGCCCTACCGCGGAAATGCGGGACTCTTCAGTATATTTGGCGCAAGCTTTCGCTTACTAAATAAACGGGACACGGCCACAAGGACGCCGGCGCACGAAGCGCTGAGTATGGCGAGCTTGGCAGTCCAACAAAAGCGACGCATCCTGATTGTCGATGATGACCGCGACAGCACCCACTTGGTGAAAATCCTACTCGAAAAGACCGGCCGCTATCTTGTGCTCGAACAAAATGATGCCACCAAGGCTCATTAAAGTGCCCGGAATTTAAGGCCGGATTTGATCTTGCTGGACATGGCGATGCCAGAGGCAGACGGAGGCGACGTAGCGGCGCAAATCGAGGCTGATCCGGGATTGCGGAGAACGCCAATTATCTTTGTGACCGCGCTAGTCACGGAAGCTGAGGCAAAGGCTGGCCTCCGCATTCAAGGACGTCCCTTTCTTCCAAAGCCGATCAGTATTTCCGACCTGATCAACAGGATTGAAGAAAACCTACCCGTGCATACTGCGTTTTAAGCCGCACGTAGGGGCTGACGTTGCCCGCATCATCGTAAATCCGAATTACAGCATCATGTGAACGGCTGTAAAACTTAGCGTAGCCGATTGCGTTGCTGATCGCGTTTGGCTCGCCATACCACAGCCGACCAAATGGCAGTGCTTCGGAAAAGTCGCTCTTTGTTGGTCCGCCAGCGCAACGATGCCTCAATTCGCGGCAAAGGCCGATCGAACGCCGGCGAGAAACTCATCGCCACACTCAGGCTTGATAAAAAAAGCTGCCGCTCCCGCTGCCAACGCTTTCCAGCGCACAATTCGATCGTCGTTTGCAGTCAGGACAATGACCCTGGTCGAAGGTGAAATCTCACTAAGTCGCCTTTGGACCTCCAAACCGTCCATACGCGGCATCCACATATCAATTACCACTACCCTGGGATGATGAATCTCCGCATGACGCAGGAAAGCGTCCGGGTCGATGAACCTTTCTACCTCCCAACCTGCCGACGCGAGAAGGCGGCCGGTCGCTTTCAGCACCGACGGGTCATCGTCGAGCAACCAGACCGTGGAAGCAGATTTAGCCACCAGTCCTTGACGAAGCCCGGGACTCATAGGAGGCGGCGCTCCTCACGGATTGTGAATTGCCGCGCATTTCTTGTCCGCTCCCTCCGGGGAATAATCCCGCCCGCGAGCGCGACTTCGACACCCTTGGCGATTAACCGCTCAGCTGCCTCGGCGGGGTTCTTCCCGTATAAGCCCGTGTCTACAAGCGCAGACAAATAGCCGTGCACGAGAGGAGTTGTCGAGACGGTAATTTGAACGGATTTTACGGAGTTGGGTTTTCGTGCCATTCTTTTGCCATAATAATGGCATTCATTTATTTGCAAAGCTTTTTCTTTCAGAAAGGAGGAACAACATGAGGCAAGTGGAAAGACAACAATTGATCGAGTTGGGAATACTAACGCCAGACTGTGACCCGAGGATTACTACATCACAAAAGGTGTCCCCGGAGCGTAAACGAAACGTCAGACGATGGGTGAAGGAGAGGGAAGCTATGTCTGGAGTTCTTCTGACCAGGATCTTGGAGCGCCT
>WNGK01000839.1_pt1 | contig 50921 bp, 46 predicted proteins | sample 5400601 | NCBI WGS metagenome assembly WNGK01 (sample SAMN13153376, study PRJNA577476) | soil metagenome | isolation source: 60 cm soil or saprolite under Garry oak tree replicate 1 | place: USA:California | collected 2016-06-15 | reverse complement strand
GATCCGCCTCGTGCGGCTGATGCAGGGCATCATAATAGGTCGTCCGATTCTGCTCAAAGTCAGTCGGCAGATCGTCGTCGGGATTGCGGAAGCGATTGGCTCCTACCACCCAGATCTCCTTCGTGCGCACTTTTTCGCGCAGGGCCTGCAAGACGCACATCTCGTAGTTAAGCCGGTTGACCCGCTCGGTGCCATCGGCCTCTTTCTCGACCACAAACTCGCGCCACTTCGGTGCAACGACCTCTTTGATCGGGATGACTTCCTCTTCGGGATAGAGGGGCCGTGGGCTGCGCACATAGTCCTTGACTAACTGGACAGCCCGGATCACCAGACGATACAGCTCGTTGTTGGAGCGAAAGTCGAGGATGTCCAGCAGATCCGGGACCATGCGGCGATAGTGATGGCTGTAGGAGGCACGGATGATCGTATGCACCTGGCGGCGGAAGGCCGGACCTTTCGATTGGTACTCCTTAATCAGATCGCGTAAAAGCGTCTCGCTGGCAACCGGGAAAACCACCTCCCGCACCGGCTCGTCAGGATGCTCGACCGCCGCTTCAGCAATGTGATACAAGATGGTGTCCTTGCCAGCGATGCGCTTGAGCTGGATGACATACTCCTGCTCCACACGGTCCTCTGCACGCACCTGGATTTTATGCACGATCTGGATCAACAGATCGACTAACCCATCGGTAAGCTCCTGGGCGCGGAGTACACAAAGAGCAGAAAGATATGTGAGGCGCTTGGGGGTGTCGTGTGCGCGCAGGCGAGATGGCTCTTCCACGCTGGCGCGGTTGCGATAGACCGCCAGCACTTTGTGGGCAATGCCAGGGAACAGATCAGCAGGAAGCTTCAGTTCACGAATGCGTCGGAGCTTGGCCATCTCTTGTAACACCGTCGCCAGGCCCACTCGCCCAGGGTCCATGCGCAGCTCGTGAAGCGTGATCACCTGCGCGTCCTGTTCTTGTTCTTCTTCCTCGTGTTCATCAACAGTGAGCAGGGCGTCTAAAGCGGCTTGCACCTCCTGGGGAAGACGTGCCAGGGTGGTGTCGTACAACTGCTCTTCAAAGGTGTGACGAGCTGAATGGTTGATGCGGGTGATCCGGGCAGGTGTGGGCGCTTCCAATTGAAGTGCCCGAAACCGCTGGTAGGCCATGTCGCGCAGACGCTCTTCGTGGTGTTCGCGGGGTAATATCTGCGCGACCAGCCAGGCGGTGACCTCCTCAGCGTCATCGACGGTGGACTCGCGGAAGCCGAGCGCCTCGCGAATTTGCGCACGGTGATATTCAATGGTGCGGCCTTGCCAGGCGTATTGTACATAGGCTTCTGGAGCAACCCCCACCTGGGTCGAGAGGTATGTGATGACGATGCCGGGCACCTCGTTTTTGTGCTGAGGAAATCGGCCCTCTTGCTGGAAAAATTTCAGGAGGACTGCAAAACCTAAGCGGGTCGCTCCCGTTTTGTTTCCCAGGAGGATACGATCTTCCACGTCTAAGGTCCAGTGTTCAACTAGCTCGTCATGTTCCCATTGTCGCTTCATAACTGTGAGTCACTTCTTTTTCTTTTCTTGCTTGAAAATCAGTTCCGAGAATTGACAGACTCGGAACTCCTATGCTACTCTAGAGTATAGCTGATCGGGCATTGACACACAATAGGATACAGCTGACGGAGAAAAAAGCGACAAGTTCTCTCTCCAAAATGAAAATCGGAACTGCTCTCTGACACGATGAGAAAGAAACATCGAAGAATGGTGACTCCTCCAGACCGAGCCACATGGGGAGTTCTTTGTACAAGGAACAAGAGAGACCTGCTAGACTCTCGAGGAGAAAGGAGGCTCTACCATGCCTGAGCCGGACTTGCTGATCACCAAATTCACCGTCCCGCCGGTTCGCTCAACACTGCTTGCTCGCTCGCACCTGCTCGATATCCTCGATCAGAGCCGCTCGGCTCCCTTGACGCTGCTCTCGGCCTCGGCAGGTTTTGGCAAAACGACACTGCTCTCGGCCTGGGCCAGCCAGAGCACAAGAAGGGTCGCATGGCTCACCCTTGATGAACAGGACAACGACCCGGCACGCTTCTGGGCCTATGTGATTGCCGCACTCCGGAAAGCTGGCTCTCCTGTCGGAGAGGCGGCGGAAGCGTTGCTGCACTCCCCACAACCTTCTCTGCTGACAGGCGCTCTGACCTCACTCATCAACGACCTGACGGCGCTTGCGCGGCGAAGAAGCCGCCAGGTTTCTGACACAGGTGATGAATCTTTCTCTCTCAGGGGAAGATATCGGTCGCCTGGAAACGCGCACGGAAGGATGGATCGCCGGACTCCAACTGGCAGCCCTCTCTCTGCGCAGACATGATGATGTGTCAGCCTTTATCAGGGCGTTTGCTGGCAGTCATCGTTTCATCCTGGATTATGTGCAGGAGGAGATCCTCGAGCCTTTGCCCCAGGTGCAGCAACGCTTCCTGCTGCACACGTCGGTGCTCGACCAGATGAATGCCGACGTCTGCCAGGCGCTGACTGGAGAACCGGCCAGCCAGCAGATGCTGGAGGAGTTGGAACGGGCGAATCTCTTTCTGATTCCGCTCGACGAAGAGCGGTGCTGGTATCGCTTTCACACGCTCTTTCGCGAGGTGCTGCTGGCACGTTTACAGGCCACTCAGCCTGAGCAGGTCTCCCGCCTGCACCGCGAGGCGGCGCTCTGGTACCTGTGCCAGGGCGGGTTGCACGAGGCGATCCCTCATGCTCTGGCGACGCGGGACTTCTTGTTCGTGGCGGAGTTGTTGGAGGGCTGTGTCGAGCGCCTGGCGCTGCAAGGTGAGCTGAACACGCTGCTGGCCTGGATCAAACAACTCCCTGCGGAGGTCTTGCGCGCGCATCCTCGCCTTGCCACGACCTACCTGTTAGTGTTTAATCTGCTGTTCCCTTTTTCTCCGCAAGAGCAAGAGGAACGAGCGTACCTCCATCAGCTCCAGGAGGGCGTGGAGGTGTTGTTGCAGAGCGCAGATCAAGCGGCTTTGCCTTCCAGCGAGCGGGACCGGCTGCGCAAGCGAATGCTGATTCTGGACGCATGGAGACTGGCGAAAAAGGCGCTCTCTGCTGGCGATATGGAGCAACTGAGTAGGGTGGCCGAGCAGATGCAGCTCCCGGAACTGGATGACGACGCCTTGTGGCACCAGCATGGGCTGGCACCGTTTGCTATGGCCTGGCGCATGGCGGGGAATTTTCCGCCCCTGGTGTCCGCCATTCAAAAAATCCTGCAGCAAGCCCGGCTGACGCAGGATCGCTCTCAGGAAGTCCACATCCTCTGGGGGCTGATTGCCGCCCTGATCGCTCTGGGCAAGTTGCGAGAAGCGCATGATTGCTGCCAAGATCTCCAACAGCTGGTCAACCGTCTGGGGGTTCCTGTCCCACTGGCGGCGTACCCCGACTTATTCCTGGCTCAGCTCGCGTACGCATGGAATAAGCTGGAGGTCGCGCAAAGTGCCGCGCGGAAGGCGATTGACAGGACGGCATCCTTGCGGTACATGGATATTCTCATGGGGGCGTACAAGGTGCTGGTGCGGATCAGCATTGTCCAGGGTGATCTGACCGGCGCTGAACAAACGCTGAGCGAGATGGAGCAGATGAATCAATCTGTCGGCATTCCGCTTTTTCGTCCCTGGATCGAAAGCCTGCGGGTCCATCTCTGGCTAGCCCAGGGCAACCTGGCCTATGCGGGAGACTGGGCTGAGCACACTCCCTACCGCCAGGAAGTCTTTGTCTACAGCCGCGAAATTGCTTACCTGGTGCTGGTGCGCGTTTATCTGGCGCAGCAAAGATACCCACAGGCCTTGCAACTGCTCGCAGCGCTCCTGAGCAGCGCCGAGCAGGTCTCTCGCGTGGGGAGTATCATCTCCATTCTGGCTCTGCAAGTAGCCACGTTGCAGGCGTCGGGGGCAACACAAGAGGTGCTGCGCGTTCTTCCTCGCCTGCTCACCGAGGCCTCGCCTGAGGGATACCTGCGTGTCTTTCTCGATGCTGGAGAGCCGATGCACCTGGCACTCCAGGTGTTCCTCACGACTTCGCAGCACGCTGTTTCTCCTCTCCTTGCTTCCTATGCTCAGGCCGTGCTTGATGTGTTTGCAAGGAAGCCTCGCCGGGAAGTGACCGAGGAAACCATCCTCCCTGTGTCCAACGCTCTACAACGCTCTTCCTCTCAAGCCGCACAACAGCTCCTTGAGCCACTCACCTTACGTGAGCTGGAGGTCTTGCACTTGCTTGCAGAGGGCGCCTCCAACCAGGAGATCGCCAACCAGTTGGTGGTCCAGCTTTCCACTGCCAAGAAACATGTCGCCAGTATCTTGAGCAAACTGGGGGCAGAGAACAGGACACAGGCCATTGCGCATGCCCGCTCGCTCTCGTTGCTCTAGCGAGTGAGCGTCATCGATGCAGGCCAAAGGCAAGGTATCCTTTTGGCTACCGTCTGCCCCTCTTCTCGCTGCTCCTCTCTCTTCTCGAAAGTATCCTCCTGGTATCCTTTTGACGACTGTGTTCCGCCCGCTCAGAATGTATCCTTCTTCACAGATGAGGAAACGTAATCCGAACGGAGCACAAGTGTATGAGGTACGTCATTCGTGTGAAGGGGCATCTGGATCCCTTCTGGCAAGAGAGGTTTGAAAACCTCTCGATCACGCACGAAAGCGATGGCACAACCTTGCTTTCTGGTCTCATCAGGGACCAGGCAGCGCTTTACGGTGTCCTCATCAAAATGCTCGATCTGGGGCTGACACTCCTCGAGCTTTCAGCGAGCGCACCCATTGAGCAACCAGAGGAGTGAGCAGCGCATCTGAGGCAGCGCTCAATCTCTCCGTTTGTGCGGATGACACGGACCTATTCCTGGAAGATGTCACGAAGCAAGAAAGAGGATCAACACATGAACACGAACACCAGCGTTAACAATCAATCGACTGCAACCGGGCAGGGACATTATTACATCACCGGCTCGGTCGTCTCACGGGATGGCACCACCATCGGCTACCGCCAGCTCGGCCACGGCCCGGCTGTGGTGCTGCTCCATGGTTCCAACGTGTCAGGTCAGGACTTTACACAACTCGGCGAGGGGCTGGCAGATGCCTTCACGGTCTACCTGCCTGATCGCCGTGGCCGTGGCCTCAGCGGCCCGTTCGGCCACGATTACGGCATGCAGAAGGAAGTCGAAGATCTGGATGCCCTGCTGATCAGGACGGGCGCGCACAAAGTCTTCGGTGTCAGCGCGGGAGGCCTCATCTGCCTCCAGGCCGCGCTCACCCTGCCTGCCATTGAGCAACTCGCCCTCTACGAACCGGCTCTGCTGCTGGACGGCACCACGCACACGGCCTGGTTAACGCGCTACGACCAGGAGATGGCGCAGGGCAAGGTGGCAGCCGCGCTTGTCACCAGCATGAAAGGGCTGGAACTGGGCGGACCGGTCATGAACGCCATGCCGCGCTTCCTGCTTGAGTTCATCACAAACAGGGCAATGCAAAGCCAGGACAGATCAGCACAGCCCGGCGATGTCACCATGAGGAAGCTCGCTCCGACGCTGCACTACGACGGGCTGCTGCTCGCCGAGATGAGCGGGCAGTTGGAGCCCTTCCGGGTGGTGAGCGCCGAGGTGCTGTTGCTGGGTGGAAGCAAGGGTCTGCCTTTCTTGAAGCCTTCTCTCGACGCCTTAGAAAAGGTCTTGCCGCACGTCGTCAAACGCGTTGAGTTCAGAGGGCTGGAGCATGGAGGCGCAAACAATCCCAGCCAGACCAATCGCGGCAGCAACCCGGCACTGGTCGCGCAAGAACTGCGGCAGTTTTTTGCCAGACTGTAAATTAGAAGCTTCTATGAGCGAAATCTGTCTAAGTATTCGGATGGGCGCGGACTTGCTCTTTTGCTAAAGGAAAGGTTTGCATTGGCGCAGGTCTCGCGCTTTCAGAACAGTGGAAGAGCAGAGAGTGAAAGCGAAAAGCACCCATAGCATTGTACAGATTCCGCCCGCTGAATTAAAAAATTTACACCAGGAAGAAGGTTGCTCTTAAAACGCGACAGGTTGTCACTTTTCAATGAGTGTGTCACACAAAAGCTTTGCCGTCAATGTGTCTCCCCAACGGGGAAACACCATGATCTCAATAAAAAAACAGGTGAGATGAAGAAAGAAAGGAGCCGGATAATGGCTCAAGAACAGGTATCGGTTTTGATCGTGGGCGCTGGCGGAGCCGGCTTAGCGCTCTCGCTCTTGTTGCGCCAGCAGGGGATTCGGTCGTCACTCATTGAGCGGCGCTCTGATATATCATGGTATCCACGCGCGCGTACCCTCAATTTCCGGACGATGGAGGTCTTCCGTGGTTTGGGCCTGGACGCGCAGGTGCGCGCGGCCGGCGCTCCCATTTCGCGCATGTTTCGCAAACAAAGTCTGGCCGCAAGCGAGCAAGAGGAACTGCTCAACCCTGCCACGCTGGTAGAGCACCTGGAAGAGGTCAGCCCAGAACCGCTCGGCTGGTACTGCCCGCAGAGCCGGCTGGAACCATTGCTGAGGGCTGTAGCGAAACGGCAGGGCGTTGATGTGCGCTATGGCACCGAGCTGGTCTCCTATACCCAGAATGAAGCGAGCGTCACGGCCATTGTCAGAGAACGTACCGCTGGAAATATCAGTGAAATGCACGCGGATTACCTGATTGCGGCTGATGGTTCGCATAGCAGGATTCGCGAGGCGCTTGGTATCCCCACGCAAGGACTGGGAGAGCTGCCAGAGAGCCAGATGTTTGTCTACTTTCGCGCGGACTGGGGGGAACTGATCCAGGGCTATGAAGCCGACGCCATTCTGACCAGCAACGAGAGTGGACGTGGCATGTTCCTGATTACTGATCAGGATCGTGGCATGTTTGTCATCACCTACTCTCCTACACGGGGAGAAGCGGCGCAAGACTATTCCTTTGAGCGCTGCAAGGAATTGATTTGCGCCGCGCTGGGTAAACCAGAGGTGGACGTTTCGGTTGTCGATGTGGCGGATTGGCGGCCCGCACAGCGCGTGGCTGAGCGTTTCCAGGTAGGTCGCGTCTTCCTGGTCGGTGATGCAGCACATACCATGCCGCCCTATCTGGGGCTGGGTGTCAACACAGCTATCCAGAGCGCGCAGAACCTGGCCTGGAAATTGGCCGCAGTCCTCAAGGGGCAGGCCACACCACAGTTGCTGACAACCTACCAGACAGAACGGCATCCCGTCGGGACACTGGTCGCCGAACAGTCGATGACGGGACCGGCAGCGGTTTTGTTTGAAAAAGAGATGCGAGGCAACGCTCAGCTGCATCTGAAAGACCCGCTGCCGATCCTGTATCCGATTGTTGGCTATCGCTATCGCTCAGCGGCCATTCTCTCAGACGACGCGGTTCCACCGGCGCAAGGTGAGGTCGAATTGCTGGAGCCCCTGGAGTTAAACGGGTTGCCTGGCTCACGCGTGCCCCATCTGTGGATCGAGCGGCAAGGCCAGCGCATTTCCACGTTGGATCTCTTCGATGGGCGCTTTGTTCTGCTGACCGGGGAGGGTGGAGCCGCCTGGAACGAGGCGGCAGCGGCGGTTGCCACGCGTCTGGGCATCGAACTGGCAGCCTATCGTATTGGCCCGGATGCTGACCTGCTGGCCCTGAAAGCTACCTGGGAAGCCCGGCTGGGCATCTCATCTGAGGGAGCTGTGCTTATCCGGCCCGACAGTTTTGTCGCCTGGCGCAGTAGCACGTTGCCAGACAACCCGGCAGAGGCACTGGAGCAAGCAGTTGCTCACATCCTGGGTGTAAATTAGAAGCTTCTATGAGCGGTATCTGTCTAAGTATCCGGGTGGACGCGGACTTGCTCTGTTGCTAAAGGAAAGGTTTGCATTGGCGCAGGGGCAGAGTGGGCGGCCTAGGCGGCATGTGGTTGGGCATTCCTGTTCGCCTTTGTGGCGACGGCCTGGTTCATTCGCCACCGTACGTTGAGGACACAGTAGAGTGCGGCACCCTCTGAAAAGAAAGGGTAGCACTTGCTAGAAAAGAATGAGTGGACGACAGGTTGTGAGAGTCTCCTGTCCGTACCTGGAGAGGGAGTCCTTCCGGCGCGGATGCGTTTGCTCATGAGTTTGTATGAGGAAGAAATGTATGGACACTGCTACGTTACCGTCTTCATCAGTACCTGAACGCACACCAGCTACGAGCCGGGTGCCTCGTCCTGTTCTTGTGAGCATCATGATCGCCTTGCTGCTCACCGCTTTTCTGGAAGCGTTGGATAACCTGATCGTGACGCCTGCCCTGCCTCGCATTGCCAGCAGCTTGCATGGTTTCGATAGTTATACGTGGGTGGTGACCGCGTAACTGCTGGCCACGACGGCGGTGGTGCCTCTGGCGGGGAAGCTCTCGGATCAGTTTGGGCGCAAAGGCTTCCTGCTCAGCGGGATCGCCCTCTTCCTGCTGGGGTCAGGGCTGGCCGGCGCTTCCCAGACGATGGACCAGCTGATCCTCTTTCGGGCCATTCAGGGACTCGGCACAGGGGTTGGCATCGGGCTGGTGGCCGCGGTCATCGGGGATCTCTTTCCCCCTGAACAGCGAGCCAGCAAGCAGGGCTTGATCGGCATCGTCTTTGGCGTTGCTCAATTGTGTGGGCCGACGCTGGGCGGCTGGATCACCGATCATGGCCCACTCTTCTCCGGCTTCGTCACCGAGGCCACCCGCTGGCGCTGGCTGTTCTACCTCAATCTGCCGGTTGGCCTGCTCACCCTGCTCATACTCGGGATCTTCCTGCCCGCCCGGCCAGTCGGGCAAGCGATCAGGCATTCCACGCTGGCACGTATTGACTGGTTCGGGGCGGTCCTGTGCGTCTCGGCGACCTGCAGCCTGTTGCTCGGCCTGAGCCTTGGAAGCGGGCAGAACTCGGCCTGGACATCGAGGCCCTTGATTGCTCTGCTGGGCGCCTCGGCGGTGCTCTACGCGCTCTTTCTGCTAGTCGAACGCAAGGCCACTGAACCCATTCTGCCTCTCGTTCTCTTTCGCAAGTCGATCTTTGCGGTTGACGCGCTCCAGACGCTCATCCAGGGCATGATCCTCATTGGGATTTTCATCCCGCTCTCGTTGTTGTTACAGGGCGTGCTGGCTCTCTCACCAACCGGTACGGGAGCTTTGATCACCGCGCTCTCGGTCAGTCTGACCCTGGGGGCGGCAGGCGCAGGGGTGAGCATTTCCCGGCGCAAACGGTACCAGCTGACGGCCATCGTGGGTGCGGCCATCATGACGATCGGGCTTTTCCTGCTCGCAGGCATGGCCGAGCCTGGCAGTCTCTTGCTGATCGGACTCGCCCTGTTTCTGGTCGGCCTTGGCGCAGGCTCCTTCTTTACGATCCAGATGGTCGTGGCGCAAAACGCTGTCCCGCAGACACAACTGGGAATAGGAACCGGCGTCATTCGTTACCTCGCTCAGTTGGGCATGACGCTGGGTGCTGCCCTGATGGGGATCGTCGTGAACGGGGCTCTGGCGGGAACGACTGGAGCTTCCCTGCCGACAACCGCCCCCGCTCAGCTCCAGCTTGTCGGGGTGCTCCAGCATGGCTTCTGGGTCGTGCTGGCACTCAGTGCGCTGCTCCTCCTGACCACCTTCTTGCTGAAGGACGCACCTGGAACGCAGCAGTCTTTGAAAGAAGCCAAATAGGGATGACCGCGCTGCCACCTGAGTTGGTATTGGTGGCAGCGCGGACGCCTTGGTCTTGTCGAGCAGAAAACGCGCCCGAGAACGCAACGAGAAAGGAACGCAAACATGTCACAAAGCGACGCTACGTCGGCTGATCCAAAGCCGGAGATTTCACCGATTGATCTCGAAGAACAATCCAGGCAGAGCATGCAAGCCCTCGGCAATCTGATTGAGAGAATCAGCGCCTGGTTATTTGCATTTGGAAGTTGGATCTTTGGAGGCTTGATTGCTTTCAACCTGCTTGTTCTCGCCTCCCTCTTTACAATAGGGCCTATTCATCCTGCAATCCTGGTTTCTCTCACCGCTTTTGCCTGTGCTCTGCCTTTGAATGTGGCCGGGCTCTTCTTACTGAAGCTGATCCAGGAGATGAAGGACGTTAACATCGATGAGCAGATGCTGCATGCATTCCAGGACACTGGCTTCCCTATCGAAGCATATTTTCCTCCCTCCCAGGAGAGAGTGTCTCTGTACAAAAGAAGAACAGATGTAGCGCTAGGCTATTCCACAGGGATACTGGCGTTCTCGGTTGCGCTGACCTTGACTGGTATGGTTTCAGTGCTGTGGTATATGGCGTGGTGGGTTGGAGTCGTCTTCTTCGCAATGGTCCTGGTCAGCCAGGTCCTGGTCATCATCGTCATCGCCCACTCATTACCTCCCGAATCGGAAGCGGAGAAGGAGCAGAAGAGGCGTTACAGGGAACATCTTGCCAGGCAGAGAAAAGGGCAGCGTAAGGCTGAGCAAGAGAGGCAGAAGGATGGAAGCTGTGCCGTAATCTCGCCTCCTCCTTCGTCGCTGGAGGAGGCGAAGCCCTCACAAGAAGATTGACAATCCACTACCTTACCTCTTACAGGTCCGAGTGGATTTCATACAAGATATGCTGCTTACCTCATCAGTTACTTTGCGGTTAGTAACAGCTTACGTAGCACTACCCCCACCTGTGAGAGAAAGACCTGAATTGGGTGGCGAGAGTCCGATGATCTCCGGCTTTCGTCCATCAGCTTGTGCATGGCGAATCAGATAGAGGTGCGTCATGCCTCTAGATGCTCCTTCTCTCCAGAATGGTCTCAGATTATCACATCTGGAGAGAAGGAGGCAAATGACGAGCTGCAAGAAGCGAGTGCACTTTTGAGAAGCTCTGTAACATGATCTATTGACGTTGACGTCAACGTTAACCTTGTGATATACTATAACTATCCCAGGAGATAGTCTTTCCTACCCCTTTATCTAAAAAGGTTACATACTATGGTCACCACAGAAATACTGAGAAGAGATGAAAAACAGCTTTATACGATCGAGCAGGTAGCAAACCGTACAGGCTTCACCAAACGCACACTGCGCTATTATGAAGAGCTAGGATTACTGCCGCCGACAGGTCGTACAGAGGGAAACTACCGGCGCTACACTGAAAGCGATATCCAGCGGTTAGAGCAAATTAAAAAAATGCGCGAACTGCTGGGATTTACTCTCACAGATATCCGCGCCATTCTGGATGCAGAAGACGAACGAGAGCATATTAAAACTGCTTATAAACAGGAAACGGATGCAGCAGCTAAAATTGTCCGTTTGAATCGTGCGGATGAGTTGATCCGCCGCCAACTGCAACTTGTTCAGCAAAAAATCGACGGATTAGAGCAGATGCGAGCTGCATTGATAGCGAAATTAGAACGTCACGAACAAGTACAAAACGAATTATTAAACACCTGGCAATAATATTCTTATAAAAATAGATCGGATCCCTGGCCTTATGAAAACCATACAACATCGTCAAGATATCGCAGTCCAAGAAACTGCGTTCGATACAGAAAAGCAGCAGGCGCGAGGCCTGCTGCGCGCATTTGTAGCATTACGTCATCGCAATTTTCGTCTATTCTGGTTTGGCCAGCTTGTATCACTGATCGGAACCTGGATGCAGAGCATTGGTCAATCATGGCTTGTGCTCGAACTCACCCACAACGCGTTGCTGTTGGGAGTGGTAGGAGCGCTGCAATTCCTGCCTGTTTTGCTTTTCACACTTTTTGGCGGCGTTCTTGCCGATCGCTTGCCCAAGCGCACAGTGCTCCTGTTTACACAATCCTCGGCCATGATCCAGGCACTGATCCTCTGGATACTTGTGGCAACGGGGAGTGTGCAAATCTGGCATATCTTTGTGCTGGCGACGTTGCTGGGATTGACCAACTCCATCGATATGCCCACTCGACAGGCTTTTGTAGTGGAAATGGCGGGACGCGAAGATCTAGCAAATGCGGTTGCGCTCAACTCATCGCTCTTTAATATGGCGCGTATCATTGGCCCTGGCATTGGTGGACTCATCATTGCAGCGCTTGGCGTTGCCCCGCTGTTCCTGCTCAATGGATTGAGTTTCATATCAGTGCTCATCGGGTTAGTAATGATCGATATGACGAAACTGCATGCGCTGGACAGGCGCCTGGCAATGCAGAAGCTGGATCAGAAGCAAGGGACAATCAAAAGCTTGCGCGAGGGGCTGGTTTACGTCTTCCAGACACCTTCCGTTCTGCTGATCATCGCGGTGATTGGCGCAATTTCACTGTTTGGCATCAACTTCAACGTTGTGCTACCGCTCTTCGCAACCGAGGCCTTGCACGCGGGGCCAACTGGCTTCGGCTTCATATCCTCATCCTTTGGAATCGGGTCGCTCCTATCTGCGCTCTGGTTGGCATGGAACAACAAAAAGCCGAGTGTGCAGCAGATGCTCGTTGGAGGTACCGTCTTTTGTGCCGCTGAAGCAGCATTTGCCATCTCGCATCTGTACGTGCTGTCTCTGGTGTTGATAGCCGCCGTTGGCTTCGCGCAAATCGCTTTTACGGCCATTGCAAATACAACACTGCAAACGGTTGCACCAAATCATCTGCGTGGCAGAGTAATGAGCGTGTACATGATGGTCTTTAATGGATCGACACCAATAGGGAACCTCTTTACAGGCGGCCTGGCAGCTCCGTTCGGCGCATCGATATCACTGCTTGCTGGCGCTGTACTCAGCCTCGTTGCAGTGGTCTTCGGCTGGATCTATCGCAAACCGGCGGAGAAGAGCCTCGCGGAAGCTACAACTATTAAGATCGGCGAGTAAACGAAGAAGGGCCTGTCCTACGTAATGATTGAGGGACTGCGCCTCTTCATTCAGTAGTTGGCTTTCGAGAGACTCCTCTTTCCTTGCTCTTCCGCTTATACTGGGGGTTGGGCCATAAACAAGTACCCTGGCATCAGGGGGCAATTCCTGATGCCAGGGTACTTTGGTATTATCAATGGCAAAGTGAAAGAACAACAATGGTCCATCATGATATCATATCTATAGAACCAGGGAGTCAAAGCGGCTTCCATTCCAGAGGCCTCTTGCCCGTGCATGAGAGGATGCGTAACACTCGACATGGGCAAGAGCTTGCTTGCTCTTCGTTCGTGTTCAGGAGACTTTGTCTCTGTAGGCTCCGTTCCGTTTGATATGAGACCATTGCATCACTATTCCTCATTTATACCTGATCAATCTACGGCCATACCTGTAATGCTGGTTGACAGCGTAATATTTCCAAGGTTAATGCGAACAAGGCTCCCGTCATTCTGCACTTGGAAAGCACTCAAAGTAGCTGTACCAGGATCCAGGACGTAGAGGAAGTGACTGCTATCGGCCAGACCCAACTCGCCCGGTTTACTACCCGTGCCGGTACTGGCGGTAGAGGGCAAAAGTGTGAGCGCTCCATTTTGACCGATGAGATAGCCAGAGACGGAACCACTGCCTGTGTTGGCTGTGTAAGCAAAGCTACCATTGCCCGTGATCGCTACCCAGCAAGGGGCGGTTTGGTGATCAGCTACCGGCCCATCGTCGAGATTGACCTTGCCGTTTTGCAGTTCATAAGAGGTCACGGCTCCAGCGTTAGGAGCCCCTCCGAAGGCATCGGAGACAATGAAATGAGAAGACTGGACCGGGTTAAAGGCAAAACCAAAAGGCTCGTTGCCGGTCGAAGGAGTGAATGTAGGCTGACTGAGGCTACCATTTGTACGGATGTGATAGCTATCGATCAAATTGGTAGTCTTGTCGGTGACAATCAATGTATCACCAGCGGGGTCAGCCCGTACCTCTCAGCGAGATCGATGCCTGCCTGGTCAAAACCATAACATTGTGTATCACGAAGAACATGTTTCTCTTTTACCAGGATGAGCCTGATACATGGCTTCAAGCTTTTCTGCCTCGCTATCGGCTTCCTGTTCAACCCGCTGGGAGACCGGTGGTATGTATTTCCGCATGCGTATAAAGCAGGCTGCGATAATCGACGCGATCAGGACGAAGTTGAAAGGTTATGGATGCCAGAACAACTGGAAAAAATGGTGTTACACTTGCTACAAGTGAAACAAGTGAAACAAAAAGTATGCGGAGTTAGAAAGAGGAGAGAAGGAGGCGTTCAAATTTTCTCGCTTGTTCCAACAGTTACATAACTTTTGCCATACTGCCTGTTGTATATTATTACCAGTACGGGTGAACCTGGTCGTCCCATTAAATTAATAAGAGGAGGAACACATCCAATGGCAGAACCTTTTGAATACATATCACACGCGCGTCTGATATATCAAGACGGCTACCGCAACGCGTACCTTGGAGAGGTTCCAGATCCTGTTGTCTATGGGGTGCAGGGGAAGTTGCGCGAGTATTACGGGGCAAAAGAGGGTCCTGCAATTGCTTCGACCCTGGATCATATCGTTGCCGCCGTCGCAGGCTGAATGTACGGCACACTTGCCGGCGCCCTGGCAGGGCGCAAGATTCGCTTTGACCGTGACCTCTACACTGCTACCGTCGATGGACGTATTGTCGGGATTGGCAAGACTATTCGCATTGAAGCGATTACCATCCACTACGATCTGACTGTTCCTCCAGAATCGCGCGCGGAGGCAGAACGCGCACTTAAGGTACACCCGGAAGGCTGTCCTGCACACCAGAGCGTCAAAGATGCTATCAAGGTGACCTGGGATGCTATGCTACATCTTGGCGATGAAGTCATTCACCTGAGGAGCGATCCTTCTCGGGAATAGAACGAATTGGGTAGAGGCTCTTCATTTATCCTATATTTCTGCTGGTCAGTGGCGCGCAATAACCATCTGATTGGGTGCTGTCTCCCACATCGGGGGCTGTACCGGGCGCAATCGATAGCGTTGTCCTATAGTGGCAAGAATTAACTTTGCCTCCATCAGCGCGAACATATTGCCTGTATATGGACATGAGCTGCCAGAAAAAGGAAAGTAGGCGAAGGGTGGGCGACTGCTGGAGCGTTCAAGTGAGAAACGCTCGGGATCGAATGCCTCCGGGTTCTCCCAGAAGTCTGGATGACGATGTAAACAGTATGGACTAATAAAGATCATGCTGTTTGCTGGAATGTGATAGCCGCGAATCTCGTCATCGGCAATAGCCTTGCGCCCGAACATCCAGGCTGGTGGGTAAAGACGCAGCGCTTCCTCTAATATCATCTGCGTGTATGACAATCTGGCAACATGCTCAAAGGTGGGTAAATTTCCGCCAAGCACGTCATCCAGTTCCGCGTGAAAGCGGCGCTCTACATCTTATTGACTCTTAAAAATGCCCGCTCGGAATCGCTCACACCTTCCCCGAGATCCATGTTGAACAGGGCCTTTCCTGTATTAAACAGGGTCAGGCGAAACATCTCTGTCACAATATCAAGCGGTTTTTCGCCTCCTCCGCGCTCTGTGCCTTTCTGCCAGCGATTGAGCATAGCAACCGTGGCCCTTGTCACCTGCACGCCAAGAGCCGCGATGCGGTTGCGGTAGAAGGGTGGCTGTATGAGGCGTCTCTGGCGCGGCCAGGATTGTCCATCGTTCGTTATCAGCTCTTTACTCCAAAGCGGACTGAGCATATGGTAGAGAAAGAAATCTTTGTTGTTGTAATTTTTATGGTTACCCTGGACAATATGCTTGATGGCATCAGGGTGATTGACGATAAGGGTTGGCCAGAAAACGAAGCGTATACGGACAATATCCCCATATTGGTGGCTGAGCTCTACAAAAAAACGTGAAGCATCACGCTGCATTTGAGATGTCGCCGTCCTCATTTTTTATTGCCCTTTTCTGGATCAAAGAGACCATACTGTTTTTCCTTATTGGTTATTTCTAGAGTACTGGGGGAGCGTTCCCAAATCGTTACGGCCGGCGTTACGAACGAATATTTCACAGACATTTTGTAACTACACTTGATTTCTCGTGGTCAGCATCATTCCCAAAAACAGTGAGGGGTAAAGTGAAGAGGTAATTAAGAGGTGAAAGGGCCTCATACACCGGCTAATGCTAACAACCCGTTTGAGAAGCCTCCGCGCCAGCTAATATACTCGTGGCCTCCACCCAACTCAGCATATTGTACAGGGTATCCTTTGGCCAGTAAGACATCGTAGAGGTGCCGGTTGACCATCAGTAAGTCATAGCCCGGAATACGCTCAAGCCGTCCCACATCGATATAGAAGCGGAGAGGTTGCCTGGGGCTGACCGCAAACTGCCGTGTCAACCACTGCTGCGCTATTTTTTCCTCGGCATCCCAATTCCACCAGAACGACCCTGATTGAGAAAGCACATTCCCAAATATCTCAGAAGCATGCAAACCAGTATAGGCAGCAGCCAGGCCGCCTGCGCTTGACCCTCCCACGATGGTTTTCATTGGGTCAGCAGTGATATAGTAGTGCCTGCGAAGCCAGGGAACAAGCTCCTGGACCAGGAAATCGACGAAAAGTCGATGGCCCGTCAGTTCATGGTTACGCGACTCTGGTGGGGAATCGAGCATCACGGCAACCATTGGCGGCAGAAGACCTTCAGCGAGCAGGTTATCCAGGATTATAGGAGTAGGAATAAGCTCAAGGTAGGCTGACCCATCAAACAGGAGGAGGAGCCCATACGGCCCGGCGCTCTGTTCGTACCCGGGGGGAGTATAGACCCAGGCCCGGCGACTGTTCCTCAACATATGACTGTGGATATGATGCAGCTTCAACTCCCCCTTTGGCACACCTGTGCGCGGCATAATCCAGGGCTGAGGAGGGGCAGCAGGCAGTTCAAGCGCCGACATATGTATTTCCCTACTCCAGGGATCTTCCTGATTCCTGGGGAAAAGAAACGTCCTGGGATTGAGCGGGTCACGCCGGCAGGCGGCCAACCGTTTCTCCATGTTATCGATGCTCCAAGGAAGGAGTGTATCATTAGGGGAGAAACGATAGATGGCACGAGTATCAGAGCGCATAATGTAGGTTTTGTACCAGAGATCTGTATTCAACATGCGGCTCATCTGGTTCTCGGAAATGTTCCATCCGACCAGCGCCCCGGCGACGACAACATTCTGTATCTCTTCATTTGCTTGCCAGAGAAAGGTCACCAGGACATGGATGTCATCGCTGGGGATGGTTTCGATAAGAGGAGCTCCTTGTGCTGTGATCTCTCGCCAGAAGGTAACAAGAGCTGTGTGGTTGCCATATAGCAACTCTTCTTGTAGAGCAGCTAGGCACGGACTCACAAGAGTTGCTTGAGATATCATGAAAATCCTTTCTTGAGATCGTGTTTATTCTTATAGTCATCTATGCAGAGAACTGTACCAGCCACCTCTCGCGTGTCAATCGATTTGTGAGATGTACTGTATCATATGTCACATTGTTCGGCAAACTCCAGGGCAAGCAGCAAAGGGCCGATTTTTGGCGGCCAGCATGCATATGTGCTACACTCACAGCAGGCAATACTTCCTTTTCACATGAGTTTCACCAGTTACCACTCAACGGGGGGTATCATTGGACAATATAAAGAATTACTTGACAGATATGGATGGGGTCATCCTGCGGGGGACGGCGCTCGTCCCAGGGGCGGCAGAGTTTGTGCTGCGGCTGCAGGCTAAAGGAATCCCGTTCCTGATTCTTACCAATAACTCGCTGTACACCCCGCGCGACCTGCAGGTACGGCTGCACTTTATGGGACTGGATGTAGCACCGGAAGCGATCTTCACATCCGCGCTGGCGACCGCGCAGTTCCTACACGATCAGAGGCCTGGTGGGCGAGCGTATGTCATCGGGGAGTCTGGGCTGACAACGGCGCTGCATGAAGTTGGTTTCATTCTGACCGATCAGGCGCCAGAGTATGTGGTGTTGGGTGAGACGACGGCCTATAGCTTTGAACGCATTACCCGCGCCATTCGCTTCGTGATGGCTGGCGCACGTTTCATTGCCACCAATCCAGATACCATGGGGCCAGGTGAAGGGGGAGTCGTCCCTGCGACTGGTGCAGTAGCCGCATTGGTCAGTGCGGCCACAGGTGTCAAGCCCTATTTCATCGGCAAACCGAACCCGTTGATGATGCGCACTGCCCTGCGCACGTTGGGAGCTCATTCCGAGAACTCCGTGATGATCGGTGATCGCATGGATACCGATATTATCGCCGGGGTCGAGAGCGGCCTGCGCACCATCCTGGTGCTGACGGGAGTCACCAGGCGCGAGCAAATCGAACGCTTCCCTTATCGCCCTACCTGGGTACGTGAGTCCATCGCGGACGTCGAGGTGTAAAGCCTACATGTGAGATCAGGTAAAGAAGGGTTAAGATGAGCAGACAACACACAACCGATGTCGTCATTGTCGGTGGGGGAGTGATTGGTTGTTCGATAGCCTATCAGCTGGGTAAAGCAGGGGCCGAGGTCATCGTTGTAGAACGGGAAGAGGTGGCGGCCGAGGCTTCAAGCGCCGCTGCCGGGCTGCTCGCACCCATTGGCGAGATCTCCGGTCAGAGCGCTTATGCCAACCTGCTCCTGGCAAGCTGGTCCCTTTATCCTGAACTTATTCCTACACTCGAAGAGGCAAGCGGGGTGCGGGCAGAATACTATTGTCCCGGCTCCTTGCACACGGCAACAAACGCAGCGGATGCCGGGTTACTACGCCGGCAGATGGCAATATGGGAGCCACTCGGATTGCAAGTGACATGGTTGACAGGAGACGAGGTCCGAGTGCGAGAACCTCTGCTGACATCTGGTGTAGAGGCAGCTATCTATACGCCGAAGGATGGCAGCATCAAGCCTGCGGCTATGACCAGGGCTTATGCCGGGGCTGCGCGCCAGCAGGGGGTGTTGTTCTATGAGCGTACCGAGATCACAGGCATTCAACGTAGCGCCTCCACGGTGACGGGCGTGCAGACAGCGCTGGGCGAGGTGATAAGTTGTAACCAGCTGGTAATTGCCGCCGGAGCGTGGTCCGCGCGTTTTGGCGAGTGGCTGGGGCTCTCTATACCCGTCAGCCCCATGCGAGGTCAGATCCTTTCCCTCAGGCAACCGGTCTCTCCCCTGAAGCACATCCTTTTTGGCGAAGGCGTGTATCTCGTTCCCAAGCTCGACGACACGATCTACGTTGGGGCGACGGTCGAGCAGGCCGGCTTCGATAAAAGCGTTACGGCGGAAGGCATCGCATGGCTGCTCTCGAGCGCCATTCAGCTGGTACCGACGCTGGGGACTGCCCCTATCGCCAATATATGGGCGGGCCTACGTCCATGGTCACCGGATAGCCGCCCCATTCTTGGCAAAGCGCCTGGTTGGGAGAACGTGACGCTGGCCACCGGACATAGCGCCACGGGCTTTGAGTTGAGCGCGATTACAGGTGTCACCATAGCCGAACTGGTGATGACAGGGCAAACGCAGGAGATCATCAGCGCCTTCGGTGTGGAGCGCTTTTTAGAGGGATCATAAGGCAAATTCCGCGAAGACCGGGAGGTGATCGCTGGCTTCATACCCTGCAACGCCCGCGGCTTTGACCACGACATAGGATGTTGAGAGGCGTGGAGCGAGCTCTGGGCTGGCAAAGATGAAGTCGATACGGCCGGCAGGGATTGGGGATGGATAGGTGAGGCCGGGGGAGCGTGGGTTGATACGGCGGTAACAATCAACGTAGCCAGCTTCGTCCAGGAGTTCGAGACTGGCGCTAGGAGCATAGAGGAGGCTCGCAGAGTCTGTAATAGCGGAGAGGAAGGTATTTCCTGGGAGGGCCTCGAGGGCGCGTATCGATGAACGTATAGCAAGGTCGAGCTCTGCCTGTGCGGCAGAATCGCTATTTTGCTTTGGATACGCTTGTGTGGGATTGAGAAAGTAGGAGAGGAGCGCGCTGGTTTTAATGCTTTCACCGGGGGCGACGGCGTTGAAATCACCCATGAGCATGTGGGGCGTTCCTTGCCTGGCTGCCATGGTGCGAAGGATTTCTTGCATTTCTGTTTGTCGAATGCGATTACTTACAGAGCCTTTGTAGAAGTTGGCTGTCAGGTGGACCACAAAGACGGTGAGGAGGTTACCATTGTTTTCCTCGAAAGTTACCTCCAACAGGTGCTGTTTGGTCAAGATGTCGGGGCGAACGTGAGCCTGTATATCTTTTACCGGTAGTCGGCTGAGCAGGACGACATGCCAGTCTGTGTGATGATTTGCCTCTCCACTCATACTGAGGTGCATACCGAGTTTTTGGGCCAGTTCTTCGGCAACCTGCGGATCGGTGGCTTCGGTCAAGCCGATAATGTCGGCCCTGGTTGCCTCTATGATGGTAGCTAATTTGTCGGTGCGATACGTTCCACCTGATTGTATATTGTAAGAGAGTACGCGGGTCATATGTATTTCCTGTGGCAGCCCCACCCGGTCCAGCATGGGACAAGATTTATCGTGTTCCTACTCCATTGTTTCGTTCGCCAATACATTGTAGCACAATGTAATTAGCGTTAGAGGATTTTTGGACGGGTGGTGTGCGCTTCGTTTAGATGCGTGAAGCTTATGTACGGACTGTTTCCATCTTCGTTCACTCCTCGAGTTGAGTTCTGGGGATGCTCTTGTAACTTTCGCTACCTTGTTTATAATTGAGTTGATAGGTTAAAAGCAAGCATTGTGACTTTGGAGGAGGGAAAATTTAGGGGTATGGTTCCTGCAGCATTCGCTAATTTCTTTGTGGCCAGCACCGGCGCTGGCGCTGCCCTGGTTGGTTTGCTCTTTGTAGCGCTTTCTATAGCGCCAGAACAAACGGTGCTGGAGGGAGCTTCACTGGAGAAGCGAGCTCTGGCGACCAGCGCGTTTACAGCTCTGCTCAACGCGTTTTTCATTTCGTTGGCAGCCTTGATACCCTCTTCGAATCTGGGTTGGACGGCATTGGTATTGAGCCTGGTTGGGCTGTCTAATACCTTGACGCTGGGATGGAACCTGCTGAGCCAACGTTCTCATTGGCGCAATATGGTACGCAGGGTATTTATACTCGTGGTGAGTCTCGTTCTCTATGGCTTCGAGCTTTATTACGCGGTGCAACTTTTCCGATTCCCTGGGCAGTCCAATCCAGTTTTTGCGCTGACTGGGCTGCTGATGGGTACCTATGGCCTTGGCCTTGTACATGCCTGGGAACTGATTGGGGTGCGCCGCTACGGCCTGCTGAGCTGGCTGAGCCCCCTACGCGATGCTTCTGGCCCGGAAGCAAGAAAAAGCGAGACTGGGCAACCTCAGCAGGATAAGAGCTCAGAAGGCAAGGAAGGAACCTAGCCATTATTCCAGGGGGAACTAGTCAAAAGAATGTTTCACGTGTGACGCTGGATGTGATAAGCTAGTTACTGGCTCAGGTTTGAGTAAGATCGTTTAAATTACCCGCTGGCACTCGCCAGTTCGTCTAGTCTCAGGTTAAACTACAGTCGCAAGTATCAAAGCAATGAAAGGAAGAGACACATGGCAATACAGTGTAGTCATCTGGATCAGATACGAGAGGTCACACCGAGCGCGAATGGCTGTGAGGACTGTTTGAAAATTGGCGATAGCTGGGTTCACTTGCGCGAGTGCCTGATTTGCGGGCATGTCGGATGCTGTGACTCCTCGAAGAACAAGCACGCGACGAAACATTTCCACGCGACCAACCACCCGATTATCCAGTCCTTCCAACCTGGAGAAGACTGGCGCTGGTGCTACATCGACGAGGTGATGTTTTAGTAACCTCAATTTGTAATCAATTCTCGCCAGGAGGTTTCCATGAGCACCCATAGCTGTGTCATTGCCCCGCGTTTGAAGGACTCGCTTGCCACGGCAGATGCGAGTAAATATGGCAGAATGTTTCCCGATCTGCCCAGCCCTGTGACGGACGAGGCCATTTTATTGAAATTAGGACGAGCCGGGTCAATGATGGATGCCGCCTCGAGGGTCGGTGAGAATGAGGCACCAACCGACAATCCGCGCATACCCGCCGGATTCCCCTTTCTAGGGCAGTTTATCGCGCATGACATCACGGCGGATCGCAGTCTCCTGCTGCATCATGCGCGCCTGAACGAATTGCGCAATTTTAGAACGCCGCGCCTCGATCTTGAATCGCTCTATGGCGGCGGACCTACAGGGAGCCCATATCTCTATGACCTCGATGACGCTGACAAGTTGCTTATTGGCGTAAATGACCAGGGAGAGCTGGCCGATGTCCCCAGGAACCGGCAGGGGCGTGCGCTGCTTGGCGACGCGCGAAACGATGTCCACCTCTTTATTTCGCAGTTGCACCTGGCCTTCCTCAAATTTCACAATGCGATCGTCGACTACCTGAGGGCTGAGAGAGTGCCGGGCGCACAAGTTTTCGCTGAGGCACAGCGCCTGGTGCGCTGGCACTACCAGTGGATCGTCGTCAACGAGTTCCTTCCGCTCTCTGTAGGTGATGATCTCGTGAGCGATCTGCTGGCTAATGGTTTGAAGTTCTATACCTTTGTCGAACAGCCCTACATACCGGTGGAGTTCGCCGATGCAGCGTACCGCTTTGGGCACAGCCAGGTCAGGTCAATCTATACGCTCAATAACGGCGGCGCAAAAGGGCAGGTCTTCCCAGATTTTGCCGGCACCTGCCCGGTACCACATGACCGGGTTATAGACTGGGCGTATTTTTTCAGCGTAGATCAAGGGAGACCGCCACAGGCGAGCAAGCTGATCGATACCATTCTTGCCCATTCGCTCAGTGATTTGCCCACGTCGGTGGTGGGAGAGACGAAGACCGCTCAAGAACATTCGCTGGCCTATCGCGACCTGGTGAGGGGGGAGGCACTTGATCTGCCCTCGGGGGAAGCTATCGCAAGGGAGATGGGCGTCGAACCGCTCTCTACCAGCGAGGTTGGTCTGTACGACCTTGGCTGGAAAAGCGAAACGCCGCTCTGGTTTTATATTCTGAAGGAGGCCGAGGTGCGCAACAGGGGTGAGTGGTTGGGCGAGGTTGGTGGACGGATTGTGGCCGAGGTTCTGCTCGGACTGATCGATGGCGATCCCTCTTCTTATCGCAATGCCGAGACCGAGTGGCAGCCTGTACTACCAGGGGCGCAGCCAGGACACTTCACGATGACCGACCTGTTTCGTTTTGCAGGGGCAGTCTAACGATGCAGGTGAATGAGGCTTTTCCTTTCGATCAGACGCGACTGCAAACAGACGTTGTACCAGGAGAAGGTGCCGCATTGCCCGGGCAGTGCCTTCTCGTGCTTGGGGCGGGACCGAAGGCGATAGCTATTGCTGCTAAACGCCACGTGCTGGCGAAACGAGGCTATAAGGTGCCCCGCCTGGTAATCGTCGATTCCAAAGGCGTCGTCGCGCACTGGTCGGGTGGCTTTGGCTTTACAGATGGGAGACAACTGCTCGGGACGCGCCCTGAGAAGGACGTGGGCTATCCGTACGCCTCGACAAGCTGGGGTGATGATGACGAGAACCAGGAGATTGCCGGCGAGATGTTTTTGCTCTCCTGGCACAGTTACCTTGTTCACATGGGCAAATACCTGGACTGGGTCGACCGAGGCCGGACCAGGCCTACCCATAGAGAGTGGTCCTGCTACTTGCAGTGGGTGGCTAGCAGGATAGAGTTCGATATCGTCCTGGCCGAAGTGCGCACGATCGTGCTGAGTGAAGACGGTAAGCGCTGGCAGCTTGTTTGCAGGTCAACGGAAGATGATGCGGCTTTGACGGTAGAGGGTGATGGATTAGTGATCACCGGCCCGGGAACGCCCATTACTATTGAGGGACAGCCAGCGAACCATCCGCGCGTAATGGACGGTGGAAGCTTCTGGCTGCGTGTTGAGGAGTTTGTGCGGCTACGAGTAACCGTGAGTACTCCGCTGCACATTGGCGTGATCGGCACGGGAGAAACGGCCGCTGCGATTGTGATTGCCCTGCTCTCCGAGTGCAAGGAGAAGGCTTTTATCGAGGTGGTCAGTCCAAACGGGGTGCTTTACTCGCGTGATGAAGGGTTCGAAGAGAACCGGCTGTTTTCGGACCCCGATGGCAAGCTGGCTCGTCTACGCGGGGGTCATAAGCACCAGTTGAGCTGGTTGAGGATGAACGAGAGGGATAGGCGCGAGTTTTTGCGGCGTACGGATCGAGGAGTCTTTTCTGTGCACGCGATGGAGGAGGTGAATCGCGCCGAGAATGTGCGCTCCGTGATGGGAACGGCAAGACGTATGCAGGTTACAGAGGAATACGTCTTTGTCGACATGGAATATGACGGCGAGGTGGAGCGAGACACGTACGATTATGTGATCGTTGCGGTTGGCTTCAATGCTCTCTGGTTTACCAAACTATTGCAGGGGCGAGCATATGAGCGACTGGCCGGGGTAACGGGCTCATTCGATAGGGTGACGACCGAGCGTGCGATTGGTGAGGATCTGTCTATTCGCGGCTTCGAGCCGCGGCTACACCTGCCAATGCTTGCCGGTGTTGCGCAGGGGCCGGGATTTCCAAATCTGAGTTGTTTAGGGCTGCTTTCGGATCGTATACTGGCGTCCTATGCAGCGGGAGGGACGTGAACCCTATCTCGGCCGGGAGATAATCCATGACCGCCATTTGCAACTCCACGCGCCGCTGATCAATCGTGGCTATGAACGTTTGGTCGCGCTCGCTACTCGCCACACGCTTCGCTCTTCGATCATACTCGTCCTCGCTTTGCTCTTCTAGCGTTCAATAAGCGGGCGCTGTGCTTCCTGTTGATGATGCGCCATCAGTTGATGAAAATCTCCGCCATGACTTGAGGGGTCGGTGTGTATAATGGCTTCGGAGAGCCCCTTGACCTCGTGAACCAGGCGATGGCGGACCTCTTCAGCGATAGCGTGGGCATCGGCCAGTTTCAATTCTGGATCGACCTCGATGTTCAGAGTGACGTGGAGGGTATGTCCAATCCACCTTGCGCGCGGATCGGTAACAGCTTCAACGCCAGGAACCTTGCTGGCTATAGTTAGAATGGAAGGGATAAGACGCGGGTCAACGGCATCGAGGAGGCGTTGCAAGACGCTGCGCGTAGTCGAGTAGACAACGGTGAGAATGACCGCGGTGATAACTAGGCCGGCTATCGGGTCGGCAAGGGGGAAGCCAAGGGCAACGCCGATCAGTCCGATGAATGCCGCCAGCGACGTGAGGCCATCAATGCGAGAGTGTTGCCCATCGGCGATAAGTGGAACGCTATTGATGCGTTTCCCCACTGAGATTTTGTATTGTGCGAGGATCTCGTTGCCTGCCACTCCGATCAAGGCCGCCGCCATACTCAGGTAAAGTTGTGTCGGGACCGAACCGGTGGTGAGCTTTTGAATAGACTCGACCGCACCAGCGACCGCGCTGGCGATAATCACCAGCACAATGAAGATACCGGCCAGGTCCTCCGCCCGATAGTAACCATAGGTGTAGCGGCGGTTGGCTGCGCGGTTGGAGAGTACAAAGGCTATCCAGAGGGCAACCGTCGTCAACACATCGCCCAGGTTATGGAGGGCATCGGCGAAAAGTCCGGCACTGCCGCCAATTGCCGCGATGGCAAATTGAATCGCTGCCACGAGAAACATCCCAGCCGTTGAGATCTGTACAGCGCGCAGTCCTACTTCGTTGCCGTACAGGTCGGCGTCGACGCGGCCATGTTCGTGGCCATGCCCCCCATGCCCATGTCCATCATGCTCATGATCGTGTTCGCCATGGTCGTGATCATGTTCCTCGTGATCATCGTGACTATGCTGGTTTTCATCATGATCGTGATCATGATGATGCTCGCTCTCAGGTTCCTGCATCGCTACCCTCCTGCTTTGTAGTGTGTGAGCTTATGAAGGAGTCTCCTCGCATCTGTTATAATACAACACACGTTCATCGTTGTAAGATAGATGCAAAATGCCGTACTCTATATAAGCTGAGAAGTGTGCTAGCAATCATCTGCTGCAACCTAAATGATGGGTTAGATATCAGGCCACCAGGCCATGCATAGCAGGCGAGAAAGAAAGCTCGCCTCCATTCACTTTACTCCAATTACAGATATTTCCCTGAATTGTTCAGGAACAGTCCCGGCTGCACTAGTGCAGAGGGGCGGAGACTTGTTTGCAACTAGAATAAGGCTGTTCCATCTCGGGACGTGGGGACAGTAGGCGACCAAGTGGGATTGAGATGAAGTAGGAGAGAGCTGCCAACGTTGTGATGTAAAAACTGACAGGTAAGTTGCGACCTGTACCGACAAATGCCAGTATTAACCCACCCCATGTGAAAATCAGACCTAATGCTACGGCGAGGGAAATCGAGGTGAGCGGGCGACGAGTCAAATGCATAGCTGTCGCGGCGGGCGCAATCAGCAGCGCGAGGACGAGCAGGACGCCGACGACCAGCACCGTCTCAGCGGTTGTGATGCCCAGTAACACCAGAAAGATGATCGAGAGCAGGCGCACCGGAACACCGCGTGCCTCCGCAACTTCGGGATCAACTGAAGCAAAGAGCAGTGGGCGAAAGAGAAACGCTATCACCAAAAGCGTTGCAATACCACTGGCCAGGCTAATAAGAACGTCGATGAGTGTCACACTCAGTATAGAGCCGAAGAGAATGCCTACGCCTGCAGACGCGTTTGTGCCAGATTGAGAGTAGATGCTCAGGAACAGCGCCCCCAGGCCGAGTGCGAAAGAGAGTACCATACCAATCTCCACATCACGGCCGCGTATGCGTGTACCTAAAGCTCCCATGCCAAGCGCTGCTAGCAGTGCAAGGAAAAACATGCCCAGCAATGAACTGATACCAAGCACTGCCGCTCCGGTGGCGCCCGCGAAACCAATATCCGCAAGGGCTTCTCCTGCGAAGGCCTGGGCACGCAGGATAACAAAGTAGCCTATAACCGCAGTTACAACGGCGACAATTGTTCCTGCCAGGAAGGCATTTCGCACGAATTCTTGTTGAAACAATGCAAGCATAAGTCTCCTTTCAGTGGGTCGATCCACGTACGCGCCCGGTTGTCGGTACTGAATCGCTCTGTTCCCATTCGGCCGGGCTCCCTGGAGACAGAGAGGTATTCTGCCTGGTAATAGCGAGCTTCCGTGCGCGACGGCCAATCCACAATGGAGAGAGTAGGCGCACTGGAAGGTAAACGCCAAATGAAAGAGTAGCAATGTAAAAACTCACGGGCCAGGTGCTATTTGCCGCAAATAATATGCCTAGCCAGGTGTAAGATACTCCAAGAATTATTGCTAATATGATAGCCCATAACGGGCGCTGGACGATGCGGGCAGCTGTCGCGGCCGGCCCGATGAGCAGCGTAAAAACGAGCAGGGCGCCAACCACCTGCACCGAGAGCGAGACGGTGATGGCGATCAGAATGAGGAAGATCATTGCCAGGAAACGAATGGGAACACCGCGCGCCTCGGCAACCTCCGGGTCAAACGAACTGAACAACAACGGCCTGAACAGCACAAGCAGAATACCTAACGTGAGGATGCTGGAAATTGCAGTGATCAATACATCAGCACTGCTGATGCCCACGACTTGTCCGAACAGAATACTATAAACGCGTTCTGCATAGCCGGAGTAGAGCGATAGGAATAAGATACCCAGCCCAAGGGCGAAGGTCATGATGATGCCGATGGAGGTATCGCGCTCGGTGGCCTCTCTGCCCAGCAGAGCTATGCCAAGACTTGCCCCAATGGTGAAGATGTACAGCCCAATTACAGGATCGATCCCCAGAAGAACCGCCCCTGCGGCACCCGCGAAGCCAATGTTTGGCAGCGCGTGACCAGCAAAGGTTAAGCCGCGTATAACCATAAAGTAGCCTGCGACTGCCGCAATGATAGCCACGCAAGTTCCGGCGAGGAAGGCGTTCTGGATGAACGAGTATTGTAAGATAGTAAATATAGCCATTTCGTTTCCCTGAAGAGCGCAGGCGAGAAGGAACGCATTGCCCTTTTCAACCTCGAATGCTGGCGTGTTACGTTTCTGCGCCGACTACGAATACTCTGCCAAGTGCCTGTATCACCTCAACCGGTGTGCCATACAGACGGGTAAGTGTGGAACTCGTGATGACCTCGTTCGTGGTACCGATAGCGGTGTGTCCATTCGCCATGTAGAGAACGCGATCCACTACCGGAAGCAAAGGATTGATGTCATGTGTAACCAGCATTACAGCCACATTGCGCGATCGACATACTTTTTCTACCAGTGTCACAATCTCTTGCTCGTGACTAATATCCAGGTTCGCCAACGGCTCGTCGAGCAAGAGCAGACGTGGGTTGGTCAGCAAGGCCTGAGCGATGAGCAGGCGCTGTTGCTCTCCCCCTGATAACTGGCCGATAGGAGCGTCCGCAAAGGCAGAGGCATCCACTTCCAGCAGGGCCTTGTCAATGATTGCATTGCGCTTGTGGCTGGGTAGGCCTGGCCCCCAGCGATTGCCATCCAGGCCAAAACCGACTACGTCGCGTGCTCGCAAAGCAAGGTCGACTTCGAGGTTGCGATGCTGTGGGGCGTAACCAATAGCATCGTTGCCTCGGCGTGGCGGCCTGCCCAGGACTCGCACTATGCCTGCTTGTGGTTTCAGCATACCGAGCAAAAGCTTGAGCAAGGTGCTTTTCCCTGCGCCATTGGGGCCGAGTACGGCAATGAACTCTCCCTCATTCACATTCAAGCTGACATCCTCTAATATCGTCCGTTTGCCAAATTGAATGCGGATATGCTCCAGGGTGATAACTGGCTGCTGTGTTACTTTCGCCACGCTGTTGCTCCTCAATCCTGTCGCTTAGTGTCCCGTTGCCGTCGCTAACGCCTGCTGCAAGGCATTCAGTTGATCCATCATCCAGGTCTGGTAGGTTTTGCCTGGAGGCATGGTCTCCGAGACCGGCACAATCGGAATATTGAGATTCTTCGCCTGGTTCTGCAGATTCGTGGTTATCGGCGTCACAGTCTGCACATTGTAAATCAGAATCTTCACATCCTTTTTGGCGACCTGGTTATTCGTCTCTACCACGGTATTGGCAGGAGGATCATTGCCCTCGGCGATGGCCTTCTGAAACTCGAATGGTGTCAACACATCGAGACCTTCCGGGTTGGCCTGGTAAAGGTAGATCGTTTCCGTCAATGCAACCGGGGTACCCTTATACTTCGTGTTGATCTCCTGTATCTTCTGCTCTAAGAGTACCAAAGATTGCTTAAATGTTGCAAGGTTGTTGTCAAACGTAGATGCATGGGCGGCATCCAGCTTCTTCAAAGCAGCGGTGATAGCCTGTGCGATGGCTGGCATATTGTTTATACCGTACCAGATATGAGCATTATCTGGTAACTTGTGATCGGCGATATTCGCACCTACCAGCACTATCCTGCTGCTATTGGGGGAGGCCGATAGCAATTTGTCCATCCAGGTATCGTAGCCATCCCCATTCTCAATCACGAGTTGTGCCTTTGAGACTGCCAGGGCAGTAGGTACATTGGATGTATACTCGTGTGGGTCGATGTCAGGGTCGGACAAGATGCTGGTTACAGCAACACGATTGCCACCCAACTGCTTGACGATATCGCCGTAGAAGTTTTCTGCGGCCACAACATTAATGGCTGCAGAGGATGAAGACGTGCTGGATGGGGGCGTGGTGCCGCTGGTTGCGCCGCCACAGGCGCTCAGCAAAAATATGCTGATAATACAAAAGGTGAGCCAGAAAGAAGCCCTTCTTGGGATGGACATGTCTTTTCTCCTTAAAAGAAACACTTTAATGATACAATGTATCTTTATGGAGAATAGCACAGGTGAAAGGTTTCTGTCAATGATGTTTTGTTTTGGAGAAGATAATGAACCTGATAACGACAGTGTTATAATAACTCGGTTGACTGGATTGAGAGAGGGTACCATGACAGCCCTCTCCAGAGGGCATACTACTTGAGTTGACTAGGAGTCGAAAAGAAGATGACACGTCCTGATTTGAAACAGGTTGGTGGCTTGATGAGCCGGAACGAATGGCTGATCACCGGTGGGTCGGTGGCGTTGAGTGTCGTAGCCGGGCTGCTGACGGCTATCCATGCCAATGCGGTCCTCACCTTTGTCGTCTCGGGAGTCGCTCTCGCGCTGCTCGCGGCCCTGGTGGGCATGGGGACGGAACAAATCGGTTCACACCTGGGACCAGGAGCAACAGGGGTGTTACAGTCCTCGCTTGGCAACTTACCTGAACTCTTTGTCGGGTATTTCGCACTGCGTGAGGGGCTGATCACCGTGATCCAGGCGGCGCTGGTGGGCTCGATCCTGGGAAATAGCCTGCTGGTGCTGGGACTGGCCTTCTTCGTCGGGGGCTTGCGCCATGGCACGCAGCGCTTCGCTTCGGAGGTGCCGCGCATGATCGCCACGCTGGCGCTGCTGTCGGTGTCGGCGCTCATCTTGCCCACCCTGGTGTATTTCTTGCATACCCCGGCGTCCAAGCATGAGGATGCCTTTAGTATCGGCAGCGCGGTAATCCTGCTCATCGTCTATATTGCCAGTATTCCGGTCTCGTTGCAGGGCGGTCCAACAGCTCTTCCTGAAGAGCCGGAGGAACCGACAAGGCAGTGGCCTCTCTGGCTGGCGGTGGTGATCCTGGTGGTGGCTGGAGTGGGAGCGGCGTTCGTCTCGGATTGGTTTGTGGCTGCGCTGATCCCTGCAATAGATATTCTGCATCTTTCCCAGGCGTTTACTGGACTGGTGCTGGTGGCGCTGGCAGGCAACGCAGTGGAGCACGCTGTTGGAATCCAGCTGGCGGCGAAGAACAAAATGGATTATGCGATCAGTGTGATCCTCAATAGTTCGCTGCAAGTGGCGTTAGGCTTAATCCCGGTGCTGGTGCTGCTGAGTTTTTTTGTGGGACCGACGCACCTGACGCTGGTGTTGCCGCCTTTGCTGGTGGTGGCATTGGTGTTGACGGGGTTGTTGAGTACGGTGATTACCTATGATGGGGAGTCGACCTGGCTTGAGGGGGTTGCATTGATCGGCCTCTATGCCATTATCGCTGTTTCTTTCTGGTGGGGATAAGGTTTCCTTTGAGATACAATAATAGTAAAAGGGAAGCTTATTCAATAGCTGTTGAGTGAAAGACAGAGCTGTGAGAGGATAGTGCTCACAGCTCTGTTATCTTTCTAATTCCCTGATGGGCTTGAAGACTGGAGAAGCTTGTCAAGTGTACGTTCTCTGATGCGGTAAGCTTGTCGTTTACCACGATGAGGAAGTATCACGGCATCTAAGACGCCAATTGAGATCCAACGTCGTACAGTTGTCGTATCTACTCGCAGGCGCTTCGCCACCTCACTAACGGTATACAAGTTCTCCTCCGGTTGCAAGTCGATGGGAGTCTGCTCTTGTTGAACAGCTAAATCAGAGCGTTGTCGAGGCATTATGCCCTCCTTTACAGGTTCTTGAGTACATGACTATGTTATAAGTAGTAGACGCATCCACCACTAATAATCGGGTAGTCGGGTTTTATTTTACAGTATAGAACATAATGGTGAGATGCGCATCACTAAAAAGGGTGATTCTTGAGAACTTTTTTCGGGTGAGAAGTGTACCACTCGAAAGACCGAGATTTTATTGTGAGATAATCCAGATTCATTTTCCAGGTGTACTTAGGTCAATCAAGGTACAAGCTCACCTGCTTGCACTAATGAGAAAGGGGAACAATGCGTACATCCATATTGTTTGTATGTATGTAAGGCAATAGAGAGAAAAAAAACACATACCCATTCGTGAAATGTTGTAGCTGTTGTGACGTCTCTGATGTTGCGTAGCCCCCATTATTGTGTCATCATTATTCATTGTCGGATGCGCGGATTTCATTTGCGCACAAGACGTTTTTTACATGTAAGGATGTGATTTATGAACGATCTACGAAAGCAGCCCGAATCCTATTGGAAAGAGAAACTGACGCCGGAACAGTACAAGGTTTGCCGGCTCAAAGGGACGGAGCGGGCTTTTACCGGTGCACTGTACAATAATCATGAAAAGGGAATGTACATGTGTGTCGCCTGTGGGCAACCATTGTTTTCCTCGGACACGAAATTTGACTCGGAGGACAATTCGTTCTTTATGAAACGAACAGAAGTGGTCTGTAAGAATTGTGGGGCGCACCTTGGTCACCTCTTCAATGACGGTCCAAGAGAGACCACCGGCATGCGCTATTGTATCAATTCAGTTTCACTGCAGTTTCAGCCGCAGGATGACAACAAATAAGGAGTAGAGATGAGTTTGCAAAAGGCTACATTTGGAGCAGGATGTTTTTGGGGTGTAGAGGCTGAGTTTCGCCAGTTGCCAAAGGGCGTTGTCTCTACAGCTGTCGGCTACGAGGGCGGAACGATGAAGAATCCGACGTATCGCGATGTTTGCACCGACAGGACGGGGCACGCGGAGGTGGTGGAGGTGGAGTATGATCCAGAGAAGGTTTCGTATGAAGATTTGTTGAAGGTATTCTGGGCGAACCACGATCCCACAACGCTCAACAGGCAAGGCCCAGATGTTGGAACGCAGTATCGATCGGTGATTTTCTACCATACGCCGGAGCAGCAGGTCGCGGCGCTGGCCTCCAAGGAGAAGTTGGAGAAGTCGGGGAGGTACAGGCGACCGGTTGTGACTGAAATTGTGCCCGCCACGTCATTTTATCGCGCGGAAGAGTATCACCAGCAGTACCTGGAGAAGCGCGGGCTTTCTAGCTGCAAATTTGCATAATGGATAAACAGCGGTAGCTATTCAGGGCTCCTCGTCACCAGCGACGAGGAGCCCTTTTCTTTGATGCGAGAGGCGTTGTTGCCCGCGGGCAACAACGCCTCTCGCATCAAAGTATTGCTCTTCAGCAAAACTCTTATAATTGGGACAGCAGATCATTCAGTCTGTTGACGAAATCCACCGGGTTATCTAGCTTCTCGCCCATACTGAGGACCGACTGATCGAAGAGAATGTAAGCCCAGTCGGTAATACGCTTCTCATCCTTCTCATCGCGTAGTTTGACGATAATTGGATGCTGCGGATTGACCTCAAGAATAGGCTTGTCACCAGGGATCGCTTGTCCAGCCGCTTGCAAGAGGCGCTTCAGGTTGGGGTCGATATCGTATTCACCGACGACGAGACAGGCTGGAGAGGTCGTGAGGCGCGATGAGGCGCGCACTTCTTTGACCTTCACGCCCAGCGCCTCCTTGAAACGTACGAGCAGGTCTTTTACTTCCCCTTCGGACTTCTGCTGCTCCTCTTTCTCCTGCTCATCTTCGAGTTTGGTCAGGTCTAGCGCTCCCCTCGATACTGACTGAAGCTTTTTGCCATTGAACTCGGGGAGCTCTGGCTCCAGTAGGAGATCGACCGGGTCGGAGAAGAAGAGCACCTCAATGCCCTTCTTTTTGAATATCTCCAGCAGAGGGCTGTCTTTAGCGGCGGTATAGCTATCGGCGGTGATATAGTAAATCTTGTCCTGGCCTTCTTTCATGCGAGCAGCGTAATCTTCGAGCGACACGTCCTGGGTCTCACTCGTGGAAGCGGTAGAGGCAAAACGCAGCAGCCTGGTAATGCTTTCGTGATTGGCATGATCTTCCAGCAGGCCCTCTTTGAGCGCGCGCCCGAACTCTTTCCAGAAGGTGGCATACTTTTCCTTGTTGTTGGCCGCCAGATCGGTGAGTAAGTTGAGCACTTTCTTGACCGCGTTGGAGCGAATAGTGTCGATGATTCTATTTTGTTGGAGTATCTCACGCGAGACATTCAAGGGCAGGTCATTGGAGTCGATCACGCCTCGCACGAAGCGCAGGTATCCCGGCATGAGCTTCTCGGCATCATCCATAATAAAGACCCGGCGGACGTACAGCTTGACACCGTGGTGACGTTCACGGTTCCACAGGTCAAAAGGAGCGTGAGCGGGAATGTAGAGCAGCAGGGTATACTCGTAATTACCCTCCATGCGGCTATGCACATAGGCCAGCGGGTCGTTAAAATCGTGCGCTATGTGTTTATAGAACTCGTTGTACTCCTCCTCGGTAATCTCGCTTTTTGGGCGCGTCCAGAGGGCGGAGGCGCGGTTGACTACTTCGTCTTCGTTCTCTTTGTCTTTAACCTCTGATTTCATTACGATGGGCAGCATGATATGGTCAGAGTACTTGCGAATGATGGCGCGCAAGCGGTTGCCATCGAGGAGATCGTCCTCACCTTCGCGCAAGTGTAGCACCACTTCCGTGCCCCTGGTAGGCTTTTCGACAGTTTCGAGCGTATACTCTCCCCGTCCATCTGACTCCCAGGTTACACCTTCCGCGGGACTGTAACCAGCGTGGCGCGTGGTCAAGGTTACCCTGTCGGCGACAACAAAGGACGAATAGAAGCCGACACCGAACTGGCCGATGAGGCTGGCGTCTTTTTGTTGATCTCCTGTGAGCGATTGAAAGAACTCGTGCGTGCCCGATTTAGCAATGGTGCCGATCTGCTCAATAACTTCGGGACGAGTCATGCCGATGCCGTTGTCGGAGACGCTGATGGTACGCGCATCTTTATCGTAGGAGACCCGTATTTTGAAGTCGGTGTCGCCCTCATAGAGTGTGTCATCAGAAAGAGCAGCGAAACGCAATCTATCGATGGCATCCGAGGCATTTGAAATCAACTCGCGCAGAAATATTTCTTTGTTGCTATAGAGCGAGTGGATCATAATGTCGAGCAGTTGTTTGACCTCAGCCTGAAAGCCCAGTGTTTCTTTGTGGGTGTCTACAGTCATATATGAGTATTCCTCCTCTACATATAGAGACAGCTATAATACTTTTTAGCATTCCTGACGTTTACGGATTGCTGTGAGCTACACTTTATCAAAATATAACAGTTTTGACAACTGGCAAATATGCCTTGCATTTTTCACCTGTTTTGATAGCCTATAATATACACTATAGAAAACACTTCAAAGGAGAACACAAAGATGGTCAATCGTTCCCTGGCGCCTGCCCTGTTCGACGTGCAGGATGCCTTCAAGGGGCCGTATGCTCCTCGTATCCAGGCCTTTACGGAGGCGGGACAGCAGGCAGATTTGACAGCTGCGCAAAACGATGTTGAGAAAATTGCCCTGATACTCGTGGACTACCAGCATGATTTTGTCGATCCTACTGGTACATCACAGTGGATGACGTGACGAACATGAAGTGGGTGCCAGTGTTTCAGCCGGACTGGTCCGTGAGCTATGTCCATCAACTGCAAGAAAAGGCGAAGAAAGATCTGATGATCTGGCCCTATCACACAATGGAGGGGGCGCTAGGTCATATGCTGGTAGCACCGATCAGCGAGGCGATTGCCTGGCATAGTGCCGCGAGAAATGCGCAGCCAACCTATGTTGTGAAAGGCCGCACGATTCGCACGGAGTACTATGGCATCTTTGGCGCGGAGATACCCGACCCTGAAGTTCCGGAAAGCAGCTTGAACGTCACTATGCTCGATGCGGTAATGAAGCACGACAGGGTATATATTGCCGGCGAGGCGAAGTCGCACTGCGTGCTGGAGACCGAGCGACAAGTGGTGGGACGTTTTGGCAATCAGCCCGAACTGCTGAAAAGGTTACATTTTCTCCGCGATTGTACCAGCTCTGTGCAGCATCCGACGATAGACTTTGACGCGCTGGCGAATGCTGAATTGGCCACGATGGAGCAGCAGGGAGTGCAGATGGTGCTGAGTTCGGAGCCCATTCCTTAGAACCGATTCCCGGATTGCACGAAGCAGCGCTACGCGGTTTTTCGCGAAGTGGGAGTGTTGAAAACGTTTCTAGGAAATGATAGCAAATGCTGCTAAACACATGCAAATAGAAGCTCTCAATTGGATATGTCAACGCCTGCGTAATTCGGGTCTTCCTGGTTTTTGGTGAAGGGACTGGATAAGATGGCTCCTCTCTGATCGAAGTGAGCGTGAGAAGAGGAAATCAGCCATGGAGTTCTCTCTCTTCAGAGACAGATTCACCAGCAACCAGGATGAGCCAATTAGACACTGGCGTTCCTCGATCTGAAATGAAGCCGCTACGCTAAGAAAATCGGGATCCGTTCCAGGACCGCACTTCGCTGGTTTCACGATGGAACCATCAAAGGCTACTAAACCCCATCGGGAACTAGCATTGGTGTCGAGGATGCGAGATCCGCGTTTACAGAATATTCAGGCCCTCAATGTCGGTTGGCTTGATGTCTTGTCCATAAGCACGAGAAAGCGCATCTGCAATAGCTTTTGCCGTCTCTGCTTTGATAGGCTGGCCGTTTTCCGCATTCGCCACTGCTGGACGCGAGATCCCTGCCTCGTGGGCAAGCCGATAAATGGACCATCCCAAGTTGATACGATAGTGACGTAACGTTGTCATAAATCACCTACAATCAACAGCCTACAACATGAATTACTGATTGCCTGGAACTCCCCGATTCTAGCAGCTAGAAATGTTGATGCTAGAATACCACAAATATTTAGTACTTGCAAATAGATTCAAGTGGTGATATATTTAGGGAAATGGGAGGAAGAGGCTCATGGTCAGAGGCGAGGAGAGCAAACAAGGTGAGTCATCATGAAGCTCGTTGAGCAGCACATCATTGCTAAGGGTGATCCAGGCTATGGGGCCATTGATGCCGCTGCTTTTGCTTCTAAAAACCTCTACAATCAGGCCACCTACCAGATTCGGCAAGCCTACATACATGAAGGCAAGTCTCTCCCTTACGCTGAGATCTTCCATCGTTTGAAGCATCTCGAATGTTATCAAGCTCTCCCCAGGAAGGTTTCCAACTCCATTTTGATCCAGATCGATAAAAATTGGAAAGCCTTTAGAGAGAGCCTCAAAGAGTGGGATGAGCACCCAGAGAAGTTCAAAGGAAAGCCGAAGATTCCTGGCTACAAGCATAAAGAGCATGGACGTTTCCTCTTGATCTATGATATTCAAGCCCTTGGCAAACGAGCCTACAACAAGACGGGGAGGATTGTGCCATCAGGGCTCCCAATTCAGATCAAGACAAAAGTGGCCTGGGATGCCATTGATCAAGTAAGAATAGTCCCTCGTCGAGATTTCTATGTGGTGGAAGTGGTCTATCAAAAAGGAGAGCACCAGGCAGCAGTGGACCCCAAGCTCGTCGCAGCCCTTGACCTTGGTGTGAATACGCTCGCCGCCATGACGTCAAACAAGCCTGGATTTGTTCCTCGTTTGATCAGTGGAAAACCGATCAAAAGCCGGAATCAGTATTACAATAAACAACGGGAACATCATCAGAAGAAACTCGCCAAGCAGCAGCGTTTTACCTCTCGCAAGCTTGATCAGATCACGACGAAGCGCCATCGCCGTATCCAACACTACTTACACACGGCAAGCCGTCGGATTATTGACCTGCTGGTGAAAGAGGGGATCGGAACGCTCTGTATCGGCAAAAACCCGCTGTGGAAACAAGAAGTCAAGATGGGGAAAAAGAACACCCAACAGTTTGTGCAAATCCCGCATGCACGCTTTATCGAGATGCTACGCTACAAGGGGGCGCTGGTCGGTATCCAGGTGATCACTCACGAAGAAAGCTACACCTCCAAAGCCAGTTTTCTCGATCTTGACCCCATTCCGACCTATGACGCATCACGGCAAGAACCACCCACTTTCAGTGGGAGGCGTTCTGGACGTTGGTATTATGCTAGCGGGAAACGGGTTCTGCACTCGGATGTGAACGGCAGTTACAACATCCTGAGAAAAGTAGCTCCGACAGCCTTTGGCCCAGGAGTAGAGGGCGCAGCAGTTCGTCCCAGGCGGCTTGCCGTCTAAAGTGAGAGTGATAGCGTATTTGCTATCATTTTCTGCTACTGTTATGGCAGAATCTGGATAATCGTATCTTGATGGCTGTACGCTAATACCTGGGCACAGCGCTGCTCTTTCTTTTAGTACTTGAGCACGATCGTTTCGCCTCCCTGCTCCGCGGAATGTTTCGCTGCCTCCATGACGGCAATGTTGCGCCTCGATTGGCCAGGCGGCACAGCTAGCGGTTCTCCGAAGTGGAGATGATTGGCGAGATTGCGATGGAAGGCATAGGAGGGCGCAGGTGGAAGCGTCAGGAGCTGCCTCTGTATAGCGCCGTCGGCATCGTAAGTGAAGACGTATAGTTCCGGAAGGGATTCAGCAGGGGCAAGCCGTTCTTCGATGAGATCGCCTGACCAGCGCCGTGTCTTTACCGTCTCGTGACGCCATTCGCCGACAATGGCTCCCTGCTCGCCTAAGATATACCATTTGGGTTTTAAGGCTGCCGCGATATCCGAGTGGATAAAAGATGCCTCCTGTCCACCGGCGAAGCGTAGATAAACACTGGCCTGGTCGGCGTTAGTGACGTCATGCCAGACCCTTTTATGTTCGATACCGCGCACGGACTCCACGGGATCAGGGATAAGCTGGAGCATCCAGTCGAGATAGTGGGATCCCCAGTCGTAGAAGACGCCGCCAGAGATTGGTTCGTGGGAGTGCCAGTAGTTACAGGGGTGCGCATAGCCGCCAATGAATGTTTCCATATGGAAGATAGGGCCAATGGTACCTCGCTGCATGATCTGCTGGATGGCGAGATAGTCGGGGTCCCAGCGACGGCACTGGTATACCGTGAGCGCGCGCTGCTGCTCTTCCGCAAGCTGAATCATAGTATCAGCTTCGGCCGTGGTGAGGCAGAATGGCTTCTCAGAGACCACGTGTTTACCGGCCTGTAGCATTTGCATAGAGATAGACGCGTGTGTGTTAGGTGGAGTAGAGACGATAACAAGATCGATGCTGTCGTCACGAGCAACCTCGTCCATGTCGGTACAGGTAGCAATACTGGGGAATGATTGTTGCGCCAGGGCGAGCCGCTCTTCATTACGATCACAGACCAGGGCGTACTCAAGGCCAGGTACGGCATCGATGGCGGTACCATGCTCAAAACCAATCGCACCATAACCGATCATTGCCACACGCACTGTGCGTTCCTGTGTATCCGCTCCACCCACGAAGCGTGAAGCGCGAGCGAGCATCTGTTGAAAACTGGGATGCGCTCGTGTTGCAGGTGATGCCCCCAATGTTGTACAGAAGATACGCCCGCGTCCATAAGTACGTGTGTAGGCCAGCGTGCAGGAAACGTACTGCCACGTGGTGCGCCAGACTGCCTCGGCATCCGCAGGGATTTGCTCGAGGAGATAGACTTCATCCTTGATGGCAAACGTTGGATCAACGCGTCGTGTGATGAAGTGGTTGCTATCAACCGCCCGTGCAATGATTTCACAGCGAGGAGTACAGAAGCCGTGCAGGGGACCGAGCAGTTCCCTTAAAAGCTGATAACCGCGATAGGTCTCGGCGGCATTGCCAACAAAAACAATCCCTCCATCATGTTCGACAAAGGCGCACAGCGCCTGTTCCTCTTCCAGCGTGAGAGGGATGATGGAACCATCGAGGATAAGAACTCGCTGCGTGGCTAGCCTGGACGACAACGTTGATCTACTGGTTATAGGGGCGTCTTGCGGATAAGGCATGAGAAATGTAGCTCCTTTATGCGCATGGCCTGGCAACACCTTTTCGCTTGCATGATCAGGGATACTCAGGGGACAACTTCTTCTAAACGATATATAGATGAGTGCAGCTACTGTATTCACGCAGCACGCTGGCTTGTAGCTTCAGAGCCGCGGCATGTGCAGGGATTGAGCAGGATCAAATACGAGATAGATAGCCGTGGGACCTTAACGGTGATCGATCAAATGAGACAAGAGTGTGTAATTGAATTTTCCTGTATCAACTTGCGATCATAATCTCAAGATCTTGCTCACGAAGCGCTGCTAACACTGTTGGATCGGCGGAACCATCCGTGATCAGCAGATCGATTTCACCAACTCCACAGAGATAAGCCAATTCTACCTGTCCTACTTTCGAGCCATCGGCAACAAGAATACGCCTCTTGGCTGCTTGCAACATGCGACGTTTCATCTCTGTTTCAGGCAGGTTAATATTCGTGATGCCCATATGCGGGTGGATCCCATTACATCCAAGAAAGACCGTGTGAGCATTGATGCGCTCGAACAACAGTCCTCCTAGCGGATCAACGAGCGAGTGCTGCATGGGCCTGAGGGTTCCTCCAGTGACAACGACCGTGAAACGGGGGATAGCTACTTCAAGCTCTAATGCGATATTGAGGGAATTAGTAAATACAACAATATCACGTAAATCATCCCGCATGATTAGCGAACGGGCAACCGCGGTGGTCGTGGTGCCAACATCGAGGATGATAGTTTCACCCTGGGCAATAAGACTGGCCGCCAACCGCCCTATAATAGACTTCTCGGTGGTGCGTGAGGTCTCCACCTCTTCAAAAGGTCGCTCCAGGTGAGGGAGGAGTTTCGGCATTGCCCCACCACGAATACGGCGAATCTGCCCAAGCTCCGCCAGAGCATCGAGATCACCTCTTACCGTGACCTCAGATACATGGAACTTGGCGCTGAGATCGCTCACGCGTACGAAGTCCCGTGACTGTACGAAAGCAAGTATGTGCTCTCGTCTCATCTGCACGGGGATGTCCCCATCCCCTTTTGATACTTCCATGGAGCACCTCTCCCCTGCCAAGCATCCTTTTCTCAATTCATTACAAGCTGTGCTTCTATGTTTTAGTGTACATAAGCTTATGCAAACTTGTCAAGTGTTTCGAATTGTGTAGAGTTTTACTGTTTTGCAAAGGGGTGGTGGTAAACTAAGAAGTAAACGCAAAGGAAGAGGAAAGCGGGGCATCGGATGAGAAAGCAAGGGCAACCGTGATAAGAAATGAGTTGAAGAACCGCTCATATAGCCTGACACACCTGCACGGTATTGTCATAACTCGCCGAGGCGATATGTTTGCTATCGGGCGACCACGTCACTGAGGAGACAGCAAGAGCATGACCAGTGTAGGTGACAAGGGCATTCCCACTAGTGTTGGAATGCCACAACTTGACTGTACTATCAAAAGCACCCGAGACGATATGCCTTCCATCGGGTGACCACGCCACGGATTCTACAGAACCGATATGGCCGATGTAGGTAGCGAGGACTCCCTTTCGTGTGGTTGCGTCCCACACCTGCACTTTGTTGTCATAACCACCTGTGACGATCTGTTCGCCGTTGGGTGACCACGCCACGGACGATATCCCATATTTATTCCCATAAAGATGAACATTGTAGGTGATGAGGGGAGATCCTCCGGTAGCGGCGTCCCACACCTGCAGCGTCTTGTCTGCGCTTGCCGAGGCGATTTGCTGGCCACCGGGTGACCACGCTACCGATTCCACAAAAGCAGTGTGGCCCCGGTAAGTGATGAGGGGAGACCCTCCGGTAGCGGCGTCCCATACTTGCACGGTATTGTCATAGCTCGCCGAGGCGATATGCCTACCGTCAGGTGACCACGCCAGTGATTCTATAACACCGCTATGGCCCCTGTAGGTGACGAGTGGTGCTCCTCCGGTAGCGGCGTCCCACACCTGTACCGTTTTATCAAAGCCCCCCGAAGCAATAAGGTTGCCATCGGGAGACCACGCAACAGTTCCTACAAGACCGGAATGACCCCTGTAAGTGACGAGTGGTGCTCCTCCGGTAGAGGCGTTCCATACTTGCGCTGTATCGTCATAGCTCGCCGAGGCGAGACGCTTGCCGGTGGGTGACCACGCAACTGAGAATACAGGTTCAGTGTGACCTGTGTATGTGAAAAGGATGCTTCCAGCAGTGGGAATAGCTGGATGGGCAGTCGATTTAGGGGTGAAAGAAGGGGTATCATGTCGGGAAGATGCGTACCATATTGCTCCACTACTGATGATGATCGCGCCTAAACCTATTCCCAGGGCCAGGAATTTCCGCCTTGAACGAGAGGCGATTCCTTGCGAGTTTCCTTGTGTTGGGGGCTGAGGTGAGCCTGATAGCGCTGATGGTAGAAGTGAGCCTGGAAGTGCCACTCCGGAAGGTAATCCCTGTACCTTGCCACTGCGTAACTCTTTGATAGCAGCGCGAATACCTGTAGCAATGTCAAAGAAGGCCTCATCGTAGTCGGTCCAGTTCGTCACAGGATGGGCATTGTGAGGCAAGCACGACAGATGTGTGAATGGTGTTCCAGACAGGTCAGCAGGGCGCAGTAGAATGGGAATCACCTGGGCGTCACCAGCTATATGTCGCGCCAGGGCACGTTGCATCTCAATGCTGGAGCAATAATCTGAAGCCAGGAAATCTGGACTGATGAGCAAGAGGATGATGGAGGCAGTATTGATGTGCTCATTGAAAGTCGTTGCCCAGTCGGTGCCGGCTAGAATCTGGCGATAATTGCACGTTGAGATGATCTCCTGATGTTGCAAGAGACGCAGGTATTTATCCAGCTCGTGATAAAATGCCTCGTCCTTACGTATATAAGAAGAGAAGATTGTAACAGGGGATGGCGTTTCATGCATGCTGCTATCCGATCACCATATGCTATCCTTGCCTCAGGTTACCTAAGAATTATAGCACACAGCAGCCAATGTTAGTAATCGAAACACTTGACAAGTTTGCATAAGCTTAGGTATACTAAAATGTAGATGCACAGCTTGTAATGAGTGGCGAAGAGGGTGATACCGGGGGAGAAGCGCTTCTCTCTCGATCCAGGTCAAACCTGAATCCTGTTCTGGTAACGGTCCACTTATCATATTTCGTATCAAATTTCGTAGCTGTGTATATCTTAATAGCCTGCTTTTGTGTGTTCATCGCTTGCTCTATCGAAAGGTTTAGCAAGTGGATAGTATGCGGGTTTCGCTAGCATTGTCTTTTCGTATGGCAAGCCAGAGTTGCGTTCACAAAGGCCACTCTAGCGCATGAAACGTTGAGCATCCTGTAGATCGCATCGCTTTTTTGCAGAACTAATTGGGGTTTTACTATTTCGCTGTTAATGAATATGGTACAGAGATGTACCACCAGCCAAGGAGAACAGAACATGGCACAGGATCAGCGCTTATTTACTACTCCACTCAGCCGGCGGCGTTTCCTCCAGTACACAGGCTCCATGACACTCGGCGGCACCATCCTGGCGGCTTGTGCAGGAACGTCCGGGGGTGGCACCACCAGCAACCCAAGTCTCCCCACACTCCAACAGTGGTATCACCAGTATGGTGAGACGGGCACCCATGAGGCGGTACTCCGTTACGCCAAACAGTACTCGAAAGCCAACGTTAAAGTGAGCTGGGTGCCTGGCACAGGAAATGAATATCCGAACAAAGTGCACGCTGCGCTACTCGGCTCCAATGCCCCCGATGTATTTGAACTGCAAAACCCCACCGTTGACCAGGTCAAGGCCGGATTAATTGAACCTCTCGACGATATCATCGCGAGCGTCAAAAGTGATTTCAATCCCGTCGCGCTCAAACCCCTTACCATCAATGGCAAGGTCTACGCAATCAAGATGATCAATGACATGGGTATGATCTACTACCGCAAGAGCCTGTTGCAGAAAGCGGGCGTTCAGCCTCCCACGACTATGGATGAACTGATCACCGTGTCTAAGAAGTTGTCGAAAGGTAGCGTCAAGGGCCTCTATATCGGCCCGGATGGAGGTGTCAACGCTCTCAGCTATATTCTGGGCTGGGCTGCCGGCGGCGATTTCATCTCCGATGACAACAAAATTGTGTTTAACAATGATAACGTGGCCACGGCCTATGAGAAACTCCGGGAACTGAATGCTTCCGGTGGCGTCCTACCGGACGCACCTACTTTCTGGTGGGATCCCTCGGCGTTCACACAGGGCCTATCCGCCATGCAATGGTGTGGCCTGTGGGCCATGCCTGGCATCACAAAGGCACTGGGCGATGACTTTGGTGTCATTCCCTTCCCGGCAGTGGGCACCCAGGGCAAGCCTGCCACGTTCTTTGGTGGCTGGGCAGAAATGGTGGCCGCCAAGGGCAAGAACGTCGCTGCCGCCAAGGAATACGTCAAGTATCTCTGGATCGACAACTCCAATATCCAGATCGACTGGAACGTAGGCTACGGTTTCCATGTGCCCCCGCGCCTCAGTATCGCGGCTCAGGCTAGCAAGCTCAAGAGCGGCCCTGCTGCACAGGCCGTCGGGTACCTGAACCAGTACGGGCATGCCACCCCGCCGCTGTGGGATGCCGCCATGGACACAACGCTTACCGACGCGGTCAGCAACATTCTGAAGAATGGTGCTAATCCCATGACTGCTCTGAATAGAGCTGCGGACAAGTGCAATACCGAGTTGCAAACACTGCTGAGCTAGACCGAGGTCTGCGCGAGTGAAAGAGCCTGAATGCGTCTTGAAGTGTTCTAGCCTTTCGAGGGGGTTGGAAGTAACCACTGCATGCAGCGGTTATTTCCAATCCCTATGCGCATGCTTCGCATGCATTTCATGGTACATGCCACTGTAGGTTTGGACATCCGCTACGTGTTTAAGATAAGAGCGAATGTCCAAACGTACATTTTGAGGAAGGATGAACCAATGAAGTCCGTGGGTACTACTACACCGGCAGAGATGCTGGATTTACGCGAAGAAAACCAAAAGAGCGTACAGAGGGTGCGACGGCAATCGCTCAAGACAGCACTGATCTTCTGGAGTTTTGTTGGCCCCATGATCATCGGCCTGACAGTGTTTTTCTATATCCCCATCCTCTGGAGTCTCATACTCAGTTTCGCCGATGCCCGCGCAACGCTCACACCCGCTGGTTGGGTAGGTTTAGGGAACTATCGTGCGATGCTCGGTGACCCCGAGTTTATCAGAGCGCTTGTGACCTTTACTATCTTCGCTGCTTTCATTGTCCCCGCCACACTCTTGAGCGCACTGGGCCTGGCCTTGCTGGTCAATAGCGTCAAATTTGCCCAGGGTTTCTTCCGTTCGGTTTTCTTTCTCCCGACCGCCTGTTCGTATGTGCTGGCTTCGATAGTCTGGAAAATGAGCATTTTCAATGGCTCGTCTTTTGGCCTTGCCAATACGGTGCGCCATACCGTTGGTCTGGACCCCATTTCCTGGATATCGAGTCCCAACCCTCCCTGGTACTGGTTGGTGCTGGTCACAGTCCGCCTCTGGCTCCAGCTCGGCATCTATATGATCATCTTTATCGCCGGACTGCAAGAAATTCCGCGCGAACTGTACGAAGCCGCCCTGGTTGATGGCGCGAGACGAGGCTGGCAGACCTTCCGCTACATTACCTTTCCAATGCTGCGCAACGCGACTATCGCAGTGCTCCTGCTGAACGTGATTGCCGCCTTCCAGGCTTTTGACGAGTTCTTCAACATTATGTCCGGTGGCAACCAGATCCTGGCGCGCCCGCCATTGGTCTATCTCTACAACATTGCATTGAGTAATCAGAACTATGGTTATGGCAGCGCCGGAGCCATCATCCTGACCGTCATCATTGTGATCTTTACCCTGATCCAGGGGCGTTTCCTGGGCTTCGGCAGGTCCGAGTAGTCAGAGATGATAGTGCCCATTATTGCGTTTCGTTGCACACAGACGTACAATCACAGAGAAAAAGGGAGGATGTTATGGCAGCAATTGTCTCTCGGTCAACGCAGTCAGGTCGCCCCAGAGGTCCATCTGCATGGGCCATTATTCGCCTGGTCCTACGCTATGCTCTGCTGGTCATTCTGGCGCTTCTCTTCCTGCTACCGTTCTACCTCATCGTAAGAAATGGCCTGGCGGCGGAGAGTGAGATCACATCACCTAACTGGACGTTTTTCCCCAGTACGCTCCATTTCGAGAACATCCAGGAGTTATTCAATGATACAGAAGTTCCGTTTCTGGACGGCATGGTCAATTCTACCATCATTGCTGTCTTACAAACGGCGGGGCAGATCCTTCTTTCCGCTCTGGCTGGCTATGGCCTCGCTCGCATAGCGTATCGCTGGTCAAATCAGGTGTTCTACGCCATCCTGGTCACGCTGATGATCCCCAGCGCGGTGATCTTTGTGCCGACCTACGTCATTGTGTCGTACCTGGGTTGGGTCAGTACCCTGCAAGGCCTGGTAGTGCCGGGCGTTTTCAGTGGCTTTACCACCTTCCTGTTCCGCCAGTTCTTCCTGGGTTTCCCACGCGAGCTCGAGGAAGCGGGGCGCGTCGATGGTCTGGGTTACTGGGGAGTCTTCTGGCGTATTGTGGTGCCAAACTCCTTCGGCATCATCGCCGCTTTGAGTGTGATCACCTTTATCGCTAGCTGGAACGCTTTCCTATGGCCGCTGGTGATTGGTCAGGACTCTTCTGCATGGACGGTCCAGGTGGTACTTTCCAACTTCCTGAATGCCCAGGTGCTCAATCTGCACGAACTCTTCATCGGCGCTACCATCGCCATCCTGCCTCTGGTGATCATCTTCCTGTTCCTGCAGCGCTACATCGTAGAAGGGTACAAGCAGAGCGGCCTCAAGGGATAACTCGACATAGCGGCAGGAGACGAGGATGGCAGCAAAGAAACCGGCGACTTACTGCAACCCGTTCTGGACTGAGAGTTTTCCCGATCCGTTCGTGCTCAAGGTACGTGGGCGCTACTATGCCTATGCTACCGAGCATGAGACCTATCCGCCTGCTGGATCGTGGGTCTTTCCCATCCTGACCAGCTCCGACCTGGTTCAGTGGCGAGAGATTGGTAAGGCCATGCCTGCCTTTGGGCAGCCATATGGCCGCTATTGGGCTCCAGAGGTGACGGTGCATAATGGTCAGTTCCTGCTCTACTATGCCGTGCATACCAGCGAGTTTACTGGAGGCATCCGCGTAGCGGTGGCCGACCGCCCGGAAGGACCATTTACCGATAGCGGTCAAGACCTGACCAGCAGCTTGTTCCCCTGGGCTATTGATCCCCACGTGTTTCGCGATCAGGATGGTCAGTGGTACCTGTACATGACTATTGAGTACTGGGATGACCCTGGAGGCTTCATTGGCAGTGGAAATATCGTTGATCGACTCATTGATCCATTCACCCTCCAGGGCCATCCGACACGTGTCACACCACCACAGCACCAGTGGCAACTGTTTGAAGCGCAACGCGAGGCGAGGGGAGGCGTTGACTGGTACACGGTGGAAGGTCCGGCTGTCATGCGGCACCGTGGGCGGTACTACGAAATGTTTTCCGGAGGCTGCTACTACCGCGACAACTACGCGGTCAGTTATGCCACCTCAGATACTCCCATGGGGCCAGGTGGCATGCACGATTCGTCGTGGCACGATTGGGAAGGAACTGAAGGGCAAGCCTTTCTAATTCGCAGCGACGGTACCTATATGATCAGCCCTGGCCACAACTCGCTCGTGCCTGGGCCAAACAATGCCGAGCTATACACTGCCTACCACGCATGGCAGCAGGACAGGGCTGCACGCCGTCCCTGCCTCGATCGCCTCTTCTGGCACGGCGATCAGCCCTGGACAGCCGCCCCTACGCATACGCCCCAGCCTGCCCCGGCGCTGCCTCGACTTCGCGAGTTCTTCGAGGAACCTGTGCTTCAGCCATGCTGGCACCAGTATGATGGTCGCTGGAGCGTCTCCAACGGAGAAGTAGCACAGGAGGACGATACCGCTGTGCGCGCAACGCTACAGCACCGGGACCGCCTGAGTGCGGCATGGTTGCTCGAGGTGAACCTTCGTCACATTACGGGGGCTGGTTCCTACGGCGTCTTGTTACAGAGTGACGCTGGCACAACGGTGAGTGTCAGCATCACGCCTGGCTCACAACTGGCTGTATGGTCAGGTCCATCACCTGCTGAGCCAATACAAACAATGCCTCTGCCAGCAGCTATAGAGGCTGCAGCCTGGCACCAGCTCATTATTTCCTTGTCTGGCTCGGCGCTCAGTGTGCAGTTCGATTACCTGCGACCACTGGAAGTCCTCGTAGAACATCCCGCTCACACCTTCTCCCTGTTCACACAACATTGTAGCGCCGCTTTCAGTGGCATCAGTCTCACCGACCATTTCCGGGATGAGTTCCTGAATAACCGGCAGACACCTGCCCTGCTGGGGTGGAGTGTGGAAGCGGGTACTGAAAGTGAACCTGGGAGTGCATCCATGGCGCACTGGCGCGTGCATGATGGTGCATTGGAGCAAACAAGCGCCGCGCCTGGTGCGCATATCGCGCTGAAAAGTCCACTTCACGAGCAGTACGAATGCGGCGCCACGATGATGCTGCATCGCGCCAACGAACAGGGGCTACCGTCGCTCGGACTTGTGGCCTGGCATAGTACGGGGGAAAAACTCCTCGTCTGGCTCCTGAGCAGTCAAGCGCGTTGGGCGCTGGCGGTGGAGAGCAGCGGCTCCACATATGGAGCCAACTCATGGCTTGACCTTCCCGAGACATTCGACCCTTTTACATGGCACACCATACGCCTCAGACGCCGGGGTGATCAGTTGACGATCTATCTCGATGGACCGGAGGTCCTGACTTTGACCATACCTCCTCGTCCAGAAAGATCAGGCCTCGTCACCCGTGATGCCGCGGCAGCGTTCACCGGAGTGTGGCAGACGGGACTTCCATAGGTGTCAGTTGTCGAGCGTTAGCTTGATGAGAGTGCTTCCAAATCGGTAGTCAAAACCCAGCTGCTTTCTTCCCCTTTAGAACGTTGTTTGCTATTTGTTTCATTTGTTTCACTTGTTTCACTTGTTTCACTTGTTTCATTTGTAGCGGGGGTGCATTTTGATCGGAGACATGGATACATCCGAATAATTTTTTCGTGTCCATGATTGTGGCTCTAGATGCATCATTGAACTGCAAACCAGGCTCTTAGCCAAGTACTTAACTGGCGAGATCGATGCTTATCCACCGTTACGCATCAGGTAGGAGGAGACCGTGAGACGGAAGAGCGGAAGTCGTGGCCAGACAACATGCTATGTCATCGCCTATGATATTCCTGATGATCGTCGGCGCACCAAGGTGCATGAGATTCTCCTGGGCTTTGGCAAATGGACGCAGTATTCCTTATTCGAGTGTTTTCTGAGCCGAAAAGATGTGATCCTGTTGCAGTCAAAGCTTGGTGAATACCTCATTGAGGCACAGGACAGCGTGCGTTTTTACCCTCTATGCGCCAACTGTGTGGAGAAAGTAGAGACGATCGGTGGACCCCCACCACAGGAGATGCTGGTATTTGTCGTCTAAGCTCAGCCGCGAGGGAGCAGTGGTGACTTTTCTGAGTGTCGTCCCTCGCAGCACTCCACAAGCGACTGGAAGCCAAAACTAGTCAAATAAGCTCTTCTCTCTCCTCCTAAAACAGACGCTTTTTTGGAGCCCCTCGGAGACTGTTCAGAAAGACCCTTTTCTGATAAACTCTAGCCATGAGAGCCGAAGAGAAGAGAGCAAGCTTAGAACACCAACTCAAAGAAGCCCTGGAACAACTCAAGGAAGTGACGGACCTCTTGCGAGAGACGCAAGAGCAGTTGCAGCAGGCTCACTCGCGAATCGCGGAGCGAGAAAAGCAGAAAACGCCACCGCCGCCGTTGGTGAAGGCGAACAAGAAGCAACTCCAAGCTGAAGAGAAGAAGCCGCGCAAAAAGCGCGAGACGCAGTACAACCGTGCTCGCAAGCGATCAGTGCCCACGCAAATCGTCGAGCATCGCATCGTGGCGTGTCCGGACTGTCATCTGCGCTTGGGCGGCATCAGTCTGGCCCGTTGCCGCGAAGTGATCGATGTGCCGCCTCCGCCAGTGGTGGAAGTGACGGAGCATCGGATTTACAAAGGGTGGTGTGCGGGTTGCCAAAGATGGCATGAAGCGCCGGTGGACTTCTGCGAACAGGTACTGGGACAGGGACGCATTGGGGTACGACTCGCCAGGATGATCGCGTATTTGCGCACGGTGATGCGCCTGCCACTGCGCCAGCTTCAGCATGTTCTGCGGACGCTGCACGGCTTTGAGGGAAGTCGCGGGGAACTGGTGGAACTCTTGCATCGTCTACTGTGGAGCATGCGCAGCCGGTGCTCAGTCGCCTCAAAGCAGAGATCCGCGCCAGCCCGGCAGTGCAGGCCGATGAAACCGGTTGGCGCGAAGATGGCATCAACGGCTCCATCTGGAGCGTTTCTACCCCAACGATCCGGTATGACGAATACCACCATTCGCGGGGAGGAGAAGTGGTCAAGCAACTGATCGGAGAAGATTTCCAAGGCGTGCTGGGCAGTGATTTTTATGCCGGATCCAATATTCATCAAGGTTTGCATCAACGGTGCTGGGTCCACTTCTTACGCGACGTGCATGACCTCAAAGACGATTTTCCCCAGGACGAGGAACTGCGATCTTGGGCGAAGAAGGTCAAAGCGGTCTATGAGCAAGCGGTAGCCTGGGCCGAACAGGAACTCGATCCCAGCTTGTCTCCACGCCAACGCCACCGCGTGCGTGTGGCGCACCAACATGCCTTTGAGCGACAACTCTGGGCACTCTGCCTGCCCTCTGTGTGCACAACGGCTCCCCAACATACCTTATGCGAACGGGTGGAACGATTTTTCCCTGAATTGTTTGTCTTCGTGGCTGTGCCTGGGGTCCCTGCCCACAACAACTTGGCTGAGCGCAGTGTTCGTCCTCTGGTGATTGCACGCAAAATCAGCGGTGGCACTCGCAGTCCCAAAGGCAGTGATACTCGCATGGGTTTGGCCTCGCTTTTCGGCACCTGGACTGCTCAACATCTCAATCCTTTCCGCCAGTGCCTTGCCCTGCTGACCTCTCCATCTTCTTTGGGTCAACTCTGAGCAGTATCGCCCCTCGCAAATGCTTGCAGAGAACGGCTTCTTATGCTATACTAGAAGGGTAGCAGGCTAAATGGCCTGGGGAGCCCGTTTGGGTTTGAAACATGATATACTCGATACAAGGGAAATACCCTATGCAAGGCTAAATGGCCTGGGGAGCCCGTTTGGGTTTGAAACCACCCATAAACATACTCCCCTTCAGATGGTACACTTGGCTAAATGGCCTGGGGAGCCCGTTTGAGGGTCGGAAGTATTCTACCAGTTGAATTGGCAGTGCCGCTGCAGCATTTGTGAACTTTGCCCGTTTTGCCGTTTCTGCCACTGATACCCGTCGGGGAGGAGGAGGTGGTGTGCCCGTTGCGCCGTGATGGTGGCAG
>WNGK01000277.1_pt1 | contig 50929 bp, 44 predicted proteins | sample 5400601 | NCBI WGS metagenome assembly WNGK01 (sample SAMN13153376, study PRJNA577476) | soil metagenome | isolation source: 60 cm soil or saprolite under Garry oak tree replicate 1 | place: USA:California | collected 2016-06-15 | reverse complement strand
GTGGACCAAGAGCGGAAAGAAGCCGAAGCATGGACAAACCACGCCGAGGGCAAAGACGATCAGGCTCTGAGCTTGCTGCGTGGAATCGCCGAGAAACAAAAGACAGGAGTGTTTGGGGCATCCGGCGATCTTCCCGCCCGAGAAATGTTGGCTGACATGCTTCTTGACATGAAATTGCCGGAACAGGCGTTGCGGGAATACGAAGCAGAGCTAAAGATCGATCCAGGTCGCTTCGATTCGCTGTACGGAGCCGGGCGTGCTGCGGAGCTGGCTAATCGACCCAGCAAAGCAACTGTCTACTACCAGCAAGTCTTGGGAGTCTGTGCTGGAGGGGCGTCTACCCGCCCTGAGCTTCGTTATGCCCAGGAGTTTGTGTCGACGGTCGCCAAGCAAAACTAGGTTTCCTACGCATGAATGAGATTACGGGAGCGGCAGAATTAGTTGATGTAACCAGGCGTTTACACGTTTTGACGGCTGGTCATTGAACGTTATCGCGATTTCGCATCAACTGACTGGGAGTTCAGTCGGCGAGGAAATTCGAAATTAGCTTCCGACGCACTAACCCAAGCAAACGTGGCCATCATCTATGTCGAAACGAATGCGGCCCCGCTGACGTAATCAAGTACCGACGCAATCCTGAGGCACAGGCGCTCCTTTACGTCCTGACCAAACCCGCCGCGTTCCAGCCGGTCACGCCAACTCCAGTAATGACATAACCAATGGGCGAGCATCGCAGTATAAACGTCCTCGCGTTCGAGACGAATGCCGCCAAACCTCTCATACGTGCTCAGCACATCGCCGATCCGCTCCGCTATCCTGTCCAGCCCAGACCACATGAGCAATGTGGAGCAGATATTTGCCAAATCCACATGCACGGGATCATGTGCCATGGCCTCGAAATCCAGCACGGCACTGAGATGAGCACCGTGACCGGAAGAAGCGAATAATACGTTCTGAGGTGTCCAGTCCCCGTGGACCAGCTGTCTGGGCAAGAGCTCGAAACGATCAAGACGGGGAAGCAGCCACTCGCCTGCTCGCACCAGAAGTTCCTGTTCCCTCGGGTAGTTGGTAAACCGGACAAAAGTCGCGAGATCAAGCCTCTCGATACTCCGCCAAGTGCTGACGCAGATGCCATGAGGCGCATCCGCTGGTTGGCGCTGAGAAAACAGGCGTAGCTCACGGTGAAAACGCGCCAATCCTTCGGTGAGTACCGGATAGATGCCCGGCTCGCTACTGTCGGGATGGAAACCTTGGAGATGGCGCGTCAGACACCATCCGTACCCGCCATCGGTCACGACCAGGCGCCCGCTCTCACTGGCAACAATTTCCGGAACTGATATCGAAAGAAGCTCGTCCTCTAGGAAACAACGCAGGTGTTGAACCAGCTGCGCCTGGCGAATCAGTTCGGCAGATCGCCTCTCTTCGGACTGGGACAACCAGTATCGTTGCCCAATGCGCCAGGTGACCCGGCTGACACCCAAATCAGTCCGAACCGCCGGTTCGCAAATCTGCCAGTGCTTTGCAAGAACCTCAGCAACGAGATCTGTCTCATAAGCAGCGGTGCTCGCCATTTCCGGATTCTATATGGCACACTCAGGGAACTCCACGGTGCGTTCGAGCCGCCGGAAGTGCGGAAAAGCTTCCCGGGCTGCTTCATATCGAAACCAACAAAAAAAACAGAACAGCAGAAGAGCCCAGCCGAATGTCAATTGACGCATTCAGGCGATTACACGCATTGACTCCACGCGCCACGCTCGCTCGCACGAATCGCCTCTCACGCGCGCACCCGCGCCTCTCTCGCGCGCAACCCGGCGCCCGATCTCGCCTATTGAGCTCAATTGCACGCGAGCTAGCTGGCTCCCAAGCGGGCGGGGGGTGGGGGGTGCAACTTTGGACGGCTCTATCTCCTATCCCTTGCCACGTTTGACCCTGTTTTTCTTTCACCTGTAAGATCGAAACTCAGCAATTAGCACTTGGTACTTAGGATTTGGCCGTGAGTTCCGAGGAATTTTTACGGAAACCCGCTGGCCAAAAGCCAAGTGCCATCTGTTGAGTTCCCATGCCCCACGACCTGCCAAAATCCTACGAGCCGGGCGCCATCGAAGCGCGCTGGGCTGAGTATTGGGTGAAGGAGAAGCTTTTCTCGGTCCCTACACCGTCCGAAGGCGACGTGCGCCCGGTGTTCACCCTGCTGCTTCCGCCGCCGAACGTTACCGGGCGATTGCACATGGGGCACATGCTCAACCAGACGCAAATGGACATCATCGTCCGCTGGCATCGCATGCGCGGTTTCGTGACCTTGTGGCTGCCGGGGACAGATCACGCCGGCATTGCGACTCAGATGATGGTCGAGCGCCAGCTTGCAACGGAAGGCAAGAAGCGCTCGGAATTAGGACGCGAGAAATTCATTGAACGCGTGTGGGAGTGGAAAAAACATTATGGCGGAGCGATTCAGGACCAGATGCGGCGGCTGGGAGCATCGGTGGATTGGAGCCGCGAATACTTCACCATGGACGAAAACCTTTCGCGTGCGGTGCGCGAGGTTTTCGTTCGTCTTTATGAAGAAGGACTGATCTATCGCGGCAAGTACATTGTTAACTGGTGCCCGCGCTGCGAGACCGCTATTTCCGATCTCGAGGTAAGACATCAGGAAATTCCTGGCAGGCTGTATGGGATTCGTTATCCAGTAATCGGGACGAACGAGTTCATCACCGTGGCGACGACGCGTCCGGAAACCATGCTTGGCGATACTGCGGTGGCGGTGAACGAACGCGACGAGCGGTACAAACATTTGCACGGGAAGAAGATCCTGCTGCCGCTGATGAATCGCGAGATACCGATCATCACTGATGAACTCGCGCAACCAGAGTTCGGGACAGGCGCAGTAAAGGTGACTCCCGCGCACGATCCGAACGATTTTGAAGCGGGACTTCGTCACAACCTGCCGCAGATCGAAATCATGGACCAGCACGCCCGCATGAATGAGAATGCCGGACCCTACGTGGGGCTCGATCGCTATGCGGCGCGAAAGCGGGTGCTGGAAGATTTGCGCGCGCAGGGATTCTTGGTTGGCGAGAAGGATTACACCATTGCGATTGGCAAATGCGATCGCTGCGGAACCGTGGTTGAGCCGAGACTCTCGACCCAGTGGTTCATCAAAATCCAGCCGCTGGCAGAACGCGCAATCGCCGTTGTGGAGAAAGATTACATCCGGTTCACGCCCGCGAATTACCGGCAGATTTATCTCAACTGGATGCGAAACATCCATGACTGGTGTATCTCGCGGCAGTTGTGGTGGGGACACAGGATTCCGGCGTGGCATTGTGCATGCCGCGAAATCATCGTTGCGCGGGAGACTCCGAGTTCGTGTGCGAAGTGTGGGGGATCGGAACTGAAGCAGGATCCCGATGTTCTCGATACGTGGTTCTCTTCCGGGCTGCTGCCGTTTACGGCGCTGGGCTGGCCAGAAGCGACGAACGACCTGGAAGTTTTCTACCCGACTTCCTTGTTGATCACTGGCTTCGACATCCTCTTCTTCTGGGTGGCGCGGATGGTCATGCTGGGATGCTGGTTCGTGGCGCCGCCAGAGAAGCCAGGCAAGATCGCGTCTCACGTAGGGGCGGGTGCCCCCACCCGCCCGGCCGCGCCCCGCGCAGCAAACCTTGGCGAGCAGAGCTCGCCTGCCCGGACGGGGGCGTCCGGGCCTACGCGTGTATTTTCACCCGCCCTGACGGATGAAGAGCTGCGGGGCTCGGTTCCGTTCCGCGAGGTCTACATACACGCGCTAGTCCGCGACGCTGATCGACAGAAGATGTCGAAGACCAAGGGCAACGTAGTCGATCCGATTGAAGTGATCGAAACGTACGGGACCGATGCGACGCGGTTTACGCTGGCGGCGATGTCGTCTCCGGGCACTGATATTGCGTTCAACGAGAGCCGGACGGAAGGCTACCGGGCATTCGCCAACAAGATATGGAACGCGGCACGGTTCATGTTCATGAACGTGGACAGGATTGGCTCGTGTGGCGCGGACACTCTTGTCCGCGATTCGCCTGGAGCGGCGCTAGGTATTCCTGGATTTCGGCCGGTGGCACTTGAAGACCGCTGGATCCTTTCGCGCTTCAACAGTGTGGCTCAAAGTGTCCACGAATCTCTGGCCAGCTATCGCTTCGATGAGGCAGCGAATGCCATCTACGATTTCTTCTGGGGAGAGTTCTGCGACTGGTATATCGAACTGATCAAACCTAGGCTTGTCCCTGAGTGTGCGGAAAATGCTCGTATCGCTTGCGAGAATCTGGTCGCGTTGTTCGAGGCTTCGCTGCGGCTGCTGCACCCCGTGATGCCATTTATCACGGATGAAATCTGGCATTCCATCTATGATGGGAAGCCTCCGCAAAAGTCTTTGGCGCTGGCGGCGTATCCACAAGCGGATAAGGGGCAGATCGACAAGGTCGCTGAAACCCAAATGGCGATTCTGCAAGACTTGATCGTCAGCGTGCGCAATCTGCGGGCGGAACTCAAGGTTGAAAGCAAGATTAAAGTTCCGATCGAGGTGTTCGCACTTGAACCGGAGATCCGGACACTGATTGAGCAAAATCGTGGAGCGGTGGAACGGCTGGCGACCGTTGAGCAGGTCACATTTGCGGAAAGCTCCCTTAGCAATTTGCCTGGCGCGCGGCACACCGCACGCTTTGATGTGCATGTGATCTACGAGAAGAAGATTGATGTCGCGGTTGAATGCGAGCGTCTGCGGAAAGAGCTTGAGAAGATCGAGAAGGAAACTGCAAACTTGCAGAAGCAGTTGGGGAATGAGCAATTCCTGGCCAAGGCGCCGGCACACGTGATCGAGAACATGCGCAAGCGCTTGGGAGAGTTGGAGATCTTGCAGTCAAAGACAGCTAGTAAACGAGACGAACTGGGGTGCAGTTAGGCGGGCGAGGGCGCCCGTCCTACACGATAACTTATGGACTGGAATAGCCGGCGCATTACCGCGATCCTTGAAAACGCGCTGCTCGAAGACCGGGCCACACGCGATGCGACCAGCTATGCCTGCATTGATCCCAACCAACGGGCGGCGGGTACGATTGTTGCGAAGCAGGATTGCATTTTAGCGGGTGTCGGTTGTGTATCGCGAATACTCGATGTCTATGCGGTCCTCGATGGCGCTGTCGTTTCGCATTACGAAGTCACCAGCCATCCCGAAATTTTCGATGGAATACGATTGCACAAAGGCCAGCAGGTCGCGGTCGTTCGCCACAACGCCCGCGTGATCCTCTCCTGTGAACGCGTAATTTTGAATCTGTTGCAGCGGCTGAGCGGTATCGCGACCCTGACGCGAAGATTCGTGGAAGCCGTGCATGGAACCAAGGCAAGAATTCTTGATACTCGCAAGACTGCACCGGGCTTGCGCGTGCTGGACAAGTACGCCGTGCGGTGTGGCGGCGGACAGAACCATCGTCTGGATCTTTCCGATGGCGTGCTGATCAAGAACAATCACATCGCGCTGGCGGGCAGCCTCAAGACTGCATTGGAACGGGCGCACCGCAATCGGCGCGGGACTCAGCCGATCGAAGTCGAGGTCCGCAATCTGGCCGAGCTCGAGGAAGCACTGGTTTGCGGGGCCGAAGCCATTCTGCTCGACAACATGCTGGTTTCGGACGTAAAGGCCGCGGTCGAGCGCTGCTCCAAAGCTGACCGGCGGATTCCACTTGAAAGCTCCGGCGGGATCAATCTTGAAAATGTTCGCGACTATGCCGAAGCTGGCGTGGATTTCATTTCTGTAGGGGCGTTGACCCACTCCGCGCCTGCAGTGGATCTGAGCCTGCGGATTGTGCCGGCTTGAAGAATGACGCCAAAAGAAAAGAATGTGACGAGAGCGGTTCTTCGTGTCTATGTTCGCCGTGTGAGGTAATTGAGCTTGGTGAACCGTCGGAGCGGATTTGCCGCCACAGCTTCTGTCGCTCATAATTCCAGCATCACTAAAGCAGCTTCAATCCGGCAGTCGCGGGCGAGGGCCCCGGTCGACTTCGCTCAGGGCGGGTCTGCGCCACATCAAACTGCGCAGCAAACCGACGCCCGGTTGGGCAAAATCGTGCGCGTGTTGATGCATTTCCCAACTGTCGTTATTAGCGGGACGAAACTTGCTCAGGAGATCGGCACGACGCGATCGGAAGTATGGCGACTGGTGCAGCAACTGCGCGCTCTGGGAGTAGAGATCACTGGGCATCCTGCCAGCGGGTATCAACTGACTGCTGTTCCCGACCTGCTCCTGCCGGAAATGCTTGAGCCCCTGCTGCGTGGCACGATATTCGGCGGGAATATTCATCACTACTATCGCGCGGGCTCAACCAATACTTTGGCCCTGGAAGCCGCGTCTGATGGCGCTCCCGAGGGGAGCATCTTTTTGGCCGAACAGCAAACTGCTGGCCGCGGGCGTGGAAGCAATCAGTGGCATTCAGCCGAATCGGCAGGAATCTACTGCTCGGCGCTCTTGCGTCCTGCGCTGCCTCCGTCGGATGTTTTGACGCTCTCGCTCGCCGGAGGTCTGGCGGTGCAGTCGGCGATCCAGGGCATAGACTGGCACGTGCTTGTGGACCTGAAGTGGCCTAACGATCTGCTGATCGGTGGCAAAAAGTTCTGTGGAATCCTCACCGAGATGAGCGCTGAGGCTACCCGGGTACGGCACATTGTGGTTGGGGTCGGAATCAACGTAAACCACGCGAGCTTTCCTGGCGAGCTAATGAAGACGGCGACATCGCTGCGCATTTCAACTGGCGCCGAGTGGTCGCGGGTGGAGCTGTGTGCGGCTTTGTTAAAATCGCTCGACCGGGAATATCGGGACCTGCTTGCGAATCCTGAGGCAGGTGCGGAAATTCTGCGAAGGTTTGAAGAGCGCTCCTCGTCAGCTCGCGGACGGCAGGTGCGTATCGAGGAGAACGGCGGATTTGAAGGAGTGACCGACGGGCTAGATCCGCGCGGATTTCTGCGAGTGCGTACACGCGAGGGAATTCGGATTGTGTACAGCGGAACGGTGAGATTGAAATGAGCACGGGGAAGGTTGCTTTGAAAGGACACGGCTTCCGGCCGTGCGGTAAATCTCAAATCCCCATCATCGCGCGGCTGGAAGCCGTGCCCTGTCAGAGAAGACTTAGGATTGGTTCCAGTTATGCTTCTCGTCCTTGATGTCGGTAATACGAACACAGTGCTCGGAGTTTTTGCGAAATCTCTGACGGATTCCGCGCCTCCTCCGCGGTACGACAAGCTAGTCGCGAACTGGCGCGTCACCACGCGCGCGGCGCAGACGGTGGACGAGTATGGCGTGTTGTTCCGAAACCTGTTCTCGATGGAAGGGCTTGAGCCAAAAGACATCGGCGGGATCGTAATCTCCTCGGTTGTGCCTCCGCTGGACTCCACGTTGCGGCGGGTCTGCGAGCGCTATTTCAACCGCAAGCCGCTTTTCATCGAGCTTGGAGTCAAGACGGGCATGCCGGTTCTTTATGAAAATCCGGCGGAGGTGGGCGCCGATCGCATTGTGAATTCGGTCGCCGCATTCGAAAAGTATGGCGGGCCGTGCATCGTTGTAGACTTCGGGACGGCGACGACTTTCGATTGCGTGACCGCCAAGGGCGAATATCAGGGTGGAGTGATTTGTCCTGGCATCGGCATTTCCGCCGACGCTCTTTTCAGCCGCACTGCCCGTTTGCAGCGAGTGGATATTCGCAAACCTCCGAGAGTTATTGGCACGACCACGGTCGGCAGTCTGCAATCCGGCCTTTATTACGGTTACCTCGGACTGGTGGACGGTGTCTTGGAGCGACTGGCCGGAGAACTTGGAAAGTCTGCGAAGGTAATTGCGACCGGAGGCCTCGCGGCACTGATCGGCTCGGGGTCAAAATACATTCAACAGGTGGACGAATTCTTGACACTCGAAGGTCTGCGAATTTTGTGGGAGAGGAATGCGTCATCCGCAGGCGACTCGAAACCACGCTCGGGGAATACTGTCCGCTCCCGCTAATCTTCTGCTAGAAGAAAATTTCCGTGGAAAATTACTTCAACTACTTCACTGAAATTGAAGAGCAATACCAGAGACGCCGTGGAACGATCGTACCGCTCTCCACGCTCGATTGGACGCTGATCGAAACCTGGAAGGACGCGGGTATTCCGCTCGAGGCGGTACTACGCGGCGTGGATATGGCCTTCGATCGTTACGACCAACGTGCGTCGAAGACGAAGAAGGTGAATAGCCTCGCTTATTGTGCGCAGGAAGTGTTGGCTGCGGCCGAGGACATGAAAGAAGCGGCCGTAGGGACGGCGCGCCAGTCCAAGCCAGACCGTGGATTCGATCCTTCTGAAATCGCGGAGTTCCTGTGGCGAAATGCTTCGGAACTGGCATCTGCAAAATTGCCATCGAGAGCGGGAATATCACCCGAAGCAGTTGCGCGAGAGATTGCAGCAACGCTACGAGAAATGGCGGCAGAAATCGAAAGCAAATCAATGCTGCTGAAGGTGGAGGCTTTAGAACGAAGGCTGACGGTCCTGGAAGAAAAGTTATTTGCCGTTCTCCTGGCAGTAGTACCGGACGATGAGGTCGTAGCGGTTCGGGCCCAGGCTGATCACGAACTGGCTCCTTATCGCAGCAAGATGCCGCCAGCGCAGATCGAGCAATTACAAAAACAATATGTCCACAAGCGGCTATTGCAGAAATACGGAGTTCCAAGGCTGAGCTTGTTTCATATGTGAGCCTTTGAGAATGACGCCGCCAAAATATGCCAATAAATAAAGAAGGCGGGCGAGGGCGCCCGCCACACACACAAGCTAAAGTTATCTTGCGGCGAGCGCTGGTTCTAGCTTGCCAGACTTAAACGTTTCGTAGCGGTGATTGATTTCTTCCCAGTTCACCACATTCCACCAGGCTGCGAGATACTCGGGCCGGCGATTGTTGTATTTCAGATAGTATGCGTGCTCCCAGACATCGTTGCCGAAAATCGGAAACAAGCCCTGGGAGATGGGATTGTCCTGGTTGGGCGTGCTGATGACCTGCACTTCGCCACCCGGCTTACCCGCCAGCCACACCCATCCACTGCCGAACTGCTTGGTGCCGGCATCGTTGAATTTGGTCTTGAAATCATTAAAGTTGCCAAAAGCTTTCTTGATCGCGTCGGCGACGGGGCCGCTGGGATCGCCTCCACCTTTTGGCTTCATGATTTTCCAAAACATGGTGTGATTGACGTGGCCGCCTCCGTTGTTGCGGACGGCGGTGCGAATGTCCTCGGGAACTGAACTCAAGTCGCGCAGCAGATCTTCTGCACTTTTGGATTGCAGATTGGGATATTTCTCCAGTGCGGCGTTGAGATTTTTCACGTAGGCGCCGTGATGCATGTCGTGGTGCAGCTTCATGGTCTGGGTGTCGATCACGGGCTCGAGTGCGGAGTAGTCATAAGGCAAGGCTGGTACTTCGTGGGCCATAAATTTCTCCCTCCTATGGAGTGATGACCAGTCCTCCGGGAAAGATTCAGGAGTGAACTGGATCACCGACCTTCAACTTTTAGTATTCCTTTTCTATTGTCTACGATTCGTGGTGGGTTTGCACGTTGCTGGAGTGAGCTGAACTTGCGGGAACCGGAAAATTAACAGACGAAGTGGCTGTGCGGTGAGAAACGCGTCTAGTTGGTAGAAGAATTCCGCTTCCTCTGGATTTCGCGCAGAAGCAGTACGCGATTCAATTCTTCAACCAGCCGCACGAGTTTGTCAGGATCCTGCTCGCGGCTAGCTGCTGCTGAAAGCGCTCGCCAATCTTTCATCTGAGCTTCCATAACATCACCTCCGCGGAACGCTGGACTGCACTGATAATGTGCATTTTCTATGCCAAGGGCGACATGGGCTTTATTTTGTGTAAATTAGCGAAAATCGGGGTCCGAGTTCCGGTTTTGCCGGTAGGTAATAACTTCCAGAAAGCGGTCAGGAACTCAGGGGATTATTTTCGTCCCAGGAACCGGATTCGGGCAGTGAAGGCGCGACGGTCAAAGGCGCTGAAGGTGAGAAACTGCGAAGAGTCTTGGTTGTTGTTCACGATGTATGGATTCTGATGGTTGGTGATGTTGTCGAATCCGCCGCGCAGCGCCCAATAAAAACCCAGTGCGTGAAATCGCTTCTCCAGATGCAAGTTCAAGGTGAAGTAGTTTGGAAAGCGATGGGCCCCGGGAGGCTCGACTATCTGCAGTTGGTCGTTGATCACGGCGAAGGGAAATCCGGTGCGGGCCTCGAGAGAGTAGCCGGCGTCGAAGCCTTTCACGAAAGGCAGCCATCCCCAGGAGATGAAGCGATTCGGCGCGTCCCACCGATAAGGCCCGGGAACCTGCGAACTAAAGATCAGGTTATCCAGGGAGTAGTCGAGGACCTGGTTTGACCGCGAACTGGAGCGAATGTATGAACCGGTGACGGTGTACCGCTTTCTGAATGTGCGGCGGAGGTCCACCTTGAACGAGTGATAGCGGTCCTGGCGCGTGTTCTGTAACAGAAAATTTGTGCTGCTCACCCCACCGGGTGTGTTGTACACGAACCCCTGATCCCCTTTACGTTGAATGAATTCCGTCTTGACGAAAATCTGCGCGGGAAGTTTTCTTTCCAGCGCCACGCTCCAGTTCCAGAATCGCGGAGCTTCAAGCAGATTTCGATTTACGGCGAACGTGGTTAAAACAGAGGAAGTGAGCATGCCGCTCGAGTTGAAGAAAAAATCGGCTCTCGATCCCGCCAGCGGCGCCGCAACCAGCGAGAGATTCGTTGACTCATAGACGACGCCAACTCCCGCGGACAGTTTGGTGTTGCCTGAGCTATCAAGAACATAGGTTCCGGCCAGGCGCGGAGACCACAGAGGACGGCGAACGGTTTCGTCCCAGTCGAAACGGACTCCAGGCTCAATCAGCAGACGCGGCAGCAACAACCAGCGGTCCTGTAGATAAGCGCTGGCCTCGGCGTTGTAAGTAGTGGACTGACCTCCCCCGGAAAACGAGGAGTAGCGCGCGCAAGGGGAAGGCGATGAGGTCAGACAGTTCGCTCCGGGTGCAAGCGATTGGCCCGGACCCAGAAACGAAATTCGTAATCTCTCGAAAAGGTGGTCGTAAGAGAGACGATCGAGGTCCGCGCCAAACATCAGGTCATGACGGCCATGCCACTGGCGTGGAACATAAAACCTCGCCAGCGTCTGCCACCGCCGGGCGGTCGCGCGGGAGTGCAGATAGAAGTTCCCTTGAGCTCCTGAGGGCGTCAGGATGTATGGTGCAGCCCCTAGAGGAGTCAGCTTGGACCCATACTGGTCAAAGGCAAAGCCTAGTTCAAGAAGCTCTCCACCCGAGAAGGCATGCTGTTCTTTGACCGAAGCGATATAGGCATTTTCGGTATCGGTTGGCCTGGTCGGGGCGGGCGCCAGGGTTGAAAAATTGAAATGATCGTCGTGCAGCCAGTTCACCAGGAAACTGGTGGTCACGATGTCGCGCGGCGTCACATTTGTCTGCAGTTTGGCTAGATTGCTGGCGCGCCAGATAGTGTCTGTATTTCCGGTACGCAGTTCGGGGATGATTACGTTATCGTATTCGCCATCGAGTCCGTCAAAAAACCATATTTTTCCCTTGTCGATGGGGCCGGAAAACGTGAAGCGCGGGTCAACCTTGTCGAGCGCAAAACCCTTCTTGGTCTGAAAAGACGGCAGAAAATTAGTAGCGGCAAAGCGGTAATGATCGTCTCCAATGCCGGTCTCAAGGCCGAGAATCCCGGCTGGTTCCTTGCCATACTCGGCCGGCAGCCGGCTAGTTTCAACATTGACGGAGCGTAGAGCGTCGGTACTGACTCGCACCAACAGTTGGCCGTTGGCGGGCTGAGTTACGTCGAACCCATCGAGCAAGGTCAATGTCTGGTAAGTCTCGGCGCCGGCAATGTGCGGTTGCGCGTTCTGATCGAGGACGACACCCGGGATATAGTTCAAAACATAACGGTAGTCGCGGGTACTCGGATACGGAATGTTGATGATGTCGAGTCCGCTGAGTTGTTCCTGCGACGAAACCTGCGAAGGATCGATGGCAGGAGAGGACTCGACCACGCTGACGGTTTCTCGAACCTCTTGCTGGTGGGCGAGGGCAACTTCAAGCGTCCCTGAAGTTTGTACACGAGGCAAAGTGAAAACGTAGAAACCTTCTTTTTCGACTCGGAGCTGCCATTCGCCAGAGAGACCTGTGAGCTGGCACCGCCCTGCGAGGTTGGTTTCGCAGCGGACAGAGCCTGCCGAATTTTGCAGCATGACGCGAGCCGCGGGAACCACCACTCCGTTTTCGTCAACCACCAGAATTGTCAAACTTGGTGCGGCGGAGGGCTGGTTGGGAATAGCTGTCTGCGCCACGCTGGCTGTGAATAGGGCTAGGGAAATGAAGAGCGAGCCTGGTATGAGCGTCTTCAAAGCAAGTTGCGAAGCGGTGTAATTCAGCGAACGCTTAGATGCATTCTTCGCCGCAAGACGCAACGCAAGCAGTTCACACTTTGGACAAGCGCTCGTATTCGGCGGCGGCATCGGCCGGCATCAGTACCCATAGAGTATAGATGCCGAGGGCGGTTCCGAACGGCGGATGGAAGATGGCCAGAATTCCGACCACGATCGCCGTTATGCGGGCCCACCGCTCACGGTTCATCAGACCCCAGCCCACCAATATTCCGCCAGCCGCCACAAGCAAAAATACCGAACCGAGCGAGAAGAGCACCGGCGGCATAAAAGCATGAGTGAACCTGTCGTCGCCAATGACAATATGGGACGCGTGACTGAGTCCCATCAGTACAAACGACGGAATCACCCAGAGCGCGCCCACCACAATCCATAGAATGCCCAGCGTGCGCAGATGTCGCTCCAGGCGTCCAACGGGAACGGGAGCCGCAACGTTTCTCGATACCGGGTTGCCGCACTTCGGGCACAGGTTGTAATCAGGCTGGATTTGAGTGCCGCAACGATTGCAGAACATGCCTAACTCCTCGCCCCAGCAAGCCAAGACCTGTGTTCCCCGGAGGCGCCACTGCTTGCCGCACCTATTTCAGGATACGCCAGACCACTGATGAAAGTTCCACAGTGTTACTCTGCTGGTGCACAGGCATTGAGGTAGGCGCTGCAACCGGTAAGAATCTAAGATGGGAATGGCTGAAGGGGTCAGCAGTCCAATCCTGAAAGAGAGAACGCAGCAGATGAGCACCAACCCGCCTGACCCGGAAAAGAAACGCCGTTTCCCGCGCTATCCACTGGATATTCGAGTTTCCGCAAAAGTCTTCCGACCCGACGCGCCCATTGATCTTTGGGGACGTTCCATCGAGTTCGGACAGGACGGAATCGGAGTAACTCTCACCGGCGAACTGGAACCCGGCGAAGTCGCAACTTTGGAACTTACACTTCCGTCCGGTGGAACTCCCTTGAAACTGCGCGCACTGGTCCGCTATCGCGACGGGCTGCGGCACGGTTTTGAATTTCTGGCCAGAGACGAACTGCAGCGGGACGCAATCCGGCGGGCCTGTGAACTGCTCTCGCTGGGCCGGTAGATGTAACTTTTCGGTTTTCTACGAATCTCAGACATCTAAAATGGTCTGAGCGGCGTATCACTCTACAGGGACCCCTGCCATGTTGATCAAAAAAGCCGAAGACATTCGTTCGTCCGAGATCACCGCCCAACACCTTTACTTGAACCGTCGCAAGTTTTTGACTGGCACCGCAATCGTGGGAGCTGCTGCCGTAACTGGGTTGGGCTTAAAGGAGCTGGTTTCCCCGTCTGTTGCGGCCCGGGCGGGAGAGAAGATTGATGGTCTCCAAAAGAGTTCGTTTTCTACCACCGAAAAGATCACGCCCTACAAAGACGTGACGCACTACAACAACTACTACGAGTTCTCTACGGAAAAGGAAGAACCAGCCGACCTGGCCAAGAACTTCAGAACGCGGCCGTGGACTGTGACCATTGATGGCGCAGTGAATAAAAAGCAGGTTCTCGATGTGGATACGATCATCAAGTTCGCATCGCCGGAGGAGCGGATTTACCGTCACCGATGCGTGGAAGGATGGTCGATCGTCGTGCCCTGGGTTGGGTTCTCGCTGAATGAGTTGATCAAGCGGGCAGAGCCACTGGGCAAAGCGAAATTCGTCGAATTCACGACCATACTTGACCGCAAGCAGATGCCAGGCCAGGCGCGGAATGTGCTCGAGTGGCCTTATGTGGAAGGTCTGCGCATGGATGAAGCCATGCATCCGTTGGCGTTGCTTTGCTTTGGAATGTATGGAGAAGTATTGCCCAATCAGGATGGGGCGCCGCTCCGAATTGTGGTGCCATGGAAGTATGGATTCAAGAGCGCCAAGGCGATTGTCCGAATACGGTTCACCGAAAAGCAGCCCACCAATACCTGGAACATAGCAGCTCCGCGCGAATACGGTTTCTATGCGAACGTGAATCCGAGCGTGGACCATCCGCGATGGAGCCAAAAAACGGAAAGAAGGCTGGGCGAGTTCTTCAAGCGCCCGACGCTGATGTTCAACGGATACGATCAGGTGGCGGGGTTGTATTCGGGGATGGATTTGAGGAAGAACTACTAGCTGGTGCCGAACCAGAGGTCCGGTCTGCGGACCCGGGAGGGCACGGCTTCCAGCCGTGCCCTCCCGAATGGAAGTTTTTCAGGAGCAGCTAGAGCTGTGATTCGCTGGATCAAAGTCGGGATCTTCATCGCCTGCCTCATCCCACTCGGCCGGCTCGGTTGGGGTGCTTACACGCAAAATCTCGGCGCCAATCCGATTGAGAAAATCACCCACACAACCGGCGATTGGACGCTGAGCCTCCTGCTGGTCACTCTCTCAGTTACGCCTTTGCGCAAGCTGCTGGGCGTGCCTGCGCTGATCAAGTTCCGGCGCATGTTGGGACTATTTGCCTTTTTCTACGCTTGCCTGCACTTTACGACCTACATCTGGCTGGACAAGTTTTTTAATTTTCACGAAATGTTAGTGGACGTGGCCAAGCGCAAGTTCATCACGGTGGGATTTACCGCCTTCGTGCTGCTGATTCCGCTGGCGCTGACGTCCACCAAAGGCTGGATACGACGCTTGGGCGGGAAGCGCTGGCAGGCTCTGCACCGGCTGATTTACGTCAGCGCCATCGCCGGAGTGATCCATTATCTATGGTTGGTAAAAGCCGACATTCGCAAACCGCTGGAGTACGGAGCGGTCCTGGCATTACTTCTAGGTTACCGAGTTGTGTTACGGATTCGCCCGCGGAAACGCGGCGATATCTCTGCGGCGCGGATTGCAGCAACCGCCGAGTAGGGCGTCGCGAGAAAGACCTCTTTGAATCTTTGTTTCTAGTCTTTACAAAACTTCTTGATCTTTTGACTTCCAGAGAACAACTTTCGCGCTCGGTCAGGGTTAAAATCCGGAGTAGATCCTCTTGCTGAATCTTGGTCTCACTTCGCTCTTAAGGAGCTGTCCACCTTGCGACCGTCCAGATCTCTCAACAAATTGTGCCTTGGGCTGGGAATTCTTTTGCTTCTAGCGGCTGTGGGTTGCGGTTACGGGGGAGCAGGAGTCGTGCTCCAACACCCCACCGGGAACTATTCGAACGCCAGCTTACAGGGTTCTTACGTATACGAAATACGCGGGGGAGCATCGTCCAACCTTAGCCCTTATCGCCAAGTCGGAGTGTTTAGCGCGGATGGCTCCGGGAACCTTGGAAAACCGGCCCCGGGCAGCGACGACTCCAGCGTCAGCGCGAGCGGCTCTCAGGTTACGGGAATCTACCAAATCAGCTCAGATGGCACCGGCTTCATCACCATGACAACATCCTTGGGCCAGATCACGCTGGCGGTCACAATGGTGAGTCATTCAAAGCTTTATCTGATGGAAGCCGACAATGTTCTGGATGCTGTTGGAGTAGCCGAGTTACAGGATCCCAGCGTGATTGGCACGACGCCGAGCGGGACTTTCGTATTCCGACTGCACCAAGAGGTCAGCGCGCAAGGCACGGTTCCAGCTTCCCAGATCGGAGCCATCACGGTTCCCAGTGGCGCGGTGAACGGCGCCCTGGACCAAAATCTTGGTGGAACCTTCAGTTCGCCAAATTTGACTTGGACTTTTGACGCTCCTGGATCGTTGGGACGCGGCACGGGAAGCTTCGTCAACGCTACAACGAGTTTTTCGACAAACTTTGTTTATTACATCGTGACAGCCGGGAAAGTGGTCTTGCTGGTCAGCAACGCGGGCGCGGTCGGCTCAGGCAGCGCTGAGGCACAGACCGGCATAGTGAGCAGCGGACTCTCGGGTAGTTACGCATTCGGCAGCAATGGCGACGACACAAATTACTTGAGTGGGATTTTTAATACGGTGGCAACCGTGGGCTCCTTTACCGCAAGCAGCGGTTCAATCTCGACTACGGAAGACGTGATGCAGGATGGTAATTACTCAACCGGTAACACCTCAAACTGCTATAGCGCCGCTTCAAACGGACGTGTGACAGTAACGGATTGTTCATCTCCAACGCCATTGCAAATATTCTGGATGGTCAGCTCTTCGCGAGCATTTTTCCTCGACAACAGCCCGAGCACATTCGAGGACGGTACCGCAGACCTGCAAAGTACAAGTTCCTTCATGCCGTCCACCATCAAAGGCCAGTTTGCAATGGTTATGGGTGGAATTGATGTGACCCCAGAGCTACTCTCGCGCATTGGCACGCTGCAATTCGATGGTACCGGCAGGCTGACCCTCAACGAATTGGCGAACGCGTCCGCTTCGGGTGGTGGCGCCCAGAGCCCGGGACTGCTTTCCGGGCCGTATTCCGTTTCATCCAACGGCCGAATTACGGGAAACTTGAGCGGCGGCGGCCTCGACTTGGTGATGTATGCAGTCTCGGGCTCGGACGCGTATGCCTTGCAAATCGATCCCGGCACGAACACTTCCGGTACAGTCAGCTTGCAGCACTAGGGCGTCAATTCAGTTCGGCCAGGAGATCTCACGAGACAGACGAGTGGTGGGAAACATCGGCCCTCCGCTTAAGACGAACCGCCTGGTCCAGCACGCTTTGTGCAACGTCCCACTTGGTGGTTTCAGGTACGCTGATACTCTCCGACGGGGTGAGAATCGTTACCGCGTTTCGTTCGGAGTCGAAGCCGATGCCTTCCCGAGAAACATCATTGACTACGATGGCGTCGAGCGATTTCGCCACGAGCTTTTTGCGGGCGTTCTCAATAATATTTTGAGTTTCGGCGGCGAACCCGATCACGATCTGCGATGTCTTTCGACGTGCGATTTCGGTAAGGATATCTGTAGTCGGGTCGAGCTCTAGCGTCATGCGGCCGGTGCGTTTGATTTTCTCGTCCGGCGGATTGCCAATTGTGTAGTCGGCCACTGCTGCAGCCTTGATTACGACCGAGGCTTGTGGCAGAAGACGTAGCACCGCCTCCAGCATCTGGCTTGCAGACTCCACCCAAGTCACCTCGGCTGCGGAGGGCGGCTTGAGTGCCGTCGGCCCACTTACCAGCAGCACTCGGGCACCGCGTCGCAAAGCAGCTTCAGCCAACGCGTAACCCATTCGTCCGCTGGAACGATTTGTGAGATAGCGCACAAGGTCGATTTTTTCTCGTGTAGGCCCGGCTGTGATCAGCACGGTTTCGCCAGCCAGGTCTTGCGATGCTCCCAGCGCTTCCATCACCGCCGCGACCACGGCTTCGTTTTCCGCCAGTCGTCCGGGTCCCGTCATCCCGCAGGCGAGATATCCGATCCCGGGTTCGACGATTCTGACACCGCGCTGGCGAAGGCCTTCAAGGTTCTGCTGCGTCGCCGGATGCTCCAACATATTCACGTTCATCGCCGGGGCCACTACAACCGGAGCCGTCGTCGCCAAATACAGTGTGGTCAGAAAGTCGTTCGCGATTCCCTGAGCAAACTTGGCAAGAACGTCGGCAGTGGCAGGCACGACCACCAGAGCATCAATCGACTGCGCTACCGCAATGTGCTCGATGGCGGAGTCTATATTCGGCTCTGCTCCGGCCTCGACAGAAAACATGCTGGTGATGACTTTCTCCCCGGAGAGCGCGGCGAAGGTGAGAGGACGGACAAACTCCTGAGCGGAGGCGGTCATGATGACCTGCACATGGATGCCGCGGTCTTGCAGCATGCGGACAATTTCTGCCGCTTTATATGCGGCTATGCCGCCACAGACTCCGAGAGCGATTTTCATGAGGATCAGCTGCTAGCTTCTAGCCCCTAGCTACTAGCAAGCCAAATCGTGTTTGCTAGAGGCTAGTAGCTAGGAGCTGAAACTAGCTTTCCTGTCCGATGGCCTTATCGAGCATTTCGCTGGCGACTTCAATGGCGGACACTGGGGCTTCGGGAATGACCCATTTCACTTTGCCTGCCTTGATTTCGTCCTGCGCAATTCGGCAGGGCTTGCGCGAATGTGTCTCGATCACGGGAGGCGCACCACCCTGGAGTTGGCGGGCGCGTCGCGCTGCGACCAGGATGTACCGATAATTGCTGTCGAAACCGTCAATCAACTTCATTGGATTCTCCCCTGCATTACTTCCCGCTGGCGGCGGCCTCTCCGAAGGACTCCAGAATAGGCCGCAGTCGTTCGCGAATTCGGTCGAGCCGGAACATTTCAGCTCGCGCGCTCAAATTCGCGTCTGCCCGTCCGCTGCGCCTGAGCCGCTCTGAGAGCAGAATAGCCTTCAGGGCTTCCACGGAATCCTCCAGGCGGTCATTCACCAAAATATAGTCGTATTTCTCGTAATTCTCAATCTCGCGGCTGGCGGTTTCGAGGCGCCGCTGGATGACCTCTTCGGCGTCCTGACTGCGTTTGCGTAGACGCTGTTCAAGTTCGCCGCGGTTTGGAGGCAGAATGAAAATGCTGACCGCATCGGGCAGCTTCGCCTTGATCTGCTCCGCGCCTTGTACATCAATGTCCAGCAACAGATCACTGCTGTCTTTTTCGGCCTTCTCAAGAAAGCGGCGCGCGGTTCCGTAATAGTCGGTTTCAAAAACCCTGGCGTACTCCAGGAATTCACCTCTACGAATCATCGCTTCAAACTCTTTGCGCGAAACGAAAAAATATTCGCACCCATTGCGCTCAGATCCGCGCGGCTTGCGAGTCGTGTACGAAATGGAAAACTCCAGACCGGGAACGCTCCGCCGGACTTCATTTACCAGCGTTGATTTGCCTGACCCCGAAGGCGCCGAGATGATAAAGATATTCGCCATTCCTATTCGATATTCTGCACCTGTTCGCGGGCCTTCTCGATATCGGCCTTCATGGCCAGTCCCGCTTCGGTAATTCGAATGGCGTCTCCGGCCAAGCCGGAAGTCTTGGATAAAAGCGTGTTGGCTTCCCGATTCATTTCTTGCAGCAGGAAATCAAGTTTCTTTCCGACTTCGCCCTCGGCATCCAGCAGCCCCAGAAAATGCTGCACGTGGTTTTCCAAACGGACTAGTTCTTCCTGGATGTCGCTGCGATCCGCAAGTAGCGCCGCTTCCTGAAGGATGCGATCCGGATCCACGGTTGTGCCCAGCCATTCCTGCATGCGCGACTTTAGCCGATCAGAATATGTACGCAACACGGACTCTCGATGTTTGCGTACCTCCGTGCAAGCAACCTTGAGGTGCGCCATTCGTTCCCGCAGTTCGCGCTCCATGGCACGGCCTTCTTCTTCCCGCATGTGATTCAGGCGATGAAGCGCCTCGTCCAGCTTGGCGAGCACAGGCGGCGTGAGTTCTCCTTCGGCAGGCGAAGCGGCAGAGTCGAGCGCGCCGGGAAGCCGGAGCACAGCGTTCAGGTCGGGTTCGGACGCGATGCGAGTTTCCGCCGCGGCAGTCCGGAAAGCCTGGACGTAAGCCGAAACCAATTGCCGATTAAGTGAAAGCGGCGCGCCTCCGCCTTGTTCAAACGACAAATTCACGTCCACGTGCCCGCGCGCGATCTTCTCTTTGAGCAGACGGCGCAGAGTCATTTCAAGCGCGTCGGCGTTCGCTGGAAGGCGGAAGTGGAGATCGAGAAAACGATGATTGACCGATTTAATCGACAGGCTGAAAGCCAGGTTGCCGCCGACTTGCCCCTTCACTTGGGAAAACCCAGTCATGGATCGGATGGGCATCAGCGGGTCTCGTGGCTTGTCATTGCCATTGTCACTGTCATTGTGCGTGCGCTCCCACTCGCGGCGTCTCGAGGTCGATGAACTGAAGATCGTAGAGACGGCGATAGGTGCCAAGTTTCTGCATCAGCTCCTCGTGGCTTCCTATGTCCGCAATTGCCCCATTTTCAAGCACCACGATTCTGTCGGCGCGGCGCACAGTAGAAAGCCGGTGCGCGATGACTATGACCGTGCGTCCGGTCATTAGATTTTGCAGCGCGGATTGCACCAGCGCCTCAGACTCGCTATCTAGGGCCGAGGTCGCCTCGTCCAGAATCAGAATGGGAGCGTTCTTCAGCAGGGCGCGGGCGATGGCAATGCGCTGGCGCTCGCCTCCGGAAATTCGCACGCCTTTTTCTCCTATCAATGCGTCATACCCAGCCGGTAGCTCCATAATGAAATCGTGCGCCAAGGCCGCTCGGGCCGCCGCTTCCACTTCCTTCTGAGAGATACCGGGCTGGCCGTAGGCGATGTTATTGCGCAGGGTGTCATTGAATAGAACGGTTTCCTGCGTGACCACTCCGATCTGTGACCGGATCGACGCCACTGAGACGTCGCGCAGATCATGTCCGTCAATCGAAATCCTCCCGGAGGTCACATCGAAGAAGCGCGGGACGAGAGAAACCAAGGTGCTCTTGCCCGCTCCGCTCGATCCGACCAGCGCCAGGACCTCTCCTGCCTTCACTTCCAGGTTGATGTTGCGAAGGACTTCGCGCTGGCCTTCACTCGACTCGTAGAAAAAGCAAACATTCTCAAAGCCGATGGCCTTCGAGAACGGAGGCAGCGCCGGAGCCCCGGGCTTCTCCTGCACTTCATCGCGGGTGTCCATGAACTTAAAAATTTCCGACGAAGCGCCGATGGCTTGCTGGAAGTTGTTATGGAACATCGCGAACTTGCGTACCGGGTCGTAAAGCTTGAACACAGCAATGATGAACGCTACAAAAATTCCGGGCGTCATCCAGCCATGAACGATCTGCTCGCGGCCAAGCAACAGAAGAAGGGCAATGGCAATTGCGCCGAAAATGTCCATCAGAGGCGAACTGATGGCCGAAGCTGCAACGGAGCGCAGATTGGCACGGAACAGACGCTGCGCGGCTTTGCGGAAGCGGGCGAACTCCCAGGCCTCCATGCTGAAGGCTTTCACAATGCGGTTGCCGGTGATGGTCTCATGAAGAATGTTTTGGATATCGGCCAGCTTGTCCTGGCCCCGGCGGGTGGTGCGCCGCACGCGCATACCGATCTTGGTGGCGGAAAAAATGATGAAGGGTACAAACAGCAGCAGCAGCCAGGCCAGCCTCCTCCCCAGCACGATCACAACCCCGGCGGTAAACACAAAAGTGAAGAACTGCTGCAGGAATTCCGCCATTACGCTGGACATGGCTGACTGCACTCGTTCGATATCGGTCACGATAGTGGAAATCAGCGTTCCCGTAGTGTGTCTTTGAAAGAAGGCCGCCGAGCGCCGCAAGATCGAATCGTAGAGAGAATTGCGCAGATCGGTGATCAGCCCGTAACCGGCATAGTTCACCAGATAAGTGCCGGCATAATCGAAAATCCCCTTCAAGACTGTAGAGCCGACAAAAGCGAACGCGACGATTGTCCAGGCATTGTGAAAATGCGTAGGGACGAATCTCTGCAGATAAATTGTGTGATTTGTGTGCGGGATAGTGAAGAGCAGGATCTTGTCCGACCCGGAAGATGGATTCAGGACTCGATCGAGGACTGGCCCGATTAGCAGCACCCGAAACGCGTCAAGAAACCCAACCGCGGCCAGCAAAAAAATGGACGGGATGAACTGCCACCAATACGGCACCAGATAACGCAGAAGCCGCGTCAGTTGGCGCATGTGCAGCCCCTGGTCGGTGAAGTGTTCGCGCCGATCTCCAAGTTGTAAAAAAACACAGAGCCGCTGAATGAGGTAAGCATCAGGTGCGAACCCTATTCTACTTGAGACTGGAGGGTAATCGGCTAAACGACGCGAATCTGGCTAGAAAGCGTGGGAGCAAGGGCAAGGCCCGCTCCGCTCAGATGAACAACTCAGTTACCGCGATCGTGAGGAACGGTCACCACACTCGTTTGTGATCCGGAATTGCCGGCGTTGTCTTTGGCAACAACCGTAATTGTATAATGGCGCCCATCCAAGTCATTTCCCCTCCGTCCGGCTCGGAGCAGAATCGTGAATGAATAATTACCCGCCGGACCTAACGCTATTTTGCCGAATGGCTGCACTTCGCCGTACTCGTCTTGTACGGCGAATTCCGCGGTGCTGGCATTCACGCCGGAGCCAGTATCGGTGATCGTCCCCGAAAGAGTTACCGCACAAGTCGGCCGTTCGGTGGCCAGAGTCTTGTCGGCGTGGCAGAGAGGGGTAATAACAGGTGGGGTGGTATCGAACGGGGTGTTGTTCAGCAGCACGCTCACCGAACCAGTCCCACAATAGCTGCACGCGGAGAGTTGGTTCGCCACCAGCAAGTCGGGCCTACCGTCCCCGTTCACATCGGCGATGGCTATTGAAGAGGAAAATGCACCACCCGAAGCGAAGGCCATCGCCGCTTGGAAGGTCCCGTCGCCATTGCCGAGCAGCACACCTAACTGACCCGGACAAATGCCACCGCTGGCGAAACACGCGTTGGCTACCACTAAGTCGGGTTTGCCGTCACCATTCACGTCGGCGACAGCGGCCGAAACCGCATCATTCCCACCCGAGTCGTATGTCACCGCCGGCTTGAAGGTTCCGTCACCATTGCCTAGCAGCACGTCCAGCACTCCGTTCCCAGGTCCACAAGAACCCCCACAGTTCGCTACGAGAGGGTTGGCAACGACGACCAGGTCGGGCTTGCTGTCGCCGTTCACATCCGCGACCGCTAACGAAACTGTACGATAGCCGCCTGAGCTATAGATCACCGGGGCTTGGAAAGTCCCGTCGCCGTTGCCTAGGAGGATTCCTATTGTGCCTTCGTTAGCACAGTTGCCGCCGCCGCATCCGTTTACCACCGCTACATCGGGTATTCCGTCGCCGTTCACATCTGCGACCGCCACTGACGAGACACTGGATCCGCCCGAGACGTAGGCAATCGCAGTTTGGAAGGTTCCATCGCCTTTCCCCAACAGCACGCCGACAGTTAAGACGGAATAGTTTCCGTTCACAATCTTTCCCACCCCGTTCCCCACTAATAGGTCGGGCTTGCCATCTCCATTTACATCCGCAATCGCTACCGCCAGGGCCAAGGTTCCGCCCGAGTCGTAGGTTGCCCCCGGGCGGAACGTCCCGTCTCCGTTACCTAACAGGATCGCCACCGTATTGGATAGGAAGTCAGCCACCACCACATCCGGATTGCCGTCGCCGTTCAGATCGGCAACCGCCAGAGAGACGACTAACGACCCAACCGAGCCATACGCCACTACCGGTTGAAAGGTCCCGTCGCCATTGCCCAGCAACACCCCAACCGCGCTAGTCCCGCAGCTAGGGTTAGCACATTCGATCGCGAAGACCAGGTCGGGCTTGCCGTCGCGGTTCACATCGGCAACCGCTACGGCGAGGATGTTGGGCCCGCCCGAGTTGTAGGTCACCGGCGGCAGGAACAGGGGAGTGGAGGCCATCGCGGCAGGCGTACCGAGGCCGAGTACAGAGGTGAAGACTGCGATGACAGAAGCAAAAACATTGAAACTGCTGCGAGAGTAGTAGGCACGGTTGCAGGTCATGGAGAGGACCTCCTTGATGGCAAACAAGGGGCCTAGCGATCATCAAGACACGGATCCAAGTTGGTGATGAAGCTTATCTGGAAAACCAACTTCCCGGCAGGAAACCCCACGGACAACCGCTTAATTGCGTACAGACCTTAACATTAAGAGCCAGGGGTGTAAATGAGACTTTCTGAAACGTTGACGGTCTGATTTGTAATGATTGCCTGAAGGCGATCTTCCATTTGTTTGGCTTCCGCATCATGATGCAAGCCGCGCAAGGCCGAGGCGTATCCGCCCATCGTTTCTGCTACCGCAGGATCGGTTTCGCCGAATGCTTTGATGCGGATGGCCAAAGACCGTTGATAGACTTTTTGCGCTTCCTCGTATCGCTTGCTTAGGACATACAGGAGTCCAAGGTTGTTTAGGTCGGTGCCCAATTCCGGACTCTCTGGGCCGAGAGCTTTTTCATCCAACGCAACCACTGAGAAATGCGGGATTGCATTTCCAGCCACTGCGGTTCAGCAGCCGAAGCTGGCACGACGGCGCTCAGGACGGCCGAGATAGAAAGGAGCAGGCGGAAAACCCAGGGAAACCGGGAATACATGGCCAGGAACTCTGGTAGATCATAGCCCAGCCTACCCTGCAATCAAAGTTTCTTATGGATCGGCTCACTTGGGACTGTCCCGGTGCACAACTTTTACCCGGTAGCCCGCCTTCTTCAAGTGCTTGGCGACATCTTCGGCGATCATGACCGAGCGGTGCTGGCCGCCAGTGCAGCCGAAGGCAATCGTTAGATAACTCTTGCCCTCGTGAATGTAGTGCGGCAAAAGATAAACCAGCAGGTCGGAGATGCGCTGGATGAACTCGAGCGTCTGCGGGAAAGAGCGAATGTATTTCACGACTTTGGGATCGCGTCCGGTAAGCGGGCGGAATTCGGGAACGAAATGCGGGTTGGGCAGGAAGCGGACATCGAAAACCAGGTCCGCATCTTCGGGCACACCATGCCGAAACCCGAAACTCACGCAGGAGGCCAGGATATTCCTGCCCTTTTCTTTTTTCTGAAACAATTCGTTGATGTGCGCGCGCAGCTCATGCACGTTGAATTTCGAAGTGTCAATCACCAGGTCAGCATGCGCGCGAATGGCACGCAAGCGCCGGCGCTCGGCGGTGAGTGAAGTCTTGACGGGGGCGTCGGTGCCCAGCGGGTGCGGCCGGCGGGTCTCGCTGTAGCGGCGCTGCAGCACGGCGTCGGAAGCTTCCAGGAACAACATCCGGGTGGGGATAATCCGCTTGACGGACTTGATGATGGCGGGCAATTCCTCGAGTTGACGCCCTTCGCGTACGTCCACAACCAGCGCTGTGCGCTCAATTTCCGCCGACTGGCCTGCTAGCTCGGCGAAACGCGGGATCAGGCCAACCGGAAGATTGTCCACGCAGTAGTAGCCGAGGTCTTCGAACGCCTTTAGAACGGAAGCTTTGCCGGAGCCGCTCATTCCAGTAATGATGACCAGTTCGCCGGGAGGGCGACCATCATGTGGCGGGTTTTTGCGCGCCAGTTTCCGCGTGGCATCAATCAGTTTGGAGGCAGTTCGACGAAGGGCCATTTGCCCGGATGTTACCAGTTACCGGGAGGTGAGGCCAATTTCAGATGACAGGACTTGAGAATGCCTGTGTGGGTCGGACACTCCTGTCGGACAAACGTCAGCAGTACTGATTGCTCCGCGATATAGCAGTATCCCCAACTTTTGTCGGCGACCCGCACTCACGCGCAGGCGTCGCGCCAGCCGGCGATCTCCCTTAGACCTTCGGCCCGGGTCTGCTCGAAGAGGCGGACGCGGTGGCGGGAGTGCTCAAACTCGTGGATGTCGGCCCAGACCTCAGCCTGCCAGCTGTGGTCGTGAATGGCCGCCTGGCCACAACTGGCGCAGCGGGTATGCAGTTTCAGGCTGAGGCGTGGCGTTGCCGCTTCCGGCTGGAGTTCGATGAAGATGCAGCGTACTTCTTTGATGTCTTCGTTTTCGCCAATGAGATGTTCGTAGCGCAGAAGATAAGCGAAGCCGAGCTTGCTGGCTTCCCGTTCGGCCTCCGCGCGAGTGTGGAATGGGCCGTACTCAGCCCGCAACTGCTCGGTCGAGTCGCAGGCCATCCAAAAAGTTTCCTTATAGATCATTGCCGCTTCGCCCCAGGAGAATTTTTTGCCAGTAGTGCTAACACCGTTTCCAAAACGGGATACGCGAAATCCCGTCAAAACAACCTTCAGCAATTCTAGTGCCGTAGCTACTGGCTTAACTGCTTGCTTAATAGAGGTTTACGGACGCAAGCCATCCATTTCTGCAAGTGTTTGCATGGTTTTCCCATTTCTCGCCAAAGAGCCGGCACCGTCTCGTCTCTAACTGCTCCGATCGAGAGATTATCTGGATAAATGCCTGATTCTCCAGTACCATACGCAACCGAAAGAATTAAGGAATTGAGGTAGATGGGCAAACGTCGAGAAGCGAGAAAGCCGCTAGCGTTGCCGGTGCGCATTTTTGGCACCGACCGGGGTGGCCGAATGTTCTCGGAAAATGTCACCACGGCGGAGCTGAGCCAGAACGGAGCCAAATTGACTGGCGTCCGGGCCGCGCTCAAAGTCGACGAAATTATCGGGTTGACGTATGGCAAGATCAAGGTCCATTTCAAAGTGAAATGGGCGGGCGAGCCGGGATCGCCAAGAGAAGGCGAAGTTGGACTGCTCAATCTGACCCCGGAAAAGCCGTTATGGGACTTCCCACTGCCGTCCGGGGCGATGGACGACTTTCGCTTTGCCGGCAAGGACCGACGCCAATCCGCTCGGGTGAAGTGCTCAATCTCTGCGGAATTGCACCCAGTCGGGCAGCCGGTGATATGGGGCAAGGTTTCGGATTTGAGCCTGGGCGGCTGCTTCGTCGAAATGCCGATTCCATTGCCGGTGAACACCAAATTCGAAGTCGCACTCTGGCTGGGAGAGACCAAGCTGCGATTGAAGGGCGAAGTGGCCAGCAGTTCGCCCGGATTCGGAATTGGTGTGCGCTTCACAAACATCTCACCCGAAAGCCAGGAAAGTTTGCGCCGCCACATGCAGATCATTGCGTGAAGCGCTGCTTCCGACTCGCCATTCACGCCCCCAACGACGCAGCCGCTGCGGTTGCCGTTCCCGCGCCGCGTACCTCTGAGGCATCCATCCACTTGGCGCCACCGTGGGAAGCGATATAGAGAGCCAGCTCCAGGCGGCTCCACACCCCTAATTTGTCGAAGACGCCACGGAGCTGGTTCTTGATTACTTGCGCACTGCTACCCAGACAGGCCGCGATTTCTGGATTGGTCTTGCCCTCCCAAACCATGGTCGCAACATTGATTCTCTGCGACTCAACTGCTCACGAGGCGACATAATTCATATGCTCCTTTTCAAAAATTCGGTCGCCAGGATGACGCGCTTGCTTGCGTCCCTGTTTATTCCTGCTCTGAGAAACAGCGTGCGTAAGTGTTGCTTTACGGTGCGCGGACTGATTTTTAGTTCAGCGGCGATCTCTTTATTGCTGCAACCCTGGACCAGCAGCTTCAACACCTGCTCGTCGCGGCGCGTAATTTTGATTTGCTCCAGGTCAACCATGTTTCACTCCTTTGGGCCCAGTCGGAAAAGAACAAAGCACGTCTTTCGCCAAAGTTTCGCTACCTGGCACCGAGGGCAATTCCCTGCGGATAGCGCACTTGAGGGCATCGCCCTGGCCCCAAATACGGCGAAACTCTGCGGACAAGCCCCTTATGGGACAAACTTGTGCCACAATGAAAACCGCGACTCTTAACTGGTAAGCGACGGAGACATCATGAGAGACCTTGGTCGGATTAGAGCCATAATTTTCTCAGGAATAGTGCTGTCAGTTTTGCTGATGATTTCGTCTGCAGCGGGACAGGAAACCAATCAGGTGGCGACTGCAAACAATTCGGCAGCGCCCCTCACCGTGACTTTGCAAGATGCTCTCGCTCGGGCCCAGACCAATGCACCCCAGTACCGGGCTGCGCTTACCGAGTACGGTGTCGCGAGAGAGAACCGGGTGCAGAGCCGGGCTGCCCTGCTGCCGAACGTCAACTACAACGCACAGTTCCTCTACACCCAGGGGAATGACACCGGTACTGGGCGCTACATAGCCTCAAACGGCGTGCATGAGTACGTCAGCGAAGGGAATGCACACCAAACCATCTCATTGCTGAATGTGGCTGAGTATCGCAGGGCGCGTGCTGAGGAGGCTCTGGCCAAGGCTCGGGCGGAGATTGCCACGCGCGGCCTTGTAGTCACGGTGGTGCAAGCCTATTACGGATCGGTCGTGGCGCAGCGGAAGTACTCCATTGCCCAGCGGGCAGCCGGGGAAGCCCAGCACTTTTTTGAGGTGACTGGAAAGCTGGAGCGTGGGGGAGAGGTGGCCCACGCGGATACCATCAAAGCGCAACTCCAGCTTCAGCAGCAACAGCGCGCCTTGCAAGATGCAGAACTCGAAATGGAGCGCAGCCGGCTGGAGCTTGCAGTGCTGATTTTTCCAAATTTTAACGAAAACTTCAGTACGGTAGACGATTTGGAAAACCTCGTCCCATTGCCGTCATTCCAGGAGGTCGAGGCACAAGCGGGAAAGAACAATCCGGAGGTGCAAGCGGCACTGGCGTCGTTGAAGGCCGCGAACCAGGAAGTTGCAGTCGCCTGGAACAGCTTTCTGCCGTCTCTTGGCTTCGATTATTTTTATGGGATTGATGCAAACCACTTCGCGGTGAACGGAGTTGATCCTGTCACCGGCAGGAACGTGCGCAACCTGGGCTACGCGGCCACGGCAACCCTCGAGCTGCCGATCTGGAGTTGGGGAGCAGGGCGCAGCAAAGTTAAGAGCGCCGGCCTGCAGCGCGATCAGGCCAAAGTAGAATTGAGTTTCGCCCAGCGCAAGATGGTGGCTGATTTGAAAACGTTTTACAGTGAAGCCCGAACTTCGCAATCGGAACTGGAATCGCTTCGCCAGTCGGCCGATTTGGCGGCGGAGAGTTTGCGCCTGACTACCTTGCGATATCAGGCGGGCGAGGCCGCTGTCCTGGAAGTTGTGGACGCGCAGAACACGCTGACCCTGGCGCAGAATGCTTTAGGCGATGGCCAAGTGCGGTTTCGAGTGACAATTGCGAATCTTCAGACGCTTACAGGAAAATTCTGAGTGGAACGATCCCGGCTAGACATTCAAACTGTCAACTCGGCGGTGCTATATCGCATAGCGGTGGCGGTATTGCTGGCGGCTGCGCTCGCAGTTATGACCGCATGTTCAGGAGAGCCGAAGGACACTTCTCCGGTCGTGCCGGTGCAGATTGTTCCGGTGGAGAAGGCGGCTGTGGAGCAGAAAGTCACTGCTGACGCTGTTCTCTTTCCCGTAGCCCAATCAGCCATCGTTCCTAAGATCAGCGCGCCGGTGAAGAAATTCCTGGTAAATCGTGGAAGCCATGTCCGTGCGGGCCAGTTGCTCGCTGTGCTTGAGAACCGTGACCTTGCCGCTGCCGCGCAGGAGAACAAAGGCGCCTACACTCAAGCACAAGCGGCGTACGAGACCACCACTGCCGCCGATCTTCCCCAAGAATTGCAGAAAGCTCGACTTGACGCGCAGGCTGCGAAGCAGCAACTGGACGCACAGCAGAAAGTGTTTGACAGCCGCCAGGATCTCTTTCAGCAGGGTGCACTGCCGCGCAAAGAGCTGGACCAGGCTGGAGTCGATCTGACCAATGCACGCAACCAATACGAGATTGCTCAGAGGCATTTGGATTCCCTGAACGCAATCGGCAAGCAGCAGACGTTGAAGTCAGCGAAAGGACAGCTTGAGTCGGCACAGGGAAAATATGAAGGGGCAAGCGCGCAACTCAGTTACTCAGAGATCAGGAGCCCGATCAATGGCGTCGTCACTGAACGCCCTCTTTATCCCGGAGAAATGGCCGCCGCAGGAACGCCTCTGCTGACGGTGATGGACATCTCTCAGGTAATCGCCCGAGCCCACATAGCGCAGCCGAGCGCGGCCCTACTGAAGGTGGGAGATAAAGCCACAATCGAAGTGCCGGGGATGGAGAAGCCTATTGCAGGCAAAGTAGCGGTCGTCAGTCCCGCGCTCGATCCAAACAGCACAACCGTCGAAGTCTGGGTGCAAGCCAAGAATCCAGGCGGCCATCTGAAACCGGGAACAAGCGTCCAAGTCTCGATGATCGCTCGCTCAGTCCCCGACGCATTAACTGTGCCCGCGGCAGCGCTGCTGACTGGGCAGGATGGAACAACTTCGGTGATGGTCGCAGGAACGTGTGCGAAGAGCGCCAAGGCCGGCGATCAGTGCGCGCATCAGAAGGCTGTAAAGACAGGAATCCGCGACGCAGACCGGGTGCAGATTGTCGAGGGACTTCTAGCCGGAGACCGGGTCGTCGCGTCCGGCGCATACGGCCTACCTGACAACAGCAAGATCACATCTGCTGAAGCCAAGCCGGAAGGGAACGATGAAAAGGAGTAGCGCGGGAGGGGCAAGTTGAATCGTCCCGAGTCCTCGTACTGGTTTGCGCGCCACTCCAAGCCGCTGATCTTTTTGATCCTCACATTGGCGGCGCTGGGCGGATATCTCGCATTCAACATCCCGGTTGCAGTTTTTCCCACCACCAATTTTCCTCGCATTGTTCTTGCTGTCGACAACGGAGTGATGCCGATTGACCAGATGATGGTCACGGTCACGCGTCCCGTCGAAGAAGCAGTGAACAGTGTGCCTGGCCTCGAGGAAGTCAGGTCTACAACCAGCCGCGGGTCTGCTGAAATCGATCTCTTCTTCAACTGGAATGTGGATATGTTCCAGACGCTACAGTATGTCAATTCCGCAATCTCTCGGGTTCAACCGGAACTTCCGCCGACGACAACAATTGACACGCGCCGGATGACCTTCGCCAGCTTTCCAATCCTCGGCTACAGTCTGACTTCGGATACGGTTCCGCAGACCCTGCTATGGGAGATGGCGACTTACGAACTGAAGCCGCGGCTCAACCGGCTGAACGGCGTTTCGAGCGTGATTGTTCAAGGCGGGCAGGAGCCGGAGTTCCACATCGAACCAGACCCCGCCAAGCTGCTCACCGCAGGCGTGACCGTGACTGACATTCTGGATGCGATCAAGCGCACCAACCTGATCGACTCCCCCGGACTGTTCGAACGAAATCACCAGCTCGTGCTTGGGCTAATCAGCGGCCAGGTGCAAACTCCGGAGCAGATCGCCGCAGTGGCCGTGAAGACGACGCCAGCTGGAATTCCCGTACGCATCGGCGATGTGGCCAACGTGGTTCCGGAAGTGAAGCCCGTCTACACGATTGTCAGCGCTAACGGCAAACCAGCGGTGCTGCTCAACATCAATCGCCAGCCTGACAGCAACACCATGGAGGTCGCCGACGAAGCGCATCAGGCAGTGGAGAAAATCCGCCAATCCCTGCCTCGGGGAGTCGAAATCAGGCCGTTCTACGACCAGTCCATCATTGTGAGTGACTCCATCAAGAGCGTGCGCGATGCGATTTTGCTGGGAGTGGTGCTCGCCTCGATCATCCTGGTGATTTTCCTGCACGATTGGGGGACTTCGATCGTTGCCGGGCTAGTGATCCCAGTCACCATCCTGGTCACCTTCGTTGTTTTGAAGGTCATTGGCGAAAGCTTCAATCTGATGACGCTGGGAGGCCTTGCGGCAGCAGTCGGTCTGGTGATTGACGATGCGATTGTCGTGGTTGAAAACATTGTGCTGCATCGTGACGCGGGACAAGGACGGCTCCAGGCAATTCGCGCCGCATTGCGAGAGATCACGGTTCCGCTGATTGGTTCGACGGTGACTCCAGTGGTTGTGTTTCTTCCTCTGATCTCGATCACTGGTGTGACCGGATCATTCTTTCGCGCACTCGCCGTAACTCTGGGCGTCTCGTTGTTCACATCGCTTGCGCTGGCCCTTACGTGGACGCCGACTCTCAGCAGCTACTTCATCCGGAAGCATGTCTCAGAGTCGACTGAGAAGGCGGATGAAGAAGAATCACTGTCCCAGTTGCTGGCGGCGGAAGAAGCTTCGCTGGGCAGCCGCTTCCGCAAGATTATTGACTTTCACCAGCACTGGTTGCGCCGCGCGCTGGCAAGGCCATGGTGGCTCGTCGGCCTGAGTCTCGTACTGATAGCCAGTTCGTATGTGTGCTACCGTTTCTCGGGAAACGACCTGTTGCCAGAGATGGACGAAGGGGACTTTACTCTCGATTACTGGACTCCGCCAGGAAGCTCTCTTTCGGAAACCAACCGAATGGTTCTGCACATGGAGCGGATCATCAAGTCCGTTCCGGAAGTGGAGAGTAGTTCCCGGCGGACTGGGGCCGAACTTGGGCCGGCAGCGGTCACTGAGGCCACCCGTGGTGACATCCTGGTCAAGCTAAAGAAAGACCGCAAGCGGGGCATTGACGATGTGATTGAAGATGTCCGGGCGAAGGTGGTCGAACACGAGCCCGCTGTCAAGATCGAATTCGTGCAAATTCTGCAGGACATGATCGGCGATCTCACCGGCGAGCGCGAGCCGATTCAGATCAAATTGTTTTCACAGGACCCGGCCGTAGCCGAACAATGGGCACCGAAAATCGCCGACGCGATCCGCAAAATTGACGGTGTTGTGGATGTGCTGGACGGAATCGAAAACACCATCAGCGGCCCGGCTGTGTCGTTTCAGGTCGACCGGTCGGTCGCAGCCCGAGCCGGATTCACGCCGGAAGAAATCGCGACCGATGTAACCGCACTCGTCCAGGGAGAACCGGCGGCGACGCCAGTGATCTCAAATGACCGGGTATACACCGTCCGCGTGCGTTTTCCAAAGAATAACCGTGCTACGGTGGAAACGGTCCGTGACACGGTACTTACCAGCAGCAGCGGCCGCACGGCAACCCTCGGAGCGCTGGCGACAATTACAGAGCTTCCGGGACAGACCGAAATCCGCCGGGAAAATCTTCTGCGCGTGGTCATGGTTACGGGCCGGCTAGAGGGCACCGACCTGGGCAGCGCCATGGATGCGGTCCAGAAAACGGTGAGCGGCCTTCACGTGCCATCAGGCATTCACGTGGAGTACGGCGGCACTTACAAAGAGGAGCAGAAATCGTTTCGCGACCTGGTATTCGTGCTGCTGCTCGCCATCGTTCTAGTCTTCATTGTTCTGCTATTTGAATTTCGCACCTTCGCCGCTCCGATTGCGATCCTGGCTTCGGCCCTGCTTTCCACGTCCGGGGTTTTCATCGCGCTTCTCATCACTCGCACCACGTTCAACGTTTCCTCTTTCATGGGAATGATCATGGTCGTCGGAATCGTGGCGAAGAACGGCATCCTGCTGATTGACGCCGACCAAAAGATTCGGGCCACCGGAACCTCGGCAGAAGAAGCGATGCTGCAAGCCAGCCGCCGTCGTCTGCGTCCGATCGTAATGACCGCTCTGGCAACCATCGCAGGAATGCTGCCTCTGGCGTTCGCGCTGGGCGCAGGTTCGCAGATGCTGCAACCTCTGGCCATTGCTGTCATCGGCGGAATTCTGATTTCCATGGTGCTGTCGCTGATCATCACTCCCGCGGTGCACTACTACTTGAGCCATGAGGAAGGCAGTCTGCCGTCAGTTGGCCTACCTGAGCAGGTCAGATCGAATGCATGAAGGGGTCGTGATATCCTAAATCCAGTAGCTGCGTTCCGCGCCTTAGGGCAATTCCCCCGCAGTTCCCTTAGATCATGATTTCAGTAAGTAACGTGTCCATGCGCTACGGCGCCAAAATTCTGTTTGACGAAGTCTCCACTGGCTTTACGCCGGGCAAGCGCTATGGTCTGACCGGCCCCAACGGCGCGGGCAAGTCCACTTTCATGAAGCTTCTCTCCGGCGAGCTCGATCCGCAGAAAGGGACTGTCGCGCGCCCGAAAAAGCTTGGCGTACTGAGGCAGGACCAGTTTGCCTTCGACCGCTATCGCGTGATCGATACCGTAATCATGGGCAACAAGCGATTGTGGGCGGCCCTGGAAGAACGCGACAAGCTCTATTCCAAGCCGGCGATGACCGATGCCGATGGAATGAGACTGGGCGAGCTGGAAGGCATTGTAGGCGAGGAAGACGGCTACACCGCCGAGAGCGATGCCGCCATCCTTCTGCAAGGCCTTGATATTCCAGACGAATTGCACGAACGAAAGATGGGCGAACTGCCGGGCGGACAAAAAGTCCGGGTGCTGCTGGCGCAGGCGCTGTTTGGACATCCACAAGCACTGCTGCTCGACGAGCCCACCAACCATTTGGACTTAGACTCAATCCACTGGCTGCAAAGTTTTCTGAATCAGTTCGAGGGAGTGCTGATCGTCATCTCCCACGATCGCCATTTCCTGAACCGGGTCTGCACTCACATTGCCGACATTGATTACGAAACCATCATTACTTACACCGGCACCTACGATGACATGGTGGTCGCAAAGACACAGATCCACTCGCAAATCGAAAGCCAGAATGCGCAACGAGAAAAGAAGATTGCGCAACTCAATGAGTTCATCGCGCGCTTCTCAGCCGGCACTCGCTCGAGCCAGGTGCAATCACGCCGTAAGGAAGTTGAGCGCCTGCAAGTGACCGAACTGGCGAAGTCAAACATCCAGCGCCCGTATTTGAAGTTTGAACAGAAACGCCCGTCGGGCAAGCACATTCTGGAAGTGGAAGGTGTCACTAAGTCGTATGGCGACACACCAGTGATTCGCAGCTTTACGGCAAGTGTAAGCCGTGGAGAGAAGATTGCGTTGATGGGCCGGAATGGCGCCGGCAAAACAACTCTGGTGAATGCGCTACTGGCGAACTCTCCCACCGTGCCGGAAGCAGAACTGCGCAAGACCAGCGGCTACGGCGGCCCATTTTTGAACGACGGAAAGGTCATCTGGGGGCACGAGGCCGCGGTTGGATACTTTGCTCAGGACCACAAAGCGCTGATCGAGCCAGGGACAACTGTCTTTGAGTGGCTCCATCAATGGGACCCCTCAGCGGCCCACGAAGAGATTCGCGGCTTGTTAGGACAAATGCTGTTTCCCCGTGATGATGCTGACAAGCGCACTGAGATTCTTTCCGGTGGAGAAGCAAGCCGGCTGCTGTTTTGCAAATTAATGCTGCAAAAGCCCAATGTACTGGTCTTCGATGAACCGACCAACCACCTTGATCTCGAATCGATCAACGCGCTCAACATCGCCCTGCAGCGCTATCAGGGGACAGTCCTTTTGGTCACCCATGACGAAGACTTGATCGATGAAGTGGCCACCAGGATTTGGCACTTCGAGGGAAACCATCAAATCACCGACTTCAAGGGTGTGTACGAGGAGTACCAAGCAGTTCTGGCCTAGCCGGCCGAGTCCAGACACTCGCGCACGCAGGTACATCTTTTAGCACCTTTTGCCCCTCCAAGGATTGTACGTTCGGAAACTGCTTTACAATACAGCACAACGGAGTACCTGCCGGTGACGTCTTCCTTCACAGGCGCGAAAGCGAAACCCGTTTTAGATCGGAACGGGTTCCAGCAGCTGCTGGCCGCCGCCTATGTTCTGCAGCAGCACAACGAGAGCCTGCGCACCAAGGACCCGCGACTGGATGCCGCCTGGATCTTCTCTGAGATCGCAGAGACGCAATCGCTGGTACAGGCTGGGGAGATGGACCTCGCCTCGGCAGCGCGTCTGATCACTGATCGTCTTCGCACAATAACTGACGCAGGCGGAGTGAGCGTAAGTCTGCTCAAAGACGGATACCTTGAGTGCCTTGCCGAATCCGGCATTCCAGCGGGAGTCCCAGGCGGTTCGATTTCGTCGAACTCGCCCGTAGCCACCGAAAGGTTGAGGAACGGAAGACAGTTCCAATCTTCAGAAGCGCAAAGCGATGTCCGGCTGGATACTGCACACTGCCGTGAACTTGGAATTGGGTCGGTGCTCGCTGTTCCCATTCAGCGAGGCGATGAGATCGCCGGCCTGCTAGAGCTGCGCTGGAGCAAGGTCGATGGCTTCCACGAATGCGATGTGCGCACCTGCCAATTGATGGCCGGCCTGGTGACGCAACTACTCGAGCAGGAAACTGGCTCGCACAATATGAGCACCAGTTTGCAGGCTTTTCCGCAATTATCTTCACCTGACTTGCCAGCCAGTCCAGCCAGCAATGCCGCGTTCTACGATGTTCCGAACACGGACGCGCTGACACGTCTGTCTGACGATGAGGCTGCATCGTCTTTTCCGCAAGATATTGCCGGGCCTCTAGCAACTGCTTGCCGGGTTTGCGGGCGGCCATTCGGGAAAAACGAGGTCTTTTGCGGAAATTGCAGCATGCCTCGGGTGGCTGCAACTCCGGCGGACGGTTTGCAAAGCAAGTGGGCATCGATGTGGTTTATGCAGCAGGCGCAGGACACTCTGCAGGAGCGAAATGTCGAAGCCGAATTCCCGCATTCCGAAGCCGATGTGGACGATACCGGCCAGTCCGACTCTTGGGCAACCACAATCGGACGAGGAAAGCTAGACCTGCAACAAGCTGTTCCTGGAAGGATTCCTCCAGTCGGCTTTGACCAAGGCGAGCATTCGCCGGTGCCGAAAGACAGCGCCAGAACTGGTGGCATAACTACTGAAGAAGACAGTAGCCTTCCCGTCGCTACCGAAGCCCTGGGTACGTTTGGGACGAAATATCGCAGTGCCGCAGACTTCGGCAATTTGCTTCGAGCGTTCCAGTCTTTTCGCTTGCGTCTGCGGACTCGACGCAAGGCCGCTACTATGGTGCTTGCATCCTTCGCGCTGTTGCTGGTTCTGGCTGTTTGGGGTTTGTGGCCTTCGAACCCATCGTCACAGCTCACCTGGTTCGAATCACTGTTGGTAGAACTTGGTTTAGCGGAGGTCCCGGCTCGCGCACCCAGTAATTTGGGCAATCCGGAGGTCCGCGTGTGGGTCGATGTTCATACCGCGCTCTACTACTGTCCAGGATCCGATCTCTATGGAAAAACTCCTGGAGGGCGCTTCAGTACACAACGAGCGGCGCAGCAAGACCAGTTCGAGCCTGCATCACGCGCGGCTTGTGAATAAGAAAAAAACCGATCCAGGTTTTGTTGGGGCCTATTACCGCAAAGTAGGCCGAAACCGCAAAGGAGAGCGTGCCCACGTCTCTTTTGCGATTTCGGCAACTTCGGCGGTAGATTTCAGTGACTTTGGGCCAGCACCAAGCCTTCGTGCCGGCGAGCTTCATACCAGAGGGCTAGTTCTACGCGGTTCCAGAGCCCCAGTTTGTCGTAGATGGTCCGGAGATAGTTTTTGACGACGTGTTCGGTGGTGCCGATTTCGTCGGCAACTTCTTTGTTTTTAAGTCCTTGTGCGACGAGTTCAATAACTCGCTGTTCCCGCTCGTTTGGACAGGTTCTACCCTTTCCGCCTCTGAACATAGCTGTCTCCTGTATAAAAGTGTCGCTAGTTTTACCCGTTTGACTCCGCCATGGATGCTGAAGCGCAGAAATAGCCGGTTGAAGTGGGCCTTCACCGTCCGCCGCGCAATATTTAACTGCCTGGAAATCTCATCATTGTCGCAACCCTGTAGGAGCAGTTCCACGACCTGCCGCTCCCTTGGGCGCAGAAATTTTTCCTCCACAACTCACCTCTTCTTGGAAATGACTTCGCCATACGCCAGCCTTTAACCGCCCTAACTCGGAGGATTAAGTGAAGTCGTTTGCACCTGGTATGCCATGCTGCTGGAATTCCATCAGAAAGAACCATACTGATTTCCACAAACGCGCTTTTCTTGGGAAAGGCTTTGCCGGGCAGGTGCCGAACTGCCTACATCTCTAGGAGACATGCTGACTGCCCTTCGCCCACTGTCAAAGTCCAACAAAATTAACGTAAATAGATGCGCGAGCACTTCTCTTATTCAATACTCCCTATGCCTAGCAGAGTGTAGAGCGACTCCTATCTTCGCTGCAACTTCGCCTTAGAATAATCGACCCTGTGCAATCTCAGGTTCCTTAGGTAAAACACCTTAGGTCAAATTTGCTTCTCTCAGTGCATCTTCTGGAACTAATTACACTTCCGTGCCATAGGCAAAATTGGAGGGCTTTTGCGCGTCCTGAGAGGTCGCCGGGGAAAGCCTGTAACGCTACTTAGCTCCTCCAGCCGCGGATCCGATTTTCGCGGATGTTAGGATTCATCTTCGAACTCCTTCTTCATGGCTGAATATTGCGACGTGGCCGTACCTGTGCCGCTCGACCAGGTATTTACCTACCGGCTTCCCGAAGGTGTTCGTCCTTCCGCAGGTGGGCGGGTCTTGGTGCCGTTTCGCCAGCAGCGAATGATTGGAATCGTTACCGAACTGCATGATCGCCCGCCGAAGGTGCCTGTAAAAAATGTCATGGAGACCCTGGACGAGACCGGGTCGCCTGCGCTCAGGGAGGAATTGCTGCGGCTGGGAAAGTGGATCCGCGAGTACTACCTCGCTCCGCTCGGGGAAGTCTTCCGCTCAATGCTTCCGCTGAGTGCGGAGTTCCGCCGTGCAGTTGTTTACAGGATCACAGACGAAGGTCACATGGCGCTTCACCTCGCCGGCAGCGCAGGGTCGTCCGCGCGATCGAAGCGAACGCCTGAAGATCAAGATGCAGAATTCCGGGTGCTGGACTATTTGGCATCGCGCGACCACGCCCGGGAGGAGTCTTTGAGGACCGCTACGCGAGTCTCTCGGGCGGTGGTCGAAGGGATGGTGCGAAAAAAATGGATCGCGCGCGAGGACGTCTCCCATGCTGCTGATGCTTCGCGCGTGATGCAGGTAGCAGTACTCAAACAAGCAGAAGGGAAGTTGAATGCGAACCAGCGGCTACTCCTCGAAACACTTGCTAGTGCAGGCGGGCGACTCGCAGTCGAGACCTTGCGTGAGCTTGAAGTGCCAAGAAGCACTTTGGGAACGTTGGTGAAGCGTGGACTTGTCGAGGTCACCGAAGAGCCGGTTGAACTTCCGCGGCCGGGCCTCAATGCGCATGGGCTTCGCGCCGACTTGGATTTCAATCCGGCGCAGCGGGCCGCGGTCGGTCGAATTCGCGGGGCGGTTGACGCTCGGGGTTTCGCCGGCATCCTGCTGCATGGTGTGACCGGATCGGGCAAGACCGCAGTCTATCTTGCGGCGATGAAGTCGGTACTCGATGCCGGCCGCTCGGCGATTCTGCTGGTGCCCGAAATTGGACTCACGCCCGCCGTGGCGGCCGATGTCCATGAAATATTTGGAGACGAAGTTGCCATCCTGCACTCCGGCCTCTCCGACAAAGAACGTGCTGAGCACTGGCACCGCATTCGGAGCGGGCAGGCGCGAGCAGTGGTTGGAACACGCTCGGCAGTCTTTGCTCCCGTCTCCAACCTCGCGCTCTTGATCGTCGACGAAGAACAGGACTCTTCCTATAAGCAAGAAGAAACGCCTCGCTATCATGCGCGCGATGTAGCAGTGATGCGCGCAAAGTTTTCTGACGCTGTAGTTGTCTTGGGCACGGCCACACCGTCTTTGGAATCGTACTTCAACGCCAAAAAAGGCCGCTATGCGCTAATGGAAATGCCCGACCGCGTAGAAAAGCGGCCTCTGCCGGAAGTTGAACTCGTGGACATGCGACAGGAGTTTCAGGAAACCGGGAAGGAACAAGTGGTCTCGCGCAAGCTGATCGAGGAGATCCGGCTGCGCCTGGAGCGGAAAGAGCAGGCGATGGTGTTGCTGAACCGCCGCGGATATTCACCGTTGGTCTTGTGCAGGACATGCGGCAAGACGCTTGAATGCCGGAACTGCGCCATCGCGCTCACCCACCACAAACTCAAGCGTCGGATGGAATGCCACTACTGCGGCTTCATGGCCCCTGTGCCAAAGAACTGCGCGTCGTGCGGAAGTGAATACGTCTACTTTCTTGGCACTGGCTCAGAAAAGTTGGAGGAGTTGCTGCACGGATTTTTTCCGCAAGCACGAATTGCGAGACTAGATCGAGACACCGTTCGCAGCCACTCGGATTTCGAGCGTGCGCTGAACGCGCTAAACGCCGGCGAACTGGATCTGCTGGTTGGCACTCAGATGATCGCCAAGGGTCACGACATTCACGGCGTGACGCTGGTCGGCGTGGTCGGCGCGGACATGGCGCTCGGCATGCCAGATTTCCGCGCTGCCGAACGTACGTTTCAGTTGCTCACCCAAGTCGCTGGACGGGCCGGGCGCGGAGAAGTGCCGGGCAAAGTTGTGCTGCAAACTTATTTTCCCGAGCACTACGCCGTGCAATACGCCGCGCAGCACGATTTCGCGGGCTTCTACGAAAAGGAACTCCACTTCCGCAGCTGGATGCACTATCCGCCTTACAGCTCACTCGCCAACGTGATGGTCCGCAGCGCGAAACTCGACGACACGCTCAAGTGGGCGGGAGCGCTCGGCCGCTGGTTCGAAAAGACTCGGCATGAAGGAGTCCGTGTGCTCGGCCCCGCCGCTGCTCCCATCGAACGGCTGAAGCGCGATTATCGCTATCACTTCATTCTGAAGTCCCCGAGCCGGCAAAAGCTAAACTCGCTGCTAAGGGAAATGCTTGCGCACGCGGCGAAAGAGAAAATTCCGCAGACGAATGTGATTGTCGATGTGGATGCGTTGTGGTTGATGTGAGGCGGTCGTTGGCCGTTGGCCGTTGGTCGTTGGTCGTTGGTCGTTGGTCGTGACCTTAACTTCAGTTTACCTGTGAAATCATTGGGGTGCCCCGTGTCTCGCCGGTTTTGCGAGACATGGGGCTTTTGACCCTTACCCTCATGGATTGGTATCGGAGAAATGAAAGACCCCACTTTTCGTAAAGAACGCGAAAAATGGGGCACCCGTTGACTTCTGCATCCGGGGGCCCGTCCAAGTCACGATGTCTTTGAAGCCCTGTCAAGCGGCCAACCTAGCTTTCCAATGGCCTTGAATTTGTTGACGCCGAGGGCGCCTCGTTCATTGCGGGCTTTGGATCCTGGGGCTGTTGGGGCAGCGAGAATGGCGGTACGCTCAGCTTCATGAATCTCAATAGCATCGAAGTTCTCGTCCAGCAGGACCATGAGTACCGCGTTCCAGTCCTTCTTGACGTCTATGGAACCGAGGCGCTGTCCCGGTTTGCAATTGGGAAGCAAGCAACGACCCTTTATTTGAAGTCGCCAATTTGTCCCATTCCTTTTCTCAATCGCGTCATATCCGGCCTGCCGCGCCGGTGTAAGTTCGACACCCAGAATGCGTGCAGCTTCGTATTCGGCAACCTCGCCGGTGATACCCAGAGGCTTGCCCGTCAGGGCGCGGTATTGCTGCGCGAGTTTCTTGGCTTTCTGCAAGATGTCCATGATCCGCGTATCTTGCGCCATAAGCGTTCTCCTAATGTATCCTTAGCACTTCGTTGTGGTGAGGCCGGGGGTGGGCATCGTACCGTGCTCCACTCCACTTGAGCTGGCGACCAACAACCCAAACCTCAGCGTCTCACAACCCTTTGCTCTGCAGAAACTCCCTTACCACTTCCTTCACATCCCGCTTCTGACCATCCACTTCGTAATTGAGTTGGCGCATTTCTTCGTCGGAAATCTTTCCGGCGAGCTCGCCTAGAGCCTGCTGCACTTCCGGATGCTCCAACAGCGTCTGCTCGCGAATGACCGGCACGGCTTCATACGGCGGGAAGTAGTGCTTGTCGTCTTCGAGCACAAATAGGTCGAGGGCGGGGATGAGGCCGTCGGTCATGTTGCCGGCGATCAGATCAACCTGATGGTCTTTGAGAGCGCGGGTGAGGAGGCCGAGGTCCATGATGCGCGGCGGCGCCGCGAAACGCAGGCCGTATGTCGCGACCAGACCCTTGTAGCCGTCGGGACGCTCCATGAATTCGTAGCCGAAGCCGGCGCGCCATTGCGGAGTGTACGCGGCCGCCTGAGAGAGCGTTTGCAAATGCAGGCGGCGGGCGTCGTCGCCTCGGATCTCGATAGCAAATGTGTCGTTGAAGCCGAGCGGCGGGCCGAGTGTCAGGTGAAAGCGCTGCTCATATTCCGAGCGCACGCGGTCGTAAACCGCTTTGCGATCGGAGCCAGGCGGCTGCTTCAGGACCGCGGTCAGCGCGGTGCCGGTGTATTCAGGATAAATGTCGATGCGTCCGGCCAGAATGCTTTGATGCGCGATGTAAGTTCCGCCGAGATAGAAACGCCGCTCGACGGAGAGATGAGTTTTGTTTTCGATTTGCTGGGCGATGAGTTCTCCGAGAATGATCTGCTCGGTAAAGTTCTTACATCCGACGACGATGCGGGGGCGGCGGGAGCAGGAGGGGAGCACGGCGAATGTGAACAAGATGATGATGAGCGCGGCGGCCGGGAGGGCACGGCTTTCAGCCGCGCCGATTATCAATCTGAGAAACTTAACGGCACGACTAAACGTCGTGCCCTCCCGCTTTGAACAACTACGGGGACTTCCTCGCAGCACGCCTGTGGGATTTTGCATGTTACGTGGCTCGCTGTGGCGCAAGCCGTTTTTCCAGCCAGCCCAGCAGGGTATCGGCGGCCAACGCCATCAGGGCGGCGGGAATTGCGCCCGCGAGAATTACATTGTTGTTGACCATGGCGAGTCCGCGAAAAATCAACTCCCCCAGTCCACCCGCGCCTATTGCCGCAGCAATCGTCGCCAAGCCCACGGAAATCACCACAGCTACGCGAACTCCGGCGAGAATGACACTGGCTGCGAGAGGAAGCTCAACTTTGAACAGAAGCTGCCAGTCAGTCAGGCCCATGCCGCGCGCCGCCTCGACGACCGCGTGATCCACGCCTTTGATTCCTGCGTAAGTATTGCGGATCAACGGGAGAAGCGCGTAGAGCGTCAAAGCCAGAATTGCCAGGCGTCCGGCGCGATCGCCGATCCAAGGCGCTGGCAGCAAAAATCCGAATAGAGCTAGGCTCGGGATGGTTTGAATGATGTTTGCGCCCGCGATCACGGGCCTCTGGAGCGCAGGCTTGCGAGTGATCAGGATTCCGAGCGGGATCCCAACTGCAACGGCAAGCAGAATGGAAATGCCCACCATCCACAAGTGCTCAAGCGTGAGTCCGGCGATCTCCAATCTGTTCTGCTCAACAAAATTCCAGAAATTCATAAGCTGCCTCGCTTGAGCTGATCCTGAAGTGACTGAGTTCCATTCGGGACTCCGAAAGCTTCTACATACTTCGAGACCAGAGTGTCGGAAGATCGGAGAAACTCCGCCGGCGAACTCAGTGACACCAGCCTGCCCCCTTCAAGCAGAGCGATCCTCGTGCCCAGAAGCAACGCCTCGTGTAGGTCATGGGTGACGAAGAGCACGGTCTTTCCCAACTTCTGCTGCAAAGCCAGAAATTCGCGCTGTAGGTCTGAACGGGTGAGCGGATCCAGCGCCCCAAAAGGCTCATCCATCAGGAGAATCGGCGGATCGGCAGCAAGCGCGCGGGCGACGCCGACACGCTGACGCTGTCCTCCGGAAAGTTGATGCGGATAGCGCGAGCCGACGTCACTGTCGAGGCCGACAAGCTTGATGAGTTCTTCGACGCGTTGTGCAATTCGTTCCTTGGGCCAGTTTTCGATTGCTGGGACGAGGCCGATATTGCGCTCAATGGTGAAATGTGGAAAAAGCCCGATTTCCTGGATCACATATCCGATGTGACGGCGCAATTGGATTACATCCCACTCGCGAACGGAACGGCCTTCCACGCGAATTTCACCATCCGAGAGTTCGAGAAGACGATTTACCAACTTAAGTGCAGTGGTCTTGCCCGAGCCGCTGCGGCCGAGCAGCACAAGGATTTCGCCGCGATGGACTTCAAGATTCAGGTTGCGCAGAATTGAGCGCCCATCCCGCAGATGGTAAGAAACGTCACGGAATTCGATGACCGCGGCAGCCGCAGAATCCATAGAGGTAAGCGATCAGATATCGTACGCTTCCGGCGGCAGACCGGTAATGCGGAGACCTGAGTGGCCTTTGCTCCGGATATTGAAGCCGATGAGTAGCGCCGTGATCTGCTCCACGATGCGCGCGTTCTCGAGTTTCCCACCATCAAGCGCGCGCACGTCGGGTATCTTGCGCGCCAGATCGCGGATACGCCGAGCGGCTTCCTTATCATCGCTACAGACGATCACATCGCAATCCACGGGGCCCTCGTGATGCAAGACGTCCGACGAGATGTTGTGAAATGCCGCGACTACGGAAACACCGTCCGGCACGAGCTCGGCGGTTTGTTGCGCTGCAGAACCCTGCCAGACGCCAAGCGTGCGAGTGGCGCGGCCACCAACGCTCGCGGCCAGCGGCACAGTTGTATCCACGACAATGTGCGCGGGCCGGAGCGCGGGGTTTAGATGCTTCAGCATTTCCGCGTGGCCTTCAAAGGGAATTGTGAGGACGATGATTCCCGCTGATTCGCAAGCGGCCTTATTTTCAGCGCCGGAAAGTTTCCCGCCAGTCTTTTCGCGTAACTTGTCGGCGGCTTCCGAGGCGCGTTGAGCGTCGCGAGATCCAATGATGATCGTCTCCCCGGCTTGTGCCCAGCGCAGCGCAAGTCCGGAGCCTTCCGGGCCAGTGCCGCCGACAATCGCGATGGTCACGCGAACTCCGGCTCGAGCAGGGCCTCAGCTGGGAAGATGTCGAACGGTATCTTGATCTGGATTCGCGAATAGGTCGTATTTCGCTCGGCAGGAATGCGGCCGATTTCGCGGATAAGCGTCTGGAATTCCTCGGGGGTGGTGTACTGACCCGCCGTAGCTCCCGCTTCGCGCGAAATATTTTCTTCCATCAGCGTGCCGCCATAGTCGTTGGCTCCGGCATGCAGGCAGAGTTGGGAGAGACGGCGATTGAGCTTTACCCAGGAGACTTGAATATTGTTGATCGAGCCGGCCAGCATCAGGCGGGCAAGCGCATGAATCTTGAGATGCTCAGCCAGAGTTGGACCTGGCCGCGAGAGTCCCTGGTGAAACAAGATGGTGTTCTGGTGAACAAATCCGAGGGGAACGAATTCGGTAAACCCGCCGGTCTCGCTCTGGATCTCACGCAAGAGCAGAAGCTGATTGACCCAATGCTCAGGGGTTTCCACATGGCCGTACATCAGCGTGGAGGTGCTGCGAATTCCGCAGGAGTGTGCGGTGCGAATAACTTCCTGCCACTGCGCAGTTGAAAGCTTGTTGCGCGAGAGTACGTGGCGTACTTCGTCATCCAGAATTTCCGCGGCGGTTCCGGGCAGCGTGCCGAGTCCGTTGTCGCGCAACATGCTCAGGTAATCGCCGAGGCTCATACCCGTGAGTTCGACGCCGTAAACAATTTCCATTGGCGAGAAAGCATGTATGTGCATGCCGGCAATGGCGGACTTCACAGCTCGCAAGATATCGCGATAGTAAAGAGGAGGAAGCCCGCGAGGCAAACCACCTTGAATGCAAACTTCGGTCGCGCCGAGTTCCCATGCCTGGATAGCCTTCTCCGCGACCTGTTGCGGATCGAGAAAGTAGGTGTCGGATTCACGCGGGCCACGGCTGAAGGCGCAGAATTTGCAGCCGACGAAGCAAATATTTGTGAAATTAATATTCCGGTTGACGACGTAGGTGACGATATTGCCGGCCAGTTCACACCGCAGGCGATCTGCGGCAACCAGCAGCCCAAGCAAATCGTCGCCTTCGGTATTGGCCAGAAGCAGGCATTCATTACGAGTGAGCGCCGAGCCATCTTGCGTTTCCAACACGCGTTCGACGGCGCTGCGCGCATCCTCCCGCATGAGGGGAGCGACATCCGGCCAATCAAGTCGTGGGAAGTTCTCGAGTTCTAGTGATGTGCAGATCCGCATGGTTCTTTCCATTCCTGCGTGGCTTCAGCGACATACTTCTCGCACGGTTTGAGTGGGGCACGACTTCCAGTCGTGCCATTAAATCAGCTTGCTCCGCGGTCCCCACGGCTAGAAGGCGTGCCCTTCCAGGTTTTCAATCGACCTTACCAGTTTCAGAGCGTCAACGGAACAGATCGTTTTCTTTCGGACGTATCAAATCGCGGGCACTCCCGCGGCCGCGCTGATACTTAAACCCGCGCACAATACAAATCGGCGTGCGATTAAGCTTGCCGCAGACCAGGCCCGCAGCGCAAGCGAGTTCATCCGCAACAGCCTCGTCTGTGGCGTGAAGCATATAGCCGTGCGCATCGCGTTTGCCGCGATAATCCACTAGCGGTTTCATCCCAGCAACGCCGATGGCGACCTCGGTCAGACCTTCGCGCCACGGTCGTCCGAATGAATCCGAAATAATGACAGCTACCGATGCTCCCAGGCTCTGCTTGATGTAAGAGCGCAAACGCGCGGCAGAGCGATCAGGATCGCGAGGCAGCAGGACCGCACTCTTACCGCCATCCACGTTTGACGCATCCACGCCGCTGTTCGCGCAAACCAGTCCATGCCGGGTTTGTGTGATCAGCACGCCCTTGTTCTTGCGTAGCATTTTCTTGCGTACGATTCGATTGCTCTCTGAAAGCGCCAGTTCAACCAGCCGAGCATCTGCACCACACTGGCGTGCCCAGGATCGGGCAGGGCGCGACGGTTTCACACTGGGGAGGCGCACGATCTGTCCTTCGGATTTAGAAACAACTTTATGCTTAATCACCAGAACGTCGCCAGTCCGTAGCGAAAGTTTCTGATGCCGCATCGCAACTCGAAGTTTCTCCACCAGATCGTCGCCGGGCGCGATATCATCGAAGAGAGCAACCGGTATCAGGCGGATCTCGGCGGTGTGCGCCATTAAGAGTTCACTGTTGCAGCAGCTTCCGATAGAGCGAATTGTCGCGCCAAAAGTTGCGAATGCCTATCCCCAGGCGCCAGCGCCAGTCGCCGGAGATCTTCCGGAGTGTCAATGTCGAGAGCAATTCCGGCGAGCGAAAGCACAACGCAGGATCTGTCAGTCGCAATCGCAGCGGCAAGATGCGGTAGGAAGCTATCATTCCCGAAGCGTAACGGAAACAGGGCCGCCGGACGGCGCAGAACTGCGTTGGTTCCCCGCTTGTCACTGGAGGGGACCAGGACCGAGCCGTTCTGTGGCGCGTTGTCATAGATGGCGCGAATTTCTCGCGCATCAATGAGAGGAATGTCAGCCGGGATGACCAGCGTACTTTCGACTCCCCGCGATTCGCAGAGGCGAGTCGCCATTTCAATGGCATTGGTTTCGCTGAGGTTCGATTCGTCCCGGATAATTCCGAAACCATATTGGTTCGCGAGTTCCTCCGCAAATGGATCACTGGTGACAAGCGAGACTTCATCCTCTCCGTAATCCGAGAGCGCTCCTAGCACATCCCGCAACATGGCATGCGCGAGTTCGGTTCGAGCATGGTGCTCCAGTGCCGGAGCCAGACGCTGCTTCGCGTTCGCGAGATTTTTTACCGGAACCAGGATCATTTGATCTCCGCTGCGGACTCAACCATGATTGTGGGGCAAGCTACCGCCAGCGCAGTTCGAGCAATCCGCGCTTTGTCTTCGTTCGAGCGCATCAGAATGCTTGTGCAGGGCACTTTAAGATCTTTACTTTCGAGCCTCATCGCAGCCTCGGAATCGGAGTCGTCCGCAATCAACAAATCCAGAAAATCATCGTAGGCATTGGCGACCCCCGTGATCGAAACCTCGAGTCCTTGAGCGCGCATGAGGTTCGCAGCAGGCCCAGAGACAGCGGCGTTGCCAATGATTGGACTGACAGCGACGACCGGCGCGAAGGTCTCGCGCAGCGCATCGCGAATGCCCGGAACGGCAAGAATCGGGCCAATGCTGGTAACCGGATTACTCGGCGCGAGGAGCACAGCCTGCGCACACGCAATTGCCTCCAACACTCCGGGAGCAGGCTTCGCTACCGACGAACCATCAAAACGAACAGAATTCACCGGGTCCTGATACCAGCGCTGCACAAAGTATTCTTCGAAGCTGAGTTCTCCGGCAGGCGTATCAATCCTGGTCTCAACCCGCATGTCGCTCATCGGCAGAATGCGCGAGTGGAGGCCGAGCTTCTCTCCGATGATTTTCGTGACTTGTGAGAGTGTCTGGCCGTGGGCCAGGAGCTTCGTACGCAGCAAGTGAGTTGCGAGATCGCGATCACCGACGCTGAACCAGGTAGGCTCATCCAGTTCCTTCATTGCTTGCAGACAATGAAATGTATCGCCGCGAACGCCCCAGCCGCGCTCATTGCTCAAAATTCCGGCCAGAACATACGTGATGGAATCGACGTCGGGTGAGACGTACAATCCCCACCATTCATGATCGTCGCCGGTATTCACGATGATCGTAAGCTCCTCTGGCGGGACAACGCGGCGAAGTCCGTCCACGAACTTAGCGCCGCTAGTGCCTCCGGTGAGTACGACGATCATGCGGGGCTCCGCGCATAGCCTTCTAGACCCGTAACTGCGTTTAATTTCGAGCTCAGCAGAGTTGATTTATGCTTCGCTCGGTCCAGGAACTCTGGATAAACCGGCAACCGTTGTCGCAACTGAAATCCTTTCGCTCGTGTGCGCCGTGCGAGTTCCGCAAGGTGAGGCCACGGCCGCTCAGGGTTAATGAAATCTGGCGTCAGTGGAGAAATCCCGCCCCAGTCGTTAATGCCTGCATCAAGAAGCTCTTCGTAATCCGGATCGGAAAGATTTGGCGGAGCTTGAATATTCACCCCGGGCATGAGCAATCGGGCCACCGCGATTGTGCGCAGCATCTCGGCCCGGGTCGGCTCCGGCCAATTCCTCATTGGGATTTCCGGCTTCACGCGGAAGTTCTGGATGATGACCTCTTGAATGTGCCCATAACGCAGGTGGAGATTGCGGATCGCCAGCAGTGCCTCTACTCGATCTTCCGAGGACTCGCCAATGCCAATCAAAATACCGGTCGTGAACGGCACACGTTGTTTTCCAGCTTCTTCTATGGTTCGCAAACGTTTGGCCGGTATTTTGTCAGGGGCATTGTCGTGGGCCGCTCCCGGAACGAGTAGCGACTCGTTGATTGTCTCAAGCATCACGCCCATGCTCGAAGAAACGGCCGCGAGCCTCGCAATCCACTCGGCACTCATCAATCCGGGATTGGGATGTGGCAGCAAACTGGTTTCTCGAAGCACAAGCTCGCACATCGCTTCGAGATAGTGAAGCGTGGAGCGGAACCCCAACTTACACAGCGTTTCGCGCATTTCGGGAAAAATCAACTCCGGCTTATCACCCAGACTGAAGAGAGCCTCTGTGCAGCCGAGCTTTTCTCCGGCTCGCGCGACTTCCAATACCTCGCTAGGGGTCATGGTATGCGCGCCGGGCTGTCCGGGGTCGCGGCGAAAGGTGCAATACCCGCAATAGTCGCGGCAGAGATTTGTAAGCGGAAGGAAAACTTTGCGGGAATAACTGATCACGCCAGGCTTAAAGCGGTCGCGCGCTTTTTGTGCGGCAGAAAGAAGCTCAGGCAGGTCTTCGTCGGTGACACGAATCCAGTAGTGCGCAGCTTCCGGGGAGAACGGGGTGTCCATTCCTTGATTCAATAGAGGCCCAGAGTCCGAGGATTCGCGGGTTGTGTTGTCTACCAACAATTGCGGACTCCGCAATATTGCCGCGGAGCTGCGCTCCGCCGGACAACCCAAGGCGGCTGTCCCCCAATATTCAAGTCTCTACACTTAAGAATGATAACGGAACCCGCTGAGCGGCGGAAATGCGAGCGAGAGTCGTTTCTGGTAAAACTCTGGTCAGGCTTTCGCATATGAGCGCCAATCCTGAAGAATTTCGTCGTGCCATGGGATGTTTCGCCACCGGCGTTACAGTGATCACCGTGGACTACGAAGGCGAAGTCCAGGGCATGACGGCAACTGCCTTCACTTCCGTGTCTCTGGAGCCTCTGCTGGTGCTGGTCTGCGTGGACCACCAGGCGCGAACTCACGCACACCTTCATGCCCGAAAGCGATTCGGAATTAATGTGCTTTCCGAACAGCAGCGTGCTGTTGCGGAGCATTATGCGCGACCCGATCGGGACCCCACACGTGCCGAGCAGGAAGCCGGAGCCAAGTTCGACCGCACGGCACACGGCACTCCAGCGCTGCGCGGAGCGCTAGCCTATCTTGAATGCCGATTGCAAACCGCTCAAGACGCCGGCGACCACACGATTTTTATTGCTGAGGTTGAAGACGTGGTGGTGCGCACAGGAAACCCTCTCCTCTACTCTCAATCCAGCTACCGCACCATCGGGCCGGAGCCCAAGTGAGGAAATTGAAGAGAGAGGCAGCAAGGACGCTGAAATAGTTTCCGGATTGCTGACGACTCGCCAACGACCTGGGATTGACTACCCACAATTACCAACAGAGCTTGTAAGCAATCGTCGCTCTTTTAGTTTTGCGGTATATTTGTGCACCGGGCTTTCGCAACGCCATGAGAATCCAGTATCGGTTGGCGTGCTTCCTGCTGCTTTCGCTCTCCGCTTTGTGCGAGACCAAGCAATCGGTGGTTCCGCAAACGGTAGAGTTTCCCAGCGGAAAGGTCCGCCTCAAAGCCTATCTGTGGAAACCAGCCGGTCCCGGCCCCTTTCCTGCCGTGCTCTTTAATCACGGGTCGGGCGGTGCCGATGCTGACCACACCGCAGGGATGCCAATCACGCAAGCAGCCAGTGTGCTGGCACCGTTTTTTATCGAGCACGGCTACGCATTCCTTTATCTTTTTCGGCGTGGTCATGGCCCTTCGGCCAGCCAGGCACCCTTTATGCAAGACGTCTTGCGTCGCGAGGAGGAAGCCAAGGGAAAGGACGCACGCCAGCACCTGCAGTTCATCGTGTTATGGCGTTTCGGCGCTACATTGGATTTCGCTTCCGATTATTCGAAGTAAGCTTGATGGCAATCGAGGTGGGCCACTCCCAGGGATTGCGCCCCAATGACGGGCAACCCTGAAGTAATCCCAAAGTAAGAGTAGCCGACTCGCTCGGAATCTGGGAGCTGCTTCAAAGGAGGTTCCCACCGAATGCAAAAGCGTCGCCTCAGTTGAGCGGCGCACCTTGAGCGACTCCGTCTTTTGTAACCAGCACCATGCGGAACCGCGC